>FLOH01000057.1_pt1 | contig 355141 bp, 284 predicted proteins | sample 756751 | NCBI WGS metagenome assembly FLOH01 (sample SAMEA4026879, study PRJEB14308) | marine metagenome | biome: coastal water; material: water | depth 74 m | reverse complement strand
TTTTTCGGTTAGTGTGTCTATTCTGATTTTACCGTCTGCAATTTCTTGTGGGATGTCTTTTCCAGGAACAGCAGATCCAACAGGTGATACTATTACTGATGGCACTTTTGAGGTTCCTTCTTCTGATGTTATTTCTGATTCTACTACAGATGGGACGGGGCTTACTACTACTGAAACTATGTCGTGTCTATATTCGTACCATTTTGTTTCGTCGTATGCTGGAAGCATTCCTCTGCGGAATCTTCCTTGCAGTAGGTCTGTTTGTGTTACCAAAACAAGGACAGCTGCTACTATCACTACAGCAATTGCAGCGTAGAGAACTTTGATGTTCTTTTTCATTTTTTAATTATTAAGAATAAGGAAAGGACTTTGGGTGGATTTTATTTGATTTTTTAATTTCTGTCAATTTTTTAAAGCTCCAAGCTTTTTTCGTCAATTCTGATAGGTGACATCTTGCGTAGCTTTTCTACGATGGGTGGGAGAGTTTTGAGTACGTAGTCGATGTCTTCTTTTGATGTTTTTTTGCCGAGGGTGAAGCGGATTGAACCGTGGACAGCGTCTTTTGGTAGGCCGATGGCGGTGAGGACGTGAGAGGGTTCGAGGGATTTTGAGTCGCAGGCTGAACCTGTTGAGACTTCGATGCCGGCTTCGTCGAGGTGGAGGAGAAGTGCTTCGCCTTCGATGTCTAGTATTAAAATGTTTGCGTTGTTTGGCAGGCGTTTGTCTTGGTCGCCGTTGAGGTAGGTTCGTGGGATCGATGTTTTGATTCCTTCTATTAGTTGGTTGCGGAGGTCGGTGAGGCGTTGTGATTCTTCTTTGTATGTTTCTTGTGAGAGTTCGAGGGCTTTTGCGAGACCAAGGATGGCTGGGACGTTTTCAGTTCCACTTCGGAGGTTTGACTCTTGGCCGCCACCGATGATTTGTGGTTCGAGTTTGACGCTTGATGCTTTGAATAGGACTCCGATGCCTTTTGGGCCGTAGATTTTGCTGGCGTTGAGGGTGAGGAGATCTACGTTGAGTTCTTTTGTGTCCATCGTTAGGGCGCCTGCGGCTTGGCAAGCGTCGGTGTGGAATATTATGTTATGTGCATGTGCAATTTTGGTGAGTTCTGGGATTGGTTGGATTGTGCCGATTTCGTTATTTGCGTAGATGATTGAGGCGAAGGCTGTTTTGTCAGTGATTGCGGCTTCAAAGTCTTTTGGGTCGATGATGCCGTTTCTTTGAGGTTTGATGTATGTGACGCTGTAGCCTTCTTTTTCAAGTTTCTTAAATGGGGCTTGGACTGCGTTGTGTTCGATTGCAGAGGTGATGAGGTGGATGTCTTCTGGTTTCTTTTGGGATTTTTTTGTGAGGGCTTGGACGGTGCCGAAGATTGCGAGATTGTCGCTTTCGGTTCCGCTGCCTGTGAAAATGACTTCGTCATATTCGCAGTTGAGGATTTCTGAGATGGTTGTTCGGGCGTCTTCGATTGCTTTTCTAGAGGTGAGGCCTGATGTGTATATTGAATTTGGATTGCCAAAGTGTTCGGTGAAATAGGGTAGCATCGCTTCCAAGACTTTTGGGTCTACGTATGTTGTTGCGGCGTGGTCGAGGTAGATGTGTTTCATTTAATGTGGTCTTTGGCTAATAATAAACATGTGACTGAGCCCATGTCTTTGATTTCTCCTTTGCTTAAGAGCTTTAGGGCTTGTTTCCATGGAGTTATTTTTACAACAATTTCTTCGTTGGGGTCAAGTGTTTGTTCCTGAATTTTCTCGGCGTCTAAGGCTATGAAGAAATGTACGCGGTTTGTAGTGAAGCCTGCTGAAGCGTATGATTCTCCTATTTTTTTAAATTTCGTGGCTTTGTAGCCTGTTTCTTCGAGGAGTTCGCGGTGGGCGGCTAGGGTTGAGTTGTGTTCTTTGGGTTCCATGTAGCCTGCTGGGAGTTCGTAGGCGGAGTCGCGAACTGCGTGTCTGTATTGGTGGATTAGGAGGATTCGTGGGTTGGGTTTGCCTTTGTCTTCTTTCAAGAAAGCTGCGACTACGACTGCGTCTGGTTTTTCGACGATGTAATAAGTTCCGGCTTTTGAGCCGTCGTGTTTGAGACATTCTTCTTCTGTTACTTTGAAGATTGAGTTTTTGATGAGAGTTTTTTTTGATTTGATTTGCCAAACCATGAAGTTCCTTGTTAATGGGCTTCATTCTACTACAAAAGGAGGGGGAAGGGGAGTTTATTCTATTATTTCTAGATCGTCTGTTATTTCTTGTTTTGTTGAGACGAACATTACTTCTTTTTTGTCTTGTGTGGATTGTATGAGGCTGAAGTTCGGGGTTTGATTTAGTATTTCTATTAATTTGTCTAGCTCGCCTTTCTTTGTTAATCCGGTCATTTTTTTAAGTTCTAATTTTGTTAAAGTTATTGGGTGGGTTCTTGATGTGAAAAATCTTTCTAGGATTGTTTCCACGGTTTTTCTTTCAGGTTCTTTTCTTGGGGTTTTTGATGCCCATTCTGTTACGTCTGCGCTTGATAGAGAGATTCCTAGGTAAGTTCTTCCGTTCTCGATGTATTTGGTGATGTGTATTTCTGGGTTGTTTGTTAAAGTTCCTAGCATTCTAGGTATTGCTGATCTTGCTTCTCTTTCGGTTTCTGCTGGTATTTTTCCTTTGTATGCTCTTTCTATCAATTGGTTTGTTGAAATTATTTGTCTTGGTCCTAACTCTGTTAAAACTCTGGCTAATCTTCTAATTGTTTGGTCTCCAATTGATTTTAGCCATTCATCACATAGTGGGTGAGTTCTCATTGTTGTTTTGTGTCGAGGGACTACTCCTCTGCACCATAGTGTTAGTTGTTTTGTTCGTTGTGTCCCTGGGGCTAAGCTTTTTTTTGCAGCGAATGGAGTCGTTTTGTATCCTGGGTCGTCTTCGTCCAAGTGCATGTTTACGATTGCTTGGGCGGCGTTGTCATTTGGGGCGTTTGTTTTTTCGGCGATTGTCATATATGTAACTATTTGGTGAGGTGGTCGTTCTGCTAAGAATTTTAATATTTCTTTTATTCTTTCTGCGTTGCCCAGATTGGCTAAGGTTTCTTGAAGTAATGGATATAATGGGTGGCTTGGATGTATGGGTCCTTTTACTGGGAAAATTGGGAATTCTGGTATTCCATTTGTTTTTTCTTTAGTTTCGTTTTCAGTAATTGTGTAGGAATAAACACCAGTTTTTTCATGTGTTTCTTCTAGGCGAAGAGGGGTTGTGTCTAACAAGGTGCCTCTTATTACTTTTTTTACGGTTGTTTCCTCTAATTTGGTGAGTCTTGCGATGTCTTCTAAGTATAATTTGTCTCCTGGTTTGAAAAGTGATTTTTCCAGTGTTTGTACTATTTTTTTTGCCGCCTTTCCTTTTGCTGATTCTTCCCAGGCTTTGAATTTCAACTCTCTTGAAAGGGATTCTCTTTCTCGTTTGAGGATTATTTTTAGTGCATTTTCTATTTCTGGGATTTCTCTGAATTGTTTGCGTACTTTTTCTATTAATAAGTCTATTTGTCTGCAGACTTGGTCAACAACTATTTCTTTTTCCCTGAGTTTACTTTCTAGTTTTGATACTTTTGATCTTATTAAGTTTACTATTGCTGATCTTTGTTTGTCGTCGAGTGACAATGCTCTGATTTCTGGTTCGAAGTGGAGTGGGTTCAAGGCATTTTCTTCAAATATCGTGAGTAGTTTCAAGACTCGTCTTCTTCTTAGTTTATCTTCTTTTGTTGTGTGTTCTAATTCTGAATCTTCGTCTTCAGGTCTTTTTGTTTGGTACTTTCCTTTTTTGAGAACTAAACAAATTGGTTCTGTTTCGGCCAAGAGTGGCGCAACCTGGGTTTGAAATGACGTTAGACGTATTTCGAGTATCTCTGCTAACTCGGTTTCCTGAAAGGAGCTGCCTATTGGGTAGTTTGATAAATGATCTATTAGTTTTTGTAGGACTGGTCTTCCTATGACTGAGGGGTGTAGTTTCCATTCTAAAAATAAGTCTTTTTCTTCTTCACTGATTTCTGATTCTTCCTGAGGGTCTTCTTCTTTTTGGTTTGCTACTAATTTGAATATGGTTGTTGTCCCCGCTGTGTATTTTAGTAATTTATACGGAGTGCTGTTTAGGAATTGATCCATTAATTTTATTAGGAAGGTCTGATTTATTTCTGTGTTTTTACTTGTTATTTTATAAGTTGTTCTTTGGTTTATTCCTAGATTTTCTGTAAGAAATTTAGCAACTTTAAATGTTGATTGTGTTTCTGCAAATTGGGCTAAAAATTGTTTCGTACCTATTGGGTCTGACTTGATTAATGGATTTTTTGATTTTTCTTCTGAGGGTGTGGTTTCTGGAGGTGGAGTTTTATTCTCTTCATCAGTTTCTTGGTAGCATAGGTATGTGCTCGATGTTCTGCCGTGTTTTTTTGTTGCTACATAAAAAGGCTTGGTTGTTTCAAGGTCTTCAAGTGCTCTTCTAATACTTTGATATTTTAGATCAGTTGTTGTTTCTATTGTTTGGATTGTTGTTGGGGTTCTGTTTGTTGAAGATGCTAGGATTCTTATTATTTTTTCGTGAGTACCTCCCTTTGAGTTTTCTAAAAATTTTTCTAGTTCTTTGTGTAGTTTGTGGGTATTTGTAATGGGGCCTTCAACTGTGTTTTCGGGGATGATGTTGTCTTCCTCGTCTTCGCTTTCTTCGTAGCATAAGAAAAGTAGTTTTTGATTTGTGTTTTTTGGATCTTCAACCTGTTCTATGTAGAATGGTCTTGTTTTTGTAAGTAGAGTTTTTATGAGGACGGTTGCGGTGTTTGTATTTGGGATGCTTGTGTTTCTTACTATTTCTGTTGTATTAGACGACATTCCTCTGTGTATTTTTGACATGAAATACATTATCTCTCTGTTTTTTGGGGATGTTATGCTGTGGTGGTAGAATTGCTGAAATTTTTCGTAAAGTGGGTGGCCTCTTTGAATTGGGCCTTGTACTGCATTTTTTGGTATTGGAAGTTCTTCTTTTGGTGGTGGTTCAAGGGTGTGTGCTAGTTGTATCGATGGTCTTTTACCTTTTCCTCTTTCTCCTGTGATTTTTATGAAAAATGGTCTGGAATCGGTTAGGTGTTTTTCTATTATTTTCCATGTAGTAGTGGATATGGTTGCTCCTATGAGGTTGGTTAATTCTCCTATTGATACTTTTCCTGCGTTTTCTGCTGTTCGGAAATATCTCAGAATTAATTTTGCTCTTTCGTCTGTTGTTTGTGTTATTTGAGTGATGAGTTGGTCGAAGTGAGCACTGTTTCTTTCTACTGGGTGTGGAACGATTGTGTGTACTGGAGGTTTGTATTCTGGTTTTGTTTTAGATTCAGGGGTCTCTGGTTCTTGGGTTTCCTCTATTCCTTCTATAACTCTAAGTGCTTTTTCTTGATCTTCTTTCTCTAAGCCTTCTTGGGTGCATATTGCTAACAATTTTTCTCTTATTTCTTGTTTTGCTGTTTCTAAATCCGCAGCGTTTTCTTTCCTTTTTGCTATCAATCTACCAACAAGATCTCGGATCCCGTCCGATATCGTGATTGCTGCGATTGGGTCTTGTATTACTTCCAGTAAGGGATTTTCTGGGGCTTCTGGTTGTAACAAACTTTCTAAAGTATTTGGCATTATTATGCTTTTTGAAAAGGAGAGAAAGCTATCACTATGGAGTGGTTTCTGTCAATTATTACCTCTTGATTATCCACTTGAGGCGGTACGTGTTTGATTTTTTGAGTGTGCCACTTTTTTTGTCCCGTATTCTTAATACCTGAATGTCTACTCTCAATCCCATTTTTGTTAGTTCGTCATCTAGGGTTAATATGTGTCCTGATACTGTTTTTTCTGATACTTCTATTCCTTGCGCTCTTAATTTGTCTGTTATTTCAGATGCATTTAATAATTTACCGTTTTCATCTGATGCGTCTGCTAGTATTTTTGCTATTCTGAATTTTAGTGCGCTTTTTTTTGCCAGTTTTGCGCCATTTTGTTTTAATTGTTCAAAGAAACCAGGGGATCCTTCGGGGATTTCTAATGGTGGTGGAGTTAGGGCTGGGATTACTACTTCTCTGTGGGCTTTGCTTAGTCTTTGGAATGCTTCTGTTGCTTTTTCTTGGATTATTTCTGTTGGGAAGCCTCTGGTTTTTACTGATAGATCATCAATTATTTCTGTAAGAAGATCTCTAACTTTTTCTAATTCTGCTTGTAGTTCTGCTGGTTCTGCTGGAATTTTTGTTTCTGTTGCTGTTTGTACAATTTGTCGATGGATGCCTCTGATTAGTGGAAGTGCTTTCTCCATCCTGTCGAGTACTATATCAGGTGGATATCCTCTTCTTTCTTGCATTGTTGATATTATTGTTGGGAGGAGGGCTTCTTCTGCTACTAACCTTCTTGATTGATTTATTATTGTTGTTAATGCTGATGAAAATCCTATTATTCTTTTTGCTGCGTCTACTCTTGCTGCTGTTTCTTCTCCGACATCTCCTCCGGTAGAGGCAAGTATTGCCTTCATTACCTCCTGAGCTTGTCCTATGGTTAGTTTTGATAAGTCTTTAATTCTTGCTGCCTCACTTTCATAGTCTTTTTCGGGGTCATCTAATAGAATTCGTACGGCTTGTAGTTCTGCTGATAGTCGGTTATCTCCTTTTTTTGCTAAGTTAGCGATTTCTATTCCTATATGAGGAGGAAGGCCTTCAATAACCGCTTGTCTTATTACGTCTGATGTCTCGAGTAGCTTTAGTCTGTTTTTTATGAATTGGACTGATTTTCCGGATTTTTTTGATAGAGCAGTCATGGCTTTTGCTTTTCCTGTGTCATCTGCCTCCATACTCCATTCAATTAGTCTTTTGAAGAATTCTGCCTCGTCGATTGGATTTGGATCTTCTCTGTCGAAGTTGTCGAATCCAGCTGCTTCGTAAAGTTCTTTATAAGTGCTTCTCCATTTTATTTCTACTTTCATGTATTTTGCGCTGATTCTATTCAATGCTTTGTATCGTCTCTCACCGCCTTCTATTAGAAGTTTTAAGTTGTTTTTTTGGTCTATGAATGGGACTACGGTTGCTGCAGTGTCTTGTCCTCTGTCCTGAATTGCTGTTTCTATCTCGTCTAATTTCTTGTCGTCAAAATGTGTTCTTGGTTGGTCTGGATTTGGTACTACTAATCCTATGGGGACATACCAAATGCCGTATTCTAGCTCTGCTAGCCGAAGGAATTGGCCCATATTTCCAATGAAATATTCTCCTCTTTCACATGTGTCGTTCAGGAGTTCGTTCAATTTCTCCTGAGTCAGTATTCTGTCTTCAGGAGGGTTCTCAAAATTTAATGTTGATCTTGTGACTTCAGGCATGGTAGAACTTTTACATCAAATAATTTACATTTGTCAAATTTTTTATGGAGACAAAAAGGTCTGAAATTGGTGAGGAGAAAGATCCAGAGGTTGGGGGTGGTTTTGATTTTGACGATGAAGAAGATGCGGATGGAGAGGAAGTTGTGGTTGATGAGATAGAGGAGCCTAAATACATGAAGCCGAGGACTATTTCTATAACAGCGCTTAGAAGAACTCATAAACATGCTGTTGCTGATCTTAGTGGGCCTTTGAAAGAGCAGGCTGAATGGGCTGAGGCTAATCGTCCAAGGATTAGGGCTCATTGTATTGATGGTCCTCGTCCATGCCCTTTTATGCTTTGTAGATACCATCTTTATCTTGAAGTCTTAAAGACCGGTGCTTTGAGGATAAATTTTCCTGATAAGGATCCTATGGAGATGCCTTATTCTTGTGCTTTAGATCTTGTTGATAGAGGTGGGATTGTTTTAGAGGAACTTGGTCTTTTAATGAGGATTACTAGAGAACGTATGCGTCAGATTGAAATGGCGGCGGCGCTTCGTATTGAGAAAACTTTGCAAGATCCTGCTAGGAAGAGTGGAGGGGAGTATGTTTCTACTTGGAGTGAGTCTGAGGAAAAAGATGACTTGCGTGCTCTTACTGCTGGTATAAGGGAGGACGTTGGTCCTGAAGAAGAGGGTTTAAGTTTGAAGGAGGCTGAAGAGTTGGGGTTGGATTCGGCGTTTTTTAACGAGGGTGGGGATAATGAAGATGATTCTGATGATGCGAATGACCTCAATCTTGATTTCAGTTTGTAATGCAGCAGGGATTTCCTCGCCTCATTATAAAATTTTCATCCTGCCAAAGATCAGGATTGAGAAATTTTATATTTGGCGTTCTTCGTTTCGCGGATTAAAAAAATCCGCTTCACTCCGAAACGGAAATCTCGCTACTCTTTGGTAGTCCCAAGGGGAATTGAACCCCTGTTTTCAGGATGAAAACCTGATGTCCTAACCACTAGACGATGGGACCTTGTTGTCAAAGCGCTCTTAAAGCGCGAGGAAATACGCGGTGATTTTACCTATTGGACCCGGATTATTCAAGGGGATTTTAGTTGTTATCTTCTAGAAGGAGATAATCTAGAGTTTCGGCTTCTGGGGGGGTCATTTCGTTGATTATTTCGTTTTCGTCGAAGTTGGAGGTTGACTGGGCGTTTGTGAGTTTTGCTTTTAGGCCTTCTGATTTGTTTTTGAGTTCTTCATTGTGGTTTCTTGCTTGTTCTAGGATGTAGCCTTGTTGAGCTTGTTTGCTTGTTGAAAAGAGAAATACTATGAGCAAGACTATAATGAGTGTCGTTAGGGTTGTGATGAGGAGTTTTATAGTTTTTTCTACTTCTGTTTGTAGGGTTTGTTTTCGGCGCATTTAATTTACTGGTTCAGAGATGACTTTGTATTCTACATAGATTACTCCACGGCTAAGACTCGAGATTGCGTCAAATGCTGAGGATGTCAGGTCTATCACTCGTCCAGGGCCATATGGGCCTCGGTCGGTTATTTCTACTTCTACTGACTTGCCGTTTGCGAGGTTTGTGACTTCCACTATTGATCCGAATGGTAGGGTCTTGTGTGCGGCTGTCATTTCGTACATGTCGAAAGTTTTGCCTGAGGCTGTGTTGTGTCCTTGAACTGCGGCTCCGTAGAAGGTTGCTTTGCCAAAATCATATCCTTCGAATGATCTTTTGAGTCTGTAGATTATTTCTGCGAAATATCCTCTGCTCATTTCTTGTTCTGGGAATGCTTTGTTTTCTGCTGAGATGTTTAAAAGATCTCGTGCTTTTGCATATGCGAAATATCCTGAGAACCATGTGTCCAACGGAACGTCTGCGAAGAGTTCTTCTGCGTATGGTTCGATGTAGTTGTTCAGAGATTGGGTTGTCATTTTGAGGGACTCTGCGAGGTTGATAGTTTCCCATGGGCGGAAGGTATCGTTTTCGTATCCGTTAGTCATTCCTTTTTCTTTTGCTTGAACTATGTATTTTGCGTGCCATGCGTCTAGGGGAACATCTTGGAATGGACGTTTGTCTGGAACTACATATTCTTCTACGAAGGGGGTGAATGCTTCTGCAATTATCTTTAATGCTTCAGCTCTGTTGATTGGGTTTTCTGCTTTGAAAGAGCAGTCTTCATATCCATTTAGGATTCCTTTTGAAAACAAGTCGTTGATTGCGATGTAGTGATAATCTTCTTCATGTATGTCGACGAGACCATTTGGGCAGAGAGTATCTGCCGGTTGGTTCTCGGCTGTTTGCTCGGCCTCTTCAGCGGTTGCGAGTTGGCCTATATGGTGTGCCATTGAAAAACTCACAACAAATGTGAAGCTTAGAATTGCAGTTGCCAAGATAGTTGAGATTTTTTTGATCACGCTAGTTTTATAATTATGTGTCGTTGGTCTCCTTCTCCATCGCTTAGGGTTTCAATGTCGTCAAATTCTGGTTCTAGCAAATGTAGGTGAACCACTCTTCTGAAGTAAGGGGACATTGGTGGAAGTTTCTGTGTCCTCTTTGTTTTTCTTGCGAAAGCCACTTGTTTTTCTGCTATTGCGATTACTCGGTCTTCTTGTCTTTGTCTGTAGTTGTCTACGTCCAAGATGATGTTGAATTCATCTTTCTTTTTCGATTTTGCCCAACAGAGGGTCTTGAGGATGTGTTGTAAACTGTAGATGGTTTCTCCGTGGTGACCTATGAGTGTTGTCGCATCTTCTGATTCGATATTCACTGTGTAGGTGTCCTCGTCTCTCATGTCTATTACTATGTCAGAATATTCTGAGCCTAGTTTTATAAGGAGGTCTTCGAGAGTTTCCTTAATGAGTTTTTCGATTTTCATATTTTTAGGGATTAGTGTTTTTCAATTACTCTGACCTTTACGTCATCTGAATTTTTTTCGTCAGGCTTGTTGTGTTTGCCAGGTTTGTCGAAGCTCTTGTTTACAAATATTTGTTGGATTATTCCGTACAATGTTGAGGTTCCCCAGTAGACGCCGACACCTGCAGGAAGCGAGGCTGTGAAGACTGCTATCATAACAGGCATTGCGTACATCATCATACTGTTTGCCATAGCCATTTCTTTCTTTGCTTCTGTTTTCTTTCCTTTTTTGTGCATCGATAACTTCATCTGTCCGAATTGGAGTAGACCTATTATTACTGGGAGGACGTATATGTTTGGTTTTAGGAGATCTAGTCCAAGGAACGCTGTGTTTATGTTTAGAAGAGAGAAGTTTTCGTATGTTGTGTATAGGAGGTATGAATTGTCAGGATTAAGGCCGCCTTTGACTACCCAGAATAATGCTATTAGTACTGGGAATTGGAGGAGTAGGGGAAGGCAGCTTCCCATTGGGTTAACCTTTTGGGTTTTCCAAAGGGTCATTGTTTCTTGTGAAATTCTTTGTTGGTCTCCTTTGTATTTTTCTTTGATCTTTTCGATCATTGGTTGGACTTCTTGCATTCTTCTTTGTGCTTTCATCGCTTTTTGTGATGGAGCGAGAAGGATTGTTCTGATAAGGATAGTGAGGAGGATGATTGCTAATCCCAAACTGTTCCCAGGTAGAATGTGGATGAAGAAGATCAATGCGTTGTATATAGGTCTATAGAAAAGTGCGTTCCAAAGTTGGCTGAGTAATCCTGCTTCTTCGACGATGAATTCGTTTGTCTCGAATGTTTTTTGTTCTTCTCCTATTGTCGTAGTGAAAGCTATGCGGAATCTTCCCATTCTTGAGAATAATGAGTGAGACCATTTATCGTATGGAACTTTTAATTCTTCTCCTGGTTGGAGTGTGTACGACTCTGCCTTGCTACAATCTATTTCTGGAGCATCTTCTATTTGTACCCATTCGGCGTTGTTGTAGTGGAAGACGTCAAAAGGTTCTCCCGGACAGTCTTGTGGGATTATTATTTCTTGGTTTGTGTTGTTTTTGACCTCTACTGTGACAAGTTTGTTTTTGCTGTAGGAGGTATCGTTTGTCATGAAGCCTAAATTTCCTTGATCAAGCATGGAAACTTGTTCTTCAGGTGACTGGCAACTGTTAAAAATGTAGTTCAGTGCTAGGAAAACTATTAGGAACAGAAGAATGTTTTTGATGAGGTTTTGTTTATTCATTATTCAGTTTATTTAGAAGTAAGATTATATCTGTTTCAATCTCTTTGTATTCTACATTAAGAACTTTCTTTTTGGGAATCAATGCGACTTTCCAGGTTTTGTCTTGGTTTTTTACTTTGTCGATGTTGATTCTTAACGCTTCTGAAATCCGTCTTTTTAGTAGGTTTCTTTCTACTGCCTTTTTGCTTAGTTTGGTTGATGTCACTATCGTGAAAGCAATCTGTGGTTTATCTGTTTGTGGGTTTTGTAGTGGGAGGCGAAGGAGTCTCACTATGAAAAGATCGGTCGAAAGTTTTTCACCCTTTTTCAAGACCCAGCTTGTATCTGATTTGTTAAGTCGAAAATTCTTGGAAATCATTTTCCGTTTATTTTGAATGGACCGTGACTGCAAGTGATTTTCTTCCTTTGTCTCTTCTTCTACCTAGGACGCTTTTTCCTCCTTTTGTTGCCATTCTGTGCATGAAGCCGTGTTTTCTAAGGCGTTTTCGTTTTTTGAGCTTTCCGAGCATTTTATTTGAAAGTTAGTAGTACTTCTGTTCTGGTTGCTTTTTTGCCTGCATACTCTAGAGGGAAAGAATGGCTTAGTCAATTCTATTTTAACAAAATGTTTACATATTTGATTTGGTTGTTATAATTTGATGGCTTTGAGATTAAATTGGAAGAAGATTTACATGATCAATAATAATCTGGTATATTCACACACAGATAAAACTACTCTTAAATAATAATTATGCCTTTAAAAGCAAACTACGACTTCTTGTTTGTCGGCAAGGATGACAATAGCTTTCTCGAGAACTACTCTTATGATCAGTATGATAAATATGGGGAGAAAAGTGGGGAAATTTTTATAACTCTGGAGATTCAGAATAACCCTGCTAATAGTGAGGAAATTGGAGAAGCTGTCTTTTCGACGTTTCAGGAGGAATTTTTCAATCGTGTTGAGGAGGAACCTTATGAGAGGTTCGAGAATTCTTTGAAATTGGTGAATGATGTGTTGGATAAGTTCAAGGGCGAGAAAGTTTCAGGTTATGTTGGGAATTTGAATATTGTGATTGCAGCTTTGGTTGGAGACGCTCTTTATATTACGCAGAGTGGTGACTCTGAGGCTTATCTTATTAGAAAGAAATTTGTTAGTTCTGTTACAGAGGGGCTTTACGAGGAGAATGGAGTGAAGGTTTTTAGTAATATTGCGAATGGTGTTCTTGAGGAGGGAGATAAGGTTTTGATTAGTTCTACTCGATTGCTTCGATATATTAGCAAGACTGATTTGGGTCGTATTATGACGAATGATGATCCTGCGGTTTGTTTGGCCGAGTTAAGGGACGCTGTTTCAACAGAAATGCTTGGAAAGGTGGGCCTTACCGCTATTGCTACTCAAGAGGTTGCTGATGTGGCGTTTGAAGGTGATGATGAGATGGGTGAAGAAGATTTGCAGGAAACACTACTGGACACGTCTTCGTCTGCCGAGAGGGTTGTTTCTACGCCGTTTGGAGCTGAGAAGAAATCTACGTTTTCAAAAGTTTTAGTCAAAGCAGGTGGTGTTGCTAAGGGAGCTATTGGAGCTGCTTTCAAGAAGACAAGAGAGAGAAAAATGCTTCAAAGGGCACGTTCACCAAGAGATATGAGAACGAAAGTCTCAGGAGTGGGTTCATGGTTCTCAAATTTTAAGAGAGGAATTTTTGGAAGTGGTTTTGGAGGAGGGAAAGCAATTTTTACTATTGCTCTTGTTTTGATTGTCTTGATTGGAGGCGTTTGGATTATGTATAGCCAAAATGTTCAGAAGGCTGAGATTGATGCTCTTGATACAAAACTTATAGATGTTCAGAATAATATTTCTGAAGCTGAAACTAAGGGGCAATATGATAAGGAGGCTGCGGGTCAAATCCTTGAAAAGGCTCAGGCTGATGCAATGGAGGTTTTGAGCTCTGGTCACTTCAGGGAAAAGGCTAGTATTTTGTTGAAACAAATCGAAGAGACGCGCGATAGTCTTGATAATGTTAAGAGGATTGAAGATCCAACTCTGGTTGCTGATCTAACCGAGAAGAGGAGTAATGTTAGTGCGCTTGGGTTTGTTGAAAATAATGATCGACTTTTTGTTTTTGAATATAATGCTCTTTATGAACTTGTTTTGGATCAGGTTCAGGATCCTGTGACTATTGATGAAGAGGAAACTGTGATTGCGGCGACTGATTTTGATGATAGAGATTCTATCGTTTTCTTGACTAAGAGCGGGAAATTTATCGAGTACAAGGAAGGTACGTTGTCGTTTATGGATTCAGAAGATGGTGCGTTCCACAAAGGTGTTGCGATTGAGGATTGGTCTAATAGAATTTATTTGCTAGATCCAGATAGTAATCAACTTTGGAGATATACTTATAAAGCGACTCAAGATCGATTTGGTATTGCTGATCAATATACTTCTGAAGGTGATTTAGCTTTGGCTAAAGACTTTGGAATTGATGCTAACGTTTGGTTCCTTACTTCTGATGGAGTTGATAAATATTACGGAGGGGTGAAGGAGGATCTTATAATTTCTAAGGCACCTTTCAATGCGTTCGTTGATCCTGTGAAGATGCTTACCGATGAAAGTATGGTTGAGCTTTATGTTCTCGATTCAGATGGACGAATATTGGTGTTCTATAAGGATGAAAATACAGGAAATTTGGTTTACTCAAATCAGTATGTTCTCGATGGTATTGGTGAGATTCGTGATTTTACGGTTGATTTGAATGCTGGAAGGATGAAGGTTTTGACTGCGACGAGTGTTTATGAGTTTGATCTTTAGAGAGAAGTTGAGAGTTTTCAAAAATGTAGTTGTAATGCTGAAGTATTGATCATGATCAATACTTCAGTTTTTTGTTCTCATGAGAACAAAAAATACAACTAGACATTTTTTTATCCTCTCAATTTCTCTCCTAGTGGGAAGTAACAAGACACTATTCTCGTTCTTTTTTCTTCTCTTAAAGATATTTCTTATAAAAGGATGGTCTTAAGAAGGTGGTGTTTGACAGGGGGAGTGGAGATTTGGTAGGATCGGTTCCAAATTAATTTTAATCAATTTTATTATGTCTATAGGTGGTGGTCATCCAGATATATCTGGTCTTGAATTAGCTTGGACTTGTGTATTGCCTGGTATTGAGGAGGGGAGGATGGATCCTGAGCATGTTTTGAGGCTTAATGAGGTTTTTGCTCTTGGGTTGGACGAGGAGGCTTTGGCTAATATAAGGGATCATATAGGTGTGGTTCGGGAGAGATTGAGGGCGTTTTTTGATGGAAATGGAGATTATCATGATGCTATGGATCGTTTCCATGTTATGACTGATTTCCTCGATGAGGTTCATGGGAAGCCTGAGCACGAGAGGAGGCCTGTTGTGTTGGAAGCTCATGATTTGAAAAGATTGTTTGATGCTCGGATGCGTAGGATGTTACGCGGTGTTTTATCTGGGCCAAAGTGGAGTAGAATGGATGCTATTAAGCGTGCTAGAGTGAAAGTGTTGGGGGAGCTGGGTGTCCTTGATGAACCTGGGAACGTGATTCCTGGGAAAGAGGCTCTTTTAAAGGCTTTTGAGGGTCTCTATATAGTATGACTCTTCGGAATCTTTGCTGATTTATAGTTTGTATTTGGGCCTTGTTCGACTTTGACTTTGCTGCGTTCGAAGAGGTTGAATTTTGGGAGGACGTCGGGGTAGCCTTCTTGGTAGACGACGCGTTTGATCCCAGCTTCGGTGAGCATGCTTTCACAGACTCGGCAGGGGTGTTTTGTGACGTAACAGGTTGATCCGTCGACTTTGATGCCTTTGCGTGCGGCTTCGGTTAGACACCATTGTTCAGCGCAGAGGCCGTAGCAGATTTCTCGGTGTGTGCCCGATTTTACTTTGAGCTCGTTGCGGATGCAGCCTATGCGGTTGCAAGGAGTTTTTTTGTGCCAGTCGTTGGTGTGTTTGACTAAGACTTTGTCGTTTTTAACTAACATTGCTGCGATGTTTGCTCGGACGCATTTCGCTTTTGGTTCTAGGCGATCGAGTTGCTCTAGGTAGCCGATGTCTTTTTTTGTTATTGCCATATGTATGGGTATTTTTTACGGATTGTGCGTATGAGCTTGTTTGGCTTGAGTACGCCAAGTTCGCTGATGACGCCTGTGACTTTATCTAGGTCGATTTTTTCGAAGGCTGGATTGAAAATTGTGACGTTTTTTGGTGGTTTGTCCCAAACTTCTTTTGGGTCTCGTTCTTCTATTTTGGTGTCTTTTTTCAGGGTTGATTCGGTGTCGAATTTCCAAGAGTTGGTGCAGATGTATACGGGGACTTTGCTTTCTCGAGCTGCGTCAAAGAGGCTTTCTGTTCCTATTTTGTTTATTACTTTTCTGCTTTTTGTGATCGAGTCGCATCCGATCAAGAATATGTCGCAGTCTCGGAGGACGTTGCGGCCTGCTGAGTCGACCATGTGGGTTACGTGGATGCCTTCTTTGGCAAGTTTGGTTGCGGTGATTCGGCCTTGGAAGCGAGGGCGGGTTTCTGTGTTGTATACCGTGATCTTTTTGCCTTGCTTGTGTGCTTCGATGATAATTCTTTCAACGGTGCTTGAGTGGCAATGAGTGAAGACTTTCATCCCATTTTTTATAAGGGATGCGCCGTTTTTTGAGATTAGGGGGCGGCTGTCTTTGAAGTGGGCTAGGACGGTTTTCACTATGTCAGGATCGGTTTCGTAGCTTGCGAGGCAGTAGTCGAGGGCGTTTTGGAGGGCTGGTTCTGTCGCGCGGGCTGCTTTGAGTTCTTTGACTGCTTTTGCTAGTTTTGCTTTGCTTTGGGTTTCTTTGAGTTTGGTTGCGAAGGCTTCAACTGCTTTGACTGCGATGTTTTCTGCTCCTTGAATCTCGAGTGATTTTATTTTTTTGACGGTTTCATCAAAAGTATATTTTGGCATGATTTTGCGGGCTAAAGTGGTTATTTAATTGTGTATGCTTCGTTTAGTGGGTATTGAGATGTGTAGCCGAGGCGTTCTTCGATGTCTGCGTAGATTGTGTAGAGAGGTTCTCCTTTGGCGACCTGATCTTTGAGTTTTTTATGGAGATATATGCCGGCTTCTGGATCTTTTGGTGCTCCTGCTGTTCTAGCGATGTGTGCGATTAGTTTGTTGTTGATTTCTGTGACGCGTCCGGTTTTGCCTGCTCGGATGACTTTCGAGAAGTGGCCTGGTCTAAGTTTTGTGCGTTTTGCTCCTTGGGCTTTGATAATTCTCATCATTTGTTCGTATGCTTTTCCTGAGTCTAGGATTTCGCGGGCCATTTTTTTGCCGCGGCCTTTCTTTGTTTTTCCACAAAGTTCTAGAAGCAGGCCTGCCATCATTATAGATTTTTCTCTTAGTTCTTTTGGTGCGTCAGGATCGTTTTTTAAAGTTTTAAGTACGTCCATTGCTTCGAGAGATGGCCCAATTCCGTGTCCAATTGGTTGGTCGCCGTTACTGAAAATCACTTTGATTTTCATTCCGAGATATTTGCCTAAGGTTTCAAATCTGCGTTTGAGTACTTTGCCTTCTTTTTTGGTCTTGATTTTGACTTGTGGGCCGACTGGGATATCGATCAATACGTGGTTTGAAGATACTGAGAATTTTTTCGCCATGATTGAGGCGAGGAGCATGCCTTGAGGGTCGAGTGATAGGGGATGGCGAGCTTTGATCATCTTGTCGTCTGCTGAAGCTAGGTCTACGCCTCCTCCCCACGTGATGAAGCCTCCAACTTTTTGAGCGATCTTTTTTAGTTTTGGTGCGTCGTTCATTATGTTTGCGAGGACTTCCATTGTGTCCGCTGTTCCTGATGGGCTTGTGATTGCTCTTGATGATGTCTTTGGCATTATGATTCCTGCTGCCGTGACGATTGGGATGATAATCATTGTTGTTCTATTGCCGGGTACGCCTCCGATGCAGTGTTTGTCAGCGACGATCTTGTTTCCGAATTTTAGTTGTGAGCCGTTGTTTACTATTGCGCGGGTTAGGTCTGCTGTTTCTTTGTCTGAGAGTCCGTGGACGTAGCAGCCTGATACAAAATAGGCGACTTCGATGTCTGATAAGTCTTCGTTCACTACATCTTTTATTATTTCGTTGATTTTTTTGGCGTCGAGACGTTGTCCGTTAAGTTTTTCTTTTATGTATGTTGTTGAGATCGGTTTTTTTGCTATACCAATTTCGATGTCTTCGCCGTAGTTTTCTATTTTCAATTTGTCCCAAGTCTCTTCGTATAGGCCGATTTCGGTTTCTTTGAGTTCGCTGTTGTCTGTTATTTCTAGAATTGCTCTCAGCTCTGGGACTCTACTTTTCTTTAGAGTTACACGGTCGCCAGCGTGGAGGTCGAGGAAGTGTGCGCGTTTTTCGTTTAACACGGCGATGTATTTCTTGCCGACCCTGATTGGGATTTTTGTTGCGTTTAGTTTCATATTTGGGTGAGGGTTATTTTACTGTAAGGGATTCTTTTGCTATTTGATACTCTTCGTGGGTTGGAATGACGAAGACTTTTACTTTGCTTCCTTTGGTTGAAATGAGTTGTTCGTTTTTCTTGTTTTTGGTTTTGTCTAATTGGAGTCCTAAGTGTGAGAAATGTTCGCAGATTTGTTTTCTAACGTAGAAAGCTTTTTCGCCCATACCTGCGGTGAAGACAAGTGCGTCTAGGCCGTTTAGGGCTGCTACATATGAGCCAATGTATTTGGCTGAGTGGTATGCTAAATGTGCGATTGTTAGGAGTGCGTCTGGGTTTTTTGCTAGGGATTCTGCGTAGATTTCGCGCATGTCAGATGAGATTCCAGAGAGGCCGAGTAGTCCGCATTCGCGGTTTAGGAATTCGTCTGTTTTTTTGTAGTCCCAACGTTTTATTTGTTGGAGTTTGAGTGGAATAATTGGATCGAGGGATCCTGAGCGAGTTCCCATCGGGATTCCATCGACTGGTGTGTATCCGTGGCTTGTGTCGACGACTTTTCCATTATGGGAAGCTGTGATCGAAGATCCGTTTCCGAAGTGGCAAGTGATGATTTTCAAGTTTGATTTGTTGCCGAGAAGTTTGATTGCTTCGTTGGTGACGTATTCGTGGCTTGTTCCGTGGAAACCGTATTTTCTGATTCCGTGTTTGTGATAGAACTCTTGAGGGATGGCATATAAATAAGCTTCAGGGGTGAGTGTTTGGTGGAAGGCTGTGTCGAATACGGCGATATGTTTGGCTCGTGGGAGGAGTTTCTTACACACTTCAATTCCTTTTAGGTTGATTGGGTTGTGGAGTGGGGCTAGGGGACAGAGTGCTTTGATTTCTTTGAGAACTTTTGCGTCGATTTTTGTGGCTTTCTGATATTTTTCTCCACCGTGGACGACTCTGTGGCCTACGATTGTAATGTCTGAAAGTTTAGTGATTGATTTTGATTTTATTAAAGCTTCGAAAGCGTATTTGATTGCGGCTGTATGGTTGGCAATGTTGTCTTTCAATCCGAGATTTAATTCTGAGCTTTTGAAGGTGATGCGGCAACTGTCTTTTCCGATGCCGTCGATCAGTCCTGCTGCTATTGAGGTTAGTTCTTTTGTGCCTGAAGCTACGAATAATTCAAATTTCAGAGAGGAGGATCCACAGTTTATGCTTAATATTTTTTTCATTTGATGGGCTTAAGTTATGTTTTATTGGACACAATATTCGCATGCACCTTGTGCTTGGCAGCAGGTGAATGCTGTGACCGATACTATGTCTTTTGCACTGCATCCTCGGGATAGGTCGTTGACTGGTTTTCGAAGTCCTTGAAGGAGTGGGCCGATAGCTTTTGCGCCGGCCAAGCGTTCAACTAATTTGTATGCAATGTTGGCTGCTTCTAGGTTTGGGAAGATGAGTATGTTTGCATTGCCTTGGATTGGTGAATTAGGGCATTTTTTTTCTGCGACTTTTGGTACGAGGGCTGCGTCGACTTGCATTTCTCCGTCGCAAATTACATCTGGATATTCGTGTTTAAACATTTTTACCGCTTGGCGGATGCGGTCGATTCTTGGATGTTCGGCAGAGCCCTTTGTTGAGAATGATAGGAATGTGACTTTTGGTTCTATTCCGAATGTTCGGGCTGTATTGACGGTGTCTTTTGCTATGTCGACTAAGTCGTGAGATTCTGGGTCTATTGTGATTGCTGCATCTGCGAAGAGTAGGAGTCGGTTTTCTAATACCATGAAGAAAATTCCTGAGACTGTGTGAAATCGTTCTTCGGTTTTTATTATTTGCAGGGCTGGTCTGATGGTGTCTGCTGTGGAAAATGTTGTTCCCGAAACCATACCGTCTGCGTCGCTTGTGTGAACCATCATTGTTCCAAAATAATTTATTCCTTCTTTGCTTGTTAAGATTTTGCGGGCTTTTGCTTTTGTTATGCCTTTGTCTTTTCTGGCTTCGGTGAAAGCGTCTATGTATTTCTCTGTTAGTTTTGAAGTTTTCGGATTGATGATTTTAACTTTTTCCCAGTGAATTTCTAATCCTTGTTTTTTTGCGAGGGCTTTTATTTTTCTTGGGTCGCCAATTAGGATTGGATTTGCAAATCCTTGATTAACTATAGTTTCCGTTGCTTCCAAAACTCTAGACTCTTCTCCCTCGGGGAAGACAATTCTTTTTGGGTTTGCTTTTGCTGAAGCACGAACTTTGCGAAGAAAATTATGCATAGGATGAGGGTTACTTTGATGATTATACCACAGGCAATAATTTTCTCAATTTTTGAATCAAAAGAGTTAGAATTATTTTTGTCGCTTCGATGTTTGACAGGCGATTTGTGTGGATTTTGATCTTGTTTTGGCGGATGGCTTCGAAGATTTTTTTTGTTGTGAGGGCGGCGGTTGTGTCTGGGCCTGTGTCTGTATTGATGGTTGTGTACGTGCGATCGAAGTATTTCAATATGTGGCAGTCGGCGGTTCCTACTAATGGGAGAGAGTGTTTTTTTGCGATGGCTTGGGTTTTGAGGTTTGGGTTTTTTAGGCTTGTGTAATAGTAGCTGAATTCGAGGGCGTCAAAAAGGTCTATGTGCTTTTCCAGGTTTTTATTGAGCGAGACTTGGCTCGGGTGGAATGGGTGAGGCGCCATTATTAGGCATTCGGGGTGGGCGGCTTTGTATTTTTTTAAGTCTTTGAATGTGTGGATGCGTTCTGCCTGTTTGGTTGGGTTGAGGACTATTACGTGTTTTTTGCGGATTTCGATTTCGACTCCTTTAATTAGGAGGATGCCGAGGTTTTGGGCATATTTTTTTGCTTTGAGTGGGAAGATTATGTGTTTGTGGCAGGTGAAAGAGAGAACGCGGAAGTTCTGGGCGTGTGCGTGGTCTATTAAGGTTTTCCAATTATAAGAAATATTATCAATGGGATCTCCTTTGATGTGAATGTGAAGTTGGGCTTTTATCATTTTAGTCGAATACGGCGTCTATAGATTCTTTGGCCTTTCCTAGGTCTTCTGTTGTTTCGTCGATTTTATCTTTTGTTTTTGTGAATTTGTCTGCCAGTTCGTTGAATTCTTCCTTTAGATTGTCGTATGCTTTAACGGCGTCGTCTTTGACGTCTATGGCTTCTTCTTGGACTTTGTTTAAGCAGCCTGTCAGAAGTAAGGTTGTGAGGGCTAACGGTAGGATGAGGTATTTTTTCATTCTGATTTAGTTATGGGGATTTATTTGTGAAAAAGTTTTTTAAAATCTCCGTCGAAGCTTTCCAGAAAGTTTTTGACATCTAGTATGTCGTTGTTTGTTATCCCATTTTTCATTATTTGGTTGATTAATGGGACGTCCTTTGGTGCTTTTGATGATGCGATTATGTCTGTTAGTGCGGTTTTTTTGCAGTATTGGCATTTGAGTTCAAGAAGGCATTCTTGCTGTGTTGAAGCAAGAACGGAAATGTCTTTTACGTTGTATCTCTTGTCGCAGTGGGGACAAGTAGTATTTTTTCTAACGTGCTTGATTATGAGTTCTAGTTCGAAGAAGTTCATGGGCGGTATTTTCTTGTTTAGGTTGGTTTGTGAATTGGTGTGGGGTTGTGGGGTGTGCTTGGTGGTTGAGTTCGTGCTTGGTGGTTGAGTTCGTGCTTGGTGGTCGAGTTCGTGCTTGGTGGTCGAGTTCGTGCTCGGTGGTCGAGTTCGTGCTTGGTGGTTGAGTTCGTGCTTGGTTCAATAATAAATTAAAGTTGTGTGGTTGTCGAGGGTGGGATTGGGGGGATGGTTTGTGGTGGATTTTGTGTTGGTGAAGTTTGTGTGGGGGCGGGGATGGTGGGTGGATTTTGTGTGGCGGGACTTTTGTCTTGGTGGAGGGTGAGTTTTTACTCACCATGCAACGTTTTTTGTTTTTTGTCTTTGTGAAATTGCTAATTTGGCTGGTTTCAACCTGTTTGGCAGGGTCTTTTTGTGTTAAAATTGGGATGGTTTTTCATAGATTTCGATTATTTCTGTCCATTGTATATTTAATTTAAGTTTATTGAGTGGCTTGCTGAGGCAAGTTGCTGGTTCTTTTTATTTTTTAACCAATTTGAAAATGAATAAAATTGATTTTAGGTCTGTTGAGTTGCATGTTCAATTCTCGGACTGTGGGAGGAATGCCAAAGAGTGGGCTCGGAGGTGTATGTTGCTTTTGCTGGATATTGATAGGTATAAGGTGTGGCGAAAAAAAGGGTTTGGTAGTATTTATGAGTATGCTGCGAAGATTGCTGGGTTGAGTCGTTTGCAGGTTAATGAGAGTTTGCGTGTTTTGGAGAAGATAGAAGATAAGCCTGCTCTTCAAGAGATTGCTCGTGAAAAGGGTATTTGGGCTGTGCGGTCTGTTGTCACTGTTGCTACTAAAGAGACTGATCAAGAATGGGCTGAACGTGCGAAGAATATGTCTACGCGTGAATTAGAGCTTTTTGTCAAAGGTGTCCGAACCGAGTCAGGGCTCCACGTGGAGTCCGCCCAACCTGAAAAAGTTTCTGTAACAATGTCCTTGGATCCTCAAGTTTTGGATCAATTAAAGAAGCTAAAAGGAAATGGTGAATGGGAGGACGCAATAAAGAAGCTCCTAAATCTAAGAAAAGAGAAGATTGAGAATAAAAAACCTGAGTTGGTTCAGTCTGAATCCAAGTATGTTCCGAAACCTATAGAAAGATTTGTTAAGCGTAGGGATAATTATAGATGTGTGATGCCTGGTTGTGGACGAAAGTATGGCGAACTTCATCATGCTGATGGGTTTTCCCTGGTGAAATGTCATGATCCCGATAGAATCTATTGTTTGTGTGCTGGGCATCATGATTTGGCTCATCGTGGTTTGATTGCAAATGAAGAAAAAGAGCCGATGTTTTGGTGCGTGCGTAAAGAGCCGGATATGAATGGAGTGCGTTTTGGTATGGATCGGTTGGTGCAGAAGTGGCGGCGAGTGACTACAACCTAGAAATTGCTGTTTCGATGCGTTTGATTGATTCATCTTTTCCCAGCGCCCATAGCATCTCGAATGTTCCAGGAGAGAATTGCTGTCCAGTGAGGGCGACCCTGATTGGCCAGAGGAGTTGGCCGTTTTTGATGCTGAGTTTTTCGACTAGGGCGAGGAGAAGTTTTACGAGTTCGTCTTCTGTCCAGTTTTCTTCTGAGATTTTTTCTAGGACTGGTAGGCAAGCTTCTAGTGCAGATTTGGCTTGTGGGAGGTCTACGTTCATCTTTTCGTGTGTGAGTAGGGCTGTGTCAAAATCGGGAAGTGCGAAGAAGTAATCTAAGTGTTCCGCGATTTCTTTTGCTGACTTGAGGACTTTTTCTTCGTTTGCTACTAATGCTTTGTATAGAAGGGATTGGTCTTGTTTCTTTTGGTCTTCTGAGAGGTATTCTTCGCAGATTTCTTGGAGCGCATGGCCTTTTTCTTCGAGGAATTTGTCTTGGAGTTCTTTTGATGAGAATTCGTATTTGAACATGCCGCGTTTTACTTCTTCGACTTTCACTTTGCTGTCTATTTGTTGAGCTGTTTTGCCCATTTTTTCGTTGAAGAGTTTCTTTTGCCATAGCCAGTTGTACCAATCTAATTTTTCGATATCGAAGATTGCGCCCGATTTGTGGACACGATCTATTGAGAAAGCTTCTTCCAATTCTTTTAGTGTGTAGAGTTCGTTTTCGTCGCCTGCGCCTGGATGCCAACCGAGGAATACTACGAAATTTAGGATGGCTTCTTTTAGATAACCTTCGCGGACGTAGTCTTCGACTGCGACGTGTCCCTGGCGTTTCGAGAGTTTGCTTCGGTCTTTGTTCAATAGTAATGGGATGTGTGCAAATTCAGGTTCGTCCCATCCGAATGCGTGGTATAAGAATATGTGTTTTGGAGTAGATGGAAGCCATTCTTCGCCCCTGATGACGTGTGTGATTTCCATCAAATGGTCGTCGACAACGTTTGCGAGGTGGTAAGTTGGGAATCCGTCTGATTTTACTAGGACTTGATCGTCCACGTTTTTGCCGTCGAATTGGACGGTTCCTCTTATCAGATCTTTGAATTTAAGATTTTCGTATGGGATCTTTTGGCGGATGACGTGTGGTTCTCCGGCTGCGACTCGTTTTCTGGCTTCTTCTAACGGGATTTCTGCGCATTTGCGATCGTACATCGTGGCCTGTTTTGCAGATTCTTGTTTTTGTCTTAGTTCGTCTAGGCGGTCTTTGGTGCAGAAGCAGTGATATGCGTGGCCGCTCTCGAGAAGTTTTTCCGCATGTTCGAGGTAGATTGAAGTTCGTTCTGATTGAATGTATGGGCCGTTAGGGCCGAGCTGGTTTATGGATTTGTCTTCGCAAATCTGGGGTCCTTCATCGTGTTCGAGGCCGATCCACTTCAGGGTATTGATTAAGCTCTCGGTTGCTCCTTCTACAAATCGTTCTTGGTCAGTGTCTTCTATTCTTAGCAGGAAGCTTCCGCCTGATTTGCGTGCGAAAAGGTAGCAATAAAGTGCTGTTCTGAGTCCTCCAACGTGGAGATATCCTGTTGGAGATGGGGCAAATCTGGTTTTTATCTTTTTTGCTGGCATGGCTCGTGGCGTGGTTATCGGGCACCATCGGGCCCCATAATACATTTTAATAGAATTCAAGTAAATATTCTGATATAAATTGGTGTGATGGTTTTTAGCTCACCTACATTTCTATTTTTCTTTTTGCCCCTTGTTATTGGGGGGTACTACTTGATGCCTCAGCGTGTGAGAAATTTGTTTTTGCTGTTGGCGAGTTATCTTTTTTATACCTGGGGGTCTGTTGAATTTGTTTATATTTTGTTTGCGGCGACTGCTGTGGATTTCATTTTGAGTCGGTTTATTCGCAAGGATTGTCTGACTGGGAAGATTGCTTTTGTGGCGGCGCTAGTGGCCAATATTGGGATGCTTGCGTATTTCAAATATGCAAACTTTTTTGTGGAGGAGTTTTGGGCTTTGCTGGGGATCTCTGAAGGGAATTTTGTTGAGGTGATTTTGCCGCTGGGGATTTCGTTTTTCACTTTCCAGAAGATAAGTTATCTGGTGGATATATATAGAGGAGAGGTTAAGAGACTTAATAATTTCTTTGATTATGCTCTTTATATAGTCTTGTTTCCGCAGCTTGTTGCGGGGCCGATTGTGCGGTTTCACCAGATTAGGAATCAACTCAAAGACAGGACGCATACTTTTGATAAATTTTTCAAGGGTGTTTATAGGTTTTGTATTGGTTTGTCGATGAAAGTTTTGATTGCTGATACGGTTGGGGCGCTGCATCACGAGATTTTTGCGGGTTCTGCGGGGGCTGTTGGGGCTGCGAGTTCGGGGATGCTTTGGCTTGGGATTTTTGCTTATGCGATTCAGATTTATTTTGATTTTGCGGGTTATTCGTCTATGGCTATTGGTATCGGGGAGATGTTTGGGTTTGAGTTTCCGCAGAATTTCAACAGGCCGTATTTGTCGAGGTCAATTACTGAGTTTTGGAAGAGATGGCATATGACGCTTTCTGGATTTTTCAAGGAGTATGTTTATATTCCACTTGGAGGAAATCGAGTAGGTCGTGTAAAGATGGTTCGGAATTTGCTCTTGGTGTTTTTGTTGACTGGGATTTGGCATGGGGCTGATTGGACGTTCTTTTTGTGGGGAGTTTATTTTGGAGTTTTGATTGTTTTGGAAAAGTTGTTTTTGGGGAAGATTTTGGCTAGATGGCCCGCGTGGTTGTCGCAATTGTTTACGTTTTTCTTGGTTTATTTGGGGTGGGTTTTGTTCCAGGCGGAAAGTGTTATTGTTGCGGGCGAGACTTTGGCTTCGATGTTTAGTTTTGATGGTTTGGGGGATTTGGCGTTGTTGAGTTTTACGTTGAAGGTGAAGTTGACGCTTGTTTTGGCGGCGTTGATTTCGTTCTTGCCTTGGGATAGTGCTCGGCTCAAGAAGCTTGAGAGGGGGACTTATTTCCGGGCGGTTGTGATTTTTGTTTTGTTAATTAATTGTGCAATGTCGGTTTCTGGTGATTTGTTTCATCCGTTTTTATATTTTAGATTTTAACTATGGTGAAAAAAATAGTTAGTGTGGCGTTTGTGATCTTAATTGGGCTTCCTTTGATGGGGACGGTTTTGAATTGGTCGTCGTTTGCTAGTGGGGAGGCCAAGGAAAAGCCTGGTCTTGGTGAGGAAGGGGCGCGAATTCCTTTTCCGGAGGTTAGTTTGACTTCTGAATTTTTCGTTCATATGGATGCGTACATTTCTGAAAACTTTCCTTTGAGAGATGAACTTGTTTATATGAATGCTTTGAGGGACGTTGTGTTGTTACAGTCGTCTTTCAACGGTGATGTCTTGGTGGGGAAGGATGGGCATTTGTTTTTGAGCGAGACGGTTTCTAGGGCTAAGGTGAGGGCTTTATCGGAGGATGAGCTTTTTGGAGTTTCAGCTTTTTTGAATGAAGTTGAGAGGCGTGTGCGAGCTTGTGGAGCGAAGCCACTTTTTGTTTTTGTGCCTGACAAAAGGAGCGTATATGAAGAAAAATTGCCGGCGCGGTTTGAGGACGAGGTTTATATGAATTATGAAGTGATGGAGGCTCGGCTTGCTGAGAAAGGTCTTGAATTCGTGAGTTTGAAGGAGCTTTTGCTTGAGGCGCATGAAGTTGGGCAAGTTTATTCAAAACTTGATACTCATTGGAATAGACTTGGAGCCTATTTGGCTTTTTCTAGGATTTTGGAGGAGCTGAATTTGAAGAATATTGAGCAGGATGGGATTTTGGAATATGAGAGGGAAGGGGATTTGTCGCGGATGCTTGGGCTGGGTGAGACAGAAGTGACTTATGAGCCTCAGCTTGTTTTGGGGAAAGTGCATTATTCTGGAAAAGTTGCTCTTTATTATGATAGTTTTGGGCTTGGTTTGTTGCCTTTCTTTGACGAGATTTTCTCGAATGTTGATGCTTATCATATTATGGATGTGTCTCCTCTCGAGGGAGTTTCGAGTTGTTGGGGAGGAGCTAATTATGTGATTGTTGAGATTGTTGAAAGAGATATTACTCATTTATTAAATTTTATTGATGGTTCAAGCTGAATTACCAGGAAGGCTCCGGGGTTTTGATGCTTTGCGTGGGATAGCAGCTTTGCTTGTATTTATTTTTCATTTTTATGGTTTGAATGCGATGAGTGGTGTTGATTTTGGTGGGCTGGATTTGACGCCGTTTTTTGATGCGGGGTTTGTTGGGTTGAATATTTTCTTTGTTTTGAGTGGTTTTTTGATCTTTATGTCTATTTATAAGCATGGTGTTAATAAGGAGTATTTTTTGAGAAGGATTTTGAGGATTGCTCCTATCTATTATTTTTCTTTACTCGTTGTTGTTGTTTTTATGATGCCGGTGGGATGGTGGGATGTGGTTAGCCACGTTTTGTTTGTGCAGAGTTTCAGTGCTGATACCTATTATGGGATCAATCCTGTCTTGTGGAGTTTGTCGGTGGAGATGATTTTTTATCTGTTCTTGCCGTTGTTTTTTCTTGTTTCGGGGAAGAAAGGGTGGAGGATTTTGTTTGGGATTTTGATAATGATTTTGGTGACGTATTGGTATCGGGATTATATGTTGCAGTTTTATTCAGGTTGGGATTGGAAGGAAAGGGTAATTTATACCGAGAATTTTATTGGTAGATTGGATCATTTCGCTTTTGGAATGCTTGCTTCGTACCTGGTTTTGAAGTTGAAAGGGAAGGATTGGTTGTGGTTGAAGGTTGTGTCTTTTGGGTTGATGGGGCTGGGTTTGGCTGGGATGTGGTGGGGGATGAATGTGTTTCATGAATTGGGAAGTTCTTTTAGGGATGTTTATTATTATCAGATCCTTTTGCATTCTATTATTGGTTTGTCAGCGGCTATTTTTATGTTTGGATTGGCGAAGACGTTTTCTTGGTTCAAATGGGTGTTTGGAAACAAGATTGTGGAGTGGTTTGGTGTAATAAGTTACAGTTTTTATATATGGCATTTTATTGTCTCTGAGAAAGTGGCTGTTTTGGACATTGGTATCTATGAGAAACTTGGTCTTTCTTTGTTGTTGATCACCGTTTTGTCCTCTGCAACTTACTTATTAGTAGAGAAACCTTTTTTGCGAAAAAAGCGCTACTAATGTTGCCATGAATGGTTATTTTGGCTATATTTTACACACTATGGCAAGAAGACGTACATATAGGACAAGTTCCGCTAGGAGAAGAGTCGGCCCAAAAAGGGTCGCTACTTATAAATCTACAAATAAAAGAAGGAAGAAATCTTTGGTAAATATCAAAGTTAAGAAGCAAATAGCTAGAGAGATTTGGGGAGTTGTGCTTTTGATGATTGCGGCGGTTACTGTTTTGAGTATTCAGGGAGCTTTTGGTGTGGTTGGGAATATTTGGGTTCAGTTATTGCGACCTATTATTGGATGGGGAATTTATGTGATTCCTGGTCTTTTCGCGGTTGGTGGATTTATGATTTTCTTGTCTAAAAAAGTTACGTTTGGAGCGAGTAGGACTTTTGGAATGGTTTTGTTTTTGATTTCAGTTTTGAGTATTCTTCATATGTCTGTGCCGATTGATCAGATTTTGTCTTATGCGCAGGTTGGAAGTCACGGCGGATATATTGGGTTTGTGACGAATTTTGTGTTTAGACAACTTCTTGGAATTGGGAATTTCGGAAGCGGAGTTGTGTTTATTGGTTTGCTTTTGGTTTCTTTGCTTTTGACTTTTGAGTCGTCTTTGAGAACTATTTTGAAGGCTGTGACTCCAAAGATTACCATCGAGATTGATAAGTCTGCAGATAGAGTGACTAAGAGTCGTCAGCATCAGAGTATTGAAGGGGCTGAGAATGGAGTTGGTTTAATGGGAAGGTTGATTGGGAAGAAAGGGGAGGTTGCTTCGGAGGAGGAGATGGAGGCTCCAGAGTTTACTATTAAGAGAGCTGTTGGGGTGGCTGATGCTGCTAATGTTGATCCGGATGAAGAGGCAAAGAAAAAAATTGCCGAGGAATTGGCTAAAGAGAAAGAGGTCGCTGGCACCGCTGAGGCTGCTGTGGAGGAAGTGCGCGACGAGTTGGAAGAAGAATTGTCGGATGGGTCTTCTGGCAAGATCTTGGATGAGGATTACGAATGGGAGTATCCGTCTTTGGATTTGTTGAATTCAACTGTTATCGCGATTCAGGCTGACGATGATTATTTGAAGAAAAGTGCGGATAATATTCATAGGAAATTGGGGCAATTTGGGATAGATGTCACGATGCAGGAGGCGAATGTTGGGCCGACTGTAATTCAATATACTTTGAAGCCGGCTGAAGGCGTGAAATTATCGAAAATAACAGGTCTGAAGAGTGATATTTGTATGGCGTTGGCTGCGAAGGCGATTCGTATTGAGGCGCCAATTCCTGGGAAGAGTTTGGTGGGAATTGAGATCCCAAATGATCATCGTTCGAATGTTCATCTTCGTGAAATTCTTGAGAGCGATGCCTTTGATGTCATGGATTCGAGGTTGCGTCTGCCTCTTGGGCGAGATGTTTCCGGAAATCCGATTGTTGCTGATCTCGAGACGATGCCTCACTTGCTGATTGCTGGTGCGACGGGAAGTGGTAAGTCGGTTTGTATGAACGCGTTTTTGATGGCTTTGTTGTATCAGAACACGCCTGAGGAGTTGAAGCTGATTTTGATCGATCCGAAGAGGGTTGAGCTCGGGCCTTATAATGGAATGCCTTACTTGCTAACTCCTGTGATTAAAGATCCCGAGAAGGCTGCAATTAGTCTACGATGGGTTGTTGCTGAGATGAGTCGGAGATATCAGGTGTTGAGTGACGCTAAACATAGAAATATTCAGGAATATAATACTGATGATGATATAAAGGAGAAGTTGCCGAGGATTGTGGTTGTGATAGATGAGTTGGCTGACTTGATGATGGCATCTGGGAAGGAGGTTGAGGCGTCGATTTGTAGGATTGCGCAGATGGCGCGTGCGGTTGGTATACATTTGATTATTGCGACTCAACGTCCGTCTGTTGATGTTATTACAGGTTTGATTAAGGCGAATATTCCTGCACGTATTGCTTTTGCGGTGTCTTCGGGGATTGATTCGCGTACGATTCTTGATGGAACTGGTGCTGAGGATTTGTTAGGGCGTGGAGATATGCTTTATCTGCCGAGTGGAATGGGTAAGCCATTCCGTGTTCAGGGTGTTTTTGTATCGTCTAAGGAGATTGATAAGGTTACAAATAAGGTGAAGTTAACTGTTGAGCCGGATTATAATGAGGATATTACTTCTACGAAAACTGCTGTTCAGAAGTTGAATGGTTTGCCGAATTCTAAATCTGGTCTCGACGAGGATGCAATGTATGAAGAGGCGTATAATTTGGTTCGTGAGACTGGGAAAGCGTCTGCGTCGTTGCTTCAGAGGCGTTTGAAGCTCGGTTATGCGCGTGCTGCTAGGTTGATTGATATTCTCGAGGAGAAGGGTGTCGTTGGGCCTGCGGATGGGGCGAAGCCTAGAAAGATTTTGGGGGAGTAAGCGGAGCTTGCCACTTCGCAGCGAGGGGGCGATGTTTCGCGGTGATTGCATTTTGATTTGTGTCAAGAATAGGTTGGGGGTGAGATTTGTGGGGTGGTTTTTTGGTGGTATAATTGTGGAAATTTTAAGATTACTAATTATGAGGACTGGTTGGCGTGAAAAGAAAGTTTTGGTTGCGATCTGTTTGGTGGGTATTTTCGCTTCGTTTGTTCCGGGGTTCGAGGTTGCCTATGCGGGATATGAGTGTGCTTCAACTGGGGTTACTAGTGATTGGAACACTGCTTCTACTTGGGGGACTTGTAATGGAGCTGTTCCTCAGGTTGGAGATAACGTGACTATTAGTCATGCTGTGACGATTGGTGCTTATACGATTAATGGAGTGACTAACGTTACTATTGCGAGTGGGGGGACGTTGACGCAAAATAATACGAATACGCAGACGATTACTGGGACTTTGACCGTTCAGAGTGGTGGAACGTTGACGCATAGCGCGAACACAGTTTCGCCGCATTCTTATGAGGTTGATTTTGCTGCCAATATTGTGGATGTTCAGGTGGGAGGTTCTATTGATCTTGATGCTAAGGGTTTTAAAGGTGGAACTGGAACTGGCGCTGCCGGTGGTCCTGGTCCAGGTGTTGGTCTTGGTAATAGTGTTGGAGGAGGAGGAGGAGCTCATTGTGGATCTGGTGGAGCTGGAAAAAATAATGGAACTGGTGGTACTGCTTATGATGATGCTAATAACCCTGTATTACCTGGTTCTGGAGGAGGAGGGTCTGATTCTTCAAGTGTTGGTGGAAAAGGCGGCGGATTGTTATTTCTAAATGTTACAGGTGCTTTAACTATAAACGGAACTATAACTGCTGATGGAGCTAATGGTGTTATTGCTGCTTATGGGGCTGGTACTGGAGGCGGTGGTGGTGGTGCCGTTAATATTTCTGCTGGTTCAATTCTTGGTGATCCAGTTAGTTTTACTACTAATGGTGGCGTTGGATATGATGCTTCCGAAGAAGATGGCGGAGGAGGAGGTGGTGGATGTATGCATTTGAGTTCTGAGAGTATTGTTTCTACAGTAAATTCTGTGGATGCCACGTATTCGCAAGGAACTGGGTATATATCTGGGAGTATTGGCTCTTTTATTTGGGTAGATCCAACTCCAACTGCTGCACCAACAACTTGTACTTCTATGGGTGATGGTGATTGGGATCTAATTACTTGGGATTGTGGACGGTTGCCGTTGGATACAGACAGTGTTGTTATTAATAGTAGTGTTGTGATCCCAAGTGGTATGACTATTCCTGTGTTAGCTGATTTGACAATTAATGAAGGGAAGACGTTGGCGCAGCAAAATTTACTAACTCAAACAATTACGGGAACTTTGACTATTGATGGTACTCTCACTCATACCGCCAATGGCTCTGGTTCTTCTCATGTTTATGAGGTGGATTTTGTAGCTAACATTGTTACGATTGGCGTTGCTGGATCTATAAATTTGGATGCGAAGGGTTTTCAAGGTGGAACTGGTATTGTTGCTGGTGGTGGTCCTGGTCCTGGTGTTAGTTTTGGTAACAGTGTTGGTGGTGGTGGTGGTGGTCACTGTGGGGTTGGTGGAGCTGGTTTTAATGGGGGTACTGGTGGTATTGTTAATGATGATGCTAACAACCCCGTCTTGCCTGGTTCTGGAGGAGGAGGATCTGATTCTTTAAGTGTTGGTGGAAAAGGTGGTGGATTATTACTTTTAAATGTTATTGGTGCTTTGACTATAAACGGAACTATAACTGCTAATGGGGCTAATGGTGTTAGTGCTAATTATGGAGCTGGTACTGGTGGTGGAGCAGGTGGTGGTATTAATATTACAGCTGGTTCGATTACTGGCACACCTGTTGGTTTTTCTGCAGATGGTGGAATTGGATATAATGCTTCTCAAGAAGATGGCGGGGGAGCAGGTGGTGGATGTGTGTACGTTACTTATGGATCTGGTGTAGTTCCTTCCGCGACCGTAACTGGCGGAACGGCTGGAGATAATGGAACGGTGGGTACCGTTGGTTCTTTTTTAACTGCGCTTTCAAATTCTGCACCAACCGTTACGATCAATTCAGCTGAGCAAGATGATGGTGAGGGGACGGTTATTATAGAAGTTGAAGTAGATGATGCGGATAATAATGATACGGTTTTCTTGACCGTGGAGTATGAGGCTGGATCGTGTAGTGGAAGTGAGGTGAATGCGACGTTGGATGCTACTGATGACAATGTAACGGCTACGTATGGAGATCCAGATGTTTCTGGTAGTCAGGTTGGATCAGGGGCTAACTTTATCACGACTTCTGAAGGTGCAAATACAGTTACCTTCAATTGGGATAGTGATAATCCTGCAGATGTCCCAACTGCAAATGGAACGTATTGTATTAAGATTACTCCGAATGATGGTGCTATAGAGGGGACTCCGGATACTGTGGATTTAACAGTTGATAATGTTGATCCAGTTTCGGCTGGGAATTTGACCTATTTGACTTCAGCTCCAACCTCTCTGACCTTTACTTTGGGCGCAGCTGGAACGGATGACAGTGGAATAAAAAGATATAGAATTTATTATCAAGCTGGTGCTTCTGGGGTTACGGAGGGGAGTTCTTTGTCTGAGACTATTGTCGAGGCTGCCTATGCGGGGACAGAGACGGTTTCTGTTGGAAGTTTGTCTGCGAATACACAGTATGTTACTAATATTTTTACGTATGATTTGTTGGATAATGTGTCTAATGCAGTGGAGATCGCAAAATACACAGCTGCTAATACTCCTGGTGCGCCGACTGTGAATGGAGCTACGGTGTCTGCTTTGAATGTTACTATAGACGTGAATAGCAATCCTGCGACAACAGAGTTTGCGATACAGGAGACTTCTACCGGGAACTATGTGCAGGGAGATGGGACTTTGAGTGGAAGTGCGGTTTGGCAGGCTGTTGGTACAGGTGCTGGTCAGTGGGGAGAAGATTTGGTAGTGTCGGGAAAGGTGCAGGTGACGGGGCTTTCACTAGGTACGCAATATACGTTCCAAGTTATGGCGAGGAATGGGAACGAGGTGCCAACGGCTTATGGGGCTACTGCAGCTTTATATACTTTGGCTGAAGCTAGTAGTGCGCCTACGGTTGATTCGGCCACTGTTTCTAGTTTGGGGGTTACTATTTCACAGGGAAGTAATCCTTCTACTACAACCTACAAAATCCAGGAAACTGGAGGCAGTTTGTATGTGCAGACGGATGGAACATTGGGGGCAGATCCGGCTTGGCAGACTGCAGCTAATTGGGGGACTGGAGGGAAGAAGACTGTTACTGGACTAAGTGTGAATACTCAATATACTTTTGCTACAACAGCTAGGAATGTTGATTTGGTTGAGACGGCGGCTTCTGATCCAACATCTGCGTATACGGCTGCAAATGCGCCTGGAGTTCCGACGGTCAATGGTGCGGCGACGACGACTTTGGATGTTACGATCGACACAAACAGCAATACATCTACAACTGAATATTATATATATGAAGTTAATACTGCTCAGTATGTGCAGGCAGATGGGACTTTGGGTGGAGTGGTTGTTTGGGATCCGGTTGGGTTGGCTGAGAATAATTGGGGGTATACGACAGGGGTATCTGGAAAAGTTCAGGTTACAGGTCTTTCGGTGAATACAACGTATGATTTTAAAGTGAAAGCGAGGAATGGGGATGCGGTTGAGACTGCTTTTGGGACATCTGCATCTTTGTATACGTTGGCGAATGCACCTGGGGTTCCTACTGTTAATGGAGCAACGGCAACTACATTGGATATAACTTTGGATGTGAACAGCAATCCTATAACAACTACATTTGCGATACAGGAAACTACAGGTTTGGATTATGTGCAGCAGGCAGATGGAACGATGGGAGCGAGTGAGGATTGGCAGACTAATGCTACATGGGGAACGATGACCGTTACTGGTTTGATGCCGAATACGTCTTATACATACAAAGCTAAGGCCAGAAATGGAAATGGTACAGAGACAGTGTTTGGAACAGCGGCTGCGGCTACATATACGTTGGCGAATGTTCCAGTGAGTGTTTCTGTTTCAAATTCTGGGAATGGAGTTGTTGTTACCTGGGGGGCAAATAGTAATACAGCTTCTACTGAATATTATGCTGAGAGAAGTGGTGCTGGAGCTAACTCTGGGTGGACGACGGCTACTACGTGGACGGATAATTCTGGCTACGGGGGAACGAACTACACATATTCTGTGAAGGCTCGCAATGTAAACCTGGTTGAGACCGCTACTGCTAGTTCGGCGAGTGTTCTTTATCCGGGAGGAGGAGTTGTTTTGCCTTCGAGTTCAGCTAGAAAGTCAACTGTTGCTAAGCCCAAGGATGTTGTGGTTGATGTAATTGAGGATGAGAGTGGAGAGGAAGTTGTTGTGGTTGAAGATGGGGAGGACAACGTGGTTTTGGAAGTATCGGAGGAGCAAGAGCCTGCTGGCGAAGATATGGTTGGTCCGGTCAATATCGATTATGACCTTTCTCAAAGTGTTCTTTCGGAAAGGATTGTTAGTTATGTTGGAGGAAATCAATCAGCTTTGTCGGAGGTTGGTTTTGATGTTGAAGAGTATTTGACTCGTGCGGCTGCTATTAAGGCTATTTGTTTGAGGATTGGGATTGATTTGGATTCTGAGGAGTATGATGGTGCTCGATCTATGCTAGATCGTATTCTTGGTTTTATTTTTAAAGATGTTGAAGATTTTGACACTTGGTATGTTTCGTACGTTGGGATTGGTAAAATTATGGGGATTGTGAATGGTTATTCGGATAATACTTTTAGACCTGGAGGAAAAGTTTCGCGTGCTGAGGCAATCAAGATGATTGTTGTTGCGAATCAGTGGGATATTGCTGATTTTGATGTTAGTGTGTTCCCGTTTGTCGACATATATGAGGGTGATTGGTATGCCGGGTATCTCCAAACTGCGTATAACTTTGGTGTTTTGAGGAGTTATTATGGTGAAGATTTTGAGCCTACTACGTATATTACTGTTGATGAGTTTTCAATGCTGCTTTCTTACTTGGATAATGAGGTTGATGAGAGTGAGTTCTTGGTTGTGATGGTGGATTAGGTTGTGGTTTAGGGGTTGGAATGGGGGTGTTTTTGTGGTATAATTATTTGATAAATTTAAATATAAAAACCAAAAAATAACAAAAATAAAATGAATAAATATCTTATGAAACGAATTTTTTCAGTGCTGCTGGCGTCGGTGCTGATTATTGTTAATTGGGGGCAGGATTTGAGGATTGATAGGGCTGATGCTGTAATAAGTAATGGCGCAAGTGCCGTTGGTGTTGCTGGGCAGACCGATGGTGCTAGTGTGACTTATGTTGATGGGGATGAAAATAATGGTATTGATGATATTGGATTGGAGTGGGCTCAGGATATGGTTGTTGATCAGACTGGGCATAGGTTGTTTTTATGGGATGGATATAACCATAGAGTTTTAATTCATAATCTTGATGCTAATAATCAGTTGACTGATTATACTGCTGATAATGTTTTGGGGCAGGTAGATCTTTATACCAGTACTAATAATGGGATTACTGCGACTAGTTTGTTGAGCATGTGTGGAGGAGGTGGTACCTGTGGCGGTGTTGCTTTTGATGAGCCAGGAGAGCGACTTTTTGTGGCTAACGGAAGTAGGGTTTCTGTGTTTGAATTGTCAGGTGGAATTACTAATGGTATGGCGGCTAGTTATTTCCTTGGACAAGAAACTGCTACGGGAAATTCGGCTACTTGTGATAGGGATAGTATGTATTATCCTGTTGGGCTTGATTATGATCCTGTTAGTGATTTGCTTTATGTTGCTGATGGAAATAATAGACGTGTTGTTGTTTATGATACTTCTACGGTTGTTACTGGAGAGGATGCAGCGTATGTTATTGGGCAGCCAGATTTTACTACATGTACACTTGGTCTGACTCAGTTTGTTGTTAATTATGCTAGTGATGTTGAGTACGATTCTGTCGGGGATCGATTGTTTGTAACAGATCCTAATAATGATAGGATTATGGTTTATGATTTTGATGATGCTGATACTGATCATGCTTTGGTATATCCACCAAATAATGCTTCTGGAGTTAAAGCTAAGAATGTAATAGGTCAGGCTGATTTTGCAGCTCATGTTGAGGCGACTACTGCATATAATTTTGCATTTGGTCCTGCGTTTGTTGCTTGGGATCCGGGTGCTCAGAGGTTGTTTGCGAGTGAGCAGTCTAATCCTAGAGTTTTGGTTTTTGATGTTTCAGCAGGTGTTAGTGATGGAATGAGTGCTTCGAATATATTGGGACATACTTTGTTTACTACTAACGGTGATGAGGGTGATACGGCTTCTACTTTTTCTTTCCCTCTGGGTATGGATTATGTGGAAAATGGTATAGATACTTTGTATCTTGGTGATTCAAGGAGAGTTTTAATGTTTGATGATGCGGATAATGATGCAGGTTGTGGTACTCCTAATGATGGTATCTGTGATAAAGAAGATGCGACTTATGTTTTAGGTCAAGTTTCTGGCGGTGTGGTGTCTTATACTTCACAACGTACTGATAATGATCCGAATGCCGGTGGTATTGAGGATATATATGGTGTGGATATCGATACAACTAATCACAGGCTTTTTGTTCCTGATTATTCTAATAATAGGGTTTTGATTTTTAATTTGAATTCATCTGATCAATTAGTTGATTTTACTGCAGACTTTGTGTTGGGGCAGACTGACTTTGTTTCTAATACAGCTGCGACTACGCAGATTGGGCACAGTAATCCTACGGATGTTGCCTGGGATGGCACTAACAGTAGGTTGTTTGTGGCTGATTTGTCTCCTAGTCGTGTAAAGGTTTATGATTTGAGTGGAGGGATAACTAATGGCATGAATGCTTCTTATGTTTTGGGTCAGGCTAATTTTACTGCTGGTCTTGGTGCTACTACTCGGGATGGGATGGATGGGCCTTTTGGACTAGCTTATGATGCTACGAACGATTCTCTTTATGTTGCAGAAGCGTATAATAACAGGGTTTCTATTTTTGATCTTAGTGGTGGGATTTCGAATGGGATGAGTGCTGCTAATGTGTTGGGGCAGGCGGATTTTGTTTCTGCAGGTTCTGCTCTAACTCAATCTGGTATGAATTTCCCCGTTGGGGTAGCTGTTGACGCAACTGACAATCTTGTGTTCGTTGCTGAACAAAATAATAGGAGAACATTGGTTTATGATATTAGTGGTGGGATAACTGACGGGATGAATGCTGCTAATGTTTTGGGTCAGGCTGATTTTGGATCAAATAGTTCTGTTACGACTCAAGCTGGTGCAAAATCTTCGACTGGTGTTAGTTATGATACTGTAAGTAACAGATTGTTTGTTGCGGATGATGATAATAATAGAGTTGTTGTTTATGATGGTAGTGGTGGGTGGTCGAATGGTATGGATGCATCTTATGTATTAGGACAGGCTAATTATACTTCAGCTGGAGCTGCTACAACGCAGGCTGGCATGAGTTCCCCAAGGGGTCTTGTCTATGGTGGTGCTAGTGGTTATGTTTATGTTGCTGAGCTTGATAACAATAGAGTTGTAATTCATGATGCAGTTTCACCAAATACTGTACCTGAAGTTTCAACAGCTCCAGCGTTTTCATCACAAGCAACGGATGCTACGGGGTATGTGACCTTTACGGTTGAGGTTGATGATGCGGATGATGATGATTTGAAATTACAGATTGAATATTCAGATGACAATGGGGTTACTTGGTATGATCCTATCTTGGTGGATCCGCCTGTCGTGTCTCTTGGTGTTACTCCAGATTTGGATAATACAGAGGCATATCAAGTAGGTACAAATACTGCTCTTAATACATCAGGTGGGGCTAATACGGTTACTATAGTTTGGGATACGCAGAATGCTTTGAATGAGAATGGGGCGTTGGCGACGGTTGCGTTGGAGGCTGATGTCAAAGTGCGTGTTACTCCTAATGATGGCACTGGCGATGGTGTGACTTCTGCTTCTGCTGCATTTACTGTTGATAATGTTGATCCGGTTGGGTTGGCGGCTTTTGGAGCTGATTCGATGACTGATACGTCTGTGACGTTCGGTTGGACGGCAGTTTCTGCTGAGGACAATTGGAGTGGCTATGAAATTTGGTATGACACCTCTCCTGGGATTGTCAGGGGAACTGGGACTGGATGGACTAGTGTTAACGATGCTCTTTTATCAACAATGGCTACTGCCACTACTACTATTACTGGCTTAGATACTGTGGCTAATGTTTCTTATTTCAATATCTGGGCGATTGACGCATATGGGAATACTGCAGTTAATCCGATAGAGCAATGGACGGCAGCATCTCCAGGGGGACCAGCTCTTAGTGCTATTACTTCAACAGGCATGACTATTACGCCTGACTACAATAGTAATCCTGCAACAGCGACATTTGCGATACAAGATTCGGTGAGTGGGCTGTATGTTCAGGCTGCAGGTACTCTCGGAGTGGTTGGTGTGTGGCGGGATGAAGCTACTTGGGGTGCAACGGTTTCAGCGACAGGTCTTACACCTAACACTCGGTATCAATTTGGAATGAATGCTAGAAATGCGGGTAGTTTGGAGACAGGAGTTGATAATTGGTCGGGTGCGTCATACACTTTGGCGAATCCTCCGTCTGGAGCTTCAGCGTCTGTTTCTAATAGAAGTATAGTGGTTAGTTGGAGTGCGAATAGCAATGCAGCTGGCACAGAATATTATGCTTCTAGATCTGGTGCGAATTCAGGTTGGACAACGTCGACTAGTTGGACAGATTCAGGTGTTTCAGAGGGAACCACTTATTCATATACGGTCAAAGCAAGAAATGGAGCTTTGACTGAAACTAGTACAGTCTCTGCGGGATCAGCTACGATACCTGGTGGTGTTAGTGGTGGTAGTTCTGGTAGAGGAGGTAGCGGCGGAACAACTGGTGGGACAACCGGTGGAACAACCGGTGAGACAACTGGTGGGACAACCGGTGGAGTTGAAGGAGAAGGAGAGGGTGAAGGCGAACCTGTTGCCGTAACTCCTGTGGAATCTGCAGATGTGGAACCTTCAGAAGGGGAAGGTGAACCTGTTGCCGTAACTCCCGTGGAACCTTCGGAAGGGGAAGGCGAACCGGTTGCCGTAACTCCTGTGGAATCTGCAGAGGAAAGTGAAGTTCAAGAAGAAGAAATAGACGAGGAAGAGGATCCTGCTGAACTAACGGAAGAAGAAGTTGAAGAAGAAGTTGAAGAAGAAAATGTATGTGAAGGAGGTTGTGAATGTCCAGCTCCTCTAAAGCAAACGTGTTTGGATGGCACTAATACTGCTAAAATACGTGAAAATATATCAAGGATAAAAAGTATTAGATCGGAATTTGCTGCAGAAAAAGCAGCTCAAGTAGCATTAAGGAATTCTTCTATTGTTGCGACTAGGGCTTCTATTGAGGGTCTCAAAGAAAATAAAACTCAAAAAATAACTCTTTTAAAAGAGAAATATCTTGCGAACGTTCAAATTGAAAAAGATAAAAAAAATGTACTAAAAGAAAAGTATAAAAGTGACGTTGCGAATGCGAAAGCTGTACGTGAGGCATATCTTGTGGAGAATAGAGGTGTTGTGCCTCGAGTAGAGCTTCTGTTTGAAATTGCTAAGTATAAAGGTGAGCTTAAGGACTTGAATGTGAGGTATGTAATGGGTGTTGCCGAAATTCAAATGGCTATTAGTAGATATAGGTCTAACTACAAAAGTACTATTGCAAGTGTTGTGTCTGAATATAAGTCGGAAATTGCTCCTTATGTAGGATCTATTTCTGAGGAGAAAGTTACTTACCAAGGATTGATTAATGATTTGAGGCTGGATGCGAATGCTCGGATTGGTGAATTGACAGCTACCAATAAATCCTTGAGAGCTCAGTGTGTTGCTCCTCCGGTTCCAACTAATGTGTGTCCTGATGAATGTTGTAGTGGTGTTGGTACTGAGGGTGAAGGCGAAGGTGAAGGTGAGGTTGATTGGCAGATTGGATTTGAAGGTGAAGGTGAAGGAGAGGGTGAGTTTGAATTGTCGTTTGAGGGTGAAGGCGAAGGAGAGGGTGAAGGTGAAGGTGAAGGGGAAGACGAAGACGAAGATGAGTCAGTTAGTGAAGATGACTTTGACGATTTAGGAAATGGTGATCAAGACTTTATAGATGAATTAACCGATCTGATGGACGATTTGACATCTGATGATGGTGATTTGGATGGTGATGGAGTTTCAAATGAAGATGAACTTAATGATGGAACAGATCCTGCTTCTTCTGATACTGATGGTGATGGTGTGTCGGATGATGAAGAAAGAGAGGCTGGAACAGACCCGAACGATCCTGATTCTTTCGATGCGGGTGACTCTGCTGGAGATGGTTCTGTAGATACGGATGGAGATGGTATTTCCGATGCGGTTGAAGATGCTCTTGGTACTGATTCTACAAATAGTGACGATGATCCTTCTGGGGAATTCTTTGGTAGCGAATCTGGTGGAGACAATCCTAGTATGACTGTTGGATCTTTTGATAATTCTGCTGTGATAAGTGGAGGTGGTGGAGTTATGCCTGGTAGATATCAACCAAATAAAAAAGTTAATATTAAAATTAAAGATAACAAAGGAAATGTTTTTTCTGAAGTTTCTGCTATGACTGATGATGAAGGTAAATACATAGCTTCCTTTCTTGCATTAGCTGATAGTGGTGTGAAAGAAGGTGATATTTTAGTGTTTACTGTTGAAGCTGATGGCAAGAATGGTGAATCTGTCTTGGTGAAGGTTGGTAAGCAAAAAGATGCTCCAACTGTTTCTGAGGTTGGGGGACTAGTTTCTGTTGTTGACGTTGATCCTGAGTCAGAGAATTTCAAATCTTTGGCTGCAGCTGCTTGGTATAGGGTTCTTCGTGAGGAGTTAATTCCTTTGTATATAAATGACACATCTTATGAAGAGGATTTTGTGGCGGCTCTTGAAGAGTTGAAGTTTGAACAATCTGATAGGAGAATATTTGCTGGTAAGACTGATCCTGGAAAGAGAGTTGTGTTTATGTTTGAGTCTTTGATTACTACTTCTGTTGTTATAGCTGATTCGGAAGGAAATTATTCTGTTCCAGCACCTGCTAAGTTGACTGCTGGTATTCATAGATATACAGGTTTCACTACTAGTTTGAAAAACAATTCTGTTTCAGCGCCAATTCGTGGGGTTTTGGAGATGATAAATCCACAGGTGGCTATAGAAAATATGCTTTCTGCCCTTAGGTAAGGTGTTTGTGGTTGCGTTTAGTCAATAGGCTCTTTTTAATCTGTTGGAGGTGGTTTTTGGGGCTTTTCAACGTGGCTGAAACATGGTATAATTTAGTAATAGAAATGAAAAATAAATGACAAAAAACAAATACAAAAATAGAGGTTTTAGAATTGTTGCTATGTGTTCGATTTTGGCAGTTTTGGGTGTGGCGACTGCGTATGCTTTTAGTTGGAGCACCGAGACCGTCACGGGGGCAACTTTTTCAGAGAGTATTGATATCGTTGTTCAGAGTGCTACTCAACAGGATGTATCTTATGTAAACGCATCTGCTGATGCTTATTATGCTGAGCAAGTTTCTGGTGTTTGGACGACGTATGCAATTGAGGCTGGTTCGTTGCCAGATGGCGATGTTGCGGCTAGATTTCAGGGGTCGAGTATTACTATAGATACTGGAGACGTGCCTGTTGTTACTTTTACTAGTAATTCTAATGATGATTTGTGGATTGCTAGGGATGATGGGACTCTTAGTAATCCTGGTGATTCTTCGAGTTGGACGTATGATAAGTTGTATGATACTGCGAGTACTTCGCCTTCGATGGGCATAAGTTCGGGGAGTGTTATAGGTGTGGCTTTTACTAGTGGTGCGGATTTGTATTATGCTTATGAAGATGCTGCCGGAAGTACTTGTGCTTTGGCTGGTTGGACGTGTGAACAAGTTGAAGATTCTGCGAACAATTCAGCTCCGCGATTGTATTTTAATGGAGCTGTTCCAATAATCGCTTATACTACTTTAAGTACTGTTGAAGTTGCGGTTAGGGATGGTGGGGGAGCTGGTAATTGTACTTACAGTAATGAATGGAATTGCTATGTGGTTGATGCTGCGGTAAATACGTCGACAGGTAGGCCGGTTGGTGTTTCGATGAATGCTTCCTCGCAAATAATTCTTTCGTATATTGATGATGATGGTGCCACTCTTATGTATGCTGTTAATGATGGTGGTGATGCTACTTGTTCTAATGGTTCTTGGAGTTGTTCTGTAGTTTCGAGCGCTACTAATTTTGGGTATCCAGTTGATTTGGAATGGGATTCTTCGGGAGACGTACCATTCATAATGGCTAACGATGATACAAATGGAGATTTGGAAATATTTTATAATGATGGGAGTTGGCAAAATGATTCGCTTAGTAGTTTTGGTTCCAACGATTATGCTGCGATGGATATTAGTGGGAATTATGTTGGTGTCGCTCAGTATACAAATGTTTCTTCTTTGCTAGGGTACCACGATACGACAACTTCATATACTTCGACTCCTCTTCTTACTATCAATAGTGCTGCTCAAAAAACTGATGGTAGTGGGGCTGTAGATATTTCTGTTGAGGTTGATGATAATGATGATGATGAGGTTCGGTTGAAGGTTGAGTATAAGGTGGGTTCGGATTGTTCGGCTGGGACGTCTGATCCGACTTTGGATGAAGCCGAAGGGGTTACTGCTGACGAGGGGACTCCTGATGTAGAAAACGACAACGAGTATCAAGTTGGTACTGTGTCTGGTATTCCAAATTCTAATTGGAACACTGTAGAGTTTGATTGGTTGAGTGCAACTGATGTGCCTACTGCTAATGGTACTTATTGTATAAAAATTACTCCTTACGATGCAGCTGATGGAGTTGGGACGTCCGCTACTACTACTTTGACTTTGGACAATGTTGTTCCTACTGATCCTGGGTCGTTTGGTGTTACTTCAACAACTGAGACGACTGCTACTCTTGAGTGGGCAGTTTCTACAGATACAAATTTTGATCATTATGAGCTTTGGTATTCGGCTGATGAGGCTTTGGTAAATAGTAGGACTAATACCCTTACGTTTACGGAGACGTCTATTGATGCGACAGTTAGTGATCCTGAATCAGTTTTCTCTTATGATGTGAATGAAGATGGGTATACTGACATATTGGTTGCTGCTCAGCAGGATAATGCGCTTTATTACTATGAAAATAATGGTACTGGTAGTTTCACTAGATCTACTATAGATGGAAGTTATAGCGGGGCTTCTAATGTTTTTGCTTTGGATGTAGATCGAGATGGGGATATTGATGTGTTGGCGACTGCAAGTTGGGGAGATGAAGTAAGTTGGTATGAGAATGATGGTAGTGAGAGTTTTACTGAAAATACTATCGCTACTGGGGTTGATTATGCTTACAACGTGGATGCAGCGGATTTAGATGCTGATGGAGATATTGATGTGATTGCTGGTGGAATTCAGGATACAACTTTGACTTGGTGGGAGAATGATGGAAGTCAGGGATTTACTCCAAATACTTTGGATACTGATTATACGGAGGGGGTTCGTGATGTCGATATTGCGGATATAGATAGCGATGGTGATAACGATATCTTTGTAATTGGAGAAGATTCGAGAAGATTTGTTTGGTATGAAAATGATGGGGCTGGAAGCTTTACTGAAAATACAATTTCAACTAGTTATTATAGGCATTTACACCTTTATGCGATTGATTTGGATGGTGATACTGATATGGATGTTGTGACTTCTGATGCTGGTTCTGGAGTTTTGTCTTGGTGGGAGAATGATGGAAGTGAAACTTTTACAAGGAGTACCGCTGTTTCTTCAGTGACTTCTACTCGTGGTTCAAAAGCAGTTGATCTTAATGGAGATGGTTATATGGACGTTTTGGTTACAGGTGCTGGAAAGATAATGGCTGGGCTTAATGATGGAAGTGAAACTTTTAGCGCAAGTACTGTTGATGCGGTTTTTACAGCTAATGATAACGATATATTGGATAGCGGAGATTTTGATATGGATGGCGATATTGATATCGTGGCCGTTGGTTCTGATGGGACTGTGAAGTGGTATGCGAATGATGGTTATGCTGTGGAAATAGACGATGGGGATGATGCTACTTTGGCAAATATTGCTACAACTACTGTTACTATTAGTAACTTGGTTCGTGGTGTTACTTATTATTTTGAAAGGTGGGCTGTAGATACTTATGGAAATGAGTCTACCGTAGTTCCTGCTGCTATTTCTTATAGTACTGGTGCTGCTGTTCCTGGTATTCCTGTGTTGAGTGGTACTTCTGCTAGTGAGGTTACTGTGGCTTTTAGTCCGAGCGGAAATGCGCCTTCAACGGTATATGCAATAAATGAAACTGGTACTGGGCTTAACGTCCAGGCTGATGGAACTCTTGGTGCTACTGAGGTTTGGCAGACTTATGTTGTTTGGGATACGCCGACTATCACTGGGTTAACTCCTAATACTGAATATACATTTAAGGTGAAAGCTAAGGATGGTAATGGTACTGAAACTGCTTATAGCTCGACTGCTGCTTCTAGGACTCTAGCGAATCCTCCAGGAGCTGCTGTTGCTAGTGTTTCTAGTAATCAGATTTCTGTTTCGTGGGGTGCTAATAGTAATCCTGCTGGTACGGAATATTTGGTAACTGGTAGTAATGGTGCTACTTCTGGATGGATAACTACAAATTCTTGGACGGATGCTAGTACGAGAGCCGCGAGTTCTGCTTCGTATACTGTTCAGTCTAGGAATGGCGATGAAACGACTGTTGCTACTACTGTCACTTCTAACACAGCTGTTGTTCCGGATGGTGTTGGGGCTGGTGCGATTGTTAGGGCTGCTTCTACGCCTACTGCTGCTGCAACTTCTGCTGCTGCGTCTGCTGCTGCAACCGAGGCTGCTACTCAGGCTGCTGCTGATGCTGCCGCGAAAGCTGCAACTGATGCTGCCGCGAAAGCTGCAACTGATGCTGCCGCGAAGGCTGCTGCTGATGCTGCCGTGAAAGCCGCAACTGATGCTGCCGCGAAGGCTGCTGCTACTCCAGTTGCCGTGACTCCAGTGGTTGTTACTCCAGTGGTTGTTGCTCCAGTGGTTGTTGTTCCAGAAACAGAAACGGAAACCACAAGTGAACCTACGGAACCTACTGCTGATGCTCAAACTGCTTTGGCTAAAATAAAGGACGTTTTATCGGAGGGTGAACAGGAAAAAAGTCCTGTTCGTGAACTTCTCGAAAAAGTTTTAAATAAAGAAAAACCGGAGGTTCCTACGGTTGAAACTCCTGAGAACGATGAAGATGAATCTTCTGCTAGTGAAGATGTTTGGGACGAAGAACTTTCTGAAGATGAATCTGGTTGGTCTTCTGATGTTGCTGATGTGATTGAGGAGATAGAGAGAGTTGTTGTTGAAACTGGTTCTGAAGATGTTGAATTTCAGGCAGAATTTCGTGAAGCAGTTGAATCAATTAAAGAAAACAAAAATCCGGATGCGGATTCAGATAGAGATGGTATTTCGAATTCAGATGAGGCGAGGCAAGGATCGAATCCGTACTCTGCTGATACTGATGGAGATGGTGTCCATGATGGAGTAGAGGTGAGGCAGGGATCTAGTGCTACTGACTCAAGCTCAGGAGGTGGTATTATTGCACAGACTCATATTGATAAAAAAGCTGACACTGATGGAGATGGTATCTCGGATGTGGCTGAAGCAAGTCTTGGTCTTGATGTGAATAATAGTGATGCGGACGATGATGGTGTGAGTGATTCTGTCGAATTGGTATTTGGTGGAGGTGATTTTAATAGAGCTGAATCGGAAATTGCTCCGAAGGTATCGATTGTTGATTTGAATAATCCAGTTGTAAGTTCTGGAGGTTTCGTTGTTCCCGGAATGACGTCTTCTCCTAATACAAGAGGCAGGGTTAGAGCTAAGAATCTTGATGGTAAGGTTATAGCTGAAGTTGAATTTGTTACTGATGCTGAAGGTAAGTTTGTGGCGCCGTTTACAGGTGATGGTTTTGATAGTGATGAGGTTTTGGTCTTGTCGGTTCAATTGGTTGGTATTGGTGGTACTTGGGGAGGATACGAACCTTCGAGTGCCGTTAACAGTAAATCTATTCTTGCAAAAGTTTCAAAGACAGAAATCAAACCTCCAAAAGTCAAATCTTCTGGATCTGGTGTTGAGTTGATAGCAAAGGCTGATTTGGATAAGGAAACTATTGATGATATCAAGGAAGGTTTCGTTGTGTTACCGGAGATGTGGTACAAGGTTTTGATAAAGGAACATATTCATGGGTATATAAATGGAACTAGTCATGAAAGTGCATTCAATGAATCGAAGAAACAAATCGTTGAAGATTACAACAACAACAATGTTCTTTTGGCTGGTATAGCACCTCCTAATACTGCGATCTATTTTACTTTTGAATCTTTGATTACGACTTCGGTTGTGATCTCTGACTCTGATGGTAAGTATGAACTTCCTGCTCCTGCTGGACTTGAGGAAGGGGTTCATAGCTACACAGGTTTTTATGTTGATTACAAAAACAATGCTGTATCTTCAATAATAGAAGGGCTGCTTCGTTTCAATAAAGTAGAGGATCTTCTAGGTTTCAATGCTAGCTAACCGCACTTGAAAGAGTGAAGTAAAAAGCTACTGCGGCTATTATGCTGAAGATACTTGTTCCCAATATTCCCCATACTATTAGGCGGAAGCGGGGATGTTCTTTTGTTTTTCTGATTCCTGAGTAGCAGGCGAGAAGTAATATGGCGAAGCCGAGCCCAAGTCCGAGTGATCCTAGAAGTTTTAGCGAAATCGATAACGTTAAGCTTGCGGCAAGTATGCCTCCGAGGACGTATGAGATCTTTGAGAGGATGGTTGGTTGTCCTGGGTGTTTTTTAATTCGGATTTCCATTCTGTTTTGGTAGTGTCTACGAGAAATATTCTACCGCATTTCTAAGTAATTTGATACCTTCTCCTTCTTCAGGAAGTGATTCACCTTTGCGTTTTAGCTCTTCTTTTATGCGAGTCCAGTCTGGGTGGTTTGTGAAGCAGTGGAATCGTTCTGGATGTGGCATTATGCCGAGTATTCGACCTGAAGGGTCTGTGAGAGCTGCTATGTCTTCGAGTGCTCCGTTTGGATTGTGTGGGAATTCTCCGTTGGCAGAGCTGCCATCAGGTTTTGTGTATCTGAATACGATTTGGTCGTTGTCTTTTAAGTTCTGGAGGATTTCTGGAGTGGTGTAGAGGTTTCCTTCACCGTGTGCGACTGGAGTGAAGAGAGTTTTTACGTCGCGAGTCCAGATGCATTTGTTAGATTCTGTTTTTAGATGAACCCATCTGCATTCGTATCTTGCGGTGGTATTCCACATCAAAGCGACTTCACGTTTTCCGTATTGGTTGTTTGTTGCTGGGACGAGTCCTAAGTTTGCGAGCATTTGGAATCCATTGCATATTCCGATCACGAGTTTGTCTTCTTGTGCGAAGGCTAGTATTTGTTCGTCTATGTTGTTTTTGATTCTGTTTGAGAGAGCGTTTCCGGCTCCAGTATCATCTCCGTATGAGAAGCCTCCTGGTATTGCGAGAATTTGGTAGTCTTTTAAGTTTTTGTGGCCGTCTATTAAGTCATTTACGTGAACAACGGTGCTTTCTGCTCCTGCTTTATCGAAAGCGTATGCGGTTTCTTCTTCGCAATTGATTCCATATCCTGTTAGTACTAATGTTTTTGGTGTTGCCATGGTTGCACGTCGCGCTTGCGCGGTTAGTAGTTTTTAAATGTTTGTTTGTATGCTTCCTCCAAGTCTTGGATGCTAGTGTTCGAGATTGTTTCAGGGCCGTTTTTTATTATCAAGCTTGGGCCTTCGATGATCTTGCCGATTTCAGCGAAGTCGTGATTTGCAAAATGTTTTTCGAATTCTTCTTTGTTTGCTGGGTTGATCGTGACGATGAATCGGCTTTGGGTTTCTGAGTAGAGGAGGTGGTCTGTTTGCATTTGCCCGGAAGTCGGGACTTTACTTAGGTCGATTTCAATTCCTTTCTGAGCTGAGATGGCTTTTTTTGCGAGTCCAACTGCTATTCCACCGAATACCAAGCTTATAGATGACGCTAAAAGCTCTTTTTCTACTGCTTTGTGGTATGTGCGGTATAGTTCGAGTGCTTTTTTCGCGTCAACTTTTGGAATGTTTGATCCGACTATTCCTTTTTCTCTGTAGTCGTAGTATTCGCTGCCTCCTAATTCGTCTGCGGTTTCACCTATAATGTAGACTAAGTCTCCTGTTATTTTTGGATCCATCGTTACGGCTTTCTTGACGTCTTTCATTATTCCGATGCTTGAGATGAGTAGGGTAGGGGGAACTGAAATTTTGATTGGTTCTCCTTTGGCCGTGAAGCCTTTGAAGTCGTTGAACATTGAATCTTTGCCCGAAATAAAAGGGGTTCCATAAATTGTTGCGTAGTCGTAGCAGGCTTGGACTGAAGCTTTGAGTTGGCCGAGGCGTTCTTCTTCGTCTGAACTACACCAGCAGAAATTGTCCATCAAAGCCAAGTGATCTGGGTTTGTTCCGAGTGCAATTGCGTTTCTGATTGCTGTGTCGATTGCGCATGAAGACATGTGGTATGTGTCGATGTCGCCGTATCTTGGGTTGATTCCTTGTGACATTACTACTGCTCTTGGGTTTCCGAGGACTGGTGTTACTGCTGAAGCGTAGTTGTTTACTTGTCCTGGTCCTTGAAGTGGGTAGATTGCAGTCATTGCCTGAACCGTGTGGTCGTATTGATAACTGATGTATTCGTAGCCGCAAATGTTTTTGCGGGATAGCATTTCTTTTAGTGTTTGGTCGTAGTCTTCTGGTTCGTTGAAGTCTGGTTCTGGGTTGTTTGGTTTTGTGTAAGTGGTTGTGAGGTGTTTTTTTGGAAGTCCGTCGTGGAGAAATTCCATATCGATGTCCATGATTGTGTTTCCGTTCAGGTTTACAATACATCTTCCTGAGTCGTTGAATTCTCCGACAACTGTTGTTTCGACTCCTCGACGTCTCATTAATTCAAAGAGCTCTTCGAGTTTGTCTTCGGGGACTGCCATTGTCATTCTTTCTTGTGATTCTGATATCCAGATTTTCCAAGGTTCTAGATTCGGGTATTTTGTAGGGACTTTTTCTAGGTCTACTGTGCATCCGCCGCATTCTTTTGCCATTTCAGCTATTGAACATGAAATTCCTCCAGCTCCGTTATCTGTTATTGAGGTGTATAAGTCTTTGTCGCGAGCTTCTTTGACTATCGCATCTGACATTTTTTTCTGTGTGATTGGATCTCCAATTTGTACTGCGGCAGCTGGACTTCCTTCATTTAGAGCTTCTGACGAGAAGGTCGCCCCATGGATTCCGTCTTGACCAACTCTTCCTCCGAGTAATACAACTTTGTCGCCGGGTTGAGCTTTCTTTTCCCAACTTTGTTTTCCGTTGATATATTTCGGAATCAACCCGACTGTTCCTACGTATACGAGTGGTTTTCCTTTGTATCTGTCGTCGAAATATTGCCATCCTTGAGTAGTAGGTATTCCTGAGCAGTTTCCGCCTGTGTTTACTCCAGCTACAACTCCATCTGAGATTCTGCGTGGAGATAGCATCTCTGTCTCTAGCTTTGAGTCTTTGTATAATGGTTCTTTGTCATTTGGGTCTGCAAAACAGTATCCGTATTTGTTGACGATTGGTTTTGCTCCTAATCCAAATCCTATGGTGTCTCTGTTTACGCCAACTATACCTGTTATTGCTCCTCCAAATGGGTCTAGTGCTGAGGGGCTGTTGTGAGTTTCTGCTTTGTCTGTTACTACCCATTCGTTGTCGAAGATGATTCCTCCTGAGTTGTCTTTGAAAACTGAAACGCAGAAGTCTTTGTCTCCTTTTTGTTCGCGGATTTCATTGGTTGCTCTTTTTATAAGTCCTTTGTATAGGCCTTCTGGGAGGTCGTCGTCGATTTCTGCTGCAAAGATTGTGTGCTTGCAATGTTCTGACCAGGTTTGCGCTAATGATTCGAGTTCGATGTCGGTTGGTGGTCGGCCTTCTTTTTTGAAGTAGTCGCGGATTGTATATAGAGAGTCTAGTTCTAGAGCTAGAGGACCTCTGAATGTATTGTCTTCGTCTTTGATGCCTTTTTTTCCTAATTCGATGAGCTCGGTTTCCGACATTGATTCGATTTCGATTATGTCTGCTTTTTGTTCTGTTTGAAGGTGGACTCTTGGGATTGTGATGCCCATTCCTCCATCTGATGCGAAAGTCTCGTGCGATTTAATATGTGCACGTTCTATCAGAGGATTGTGTAGGGTATTTGCGATTTGTTGGATTTCTTCTTCTGTAAGTGTTGGGCCTTTGATCAATAGGAGATCTGAGGTGAACACACCATCTTTATCTAGATCGAATCTTTCCTTGAGGAGATCTTCAATTGTTTCTCTTGTAGTTGTTCCGATGTTGTCTGTCACTCCTGGAAGGAATCCTATTTCAATTGCCCAGTCGAACTCTTCTTGAGTTTCGTGGTCGTCGATTAGGAATGTTTGTGAGATTGGGTTTGCGATTGCTTCTGCAATCTCGTGGAGTTGTTTTTGGTTGAGGTTTTTTTCAACTGTATATACTTCGATTAGTTTGCAGGCTTGTGTTTTTTCAGCAAATCCTAGTGATCTAATCTTATTTAATTTTACCAAAGAACGCATGTCGTTAACTGTTGTTTTGATCTCGACTCTGTGTGCGTTTGGGTGAGAATGGGACATTTTTTGTGTTAAAAACAGACTGTAGTTTAAGGTTTTTCAAAGTGTTTTGCAAATTTTAGTTTGTTAAGTTTTGGCACCATTGACTCCTGCGAAAAAAGACTTATAATAGAGCCCTTTGTTATTAATAAATTCAATTATGAATTCACAAGAAATTGTATTCCCAGGTGAGGAGACAAAAGCTAAGATAGTTGAGCTTCCTAGGTTTACACATGATGTATCTATGTTCGCTGGTTTGACGGCTGAAAATATTATTGTACGAGCGATGGGGCATGATGGGCCTATGGTAGTAAATGCTTCTAATATGAGTGACGAGGAGAGGAGTGAGTTTGAGATGGCGCAGGATGCTCTTGATGGAGATCATGAAATTATTTTGTACGATGAAAAGGCCAAGGTTTCTGAAATCACTCGTGAGATTACTTCTGACGTGCTTGATTTGAATGTTCTTCGTGGTGCTTTTCGTGATTTTGTTTTATCCATTTTAAATGGAGAGCCTGAGGCTTTTGTGGATGAATATAATACTTATTTTGCACCTCGAGGAAATAGCTATGATGAAGCCCATTATTTTGAAAATATTGGTTTGGAAGATGTAGATGATTCTTTGAGATCTAATGTTTCTGAGATGTTTGATAGAGTTTTGGAGGAGGAAATCGCTGAAAACACTACTTTCTACGATAAGTTTGAGAAAGTTATTGTTCCTGGGTTGGATGATTGTGAAGGAGTTGAATCTGTTCGTGACCAAGCTCGAGTTTTACTTCTTGGTATGTTGAGCAATATGGTCCGAGGAGTGTTTTACAACGAAACCAATACCGATAAAGTGTATGGAATGAGGAAGAAAGCAGTTGAGCATGTTCAACAGGCTCTTGCTATGGTTGCTTAATCTACTCTGCTCTAAACGAATTGATGATTTCTTCGAGTTCTGCTCTGTGTATATCGAAATCATCGACTGAAGAGGCTCCGTTTATTATGTATATGAATTTGCCTATCATCAATTGGTAGGCGATTGCTTTTACGTTTTGGCCCATCATTTCGTATTTATAAATGTACCAAATTGCATCTTGGTCATTTATTGTTCCTGTCCCTGAGTCGAGTTCTTCGAAGCCGTCGAGCATACTTGCTGCTGAATTAATGCTGGCTTCTTTTAAATCTTCTAGTACAACAGTCATTGGAACTTCTTGGGCTAAGATGGCTATGTTTTCTGTGAACAGGTCTTCTTTTCCTTCGATAGGGCTTATTGCTGTCATTGTAGAACCCATTAATCCTTCAGATATGCTCCAGTTTTCTGGGATGATCATTGAGAAATCAGGTTCTTCTTCGTAGTAATATCGGCCATCTTCTTTTGTAGGGCCTCCACATCCCTGGAGAACCATTAAAGATAGGATCAGGATCAAGATCAATGAAAGCAGTTTTTTCATAGGGGTTTGGTTATGAGGGGTTCTTTGTTGATTATACGTTCTTTCCGCAACATTTCTTGTGTTTTTTTCCACTTCCACAAGGGCAAGGGTCGTTTCGTCCGACTTTTTCGCTTGTGGTTGCTGATGAAACTGTCATTGGTGTCTCGGCGGTTTGGGTTGTTTCTTGAGCGGGTTCTTCGTCTGCGTTTACTTTTATTACTTTGATTTCAGGTTCTTTTTTATTTTCTTCAGATGTTACTGCTGCGTGAGTGACTGATTGTGCTTGATGCGAAGTTGCAGGTTGCTGAGATGGTTGTGCGATTGCTGGATTTTCAATTTCATTCTCGTTTGTTTGTAGGTTTTTAATTTCACCTCTTTGTAGCATTTGTCTTGGGACGACTTTTTGAACTTCGATTTTGAACAGGGTGTTGACTGTGTTTGATCTGATCATTGCGATCATTTCTTCGAATTTTATGTATCCTTCTGATTTGTATTCTGTAACAGGATCTCTCTGGCCGTATCCGCGCATAGAGACACTTTCTCTTAGGGATTGCATGTCGTCGATGTGTTCCATCCAGAGAGCATCGTTTGCTCTTAGGAAAATGCTCTTTTCTACTTTTCTCATCATTTCAGGTTCTGGAAGGGAAGCTTCCATCTCTTCATATTTGTCTTTTAGGAATTTTTGTGCGATTTCAACGAGTGCTTTTTCATTTGTAATTGTTTCTAGCGATTCTTTTGTCAAAGGGTCGCGGCTTTCTTTTGGAATTGCGTTTAATAAGTCTGCGATTTTTTCCAAATCCCATTCTTGGCTTTCTCGTCCCAGTGTTTGGTTTAGGATGATTACTTCCGCTTCTTCGTCGATCATTTTCATAATGTCTTCTTTCATATCTTCACTCTCGAGGAATTTTCTTCGGCGAGTGTAGATAATATCTCTGTGGACGTTCATCACGTCGTCGTATTGAAGGACGTGTTTTCTGATATCGAAATGGTGTCCTTCTACTTTTTTCTGAGCACTTTCTATTGAATTGCTGAGCATTTTGTTTTCGATCGGCATTTCTTCTGGGACTTTGAGCATTTCCATCATTTTCTGAATTCTTTCTCCACCAAAAAGTCTGAGTAGGTCGTCTTCCATAGATACGAAAAATTGGCTTGTTCCAGGGTCTCCCTGACGTCCTGATCTACCTCGGAGCTGATTGTCTATACGGCGAGATTCGTGGCGTTCTGTCCCGAGTACGAATAACCCTCCCAGTTCTTTTACTTCAGAATCAATTTTGATATCTGTACCACGACCGGCCATGTTTGTTGCGATTGTGACTCCTCCTTTTCGCCCAGCGTCTTTTACTATGTCTGCTTCTTTTTCGTGGTTCTTTGCATTAAGTACTGTGTGTGGTACTGCGAGTTTGGTGAGCAATTTGCTCATCAACTCTGATCTCTCTACTGAAATTGTACCGACAAGAACTGGTTGGCCTTTGTCGTGAAGTTCCTTAATGCGTTTTGCTGAGGCCATGTATTTGCCTTGTTGATTTTTGAAAATTGCGTCTTTTTGGTCGCTTCTTTGGTTTGGTTTATTGGTTGGGATTATTATTACGTCCAAACCATATATTTGATAGAATTCTTCTTCTTCAGTTTTGGCGGTACCGGTCATTCCGGCTAGTTTGTTGAACATTCTGAAATAGTTCTGGAATGTAATGGTGGCTAATGTGCGTGATTCTCTTTTTACTTCGACGTTTTCTTTTGCTTCGATTGCTTGGTGGAGTCCATGGCTGTATCTACGTCCTTGCATCAAGCGTCCTGTGAATTCGTCGATTATTAAAACTTCGTCGTCTTTTACTAAGTAGTCGGTGTCTTTTTTGTAGCAAGTCATTGCTCGGAGGGCTTGTTCGAGGTGATGAACTTCTGAGAAGCCTGCTTCGGTGTAGATGTTGTCCATACCTAGAAGTTCTTCCATTCTCTTGATTCCTTCGTCGGTGAGGGTTGCAGTTTTCATCTTTTCGTCGATTTCGTAATGAGTTCCTTCTTGGAGTTGTGTTACTAGACGAGAGTATTTCTTGTATTTGGCGGTTGATTCTTCTGCTGGAGCTGAGATGATGAGTGGAGTTCTTGCTTCATCAATCAAGATTGAGTCAACCTCGTCGACGATGCAGTAATTTAATTCTTTTTGTACGATTTCTTCTGGGTCTGTGACCATGTTGTCTCGGAGGTAGTCGAATCCAAATTCATTATTTGTTCCGTATACTATGTCGCATTCATATGCTTCTTTTTTTTCTTCTTTTGATTGGCCGTGTTTTACGATTCCTACTTTAAGGCCCAAGTATCTGTACAGACCTCCCATCCATTCCGCATCACGAGTGGCCAAGTAGTCGTTCACAGTGACAACGTATGAGCCTTTTCCTTCTAATGCATTCAGATAAACCGGCATGGTACAAACGAGTGTTTTACCTTCACCAGTCTTCATTTCCGAGATGTTTCCTTGATGCATCGTGATTCCTCCTAGGATTTGTACGTCGTATGGAACCATTTCCCATTTTGTCGGCGTGCCTCTGACTTCCCATTCTTTTCCCAGTAGGCGGCGGCATGCGTTTTTTACTAATGCGAATGCTTCGGGAAGTAAGTCGTCGAGGGATTCTCCGTTGGCGAGTCTGGCGCGGAATTCTTCTGTTTTCTTGAGGACGTCTTCGTCTGATTTGATCTCTTCTTGGTATCTTTCTTCGATTGCGTTAACGTGTTCGACTACTGGATAGAGCTTCTTTAAGACTTTTTCATTCTTGTCTCCGAGAAGCTTGTTAATTGCTTTTTGTAACATATTTTATATGGGTTTTTGTACGACGAAAATTCTAGCACTTAATGGGTTGGGAGGCTAGGGGAATGGGGGTTCTCTATCTCTTATAAGAATTCCCATTCTGCTTGTAGCCAGAATGCTCGGTTCATTATACTTGATCTGACTCTTTGTTCGTGCCAGGCTTCACGATTTCCTTCATAAGGTTGTTTTGGATGGCAGTCTCCAGGCCTTTCTTTCCTTATAGTTCTTGAGACCAAGAGTCTTACTTGTCTTTGTGTTAGGCCGAGTTTTTGTTGAATTAAATCTAGAGATGGTCTTATTGTCGGATCGTCCGTTAAGATACGTTCATGCATTGGCATTTCTGCTTTCTTCATATTTGGATTTGTTAAATGGGTTGGGAATCTTTATACCATTACTCCTTGTACCCTTTCAACAGAATTCCGATTGTTTTGAAGATTAGTTTGATATCGAGGAGAATTGACCAGTTTTCTATGTAGAAGCGGTCGAGGCGGGCTTCGGTTTCGAAATCTAGGTCTGAGCGGCCTGAAGTCTGTGGGAGGCCTGTGATGCCTGGTTTTATGGTGAGAACGAACTTGTGGTGTCCTTTGTAGAGAGCGACTTCTTCAGGTAAGTGTGGGCGTGGGCCGACTAGGCTCATGTTGCCGACAAGGACGTTCCAGAGTTGTGGAAGTTCGTCGATTGAAAATTTTCTTATGAAGCGTCCGACTTTGGTGATGCGAGGGTCGTCTTTGATTTTTACAAGTGGGCTATCTTTGCGGATGTTTTGTGAGGCGAGTTCATCTGAATATCTCATGTTGTGAGTTTTGTCGTGCATTGAGCGGAATTTGTAGAAAGGGAAGAGGTGTCCGTGTTGTCCGACTCTTTTTACAGGTGTGCCGTTGTCTAGTTTTGAAAATAGAATTGGTCCTTTTGATTCGAGTTTTATGGCGATTGCTGTGACCAGGAGGATAGGGGAGAGGAGGATTAGACCTACAATTGCTCCAATTATATCTAGGATTCTTTTTGCTACTTTGCCCCAGCCATCGAGTGGGGTTTTGCGTAATGTGATTAATGGGATCGCTCCGATTGTTTGGAGTTCTATGTTGGTTCTTTGGACTTCCATTAGATCTGGGACGAAACTATATTCGATGTGGTGTTCGTTGCAGAATTCTAGTATGTCTTTTGATCTGGTTTCTGAGATGTCGGAGTGGGTTTGGATGATTTCTTCTACTTTGCGGCGTTTTGCGATGTATTCGAGTTGAGACATGTTGCCGAGGATGCGGAAATCGCCTCTAGGATCTTTTCTGTTGTCGATTACTCCGAGGATTCTGTAGCTTGGATTTTTGCTTAGTTTGTCGATGAGGTCTCTTGTGATTTCGTTATTTCCTATGAAGAGAATTCTTCTTCGTCCAATTTTCATTTTCAAAGCCATTCTCTGGAGTAATTTGATGATTGCTCGACCTATTATCACGAATAGAAGTGCGATTGCCCAACTGTATATCATTCCGAGTCTTGAGAATGGGAAGGTTCTAGTAAAGAAGAAGTAGGTGATTATTAGCATTACCCAGACTGTGCCTAGGACTAGTGCTTTTCGGATTTCTTTTGAAAAGTGGACTGTTGATTTCATCGAGTACATCTTTCCGATTGCGAAGACTCCTACTAGTGCGAGGGCTGTTGCTGTGCTGAAGTTAAAGTATTCAGTTGAGGTTGGAAGGACGCTGTAGTCGATTGGTTTGGCGAGGCCTGGGATTGGTTCTGTCAGGAGTCGGAGTTCGTATGCTGCTAGGAATCCCAAAATTGCTGCGACAAAGTCTGTTGGGATTTTTAGTAGTCCGAAAAATATTTCTGATTTCTTCATAGCGTTTGTAAGTTTAGCGGGAATAGGGGAGTAAGGGAAGGTTAATAGGTCATCATTTTATTTGCTTCGTCAGGTTCCTCTCGCATTACGTCAGCTGCTCTGTCTTGCATTTGGGCATCTGCTTTTGCTATCAGTAGTTTGACTTCTCCTATGATCCCGTTATGTGGCATTCTTGATTCAGTCCACCATGTTTCTGTGAATCTTCTAACCATAGCTTCGTGTTCTTCTTGTGATGCACTGTCTGGATTTTTGGGGTCATGTACCCATGGGGCCATGTCCAAGAAGTCTCTTAAGTGAGATTCTTCAAGAAGGCGTATGTATTTTGAGAAGTAATCGTGTGCGATATCGGCATGTCTTCCACCAAGTTGAATGTGTGCTCCGAGTGTTCCGAGTGTGTTCATAAGGTCTGCATCTGAAAGAATTCTAGAGCCCAGTTTGTCCGTTCTTCCTCTGGCTTCAGCTGTGTTTTTTGGTTGGAAGGGAAGTGTTTCGTCTACTACTCCCGCGTCGTATGCCATTATTCTTGCTTTTGTTTGGTCATCGTGTGTTGTTGAGAAGGCTCCTTCTTTGAAGTTGAAGCCGCGACTTGTTCCCAAGAGCATTGATGAGCCTATTAGTCCTACAAGTGACGGATCTAATCTTAGTCCTGTTCCTAATTGTATTTCTGGTTTTTGTTTGTCTACGATTCCTAATGTATCCATTAAGCTGATGAGCATTTTTAGTTCGAGTGAGGTTGGCATAGGGGGCAGTAGGAGGGAATCGTCAGCGTGGATTAATTGGAATGGGCTGCTTTCTAGATTGAACATGTCCATTACCATTCTTAAGCTTTGTTGACTCATTGGGTTCATTGTGTGGATTTTTCCACCAATGCCCATTTTCCCTACGTTTAGAGTTCTTTCTTCGTGGATTAATTTTCTAATATGTGGGATTAGTATTCTTAAATTTCTTGAAATCGCTCCAATATTTTCTTTTATGTACGTGCTTAAAATTTCTGTCTGATCCACGGGACTGCCCGTTGTTTGTGAAGCTAGAAGTCTTTCGGGATGGAAGTCTGTGTGTACTGGGAGGAGTCTTGATTGGTCTACTCCTGGTATGTTTGTGATTCCTAGAGCTGTTAGTAGGGATATTCCGGTTATGGCCATTTGGGTGTGTTGGTTGTGCCCTTTGAGTGCGGCCATTTCTCCTGGTGGTAATTCAAAGTCAATCCCTTGAGCTAATGTTGGGAAGTGGAGTATTTTTTTGAATACAAGTAGTTTTAGTGCTTGTTCTATTTGTGCTATTGAGTTGTCTATGTATTGTCCGAGTGATTTTAGTGCTGGGTCCTTCTTTCTTTCGTTTAGCGATCTTAGTCTTTTTGCTAAGGTGTCGTCGTTGAGCCATTCTGTTAAAGACATGTTTTTTTCTTTGGGTTTGTCCTCGTCTTCGTATCCAAGTATTCTAGGAGTTGCAATTTTTTTTCTTTTTCCTGTTACTATGTTTGTGTTATTGATTCTGGCGATTTCTTTCTGAGCTTGCTCTATTTCTCCAAGTACTTCTTTGACCAGTTCTGATTTTATGGGGCATTCTACCCCTTGGATTTCTGGTCCGAACTCAAGTGGTCGATAGTGTTCCCCGTTGCTTATGGCAATAGGGCGTGTTCTGGCTGGGAATATTCTTGCTGCAATTCTGTGGTCGCAACCTTCAGATACTCTTTCGAAATATGGGTCTATTAAGTGTCCGTATGAATCTTCGACGATGAAGTGTAGGTATGCAAGGATTCGCATTTGTTCTTCTATGTCTATGTCAGGTGGCAGGGTGTTTTGTAGTCTTAATCGTCGCTCAAATCCGTTTGCATCTTGTCCTTTGTCTTTGCTTGGTGATAATTCCCAGAGGTGTTCTACAAAACTATCAACCTTTTCTGTTATTGCTTTGTGTGAGTAATGGTTAGTTCTTCTTCTCTCTTTTTTTGCGTCTAGAAAATATTGTTTACCATTGTCTCTAAATATTCTTAGTCCTTTTACTAAGTCTTTTAATTTTGGGTCTTGGTGATAGCGAAGATATGTTGAGAAAATGTTTTTCCAGTCCGTGTATTGGTTTTCAAAAGTTCTGGCCAATCTGATTGCTCGCTGTATTATTTTTTCTAATTCATCTGGGTTTTCTTCTGCTTTTTTTGTTAACTTTCCTGGGGCGCTTGTATATCTGCTGAAATAATCGCTGCCAGCGTTTCCTAGTTTTTGTACTACTTCTTGGCCTATCTCTAGGAATTTTTTTAGATTTCTCTTTGGTAGGAGTTTGTCGTCGTCTTTAACCAAGAGAATCAAAGCTCTTACACAGTCTGGAGCGGTTTTTATGGTTTCGAGATATTTTAGAAGTTTTTTTGCTCCTCCTCTTGGGAAGTTTTTGTCTATTTTTTGGTAGTATCTTATGAAGAGAACTGTATTTTCTTCAAGCCATGGATGTGTTGTGGGGAGTGTTAGTACTTCGTGTATTTGTTCAGGGGTGTAGTTTGCTTCTTCTAATTCTTTTACGGTTTGTCTTGGAGCTTCTTTGCTAGACTGGTACCATCTTTTTTTTCCGTCTTCTTCTTTATCATCATCTGTTAGGAATGTTAGGCCGTCTCTTATTCGGCTGTAGCTTCTGTTACATTTGATAATAAATTTTCCTAATTGCAGAAGGTCGTCGTGGTATTCTCCGCTTTTTTGTAGAGCTTCGAGTTCTTTGATTGCTTCTTCAGGTTTGAATATTGGGAATCCTTCTCTGTGGTTGTGCTCTGTGTCTGGGGCTTCTTCTACTAATGATGCAAAGTCGTCTAGTAGGTGTTCTTTTCCTGCTTCTGTGATTTGTTGAAATGTTTTTGAGATTTTTGCAATGAAAGGGTATGCGCGGTGTTTGTCTCCTCCGTAAGCGGCGAATGCTTGGAATACTCTAGCTCTGTATGCTGGAGCTATGGTCTCGTATGCTTCTTCCCACTTTGTTGTCATATGGTCTAATGAGTGTACGTGGTACTCGTATCCTCCACTTATTTGCGATTGTTGTGATCTGTGATCTGCGGCAGCAGCTAGTATTAAAGCTTCGTTTGTTTCTCTTCTTTGCTGTTTTGTTGGAGGGGGATGTGAATCCGGATATTCATCCTTGTTCCTGTAAGGGTTTCTTATTTCATCGGTGATTAGGTGGTCTCCTAGGGTGTAGAAATATGTGAATTGATGTTTGGCAGAGTCGTGATGCCAGTGTCTGTGGTAGTTTGGATGTAGAGGTGATTCGTATCTAAAGAACTCATATGTTGCTGATCTTGTAGAATCTTTTGGGAAAATCATTTTTGATAATGCGGCGATTGCAACTCTAGTCATTTCTCTGATTTCTTCTGGGTTTTTCGCGATGTGAATGAATGTTGGGACAAGGATTTCGTCGAAGTATGTTTTTCCGGGCATCGCATGTGTCCCTGAATAACAGCCTCCTGTTCCTGCATTTTTCACAAATTCATCTTCTCTCTTTTTTTCCCATTCCCAAGAATGCCATCTTATGTAAGATTTGTGCGTTCTTCTTAGGAATGGGTCTCTCCATTCTTCAAATCTTTCTCGGCACTCATCAATTACTACCTGAAATTCGGGATATTCATATCCTTCGTATGGGAGGTCGAATGGGAGGTTATCTGTATTTCCTGTGTCTAAGAAGCTTTCCACTTTCTTATGCTCAAATATAGGAGCGGATGGTATCTTATATGGAGTGGTTTATCAAGGGAAGTTGAGGAATGGTGGGGGTGCTTGATTTTGTTGGATAAGAGGTTTCCTATCAGGTTGGGTGGGCTCCACGGGGCGGCCTTACAGGTTGGGGGTGTTTGACGAGGTGGTGTGATTGTGGCTTAGTCGGGTGGTCGGGTTTCATGTGAAGCTCTAGGGCTCTTTGATGTGGTTTCGTAAGCCGGATTCTGTGCCTGCTCGTCTGGGCTGGGCCGAGGCGAGGCAGGTGTGATCATCTTTCTAGGCCTTACTTTGCCATGAAGCTAAGATTTTGGCTCGTGCGGTGAGAGAACTTTGTGACATTTGGGGGTCAAAGAGTTCTTCCATCTCACCTTGCACCAGGTAGGGTTTGCCGGTTGATTGCCCTTGCGGACAATCTCTCTTGGGTGGCGTTGATCTGCTTGCGCGAGACCGCGACGTCCCAAGACTTTTCACCTTTTGCTGTTTGGCCCGAAGGCCTGGATTGCGTGATGCGATCGAACAGCTAGTATTGTCTCTGTGGCACTTTCCCTACACGTACCTTATGGATTGGGTGACGTGCGCCCGCCGTTAGCGGGTACCATTTCCCGTGGTGTCCGGACTTTCCTCTAGTTTCTTGTCTTGGTCGGGGAGACCCCGAGATGACAAAAAACCAGCGATCACTTCCACCACATCAAAAAGCTGAATAATTGTACAAGGAAATGGCCTATTTATCAAGGTCTAGATGCATGAAAACCGTTATTCAACTACGCATTCTTTTTCCAATTTTGCCTGAACTGAGTCCAAGACCTCCTGGTCGGTCTCGTATTTATCTAGAAGAAGGAGCATTGCGTCGTTATCTTCGACTGGAAAACCATGTTTTTTGAAGATTTCTTTTGAGAGGTTTTTGCTTTTTTCTAGATTTACAGTTAGAGAAGGATCTTTCAATACTTCGCATGTGATTTCTACGTTTGAGAGGATGAATTTTTCTTTTTCGGTAAGTTGTTGGGTAGACGAGAAAAAAGTTACAACCGCTATAATGAGAATAGCTAAAATTGCTACTAACGCGGTGACTCTTTTATTTTGAGTGTCTTGTTTTGTCATAATGATAAAGATTATCTATTGTTCTTCCTTTTTAGTTTATCATATTCTCTTTTGAAAAACTGCACTGCGTTCAAACATTCTTTTGCTTTGTCGTTATTTGGTTCTATAGTTAGTGTTTTCTTGAATAGGTCTGATGCTCTTTCGAAGGTTTTGTTATTAAGGTGGCACACTCCGAGGTCATTAAGGATCAATGGATCGTTTGGTGCAAGGAAAAGAGCTCTCTCTAGAAGAACTATGCCTCTGGCTTTTTGTTTGTCGTGGTACATTGACCATCCAAGACACCGAAGGATCTCTGGGTGATTTGGATAAAGTTCGTCTGCAACCTCTAGAAGTTCTACTGAAACTGTGAAGTTTCCTGTACATGAATGTACGAATCCAAGTAGGTAATGTGCGTTTGCACTTTTTGGATTGTGTTTGACTGCCTCTCTCAAAGCTTTCTCAGCTTTTTCGTATTCACGAAGGCTTAGGTAGTTGTCACCAATTTCCTCGTATGCTTCTGTGCAATATAGGTTGTCGGTGAGGACTTTCTCGCAGATCTTGATGGCTTCTTGGTGTCTGCCGTCATTTTTCAGTTGATCTGCTTCTTCGATGAGGGGGTGAATTTCAAACATGTTTTTTTGTTTTAGTTTTTATTTTTTATTTTTTGACTTCGTTGTGTTTTTTTACGAAATCAGATTAGTTTACTAAAAAGCCTGGGAAAAATCAAGCTTTGCGTTGTTTTACTTGATATTATTCGTTTGCGGGATTTGGAGATTGTGTTGTGTCTACAGTTCCTTTACTGCTCTCTTATACCCCTCTAACGTTCCTGTGTCGTATCTTTTGCCCTCAATTTCCAAACCATATAAATCCTTCGATGAGAGAAGTTTTTTGAATCCATCGATCAATCGGATCTCGTTTCCGACTGAGGCTTCGGCATCGGCTAGTGCAGCCCAGATGTCTGGAGTACAAATATATTTGCCAATCACGCCTAGGTCTGAAGGGGCGTCGGCTGGAGCGGGTTTTTCGACGAGATCTGCTGTTTTATATAAAGGGCCTGTTTCACCTGAGGCTGGGGCCAAGATGCCGTAGCTTCCTGACATTGCAGGGTTGATCTTTTCGAGAGCGATGATTGATGATCCAGTGTTCTCGTGTGCTTTGATCAATTGCTGTGCGGCGTTTGGCGTGTTTGGTGCGTCGGGCGTGGCTCCAACCACCAAATCGTCTCCGAACAAAACCAAAAAGGCTTCATCATCGCTAACTAAATTCCGTGCCTGCAATAGAGCGTGTCCATCGCCGAGTTGCTCGTCTTGATATACATATTCGAACTTCACTTCGTCGATCAAACGATTCAGTCGATCTAATTTTTCGTCCTTGCCTTTTTCAGCGACTTTTCCTGCAAGTCCGCCGTCTCGACTCAAATACTCGCGTATAATCGCTTCTTTCTCGTGACTCACGACCAAAACGATCTCGCGCACAGAAGCTTCAAAAGCTTCTTCTATCAGCAGTTGCAAGATTGGTATGCCACCAAGTGGAAGCATCTCTTTTGGAATGACTTTCGTAAAAGGCAGGAACCTGGTTCCGAGGCCTGCGATTGGAAGAATTGCTTTATTGATCGACATTGATTTTTACGACTTTAGTTTTATCTTCTGAGGTTTTTGGAATGCGGATTTCTAAAATATTGTTGAACGATGTTGCTTTGATTTGTTTGCTGTCTACGTTTTTTGGCAGGACGACTGCTCGGCGGAATTCACCCCAGAAACATTCTTTTGTTAGGTAGTCTTTTTCGTCTATATCGTGTGGGCAGTTGCGGGCTCCTTTGATTGTGAGGACGTCGTCTGTGACTGTGATGTTGATGTCTTTTAGTGAAGTGCCCGCGATTGGTGCAAGCAAAATTAGCTCGTCTTTGGTCTGGAAAATATCTACTGATAATTGTCCTACGTTGTCTTCCATGATTATACTGTTGTTTTAGATGGAACTTTGATTTCTTTGAAGTATTTGTTGAATTCTTCTCCTGTTAACGTTTCTTTTTTGATCAAATCTTTTGTGATTTTTTCGATTAGTGGTCTGTGTTTTCTGACTAGTTTTTCTGTGCGTTCCTCTGCTTCTGCTATGAATTTTTTAATTTGTTTGTCTATTTCTGATGCGACTTCTTCTGAATAGTTCCTGACGTGTCCGAAGTCTCTGCCCAAGAAAACTTCTCTGTTTTTCTCACCGAAGATCACGGGTCCTAAGTCACTCATCCCAAATTCTGTAACCATTCTTCTTGCCAAAGTTGTAGCTCTTTCTAGGTCGTTTGAAGCGCCTGTTGTGACTTGTCCGAAGATCATCTTCTCACACATATATCCTCCGAGTAGGGAGCAGATTTCGTCTTCGAATTTTGATTTTGAGTGGAGGTGTTTTTCTTCCTCTGCTGGCATGAACCATGTTGAGCCTAATGACATTCCTCGAGATATGATCGATATTTTTCTTACTTTGTCACAGCCTTCGAGCATGTTTCCAACAACTGCGTGTCCGACTTCGTGATAGGCTGTGATTTCTTTTTCTTGTTTTGATAGGACTCTAGATTTTCTCTCAGGACCCATGAGGACTTTTTCGATAGATTGTTCAATGTCGTTCATGTGGACTTTTTTCTGATCTTTTTTCGCAGCGAGGATCGCAGCTTCGTTCATTAGATTTTCTAGGTCTGCTCCTGTGAATCCTGGGGTTTGGCGTGCGATTTTTTCCAAGTCTACTGAGGAAGCAAGTGGTTTGTTTCGTGAGTGAACTTCGAGAATTTGTTCTCGTGCTTTGAGGTCTGGGTTGTCTACGATTACGCGTCTGTCGAATCTTCCTGGGCGGAGGAGGGCTGGATCCAGAACGTCTGGGCGGTTTGTTGCTGCCATTACGATGACGTTTGTTCCTGTTTCGAAGCCGTCCATTTCAGAAAGGATTTGGTTCAATGTTTGTTCTCTTTCGTCGTGGCCTCCTCCCATTCCGGCTCCTCTGTGGCGGCCAACTGCGTCGATCTCGTCTATGAAAATAATGCATGGAGCATTTCTTTTTGCTTTTTTAAATAAGTCTCGGACACGTGAAGCACCTACTCCGACAAACATTTCTACGAATTCTGATCCTGAAATGCTAAAGAATGGAACTGCGGCTTCTCCCGCTACTGCTCGTGCGAGCAAGGTTTTACCTGTTCCAGGAGGGCCCACTAGAATCACACCTTTTGGGATTTTCGCTCCCATTCGTTGGTATTTTTGAGGGCGTTTTAGGAAGTCTACGACTTCTTTTAGTTCTTCTTTTGCTTCCAACACTCCTGCTACGTCTTCAAAAGTGGTTTTCTCTTTTGTTTGATCTACTGTTTTTGCCTGTGATTTTCCGAATCCCATAGCTTGGTTGTTTGAGCTTTGGGCAGAGCGCATCATAAATAGGAAGAATCCGATTATGATCAAGAATGGAACGAATCCAATCAAGAGGTCTATCCAGAATTTGTCTCCTGTTGTGTCTTCTATGGTTGTGGGGAGGGCGCTGATTGTGTCCGAATCTACTCCAGTTTGTTCTAATATTGAATAAAGGTCTGATCCTGGTTCTTTGTTTGTTACCTGTTTTGATCCGTCTTGTAGTTCAATTTGAATCTGATTGTTGGTGACAGTTACTTGATGGACCATGCCTGATTTTACTTCTTCAACAAATTTGTTCAGATTGATTTCTTGAACTGTTGATGGGTTTGGGTTTGCTATCAACATAAATGCTGCGATCGCTAAAGCGATGATGAGCAAGTAGGTCAAACCGTTTTTAGTCTTGTTTGGTTTTGGGGCTTTTAAAGTTGGCATAAAAAATTTACTGATATATCTACCTCAGTATAAATGTTCCTTTCTGAATTTCAACCGTATATTTTCCGAGTTTTTTTTGTTTTCGTCCAATGTTTTTGCTGATTATCTCGAGAACTTCGTCAATATGGACTGCTTCTAGGTTCCTTGTGTTGCCGTTTTTCTTTTTATAGATTTGGAGGAGGATTTCTCTCTGGATTGGCTTTGGGAGGAGCTTTAGCTCTTTTGTGTCTAATTTTTCGCTATGTGCTTTAATCCATTCTTCAGCTTCTTCTTTTAAGTAATCGTGGATTTCTAGGATGTTTTTGCTGTTTTTCAAGATAGTTTTCTGAACGTTTGGGTTCAGGCTTTTTAGTCTTGGGATGATTTCGTGTCGGATGTAGTTTCGGGGGATGTTTGTGTCCAAATTCGATTGGTCAATTCTGAAATCGATATCTCTTTCTTCGAGGTGGAGTTTGATTTCTTCTTTCGAAATGTTGAGAAGGGGACGGAGGAGTTTTAGGCCACTTCTTTTATGAGAAACCTCTTTCATTCCAGAGAGTCCTTTGAGTCCGCTTCCTCTGATTAGGTTCAGTAGGATTGTTTCTAGGTTGTCGTCTGCGTGATGGGCCGTTGTTACGAAAGCTGCTTTGTATTTGTTCTGTAGCTCGAGTGCGAAGTTATACCTGATTTCTCGGCCGATTTCTTCGAGTGATTGTTTCTTTGATTTCGCTAGTGCTAAGACGTCTACTTTTTCAACGTGATATGGGAATCCAAATGATTTTGCTAAGTTTCTTACATGGTTTTCATCTAATTCTGCGTCTAGTCCGCGGAGACTGTGGTTTACGTGGAATACTACGATCTTTATTTTCGCGATTTTTTCACTGAAATGAGCTAAGCAATGTAGCAAGAAGACCGAGTCTGCTCCTCCTGAAACGCCACATATAACAGTGTCACCTCCTTTCAAGTATTTTTTGAGGGTTTCTAGAGCTTTCTCTTCTGGTGACTTGTGTCTGTTTCTTGGCATAATTGGATGATTATATCCTGATTATCGTCGTCAGCGACTTTGTTCGGTATAATCTTGCCGCATTTTAAGCATTTATGAAAGATAATAAAGCCTTTTTTGGCTTTTTGGTCGAGATAATGGGGCTTCATTAAATTTTTACAGGTCGAAAGTCTGTCTCCAGGAATATCTTTGTCTACATGTAAGCTGTATAAACAGTTTCTGCAATGATTCCTGCAGGTCTTGTTTGCTTTTGGGTTTTCGTGACCACAGTTCAGGCAGGTGAACTCCTCGTTGATAGATATGAAATTGGATCTGGATTGGCTCATTTTTAGGTGTAAGGGCTTTGACCTTCTTGGTTAAATTTGGTATAATAATAGGATCATTATTAAAAAAAATAAACACAAAAGCATGAATAGATTATCATTTTTATTTGTCCTTGGGGTCATCGCCACGTTGTTGGCTGGAGGCACCTATGGATATACCTATGTTTCAAAGGAGAGAGTGGATGAGAATATGAAGAAATATGATTTGAAGATCGCTAGTCTGGAGAGTGATATTGTTCAGTATGAAGGAGGGAATATTGAAGCTGCTCTTTCTGCAAAAGAAACACTCGATTTCTTGGGTGGAGATATGGTTCAGTGGTCGGACGTCATTTCTGAGATTCTTGATGTCGCTCCAAAAAATAAGGTTACAAAGAAACCGGTTGTAGATTTTACTTCATATTCAGGTTCTCAGGGAAATAGACTTTCTATATCTGTTAGGACGAATTCTGGAAGTTTGTCTCCGTATTATGATGTGGCTGAACTGATTCGTTCTTTTGGGGAGAATCCTAAGTTTAGGAATGTGTTTGTTCCTGCAATTTCTCCTGGATTTACTGAAGATGGGAACGTGATTTTGACCTTTAATTTGAATGTTGAATATGTGCCTGAGGGCGAAGAGGCTCCTTTAGATTTGGAGAATTTGATGCCTATGCCGGACGTTGAAGTGCCAGCGGCTGAAGTGCCAGCGGCTGAAGTGCCAGTGGCGCCTAGTTTCAAGCCGAGTTTTAAACCTGTAAATTAAAATTAACTTATTAATATGAATGAAAATATAGAACCTGAGATTCGAGAAGTTGATTACCAAGAATCTTCTGCTACAAAGAAAGTTTTGTCAGTAGTTGGGCTTGTGTTGCTTCTTGCGTCTGTTAGTTTTTACGCTTTCTTTTTGAGCCCTGTTTTGGGGGATTATAAAGATATGAAAGCTAGTGTTCTTGAGAAACAGGAAGTTATCGACGAGTTGAAAGGTCGAATTGATAACTATAAAGAAGCTGAGACTAATATGAATATCACTACCGATGTGCAGAGGCTTTCATTGTTGAATTCTGTGCCGGTTGGAGTCGAACAAGATACTGTTATTGAGGATCTTGTTATGATTGCAGAAGTGAATGATATTAAGCTTCGATCTGTAAGTTTTGGTCTTTCTGAAGGTTTCAAAGAGAATATTGGTGCGTTGAAAATCAATGCGAGTTTCGAAGGGGATTATGGCGATTTGATGAATTTCCTTGAGGGGATTGAGCAGAATGCGAGACTTTTCAAGGTGACTTCGATCAATGTACAGGTTAATCAGTTTGATGGATTTGATGTAAAGAGAGTTACGTTCTCTCTATCTATGGATGCTTTCTATCAGGAATAATAAAAAAATAAATGGCAGAAGAAGATAAACAAAAAAAGGTTGTCGAGAAATCGGCTCAAAAAGTAGATTATTTTCTAAAGAAAATTGCTCGAAGTGGCAAGATTCGAAATAGGGAGATTATCTATGGAGTTTATGATAACAAAGGTGCTCCTTTGACCGTGAGAATAAATGATTTTTTTGTTGATCATTCTGGTGTGAAAATTGGAGAGAAGTCATATTTCTTTCATATGGTTGCGGTGATGGTTGATGCGGGGATTCCTGTTGTGAATGCGATCAAGGCTTATGCTTCTAGGACTGGAAACGAGAGGTTTTCGCGAGTTTTGAATACTGTTGCTTACAATAGTGAGAGGGGAATGAGTTTGAGTGATTCGATGTCTAGATTTCCTGATGTGTTTACTGAGGTTGAAATTGGAGTTATCAAGTCTGGTGAGCAGGTTGGAAAGTTGAAGGAGATGCTTTTCAAGTTGTCTACTCAGGTTGGGCGTGTCCATGAGCTGAGGATGAAGCTTTGGAGTGCTGCGTTCTATCCTTTAGCGGTTCTTTTTACTTTGGTTTTTGTTGCGATTGCGATGCTTGTTTGGGTGTTTCCTACGTTGCTTAATCTTTTGAATGAAGGAGGAGTTGAGTTTGGCGATTTGCCATTTGTGACTCGACTCTTAGTTCATTCTCATGAGATTGTTACTGGTTATTGGTGGGCGATTTTGATTGGATTGATTCTGGTTTATGGAACGTTCAAGCTTATTGTGGTGACTCCTTATGGGGCAAAATGGTGGGATTATATAAAATTGAAGATTCCTGTTCTTGGTGTGTTACTTCGAAGGGTTTATGTGTTGCAATTTGTTGCGTTGATTGGGGTTTTGATTGAGTCTGGATTGCCTGTGATAGAGGCGTTGAAGACTACGAGAAATGCAATTCCAAATAGAATGTTTAAGTTGAAGATAAAAGATATTATTCAGACCGTTAATGATGGTGGAAGGATCTCTGATAGTGCTGCGAGTGCGCAGTTTTTGTTTCCGCCTGAGGTGATTGAGATGCTTCGGGTTGGGGAAAAGTCTGCGGCGCTTGGAAGTGTGTCCGAAAAAGTTTCCGAGCAGTATCAAATGGAAATTGATCATAGTTTGAAGAGATTAACTTCTATATTTGAACCTGTATTGATCTTGTTTGTTGGATTGTTCGTGGCGATTCTTGCAATTGCCGTGATGGCTCCGATTTTCGATTTGAGTTCAGTTGTTTCTTAACCCTCAATGCCATGAATAAAAGATCAGGGTTTACGTTGGCTGAGGTTTTGATGGTTGTTGGAGTGGTTGGGATTTTGTCTGTAATGGCGGTTACTTCTTATACTCATTACAGGAAGGCTGCACTTATTGATATTGCTGCTGAGAATGTTGTTTCACAGCTTCATGAGCTTCGTGATGGTGTTAAATTTGGAGAGGATGTTGCTGAAGGTTCTCATTGTAAGGGACTTATGTTTACTGGTTTGGTTGGAGGACAGATACAGAAATTCAATTTGCCATATGAAGGAAAGAAAAGTTGGGCTGATGGTGGTTGGACTAGTTCTGGTTGTGCTGGAGAGATGCAGTTTTTTGATTTTGATATGGATGATTTGGTTTCTGTGAGGGGATTGTATGGAGGTAGTCGTGAGATTGCTGAGTGTGGCGTTATGTTTGCTCCTCCTGATGGGGGGCTTGTTACGATGGGATGTGAGGGGGCTTCTGAATTGGAAGTGCTTATCCAATATGGAGATGCAGAAGAATATTCAAGACTGATAACAATAGATTTAATAACTGGCGTGGCCAATGTCGATAAAAATGTTAAATAATAAGAAGGGTTTTACTCTGACTGAAGTCTTGGTTGGAGTGCTCGTGCTCGCGACAGCGATTGTTTCTGCGAGTAATCTTCTTGTTTCTATGGTCAAGTCCAATGCTGCGAACATGAGTTCATTACAGGCTTATTATTATACCGTTGAGGGTATTGAGGCGTTTCGGAATATGAGAGATACGCATTTTATGCATAATATTTCTTTTTGTGGGCAAGAGGGCGTGAATTTGTTTGGGAAGGATGGGAGTTTTGTGGATGGATGTAATGACACTGGATATGGCGACTATTACTATGCCGTGTCTGTTAATCCTGGGCCTTCTGCTTTTGCTGCGGTTTCGGGAAGTGATTTGTCTGCGTCTTCTCCTTGGGTGATTAAGCCGGTTTTTGATGTTCGTTCGGCTGATGCTCGAGTCTCATTTAACAAAGATATTTCGACTGCTATTTCGACAGATTTTTATAGATATTGTGAGGTTAAGCCTTATGCGGAGTCGGAGGCTGAGTTTGAGTCTGGGTTTGATGGGAAGGCTGTTGAGGTCACTTGTTATACGGAATGGGAAGAGAATGATCGAGATAGAAAAGTAACGTTATCTACAGTATTAACTGATTGGTATGCTAAATAAAAAAGGATTTTCACTGGTTGAAATGCTCGTCGCTATGGCGGTCTTCGTCATGTTTACGGGTGTTTTGATAACCTCTTATATGGGGATTGTGAAATCTATGAGAGCTACCGATGATGATAGGGATTTGTATTCTGAAGCGAGGTCTGTTTTTGATGTCTTGTTGCAAGAATCGAGGAAGGGGACTTTGTATTCTGGTGCTGGGTTGGGAGATTGTAATTTGTATGGATTTGATTTTGGGGATGGGATTGAGTTTTGTTCAGCTGATGGGACGCGAAAAGTTGCGTTTACCTATCGTGATGACTCTCTTTATTTGAGTGAGTATGAGAAGAAAAGAGTTGAAGGTTTGGTGAAGGAGGACTATGTGAAATTGAGTGAAGAGAAGTTGCATTCGGATGAGGTCAAAGTTGTGCATTTTGATTATTATGTGTGGCCGAAAGAAAATCCTTATGGTTCGGAGGGTGTAGACGTTTCTGCGATGTTCCAGCCAAAGGTGACTTTTGTTGCGACTTTTGAGAGGGATGGCGGTGCTGCTGCGTCTGCGGGTGGTGCGGACTCCGATGCGATGAGTTATGACCTGCAAACATCAATATCATTAAGAACTTATAATTAAAATTATGAAGAAGAGTTTTGCTACAATTAGAAAATTGTTAGGCAGAAAAAGTGCCCCAAGAGGTACGGCTCTTTTGGTTGCGTTGCTTGTGATGGGAATTTTGACTTCGGTTTCTCTGGGAGTTTCTGCTCTGGTTGTTCGCGAGATGGGGGCGACTCGTTTGGTTCTGGATTCTGGCAAAGCTTATTATGCGGCTGAGTCTGGAATTGAGTTGGCTTTGTTGCAATTGGAGGAGAATTTGCCTGGATTTGAGAAGGCTGGTTCTGATGGTGGGCAATTTGATTGGACTATAAAGAATTTGGCGAATGAGTATCCTTATTTGGATGAAGAGAAATTCGATCCGACTGATGCGCCTTTGACTGTGTATTACGGGATGATGAACTTGAACCAGTCTGTCACGATTCCTTTGTATGTTGTTGGGGAGGATGGGATTGTGCGGAATGTTGAGAAGTTTTTGGTCCAGTTTTATGCTGGGTTTGATAGGGATGATTTGTCTGTGGATATTGATCCTTCGTTTTTGACTAGTTGGGATGTGTTGAGGTGGAAGATTTATGGTCTGACAACTGGTGTGAGTAGTGGGGGAACAGAATCTATTAATGATTTCACGGCGGTTTCGTTTTTGGTAAGTGGGGACGATGAAATGCAGACTAATGCGATGATTCCTTCTTGGTTTGGATCACATGATTGTACGGAGTTTGATATGCCTGATGGTATTCAGTGTGCGACTTATGCGAACCAGAGTCATACTGTCTTTGAAGAGGTTCATACTGTCAGTGCAGATGGTGAGGACTTGGTTCAAGATGTTTATGCGGGGACGTGTTTGCCGACTGAAGCGAGGGAGCATTATAGTTATGAATTTGGGCAGGCAGCCGAGGTTTCACATTGCTACAAGATCTCTGAGTTTTTGAATAAACATAATTACAATTATTTGAGTCTTACAAATCTTATGAATCCTCTGGTTTTTAAAAGGGGATACGATGAAAGCGAGAAGGCTTTGTTGTCTCGTTTGTTTTATCGGGTGCAGCTTGGTGTTGGGGATCAAGTTGTGCGAGAGTTCGCGGACATTACTTCTGTCGGAGAAAGTGGCGACAGCAGTATCAGGCTGAATGTTCTGAAGAAAAGGGATTCAGTTTTGCCTGTTTTCAATTTTGCTTTGTATCATATGGACTAGTACTACTTTAAGTTCATTTTTGAAACACCACCTGCTTTCTGAGAAACAACTAAAACGTCTCCATTATTATCAATATCTAAATCAGTTATAATTCCCTGTCTAACCAGACCTTTGGAAAAGTCCGACCAAGTTTCCCCACCGTTTTTTGATCTATAAAGCTCACCTAAATATCCACTTAAATAAATTTCACTAGAATTATTTGGATTAACTAAAACATTAAAAAAGAAATTCTCAAAACCAATTCCTGAAACAAATTTCTTTCTAAAATCTAATAAGGTTGAGATTTCCTTCCATGAATCACCGCCATCCTCTGTTTTAAACAAGCCACCAGGGAATGCAGCTGCATAAATAACATCACTATTGTCACCTACAGCTATAGAAGAAACAACAGTTCTTCCATCGTTTAGAGCAACCTCGTCCCAATCTTGATCATCAATAGGTGTTTTGTATATAGAGGGTTGACTATTAGTTCCAACAACAAGGTGGTCTCCTGTTGAAGCAACAGTGTAAACAGACTTTTCATCTAGTTCATATAGTGGCATCCATGTTTGAGCACCATTTGTGGATTTATACACGCCTTTTCCAAAGATTCCCAGATAAAGTTCATTAGAGTCAAAAGGATCAATTATCAGGTTGTAATAGCCTAATTTGGTTGGATCTGCTACTGAAAAACTTGGCAAAGCAAAATTACTTTCAACCCAATTATTTCCTGCGTCTGTTGACTTAAATACACCACCAGGGAATGAAGTTAAATAGATCACACCTTGATTTTCTGGGTCTGCCTTGATCTGAATATTATATATTTCTGGGAATGGTCCTGTTGAATCTGTCCAATCAATTGAATGATCTTGTTTGATCTCTCCTGCATAAGTACCACCACCTGATGTGCCAACATAAACATAATCATTTGCAACAAACATTGAGCTTATGTTTTCAAAATGTAATCCATTGTTTTGTTCTGACCAAGAGTTGCCATTATCAGTAGAAACAAACAAACCATTTGCAGTTGCTGCAAAAAACATATCTTTGTTGATAGGATGCTGGAAAAATCTCTTAATAGTGCTACCAAAAACATCTCCTTCCAACAAAGGATTCCAAGACTCTCCTTCATCAGGGCTGTAATAAATATTGTTTACTATATCATTATCACCAATCCTAAATGAGCCGTCTAAATCAATATCACCACCACCTGAAACGTATAATATTCCATTTTCATCCTTAATCACGTTGTTAAATGCCATGTCTGGTAGGGCGTCTGAGATTTTTTCTAAGTCATTATTTTCCAGTCTAAAAACACCATCAATATGAGTTACTGCATAAAGATCATTTCCATCTGAAAAGAAATTCAATACACTTCTGTCTGCATCTCCTCCTAACTCAACAGGATTGTTGTTTTCTAACTTAAAGGTTGTTCCAGATACTGGTCCATTAATCAAGATAGAGATGAAACCATTAACTTTGTTGAATACAGAAAAATAAAGTTTGCCTTGATGAAGAGCCATGGAAGTGACCCTGTAATAATCATCTTCATCTAGGCTAACAAGCTCACTCCATGTCTGTCCTTTGTTGTACGATTCATATATTTTAGGTTTTGTTCTGTCACCAATGATCAGGTGATTAGAATCTTGTGGATCAACTATTATAGATGAAATTGAGATTGTTGGGGTCTCAATTTTCTGCCAAGCTTGGCCGTTATTGCTTGATACAAACAAACCACCACCCCAAGGAGCTGAATACACAACCGCTTCATTATTTGGATCAACTGTTAATTCATGGATTGTTGAAAAAGTTGCAGGATCATTTAATTTAGACCAAGTCTGACCATGATCATTGCTGACATAAACGAGTGCTTTTTCACCCACTAAAGCTGCGTATATCTTTGAAGGATTAAATGGGTCTATCTCTATCCAACTTATTTTTTTACTAGGAAGTCTGCTTAGAATGATTTTTTTATTTGACCAAGATTCACCATTATCATCTGAAATATAAAGTCCATTCTTTTCTGTTCCTAAATAAACATAATCGCCTTTTGTCTTGAGTGAGATTATGTGATCAGAAGTATTAATGATAGATAAGTCAAAAATATCAATCCATTGCGGAGCATACTCTTGCCCTGGTTCGTCCCAATCAATTGTTTTGTATACTTTCTGATCACTTCTATCATAAGTATAGACTGTATTTTCTTCTTCATTAAAATCTATTAAAGTTGTGTATTGTACTGTGTCATGTGCGCCTAGAGGTTCCCAGTTTTGGCCTTTATTCCCCGAAAAATAAACACCATGACCATTTGTAGCAGCGTATATGTGATTATTATTATTCTCTGGAACTAATAATTTGTATGCTGTTATGAAAGATAGATCATTAGAAACTTTATTCCAAGATTGTCCTTCATTTGTTGTTTTGAATAATGAACCAGGACCATCAGAGATATTTGCTCTTGACTTTCCTTGACCACCAGACCTCGTTAACGTTGTCCAAGACTCAGTTCCTGCATAGATTGTATTTGTTTTCTTATCTTGTGCTAAAGCATGTATTCTTTTGTTTGTAAGTCCATTGTTTCTTTTTTCGTATAATGGATTGTTTGGATCTGAAAAATCAAATCTATAAAATCCATCATATTGTGGAGCTAAATCTGTCTCTGTAAGAAATGCGGTATAAACAATATTATGGTTGCTTCTCTTGAACAAGAGATCAATAAATTGGGGTGAAAGTTCACTTCCTGATTGTTGATCAGGATTATTAGAACTGCCATCTAGAAAAAGTTCTAAATTGTCACCATCTGCTCTTACAAAACTATTTAGGCCCCCAAAATAAACAATATTAGGATCAACAGGGTCTACTTTAACCCCTCTATTAACAGAATAATCATGTTGCTCTTCTTTAAGTGGTTGCCAGGTATCTCCACCATTTGTTGTCTTAAATGGACCACCAATAGTTGCTGCATACATAATATTAGGATCTGAAGGAAAAACAGAAACAGCATTAGCGTGTCCAATAACAAAACCTTTGCTTTTATCGCCATTGCTAGGAATCCAGTCTTTCCCACCATTAGTAGACTTAATGATTCCTCCTGAATATGTGCCCATAAAGATTATATCTGAGTTATAAGGATGAATTGCTATCTGAAAAGGAAAAGCATAGGAGGCTCCCTCATAATGGCCTCCTTCGCCCATAGGATAGATTGCTTCCCAAGTATTACCGTGATCTTGTGATCTGTAAAAAGAAAAGTAACCTGCAGCATACATTATATCTGGATTTTTAGGATCAAAGACAACTGGCCCAATAGAATGATTAGGGGAATCAATTATTTGAGTCCATGTTTCTCCAGCATTTGTTGACTTAAAAATATTTCCTTCTGGCAAATCAGGTAAACCTACACAGCCAGTACCTACGAAAAGAGTATTATGGTCTGTTGGATCAATAACTAATGCATGAACACCATGATGCAACAAGCCATTATTTGCTTCTTCCCATGTTTCGCCACCATTAGTAGTTTTAAATACTCCTGCTAATTCATCCATGGAGTTTGCTTTACAAGCATCCAATACTGCAGTAGTTGCGTATACTGTATTTGGATTAACTGGGTCGATTCTTATAGAACTAATAAACCTACCTTTATTTCCAATATCCATCTGTTCCCATGTTTCGCCACCATTGGAGGTTTTGAAGATTACTCCTGCTCCATCTTCTACGAGACCAACAGGGTGAATATAAGCGCCTGTTCCAACATATACAATGTTAGGATTTTCAGGATGAATTTCTAATGTCCAAATACCCATACCTTTTGTATCAAGATTGTTTGTGACATTATCCCAAGTAACGCCCTTATCATTTGATTTATAGATACTTCCTATGGCAGTCGATGCATACATGATTTCATGATCAGAAGGTGCTATATCAAAATAAAAGACATAAGGAATACTGATGCCTGTATCAAGTTTTTGCCATGAATTTCCCCTATCTGTAGATTTAAGAATTCCATTCCCAGTATTTGAAGATGTGTAAATGATTTTATAGTCATCTGGATCAAAGAAGATTCTAGGATTATAGTCTGTTAAAGGACCGTTTGTTTGTTCCCAAACACAACTACCTCCACAGCTACCACCTAGGTCGATATCACACTCACCTAGGGTTTCGTCCAGATAGCCATTTTCACAGCAATTCTTCTCACATGTTCTGCCACAATCGACCCCTTGTTCTTCTCCATTCCAGATGCCGTCATTGCATGTTGATGGAAGACCCCTTGTTTCGTCGTAAGCGGGCAGTCCTCTTATTTTCATCATTCTTCCTTGGAGGAAGTCGCTTTGTGTTGCTGTTATCACTCCAATAATAATTACAAAGACAATTAACAGTCCTGTTTTGTAAGACTTTTTCATAAGATTTTGTTTAGGAATTTAGCTGGGGGTTATTATACATGAGATTTGATTGTTATAGAAAATTTTTTGTTATAAGATTAAAAAGTAATTTAACCCCTACCTCATGGTGAAAAACATCATTCTAGGAATTTCTATTTTATTAAATGTGGCAGTTTTGGCTTTTGTGATCTGGGCTCTTGTAATGCTGAATCAAGGAATGTTTAGTTGGGTTATGACTAGTCTGGGAACCCATCAACTCTGTACAACAGACTTTGAAGACGAACAAAGAAATGAAGCTGCAAAGGATTGGTGTGAAAAAATGACTAGGTGTAACGAAGAAGAAGATATGAAAACAGTTTTTTCATCTACTGACGGGCAATTGACATTTGAATATGATGAAGACTGGGTATGTAAAGAAGTAGTAACAGGCACTCGCGTAGACTGTTATCCGTTTACAAGAATGTCTGAAGAATACGATGCAGGTTTGGACATGGAAACTGTATATTATCCAGACATTACAATTTATATTAATAACTGTGTTGGCAATTACTCAACAGCCATAGACTCAGAGAATTCATACAAGTTCGTTGAATACTTAAATGGATGTAATGTCATGGTCACAGCTCTAAAAGGCAGCTTTAGTTCAGAAGAAGAAGTGAAAGAAATTATAAGATAATATCTTTAACCCCCCTACCATGAAACGTCTAATCACATTCCTCGTCATTGTAACAATGACAATTTCCGCAAACTCAATCGCTTTTGCGGAGTTCAGCGACGTGTCTGCCAGCCATGAAAACTACGATGCAATAATGTATGTCCAATCAGAAGGAATAGTAGATGGCTACGAAGACGGAACATACAAACCAGACGACACAATAAATCGTGCCGAATTCACCAAAATAATAATAGAGGCACAGTACGATATGGATGTTATAGATCAATATTATACTTCCCCTGAAGACATTCCAAAGGACGGAGGGTCAAATATCTTTTTTGCTGATATTTCTATGAGGGATTGGTTTGCAAAATATGTAGGCGTAGCAAAAGAATTTGGAATTATTGAAGGTTATCCTGGTGGATTTTTTAAACCATCCGGAAAGGTGACGTTCTCAGAAGCTTCTAAGATGATTGTGCTTGGGCTTTACGGAGATGATGAACTCTCGGGGTCACCATGGTACAAACCATATGTGGATGTATTGGGCGACGCAAATGCGATCCCAACAACAATCGGGTTATTCTACCAAGAAATAACAAGAGGAGAAATGGCAGAGATGATTTACAGATTAAAAGAAGAGATCACCAACAAGCCATTCACAAATTATAATGAAATAGCGGAAGGTGTTCAAACAGGCTACGCAACAAACGAAGACGAAACCGAAGAAATCATTCAGAAAGTTAGTGAGTACTGCGAAGAACATGACATACCAGATTGCTTACCAGTGTTATCTTATTCCATCGAGACTGATGACACGTATAGCTTGGTAAAAGTTGGTGGTTTTAGTTATCTGCTAACAAAAAAGGACGATGAATGGAACGTGAGTGTTGTTTCTCAAGAAGACGATATATGTGATACTGGTTCTGGTAGTCTTGATTTGATTGAATATTGCGCTAGTTGAAAGCTATAAAATAAATTACCAATAAAAACAATGAAAATCCTAAAATCATTCAAACCAAATAAAAGCAAAATGATCCTGTCAGGGATAGTTTTTTTGCTGACAATTTTGTTTTTCTGGTTTGTATCAAGTACGACTTTTGGAGGGGGATGTGATCCGCAACTGACAGCGAATTGCACTGACCTAAAGTATTTTTCTCCAATTGATAAACAAACTTGTGGGTGTTTAACGGTGTGGGAACTTTTAAAGCATTGGGGAACGATAATTACACCAGGATTGATTGTTTACATCGTATATTCAATCTTTGAAATTTTCTTTGAAAAACACGATTAAAAACAAGTCGTTACAAAGAATAAATTTCATTGTTGCGATTGTACTTTTATTGTAAGCTTAACTGGCAATTTAACCTTTATAATGAATAAATTCTACGTAACAACAGCGATTCCTTACGTGAATGCGGCACCGCATATAGGTTTTGCGATGGAGGCGATACAGGCGGATGCTTTGGCTCGATATCACATGATGAAAGGGGACAAGACATATTTTCTGACAGGAGTGGATGAGCATGGAGTTAAGCTTTACGATACTGCAAAAGAAGCTGGTGAAGACACTCAAAAATTCGCGGATAAGTATGCCGAAAAGTTTGAGGCTCTCAAAGGCGTGCTCGATTTAACTAACGAAGGTTTTATCAGGACGACTAGTGATTATCACAAAAAAGGTGTGCAGAAGTTGTGGAAAATTTTGGCTGACAAAGGAGATATCTACAAAGGATCTTATGAAGGGCTTTATTGTGCTGGTTGTGAAGCTTATGTTTCTGAAAAGGATTTAGTTGATGGGAAGTGTCCAAATCATGATAAACCGCTGAAAACTCTTAAAGAGGAAAATTATTTCTTCAAATTATCAAAATATTCAGATCAAATAAAAGAAGCGATTCTCAAGGACGAACTCCTGATTCTTCCTGAAAGTAGGAAGAATGAGATGCTTAATATTATTGGTACTGAGGGACTTCATGATGTTAGTTTTTCGCGGCCAAAAGATATTTTGCCCTGGGGAATTGACGTGCCTGGTGATGACTCTCAGGTGATGTATGTTTGGGGAGATGCGTTGTCGAATTATATTACGGGTCTTGGTTATGGTGAGAATGATGAGGCAGATAAGGGAAGTGATCTTTATAATTTGTTTTGGCCTTGTGATGCGCATGTTATTGGAAAGGATATTTTGAGATTCCATGCTGGGATTTGGATTGGGATGTTGATGTCTGCAGGGTTGCCATTGCCAAAAGCAATCTATGTTCATGGATTTGTTACTTCTGAGGGAAAGAAAATGAGTAAGAGTATTGGGAATGTAGTTGATCCTCTTGAGTATGTTGATAAGTATGGAGTTGATCCATTACGTTATTATCTGATGAGGGAGATTCCGACGGGTGATGATGGGGATTTTAGTCAGGGTCGGTTTGAGGAGATTTACAATTCTGAATTGGCGAATAGTTATGGGAATTTGGTCAATCGTGTTTGTATGATGGTTGATCGGTATTTGGATGGGGAGATCAAAGGCAAGGAGAAGAATGACGACTTTCGTGATGTGATTGGGAAGTTTTGGGAAAAGTATGAGGATGGAATGAATAATTTTAATATCAAAGTTGCTTGTGAAGCTGCTTTGAAGCTTTTGGATTATGGAAATAAATATGTTGAAGAGCAGAAGCCGTGGGAGCTTGCCAAGGTTGATATGGCTTCTTTAGAGGCTGTTCTTTATAATCTTCTTGAAGTTGTTCGAAATGTTTCTTTGATGTTGTGGCCGGTGATTCCTGGTAAGGCTACAGAGGCTTTGGAGAGGATTGGTTTGGAAGTTTGTTGTTTAAGTGATGTTGGTAAAGACTGTGGATATGGAGAGCATTTTGGGTATTTGAAAGATGGATCCAAGGTTCTGAAGGGGGATCCGTTGTTTCCAAGGTTGGAAGTTGAGGAATAGTTTGGTGTTTAAGAGCCTGTTCCTGCGCCGAATAATTCTCCCATGAATTCTATTGCGATTCTTACTAGTCCGTAAGAGAGGATTATTGTTAGTAGTCCCAGTATAACCCATGTTAGACGTTTTTTCTGTGTTTCGACTTTTTCTGGGTTTCCGCTGTTCATCGCTAGGTCAAATCCGATCAACGCGATTGATACGACTGCGAGTGGTGCTGCAAAATAGAGAAGTGCACCTGCAATTATTTGAAGTACCGCGAGAAGAACGTATGTTCCTGCTTCTCGGTCGTTGTCTCCTACAAAGTCGAAGTCCATAGGTGTATTTTCAGGCATGAACTCTTTTGGGATTTGATAAACTGCGTCTGCTACTCCTGAGAATATCAAGCTTGCTAGCAAAGCTAGTAGTACAATTAATCCAAATTTTTTGATTTGTTTTTTCATTATTTAAACAAGTTTATCTCTAGGATGCCTGATACTACGGCGTATGAAACTGAAATGATTATGATTCCTATTCCTAGGTAGGCTAGGATTTTCTTTGCTTTTGTTTGTCCTTCTTCGTTTCCAGCGGATGTCAGGAAGAATATTCCCGAAACGATGATCCCTACTGCAACCATTGCTCCTGCTAAAAATAGGATTGTTCTTATAACTGTTATGAATATGTTGTTTAACTCTGGTTTTGGTAGATTCTCGTATTGAGCTAGTTTTTCGTTTAGTGATGTGAGCTCTGGGGTTGTTGATCCACTCCCGGTTTCTAGGTCAAAGGTTGGTAGCCATTCATCCACGTTTATAGCTAATGCTGTGTTTGCTACTGTGATTGAGAGGGTTATCCCAAGGAGTAGTATTGCTGCTAATTTTTTGATTTGTTTTTTCATTGTTTATGCAAATTCGATGTTTACGATTATTGATACGATCGTGTATGAGAATAGGGCAAGTAATAGTGCCACCATTGAATAAATTGCCATTTTTTTTGCGGATCCGGCGGTTTCTTCGTTTCCGTATGCCGTCAGGTATCTGAATCCACTTATTATAAGCATGAGTAAAGATAATGTTGCTACGAATCCGACCAGTCCCTTTGTCCAGTTTGGAAGTATTACTTCTGTAAACCATTGTTTGACACCTCCTGCTGTTGCTTGTTGATCTGTGCTTACTCCTGGGAGGGTCTTTGGTTTTGGGATAATTAGTTTGTTTTCGCCAGCGGCTATTAATGTTTTTGTGATTTCTGCGTCTGTCGTGTGAGCTGCATTTGTTTCGTTTGCTGCGTGAGCTGGCAAAGCTAGTAGCTGGGTAGCTAACATTAGAGTTAGTAGAATTGTTGTTATTCGTTTAATCATTATGATGCTGTAAAGAATGTTGGGTTAATTGTGTAGAGGATGATTCCTGATAGGAATAATAGTGCTAATCCTCCTATTGATTGCATGATTCTGTTTTTTGCGTTTGTTACTGCTTGTTGTTCACCTGCAGCTGCTGAGATCTGTATTCCTGAAATCACCATTACTAGAACTGCAATAATTCCGACTATGCTCGCTGCCCATCTGTAGATGGTACCGATGTATAAGAATAGTAGATCTGTTCCAGTTTTTGAGAGGAATACTTGGACAGGTTGGCAGTGGAGGGATGCTTTTGTCTCTTGGTTTACTTCTTTTTTGTATAACTCTGTTTTCTCTCTTGCTTGTGGGGAACATTTTATTGTGTTGTTTAATAGTGCTGTTACACATTCTATTCCTTTGCCTGAGTTAGGATCGCTGACACAGAATGTGTTTCGTACACAATTTCTGACTTCTGTGTCTGCTGTGCCGACTAGGTCGCTTTCGATTGCTTCTTCTACTATTACGGTGATTACGCTTGAATCACTATTTACGATGCATCGGTTGTTTAGTTCGAACATTTCAGTTATGCCAATTGTTTCACGTATGTATTGATCTATTGGATCTACTACTAGCCTGGCTGCTTCTTCGGCCTGAAGGTTTTTGAGTGAGTCGTTGAAGTTTGTGCATTCAGCTGCTGTGGTAGTCTCGCAATTCTCAACGACAAACTTTGCGTCCGCAATACATTGAATCAAGTCCGGATCGCTTAAATTCTTTGTTTTTGCGGCTAATTCAGTTGGATTATCGAAAGGCAAATCACAATCTTCCGCGCTTGCGACAAATGGCGTGCTTGCGGCACTTAACATTATCGCCAGCATTGTTGCTGATAGGATTATTCCAACTTTTTGTTTGAGCCAATTATTCATAAATTTATAAAGTAAATATGCTTTGTACTAGGGTTACCATTACGTATGAAAGTAGAATTATTACTATACCCAGGACTGAGTATAGGAACATCTGTTTTGCTTTTTCTAACATGTTTTGGTTTCCTTGAGAGAAGATCATTACAAATCCTGTCAGGATCAGCATGATGACTGCGATTGTTCCTGCTATTTTTGTTAATGTTTCGATTACGTCTAGGATGAAACGAAATAGAGGGAAGGCAGTTTTCCTGTCTTCTTCAGCGTCGTCTCCGAAGTATGATTGTTGTTGGACATCACAGTAGTGGGTAGTGGTATTACAGGTATAGTAACTGCCATCTGATTTTTTAGGGCAATCATTGTCGTTGTCGCACGATTGTCCTAGGTTTAAATGTTTATTGACGTTGAATTCTAGGTTTTTGAGGGCGTTAATGCTTTCAACAGTTTGGGCGTCTCCTGCTTCCGTAGCAAATGCTATACTTGAAGTTCCAATGATGAGGCTAGCTACGATCAATGTAGATGCGAGTGTGATTGCTAATTTTTTGATCATTTTATTCATTATTTTTCAAAGTCTTTAGGTATATTTTCTAGGGCGGTTTCTTCCGTAATCAGTCCTGCGTGGAAGAGGTCTGTGATTGCTTTTTTCATTGTTTGCATTCCTTCTTTCGCAGAGGTTTCTATTACTGAACCTAATTGGTGAGTAGCTTGTTTTCGGATCATGTTTGCAACTGCGTTGTTGTTGAACATTATTTCAAGTCCTGCTACACGTCCTTTTTTATCTTTTGTTCTCATTAATGATTGCCAGATAACAGCTTCCAAACTTTCTGATAATTGGGCTCGAATCTGGTTTTGTTGTTCATATGGAAATGCGTCGACAATTCTGTTTACTGAGTTAGCGGCTCCAGATGTGTGGAGTGTTGCTAGTACCAATTGACCTGTTTCTGCGGCCGTGATTGCAAGTTGGATTGTTTCCAGGTCTCGCATTTCTCCGAGTAGGATTACATCTGGGTTTTCACGAAGAGATGCTTTCAAAGCTTTTTGGAAACTTGTTGTGTGAACACCAACTTCTCTTTGTTGAACTATTGATTTTGCATTTTTGTGTACGAACTCGATAGGATCTTCGATTGTGATTATATGTTTTCTATCGTTTTGGTTAACTTCATTCAATATTGCGGCTAGGGTTGTTGATTTACCTGAGCCGGTTGGGCCTGTTACGATCACGAGGCCTTTTTTGAGCTTTGCAAGGCGCTTTAACTGCGCTGGCATTCCAAGTTCGTCCAATGTCATCACTTTCTCTGGGATCAACCTGAAAACGGCAGATATACCTTTTCTTTGGACAAACATATTCACCCTGAAACGTGCAATTTCTTCTATATCTATAGAAAAATCCAGGTCCAAGGTTTGTTCGAAGGTTTTCTTCTGGTTTTCATTGAGTATCTCAAGAAGATAGTCTTCCGCCATTTTCTTTGACAAGACTGGATGATCATCAACCATTATTAGGTCTCCGTTTATTCTGATGGCAGGTTTAGCTCCTGTAGATATGAAAATATCTGAAGCTTTATATTTCAATGCCGTTCTGAATATCTTGTCTAATTTATACATATTTATTTTTGTATTTTTATCCTGTTATTATATCATAAAACAGGTCTGTGGACAAGGGTTTGGAAGGTGTTTCTGGTGTGGATTTAGGCTCTTGCCTAGGCGATTTCGCTGAGGATTTTCAATACGTCTTTTTGGCTTTCTGCCTGCATGATTTCTTGCCTATATTTAGATGCGTTTTGGATCCCATGAATGTATCCTGCCAGATGTTTTCTCATTTCGAGTAGGCCGCCTCTTTCTCCGTATAGCTTGATTGCTAGAGATAGGTGGCGTTTTATGGTTGGGAGTTTTTGTTTGAAGGTTTTTTCAGATTGAGGTTTTGAAGAGAATATGTTTTTGAGTAGCCAAGGGTTGCCGATTGAGGCTCTGCCAATCATTAGGCCGTCGAGGGTTATTTTGCCGTCTGGGCTTGTTATGCGTTGCGCTGCTTTCTCTGGAGAGTCTATGTCCCCGTTTCCAATTACTGGGATTTTCAGGATTGATTTTGCTAAGTAGATTGGTTCGAAGTCTGCGTCGCCTGAATATGCTTGTTTAGTTGTGCGTCCATGGATTGTTATGGCAGAAGCTCCTGAAGATTCGATTAATTTTATGAGGGAGATGAAGTGGTCTTTGTCGTAATTTGAGTAGCCGATGCGCATTTTTACAGATACGGGGAGTGAGGTTTCTTTTGTTAGAGCTTTTACTATGCGACCTGCGAGATCAGGATCTTTTAATATTGCGGATCCGTAGCAGCTTTTTGTTATTTTTGGAGCTGGACATCCCATATTTATATCTATTCCGTCTGCGCCTGCTTCTTCTAGTTTTTTGCTGGCCTGGACGAAGTACTCAGGGTCGTTGCCAAAGAGCTGCATTATAATCGGATGTTCTGAGGTTTGGATCTCGAGCATTTTCTCTGTTTTTTTCGATCCGTGTTCGAGAGCATTTATGCTTGTTAATTCAGAATAACAGATTGTGTTTGGAGCGATGCTCTTAACGACCTGTCTATATGCTGAATCTGTGTAGCCTGCCATTGGGGCGAGGCACACAAATGGTTTATCAAGTTTTTTCCAGGAGAATTTTTGCATATGTTCTCCGTAATATTAGCAGATTTTTAAGATTTTGGCTTTATGCTTGGAACTTTTGGAGTAGATGGCTCAGGTTCTACGGGTTCTGCAGGTTCGAGGCCTTCTTTTAGAGCGTCTTCCAATTCATTTTCATCCAGGTTTACTGGAATATCCTCTCCCAAGATGTCTTCTTCGGGTGGGGCTAGATTCAAAGCTGGGGGTGCGTCTGATTCAGACTCAGTTGTTGTGTCTTCTGGAGTGCCGCTTAGAAATAGGGAATATGCTACGTATCCAACTGCAATAATAGCAACTGCTACTACTATTGGTGCGGCTATTCTTGTAAGTTTTGAATGAGTGTCTGTTTTGCTTTTTTCTTCTAGAGCTTCAGAGTCTGGAGCTTCTGTTGGAGCTTCGATTGGTGTTGAAGCATTCTCAATTTGAGATTTTATTCCTGAAATTTCTTCCAAACTTTTCATTTCTCCTTCTGGTGGAGTGGCGGTTGGTTGTTGGATTTCTGTTGTTGGCGGAATTTCTGGAGCCATTGGTGTTGGTTCAGGCATTGATCCTGGTTGTTGTGGGTTTTGATCGTTATCCATGATTTTTTAGTGGTTAGTTTATAGCTCTCCTTCGAGGTCGAGGTCAGTTATATCTGCTGGAAGCACGTTTTCAATTGCTCCCCATTCAGAGTCTTCATTTTCGGGTACGACGAGGGTGATTTTGTCTCCTATTTCAGCTTTGTGATATGTGACTGATGCTAGGAGGACTTGGTATGCTTTTCCGTTTGTAATTACTTTATATTTTCCGTCTTCATAGGTCAAAATTCCTATGACTTTTTTTCTGTCTACAGGTCCTATTTGTTTGAATAGGAATGATCCGTCTTCTTTTACTGTGAGTTTAAGGACGTCACCTGGAACTAATTTTGATTTTGAAGCGTAGTTTGCTGGGACAGGGAATTCTTTCTCATTCGAGTCTGTCATTTTTTCTCCGTCGAAAACTCCTTCGATTATTTTGTCTCCTTCTGATTCTTCTGAGCTGTCTGAACTGTATTCACCGAGAAGTTCTGCTTTTTTCGCGAATGAACTTTTTCCGCTTGATCCAACAAGTTCGTTTACCATCTGTTTTGCACTTCTAATACTCGATTCAGCAGAATCAATCATTTCTTTTATAAGAGCTAGTTTTGAAGCTTGTGACATAGGGTGTTGTTTATTTTTATTTTGCCCCTGAATTATACCAGAAAACGGGGATTTTTTGAATTACGATGGGTTGACAAGAAGGGGCGGGTGTTGCATGGCGTTTATAGGTGTTTTCCCGGGGAAACCCTTGTGGAAGATCCTTTGGGATAGAAACCCAACTGGTGTTTTTTCTATCTTCTCTTGTAAATAATCTTTTCGCCGCTTTCTCCTGTTATTCGAAGGTCTATGTAAGAGAGATCTTCGTTGTAGATGTCGAGTTTGACGAGGGCTTTTTTGAGTTTTTTAAGTTGTTGTTCGTATGGTTTTTGGATGTCTAACCAAATGTAGAAATATTTTTCGGTGCGGAGGTGGACTTCGCGGGAGATCATCTTGTATTCGACTTCGATAATTTTCATTCCGAATTTTTCTTCAAAGTAATATTTCGATTCGAGGATGTATGCGATTTTTTCTTGGTCTATGACGGTTGTGTCGGTGTTGAGAGGAGCGTCAGAGACGACTTTTATGTATGGAAGTTCTGGGTCATCGATGTTTTCTTTTACGACGTACCCGATTGAGTTGACGATGAATTTTTTGTTTGTTTCGTTGGAGATGTTCGTGATGTTTGCTATCGGCGGATATTCGCTGAATGAAATGACCAAAGTGTTGAATAAATCTTTGCTAACCTCGATGTTTTCGATTTCTGGATATGAGGATTGGATTCGTTGGATTATTTCATCTTTGTTTATGAAAAGTAGATTTTTGCCTTTGTATATTCTGAGGTCATCTACGATGTTGCCACTGAGGCTTTCTGTTGTGATTTGGTCGGTTGAGACTTCGATGTTTTCAATGTTGAATACGTTTGAGAAGCCGATTAGATAAATTCCTCCAAATAGAGTTATCAAAACTCCGAGGATGATTGAAAGGCGTTTTAATTTGCTTGGGATTTTTGGGATGAGTGATGAGAGAGAGATGCGTTTTCTTTTTCTTGTGTGAAAACTGGTTGGGCCGTTTGTTCTGAGGGTTTTCTTCGAGTTTTTTATTGTGCGGTGAAGTACGGGGCTTTTGCCGTATTGATATTTAAATCCCTTTTTTGTTGCGAGTTTGCGTTTGTTGAACATTGGGTTTTAGAGGTGGATGATTAGTGAGTATTTGTGTTTTTTGTTTGTTTTAGCTCGAGCTTCTGCGAAGAATTCTTGCCATTCTAATTTTCTGAAATCTTTGTTGAATGGTGCGTATGGAGTGGTGAGATAGTAAGTGTATTTGTGTTGTGTGTTTTGGCTAAGGTCTTCTGTTAAGAGTGAGTCGAGTTTTGATTTTTCTTTGTAGAGAAGGTTTGATGGGACTGCAGCTTCTTTGAATTGGTTTTTTAATGGTGCTGTTGTGAATATTTTTGGATGGCGGAAGCAACCGATGATTTCGTCAGTATGTGGGTCGAAGCTAACTCCATGAATTCTGCAGTCGTGGTTTCGGTAATTGTATAATGAGCAGATTTGGTTTTCGAGTAGTGGGCAATCGAGTTTTGTTGATTGGAGTGCGTGGGTGATTGAGTTGCGGGCTTGAGCGATGTCTTCGAGTGAGTCTGAGGAAATTTCGTATTGTTCGAGGTCGAGCTCTTCTATTTTCTCAGATGCTTTTTCTGCTTTTCTTTGAAGTTCTCGGCGGGTTTTTCGGTCGAGAGATTTGAATCCTTCATTGATGTAAAAGGCTTCAATTAGTGAAAGTGGAAAGAGTTGTTTGCAACAGTCTTGGCATCCTTTATGGCATGGGATTGCTGGACAGTCTTTTGAACTTTTTTTACAAGCTATGTCGAGCTTCTCAAGCAAAAACTGATATTGTTGCAGTAGGGTGTCTATCATGCTTTATTTATACCATAAGTTTGCAGAATTGATGAGATCAAGTAAAATGGATCTGGCTAGAAATCCTTTATATTTCTTAATTTAAATTATGGCAGAAAAAATAAATTACAAAGATTTGGGTTTAGTGAATTCCAAGGAAATTTTCGACAAGGCAATGGCTGGTGGATACGCGGTTCCTGCTTACAATTTTAATAATATGGAGCAGTTGCAGGCGGTGATTCTTGGGTGTGTTGAATCCAATTCACCGGTGATTATTCAAGTTTCGTCTGGTGCTAGAAAATATGCTAATCAGACTATGCTGAGGTATATGGCGAAGGGTGCTGTTGAGATGGCGAGGGATCTTGGGTCGGAAATTCCTGTTGTTTTGCATTTGGATCATGGAGATACTTTTGAGCTGTGTAAAAACTGTATAGATTCTGGGTTTTCTTCTGTGATGATAGATGGTTCGCATCATTCGTATGAGGAGAATATTGCTCTTACCAAGCAAGTTGTTGAGTATGCGCATCAATTTGATGTGTCTGTTGAGGGAGAGTTGGGTGTTTTGGCTGGGATTGAAGATGCTGTGGTTGCTGAAAAATCAACTTATACAAAACCTGAGGAAGTTATCGATTTTGTTGGAAGAACTGGCGTTGATTCGTTAGCTATTTCTATTGGTACTTCGCATGGTGCGTTCAAATTTAAACCTGAGCAATGTACTAAAAATGAAGAAGGTGTTTTTGTACCTCCACCTTTGAGATTTGATATTTTGGAAGAAATCGAAAAGCAATTGCCGGGGTTTCCGATCGTATTGCATGGTTCTTCGTCAGTAGTTCCGAAGTATGTTGAAATGATTAATGAGTATGGTGGGTATTTGGAGGCGGCTATTGGAATTCCAGAGGATCAACTTAGGAGGGCGGCTAAATCTGCTGTGTGTAAGATTAATATCGATAGTGATGGAAGGTTGGCGATGACTGCGGTTGTTAGGAAAGTTTTGAAGGAAAATCCGGAGGCATTTGATCCTAGAAAATATCTTGGTCCTGCGAGGGATGAATTGAAAGAATTGATTATTTATAAAAATAAAAATGTACTTGGTTCCGCTGACCAGGCCTAATAAACATCATGAAGATTTCCGATTTGGAATCCGCAGTTAAGTATTTGAAATCCTTTACTTCTTATGAGGATATTATTATTGGTAATTATGACGAAAAGGCTTTTGATCTCTCGCGGTTTCGGCGATTTTTGCGGAAGTATGGAGTCCGGTATGCGAGTGTGAAAGCAATTCATATCGCTGGGTCGAAGGGAAAGGGTACGACGGCTTCTCTTTTGGCAGGATATTTGCAAAGGCAAGGGAATAAAGTTGGGCTTTTTGTCTCTCCTTATGTTTTGAGTATTACGGATTCAATTGAAATTGATGGAGTGCCTATTTCTGAGGATCGATTTTTGAAATATGTCAGGAAATTGCAGAAGTTTGTTGACAGTGAGCGATTGATTGAAAAGGGGAAGATGGTGACTTATTTTGAGCTTCTTACAACTATTATGTTTCAGTATTTTATTGATGAGGGTGTAGATTTCGCGGTTTTGGAAGTTGGTTTGGGAGGAAGGCTTGATAGTACGAATGTGTGCAAACCCATATCGACTATTTTGACTTCGGTTGAGAAGGAGCATGAGAAACTTTTGGGCTACACTTATCGTGAGATTTTGAATGAGAAATTGGGGATTGTGAAAAAGAAAGTTCCATTGATTGTGTCTCCGCAAAGACCTGTTGTTATGAGGGAGATTAAGAAGAGACGGATGAAAGTTCCTGTGATTTGGGCTCGTGAAGGGGATCCGAATTATGAAGGCGCGAAGGCTTGTTTGTTTGATTTGGTTGGGCGTGGGATTATTGATGAGTTTGATGAGAGATTGTTTCTGAAGATTTATCATAGTTTGGCGATTGTTGGGAGGTTTGAGGTTGAGAAATTTCGTATCGGTTCTGGGCGGGGTGACTATGCGCGTATAGCGGTTTTCGATATTGCTCATACCGTTGAGAGTGGGAGGTATTTGCGGGCTCGTCTTGATAGGGAATTTCCTGGGAAGGATTTTCGGTTTTTGATTTCGATGATGAAGGATAAGGATGTGGATGGGTTTTTGGATGTGTTGGTTGGGAAGGATTTGATGGGGCGGTTCCGCTCGAATAAACATAAGGTTATTTTTACGAATTCGCATTCGGTGAGGGGGTATGAGGCGGTTGAGTTGAAGAGGCGATTTTGCAAGGATGCTTCTGTTGTGGAGGATTCAGTTGAGGCTTTCTCTGGACTTTTAAAAGGGTTAAAAAAAGACCAAGTCTTGGTTGTGACTGGGTCTCATTTTTTGGTTGGTGAAGTTTTGCGTGCCGTGAAGAGGAAAACTTATTAGTCTTCTTTCTTTTCGGTGGCTTTTTTAGCGGCTGGAGCTTTTTTTTTGTCCTCGCTGCGCTCTTCCGGCGCTCCGCTTTGCTTCGCGCCTGCTCTTCTTTGGCTGATTATTTCTGCTTTTTTTGCAACTGATTTGTGTTTGTTGTTTCTCTTTCTAAGTTTTGATTTAGGTCGTTGTTCGTTATGCATTGCAGCTCCGTGTTGCTTACTTGCGTGTCTATTTGTCATTTTATGGTTTGTTATTGTGATTTGCGGATGTACTTTACTGATTTGGGCTTATGGTGTCAAGCTGCAGGGAGGAATTAGGTTTCGATTTGTAAGTTTTGGCTTTATAATTGGGTTCATGAGCGATCAGATTGTGGATCAAAAGAAGTGTGTGACTTGCGGGGCTGATTTTTCTGTATTCGAGAGAGATAGAAAATTTTATGAGAAGTTTGGGAAGTCGATGAGTAGTGTTCTTGATAAGAAAATTGAGATTCCTGATCCTTTAGAATGTTGGGATTGTCGTCAGATTCGACGTCAAGCCCAGAGGAATGAGCGGTTTTTATATAGAGGGAAGTGTGGGAAATGCCAAAAAGATATGCTTACAATCTATTCTCCTGATAAGGGGTATGATGTGTTTTGTAGTGATTGTTGGTGGGCAGATGGTTGGGATCCGATGGATTATGGTCGGGATTTTGATTTTAGTAGGCCGTTTTTTGATCAGTGGAAGGAATTTTATGATGTTGTTCCGAAGTTGGGGTTAATTGTTTTGGGCGTGATGGAAAATAGTGAATATGCGCATGATGCGTATCGGTTGAAAAATTGTTATCTGATTTTTGATGGTGAGCAGGGATATGATTGTTTGTATGGAGAAACTTTTTTGAAGATCAAGGATTGTATGGATTTTCTGGTGACTTATCAGTGTGAGCTTTGTTATGAGACTGTTAATTGTTCGAATTGTTATAATTGCAGGTTTTGCAGGTTTTGCAGGACTTGTAGCGAGTCTTCGTTTTTGGTTGATTGTTCTGGGTGTAAGGATTGTTTTGCTTGTGTGAATCAAAACCAGAAGCAGTATTGTATTTTTAATAAACAATATTCGAAGGAAGAGTATGAGGAGAAGATTCGCAAATTTGATATTGGAAGTTATAAGGGGTTGGAGGAGTTTAAGGGCAAATTTGAAGAGTTTGTTGTGGCTCAACCTAAAAGAGCTTTTAGAGGGGTGAACAACGAAGATGTTTCAGGTGATTGTTTGGATAATTGTAAGGACGTATATTATTCGTTTGATTGTGTTGGGAGTCGGGATTGTAGTTATTGTACGAATTTGGAAATGGGAGCGAATGATTGCTATGACGTTGATATTTGGGGGGATAATTTGAATTTGGCGTTGAATTGTGATTGCGTTGGAGCTGGTGGGCAGAATCTGATGTGTGATTATTATGTGGGGATGAATGTTGCGAATATTTTTTATTCTAATTTTTGTATGAATGGTGGTTCTGACTTTTTTGGGTGTATTGGTTTGAGGCACAAACGTTATTGTATTTTTAATAAACAATATTCAGAGAGTGAGTACAAGGAATTGGTTGGGCGGATAATTGATCACATGATTGAGACTGGCGAGTGGGGGCATTATTTCCCTGTTGCGACTTCTGCTTTTGATTATAACGAGACTATGGTTTCGGAATTCTATCCTCTTTCGAGAGAGGAGGTTTTGGCGAAGGGATATGGTTGGAAAGAGAAGGGAGATCGTGAGTATTTGGAGCAGAAATATGTGGTGCCGGATCGGATAGAAGATGTTTCGGATGAGATTTGTGATGAGGTTTTGGCGTGTGGAGGTGGGGCTGAAGGTGGATGTGGGAAGAATTTTAAGATTGTTTTGCCTGAGTTGAAGTATTATCGTAAGTATGGTGTTGCAGTTCCTCGCAAATGTCCTGATTGCAGGCACTTGGCACGAAGAGGATTGAAAAGTCCTAGGAAGTTATGGTTGCGCGAGTGTGCGCGTTCGGGGAGTCCTATCTTGACGCCGTATGCACCGGATAGACCCGAGAAGGTATTGAGTGTGGAGGAGTATGTGAATGAGTTTTTTTAACAGGTTAGATGGGCTTCACGTGGAGCCCTGACAGGTTGGGGTAGGGTTGACGATGAGGCGTGATGGTGGTCTGGTCGCGTGGACGCCCCGGGGCGGCCGTGACAGGTTAGAGGGGGTTTGCTTTTCAGGGGAATAGTTGTGTAATTAAATCAAATTATGAAAACTTGTAAAAATTGCCAAGCAAAGTTCGCTCTCGATGAGATGGACTTGAAGTTCTATGAAAAGGCTGGTTTGCCTGAGCCGACGCATTGTCCGGTTTGTCGTGCGCAACGTAGGATGGCTTGGCGGAATGACAGAAGCTTCTACAAGCGCAAATGTGATAAGAGCGGGAAGGAATTTGTGGCGATCTATCCATCGAAGACTCCTTTTCCGGTGTACGATCCGGATGAGTGGTGGAAGGATGATTGGGATCCGCTCTCATACGGTCAAGAGGTGGATTTCACGAGGCCATTTTTTGAGCAGTGGGGGGAGTTGATGGCGAAGGTGCCGCGTCTTGGAATCGACATTGTGCATTGTGAAAATAGTAATTATTGCAATTATTGTGGAGATGATAAAAGTTGCTACTTGGATATAGCGGGGGAGGCGAATGAGGATTGTTATTTCAACTTGTTCACGAAGTATTCGAAGAACTGTGCGGATTGTACTTTTGCGTATCATTCAGAGCTCTGTTATGAGGTGATTAATTGCCATAAATGTTGGAATTGCAGATGGTCAATGTATTTGGAAGGCTGTAATGATTGTGCGTTTTGTTTTGATTTGAAAGGGTGCTCAGATTGTGTGTTTTGTTGTAATTTGAGGCACAAGAAGCATCATATTTTTAATAAGGAAGTTAGCGAGGAGGAATATGTGAAATTTTTGGCCGAGTTGAAGCTTGGTGACTATGAGGCGATGGTGGAAGCCCAAGCTAAATGGAAGAAGATGATGGCCGAAGACGCGATTCATAAGTCTATGTGGGGATCTGGGGCGGAGGATTGTAGTGGTGATGGGATCAAGAATTCAAAGAATTGTCATACGTGTTTCAATATTGTGAATTCTTGGGATTGTAAGTATTTGTTTGATGTTTTGGATGCGCGGGATTGTTATGATTTGAATTATTCTCTTTATGAGCCGGAGGTTTCGTGTGAGTTGATTTCGACTTTGGCGATGAAGTACAGCGCTTACAACATGGCGAGCCACTACTGTAATAATGTCTTTTATTGTGATCAGTTGAATAATTCATCGGATTGTTTTGGGTGTATTGCTTTGAATCGGTATAAGTATTGTATTTTGAATAAGCAGTACTCAAAAGAAGAATATGAGGAATTGAAGGCGAGGTTGGTTGAGCATATGAAGAAGACTGGGGAGTGGGGTGAGTTTTTTCCGGCGCAGATTTCGCCTTGGGCGTATAATGAAACGGTTGCGCAGGAGTACATGCCGATCTCGCGTGAGGATGCAGAGAAGAAAGGTTATAAGTGGAAAGAGGCTGCTGTTTTGAAGGTTTCGAGTGGGCAGAGTGGGGAAGTTGCCGATGACGTTTTGGCGTGTGGTGGTTGTGGGAAGAGTTTTCGTTTGATCCCGCAGGAGTTGAAGTTTTACAAAGAAAGGGTGTTGCCTGTTCCGCGGAAGTGTCCGGATTGTAGGCATTTGGACAGGATGGCTCTGAGGACGCCGAGGAGTTTGTGGAAGAATGCGTGTTCGAAATGCGGGAAGGAAGATTGGACGACGTATTCGCCTGAGAGGGTGGAGAAGGTGTATTGTGAGAAATGTTATGAAGAAACTATTTATTAACTTTTTAATATGAAAAAAAATAATCTGTCAAAGATTGTTGTCTATGTGGTGTTTGCTTTAATTGTTTTGGCATTTTTTGGGTATTCATTTTTCAATAAGGTTACTGATGAGGTTGTGATTGATGAGGTTGTGCCCGACGAAGTTGTTCTCAAGGAACCTTCTGTTGAGGGAGTTGAGGTTGTGGAAGAAGATGAAGTTGTGGCTGACGAGGTTGCGGAAAAGGAGGTTTTCAAGGCTGTGGCAATAGGGGAGCAGGATCCGGAGGTTAAGCTTATCAAGGAATATTATTCGCATTTTTGGGTGGATGAGTTGGACGAGGCGTATGCTATGAAATATGAGCCTAATGTGAGTTTTGATACGTTTGTTGGCTGGTATGAGAATACTTTGTGGGCGACTCCTTATGAATTTGTGAAGACGGGTGAGAACAGATATAAATTTATGGTTGATTTGATGGAAGAGGGAGGAAACAATGAGAGATATAATGTCGTGATGGAGGTTCATGGTGAGAAGTTGAAGACGATTTCTTCTACAAAAATCAATGATGAAATTACGGAGGTTGAGCTTGTTTATGATTCTGCTTTGAAGGCATATGTTAATTGGGAGGATGGGGATGAGGAGGTTCATTTGGTGAAAAATGGTGTAGATGTCTTGATTGATAGTATTGAGCGGCCTGATTATGGGGAGGCCTTTACGGCGCTTGGGGATTTGGAGTTTTCTGATAGTGGGCGATTCTTTATGTATTACAAACGTGGTTGGGAAGGGGGTGTGTTGAAAGTTTATGATGTTTTATTGAACAAAGAGTCTTTTAAGTCATTCACTCCTTATGAATATGGATTTACTGTTGATGAGAAGTATTTTTATGAATGTCAGGGGACTGGAATGCATGGAGGATTTTTGAATGTTTGGGTATTGCCTAATTTTGAATTCAAGAGAAATCTAGTTGATAGTTTCACGAATGCTGAATATGGGGTTGATACGTGTTCGTATGATTCTTCTAGCAATGTTTTGGAATTTAGTGCTTGGGCTTTTAATTATGATCAGGGCATTGAGCATTTTGTTTATGATTTTGGTACTGATAAGGTTTATTAATAAATTTTTTATGAAAAAAATACTTTCGATTTTGTTTGCTGTTTTAACGGTTTTTGTTTTGTCGGCATGTTCTGGTGTTGGTTCGCAAGGTGGGGCTTTCTCTGGGTTTTTCCAGGGATATTTGCATGGGCTTGTTGCTGTAGATATGCCTCAGCCTTTGGTTTTGCACTCTGGAGACGAGGATGTTGATGTCATGAAATTCGATTTGTATGCACGGGCTTTTTATGACGTTGCTGTGGAAGAAATTTTGATTGGGGTGAAGTATTCTGGCGGAGATGTAACCGAAATCCTTGATTCTTTAAAATTGATTGATTCGGAGACTGGGATGGTTTTAGATCAGGTTAGTGGTAGTTCTTTTCCTCATGATTTGTATGAGTTTGAAGTGGACGAGTTTATTATTGAAAAAGGTAAAACTTTGAAACTTTGGTTGCAGGTTGATATGGAGAATGATTTGCCTGATGGTGAGAGTTTATTTTTTTACTTAAAAGGAGTTGATTCTCAATGGACCGGAACTACTAATCCTAATATTTACGGGGAGGATGTTGAATATAAGGCTGTTGGAGTTAAGGTGATTATGAGCGAGACTCATAAGGTTGTGAATTAGCTTATGATTCTTTTGAAGAGTCCTGGCTTTTTTTGTGGTGTTTGGTTCCTTTCTATTATTCCGATTAGGTTTGCGTTTAATACTTGATGAATTTCGTTTATTACTTTTTGATGCGCTTCTCTAGTTTCGGGGTCTTGGCTGGTCAACTTGCCTATTCTTGCTGATACTCCTGTGAGTATTTTGCTAAGTTTTAAGAGGTTTTCTGGGAGGTAATCTGTTTTGCGGTTTGTTGTGATGGTTGGGTTGTATATGTCTTTTTCGGTTGCGTATCCTGCCGTTCCGTGTTTTTCGATATTTGCTTGGATTTCCAGAAAAACTGACTCTGTTGCGTCTTTGATTTCTTGTTCTTCGGATTTTGGTTCGGCGGTTGGGGGGAGGTTTTTCCTTTCTCTGTCTTGGCTTTCTTGTTGAATATGACTCAAGTGTCTTCGTAATTGGTCGATCAATGATTCTCTATAATGTCCTTCTTCTAATTCTGGATCTGCCTTTGCTAGCTTTAGTGCTGCTGATATGATTGAGATTGAATCGTCAATATGGTCTGTGTGTCTGAATCCGACCTGGCTTGTCATGTCGAATGATCCTTGGTCACGGGCTTCTTCTAGGAATAGAAATCGGTAGGCCCACCGTTTTCTTTTTGGGTCTTCTTCTTCTGTGAAGTTTTTAAATGTGTGTTTGAAGTCTTCGTAGAAACTTCGGGCTATTGCTGTTTTTTCTTCTGGCGATATTGGTGTGCGTGTTTCTGGGGTTTTCATGTTGTGTTTGGGTTAAGTTATTTTAATTAATTGGTTTCGTAGGATAAATATTTGTTGTATTGATGTCCTCGAACTACCCATTTTGTACTGCCTCCTGCGTGTCCTGGACCTATTACTACTTCACCGATTTCAAACACATCTAGCCATTCTGATGGTATGGGAGTGCAGTTGTGTTGTATGTGTTGTGCAATTCGGCGGATTCGACTTTGTTTCTCAAGTTGTGTTGGTGTCTCTGTTGATTGGTGGAATCTTTCCATGTTGTATTTTGATTAAGTTATTTTGATTAATTGGTTGTAAGAAATTTAGGTGCGATAATAACGATAAAACCTTAGGCTGTCAAGAGTGGCTGACTGGGTGAGTGGTGGAGGGCTTGACATTAAACCTGTTAAATTGCTATACTAAAGCTGTCGATAATTTCTGACAACAGGCCTTGTGTGGGCATGAAAGATGCGTGAACTAATAATAAATTTAGGTGCGGATGGTCGTGGGGCTGAGACATTTCTCAAGCTCTTGGAGCTTGGTGCTCAGCCGGTTAGTGTGATTGCGCGATACATGAATGTGCCGCGGCCGACGATGTATTTGATTCTTGATGAGTTGAAGAGACTTGGTTTGATCGAAGAATTTGATAGGAATAAGATGAAGTATTTCAAATGTATTCCGGTTTCAGAGTTGGAGGATCTTCTCGAGGCGAAGGAGTCTGACTTGAAGAGAACAAGGCAATTATATGATTCTAGTGTTTCTGACTTAGAGGCTCTTGAAAACAAGCTTTCTGTGACTCCAAGGGTGAAATTTTATGAGGGAGAGGATGCGGTGATGAAGGTTTATGAAGAAGTTATTAAGGAAAAGGGTTTTTGTGCGTTTTTGAATCCGGGAGTTGATAATAAAGTGATGCAGATTTATTTAAATAAAATAAAAGATGTTATTAGGGATAAAAAATTGAATGTGAAGGAGTTTGTTATTGATTGTGAAAAAGGGCGTGAATATTTCAAGATTGCGCATTCAACTAACCATAAAATTAAAATTCTTTCTAAACGTGTTAAGTTTGATTCAGATACGATTATTACGGATGAGAAAATTTATATGTTCTCGTATGGTGAAAAGGAGGTTGCAGCGGTTGAGATTTGGAACAAGGCTCTTGCCGAGACTCAAAGGGCTATGTTTGATGAGTTGTGGGGGAGGAGTTCTTGAACCTTCTTCCATGCCTGCAATCTGGGCATTTTCTTGGGACTGGGATTGATTGGCGTTTGTAGAATTTTAGTTCGGCTGGGATGAGTCGGTAGTTTTTGCCGCAATCTTCGCAGGCGAGGGTTGCTTCGAGGATTTTTGAGTCTACTTCTTGGATTGTATCTGGGACTTTGAATTCTTGAGGGACGTATTCTTTTGGATCTTTTTCTTTCCAGCGCCAGTTTTTTTCGGTGGCTTGTTCTTTTGTTATTGGGAAGTATTCGTGTGCGATGGTTTCGTTGTATGAGAAAGGGGAGATAGAAATTGGGAAATATTCGCCGTATTCTCCTGTTCGGCGCATGTGTTCGATGATTTTTGCGCGGAGTGTTTTGAATTCTTCTTGCTCATACTGCTTATTGAAAATGCAGAATTTTTTGTTTCTCATGCCGACGCAACCGAATATGTTTTGGCTGTTTTTGGTGAAAAATGAATATTCGATATCTCTGGAGTATGAGACGCGCATGCAGAATTTTGAGTTGTATGCTGCGGAAGAGGAGGTGCATTCGTATATCAATTCGCTGTTGCGGCCGCCTGTGTATTGGTCCATTGTGTCTTTTGCGTTCATTACGTTGAAGACGTGGCGTCCGTCTTGGATGTTTTTTACATCGAAGCATTGGAAGCAGTTTTTTGAATTAAAGATGTTTCCTCCTGTGCAGTCTTCGGACTTTGATATTCCAGGTCCGTCTGCTGGACGGGCCTTTTTGAGTTTCTCAAATGCGTCTATGGCTTGTTTGCGTGTTATGTGGGATCCAAGGTTGAATTCCTCGAGTTTCTTCTCATACTCGCTTTTTGTGAGCTTTTGGTTGAGGAAGTAGTATTGGCCTTTGTCTAGATCGGAACACAAGAAACAGTCTATGCATCCTCGACAATGAGACAAGAATGCTGAATTGGAGCATCTTTCACAAAATTCGAGGTGTTGGCTGTCGTAGCAGGTGATGCATTCGATGCATTCGTACAAAAGTTCGCTGTTTTCGGCGACTTGCATGCAATCAACGCAGTTTGAGGATTTGTTTCCGCGGTATGTGTAGAGGAGTTCCTGGCATTTGTGGGTTCTTGCGCAGAGGTAGCAATCTTTAGAATCACTCATGTCACTGTTGAATTCGCAGTTTTCTGAGTTTTCTACTCTGAGAGATGGGAGTGGGATTTCTAGCAGGAATTCGTGGAATTGTTCGAAGAATGGGCGAGTAAAATTGAAATCTCTGCCGTATTCTAATGGATCGAATTTGTCGCTATACCAATAGTTTTTTTCGCAGACTTTGTGTGGGGAATCGGGCGAGAAAATTGAGATGATGTCTTGGTTTGTGACGTCGCATTTTCTTTTGTAGAGATTTCGTTCGTTTCTGAATGACATTCTGCGTGCGAGTCTGCAAGCTGGGCAGTTTTGTGGAGGGGGGATTTCTGAGTCACCTCCAAGTTTCTTCAAGAAATCGAGGTCTTCTTTGTAGATCTCGAATGGTTTTGTGCAATTTTTGCATGTAGTTGTCATCGATGTTATTTCTAGCAGAAATCGTGTTATAATTCCACCTGATGACATTTTTTGAAGATTTTCAGAAGTTAAAACAAAAGACTGTGCACCTGGGCATAAGGGGTTTCAAGAATACGAATTGTGACTACAATGATTTTTTGTATTTCTCGAAAAATTGTTTTATGTGTTTTGACGCGGATAAGTTTTGGGATTGTTTTTATTGTGTTGAGGGAAATGATTTGAAAAATTGTTGTGATTGTTCGACTTGTGATAAATGTGAGCTTTGTTTTTCATGTCTGGATTGTTTGGAGTGTTTTGAAGGGACTTGGTTGCAGGATTGCAGGAGGGTTTCGGAGTCGCTTTTTTGTTACGATTGTGTGGGTTGTAATCATTGTTTTGGGTGTGTTGGCCTTCGGCAAAAGAATTATCATTTGTTTAATAAGCAGCTTTCGGAGGAGGATTGGGAGAAGGGAGTTCAAGAGTGGAAGATGAAAGGTTTGCAGGCGATTTGGGATGAATTTGAACGTATTAAAGAGACTGTGCCTCGGAAGGCCGAGATGTTTTATAGATCTGAGGATTGTACTGGGAATCATCTGACTGGGTGCAAGAATGCTTATGATTGTTACAACTCATCGAATTTGCAGGATTGCGGGCATTTGTATCGGATTTATAATGTTTATGGAGATCGGAATCGAGATACTTGGAATGCGCATGGTGGGGTTGATTTGGAGGATTGTCATGAGTTTGTTTTTATGGGAAAGGGTTATAATTGCTCATTTTGCTATTATTGTGAGGTTACGCGTGACTGTGATTATTGTTTTCAGGTTTTTAATTCGCAGAATTGTTTTGGTTGTGTTGGGTTGAATCATGGGGAGTATATGATTTTGAATCAGCCGTGCGGGTCCAAGGAAGAGTACGAGAAGCGCAAAGCCGAGATTATTGAACAGATGAAGAAGGATGGTGAATGGGGGCAGTGGCCGCTTCCTGAAGGTGAGATGTTTGATGCGGGATAGTATTGGGGAGGCGTGGGTTGACTCTTCCCGAAGGATGTGTTTTAATGGCATCCTTTTTGTTTAATTATTATTTCTACTATGCCAGATGGCATTGAATCAGAAAACTTGTTGGATGGATTCCGGGTTAGACCGGATGATATAGTTACGTACTACAAGAGAGGTGCGGAGTTTGTTGATGCGTACAGGCAACTTTATTCTTTGCTTGATGAGGGACAGACTAGAGCTAGTATTAATAAAATTGTTGGGAAGGGTAGGGCTCGTATATGGTTGGATGATGGAACAGTGCCTCCTGTTGTAAAGGCTTTGACGAGGCTTCATGAAATAGGTTTTTTTGGGAGTGCTGAAGGTGCTGTTGGTGAAAATTCTCTTGATAGGGTTCGTAAGGATGAGGTAACTCCTTTTGATCATGAGAATGAGAGGTTTCTTCCGTTGAATTTACTTGATTCTATGAGGTTTTCTAGGGGGTCTTTGTATTCTGCTGGAAACGTTAATGGGAGTAGAAGGTTGCGGTTGGAGAGTGAATGTATGGATGATTTGCTTATTCGTTTGGTGGATTATGTTGCTGGTGGAGATATTAAAGTTAATGAGAAAATAGTTGCAGTTGATAGTTATGTAAGCAGGATTTTGGAAGCTGCTGGATCTCCTCTTGGTAGTAGGACTATCACAGATGTTGTGTTACCCAGGCAGGTTGTTACTGCGTCAAATATTTTGGAGGATCCTTCTTCTTCTGATGAACTTAAGGATTTATCTAGGCATGTGGTTAGAGATTGGCTTCTTATGTTTTTTTATGTCGAAAAGTGTAGGTGTACTTCTTCAAGGAAATATCATTCAGTTTTGACTGGATCTAGGGATCCTGATATTGCTTCTAAGCGTTTTGATCTTTTTAAAAAATTGGTTGAATACTCAGAATTGCCGTTTGGAATTGGTTATAATCAACCTGTTGCAACTCCTTATACGCATCCTGCGTCTGGGGAGAAATATAATTTGTATTCTACAATTGTTCATTTTGATGAGATGAGTGAGTTTTTGTTAGGTAGGATGAGGGATGAGTTGAGGGGGAGGATACTTGGCATGATTGATGGTTGATGCTGGGTAGTGAATGAATGAGTTGATTTTTCTCTGTAAATAAGATCTTTTATGAATGTAAGTAGTCCAGAAAATCAAGGTGTAGAGGAGTGGGAATTGAATGGAATTAATAAACAAGTTCCTGAGGAATTTCGAGCTTTGCAGAGAGCTATTCGAAGGGGGGGGATGCAATTTGTTAGGGGTAATGGTGTTTTGAATGAGTTTGTTAATTTTGGAACTTCTAGGGGCAATAGAATTTTGGATATTGGTTGTATTGTTCGTCCTAGAGAGATGGAGGGGACTTCTGGCAAGAGGAGTATGACTATTGGTTGTAGGCAAGTTGTTGTTGAAATTAAGGCTGATGATTTGGAATTGATTGATGATGATAGGTTTGTTGTTGGCGATATTGAGGCTTTTGTTAGAATTGCGGTTGGGAATTGTTTTCTTTTTGAGGAAGGTTGTCTGGAAAGGGTGGCGCAGCAGTTTCTTACCTTGGAAGGCTTGGAGCATATTACTAGAGCTGTTGAGAATGGTTCTGTGAAGGAGCTTGCTAAAACTATTGTTCGGAGTGTTTGGAATATTGTGTTTTTGAATGGAAGGGAGTCATTATAATATTTTGTTACTATTTAGTTTATTTTATGGAGAAGAGAGAGTATTTATCGATTTTGGCAGAGGCTCATTCTATGATGGGTGATGGTGGTTTCTCTGAGTGTAGAGAATCTTTGGATGAACAGCTTTGTTTTGGTTGTTGTCATCGTGGTGGGAGTATGTTTTTGATGCATGGAGAGGATGTGCTGATGGCTGAGAAATGGAGTGGGGTTGTTGATTTTGCTCGTGGATGGATTGATCAATGTCTTGGAAAGGATGGCTGTAAGGTTGAAAAGCCTTTGGTATGTAAGACTCATCCTGTTTTTGCACATAGAAAGATGCCGGGTGATTCTGGTGTTATTAGGGATTTTGTTTTGGTTTATGAGGGTAGTGAGCGCAGGGGTTGTGGAGCTTTGACCAGGAGTCGTGTTGAATTTAGGGCGAGGGTTGAAAGGGTTGTGAAGTTTTTGGTTGATAACGGGGTTTTGGTAAAGACTGGTCGTCAGACCTATTTTCAGGAGGAATTGCCGGTATTGGATTAGTTTTGTGATATAATTCTTGTGATGACATTTTTAGACGATTTTCGTGAGCTTTTGCTCCGAGAGCCAAAACATTTTGCTCCGCGACAGGATGTCGAAAATAGCGACTACACTTGTCTCTGTTACAAGACGAAGGATTCGTATATGTGTTTTGGGTGTGATTATGTTGAGGATTGTTTTTATATGAATCATTCAGAGCGGGACAAAGATTGTATGGATGGAATGATGGTTTGGGAAGGGGAATTGGCTTATGAATGTATGGATTCGATCAAGATGTATAATTGTGATTTTTGTTGGAATTCGAATGGGCTTACGGACTGTTTTTTGTGTGAGGATTGTCGCGCGTGTTCTAATTGTTTTGGGTGTAGTGGTTTGCGTCGCAAGAAATATCATATTTTCAATGAGCCTTGTGATTCGAAGGAAGAGTATGAGGAGAAGATGGCTAAGTTTCGTAAACAGTTTTTTGAAGAAGGAAGATGGAGCGAGGTGGCTGAGAGTTTGAAGGGATCTGTTATGGAGAAGTTTGATCGGGTTCGATTTTCAGTTCCACACATTCAATGGCAGCAGACTCGTTGTGAGGATTCGGTTTGTGATTATTGTGAGGGATGTAACCGGTGTCATGAGTGTTTTGATTCGAAGGACTGTGAGGATTGTTGTTATGTGCAGGGTGGTTTTGGTTCGAAGGATTCGGTGGATTGTTATTATTTGCATAAGGGAACGCTTTGTTACGACATGATGAGTGTGGATCGTGTTTGGAATTGTGATTTTGGATTTTGGTTTATCGGGTGTAAGGATTGTCAGGTTGGGTATTGTTTGAATAGTTGTGAGAATTGTTTTGGTTGTGTGAATTTGAAGCATAAGAAATATCATATTTTGAATGAGGAATATTCCAAGGAAGAGTATGCGCGGAAGCGAGATGAGATCGTGGCGGAATTGAAGGAGTCTGGGCTTTGGGGAGAAAATTTGATTTATGAGGCATTGAAGGATGTGGAGTTGGGGGATATGGTTTGAGGTTTTCTAGAGGACGGCCTCGGTTGTAATTTCGTGCAAATTGTTGTATAATAAACCTGTATTGATAAAAAAATCACATGGGTTTTTCTGAAAAATTTGAATCTAAAAAGGTTGAGAATTCTTCTGGTGTTGAGGGTGGTGTTCGTGAAAGAAAAGGTGCTTCTGAGGATGTTGTGGAGGGGCTTGCAAAAGATTACAAAGGGATTCCTCCTTCTTTGATTGATGGTGCTATGGAAGAAGTGAGGTATTTGAGTGGACATACGGGCTATGTTGCTTTAAAGGACGATATTTATGTTCTTACGATCAAACATGGCGATTTGATTATTGGTCCTATTAATTGTGCGACAGGGGGGATTGCTGAGAGGGCTGTTGATGTTGCTAAGATTAGGAAAGTTATGTTGACGGCGGCTAGTGGAAAGATTGAGGGAAGTCCATCCCATAAGGTTGAATCTATCTCGTCGATTTTGAGTGAGCTTCAAAGTAAATATAAAATTGAGATTTCATTTGAAAAGATTCATTCTGATGGGCTTTTGGGAAAGAGGCCGAATGTTTCTGAGTCTTTGGTTGGTTTGCAGGATTTGCAAGAAGCTCTTGATAAGTATCCTTCTGAATTGATTTCTGCTCATAAGTTTAAGGTTTATCTTTTGGCTGATTTGCATGAAATTCGTGGTGGCAAAAAAGAGAGAATAGGTGGGGCTGTTGATTTGGATAAGGTTATTTATATTGATGTTAATAGGAGGGGGCAGGTTTTCCATCATGAGTTTTTCCATTTTTTGGATATGACGGATGAATTTAAAGAGGATGACGAGGATTGGGTTAAATTAAATCCTAATGGGAAAGATGCTTATGAGCATATGAGTGGTACTGAGGCTATTTTTTCTGGTGATTTGGATGAAGGAGGGAAGTGTGTTGATAGGAGGAATGGGTTTGCTAGGAATTATGGATATTGTGGAGGCCCAAACGAAGATCAGGCGGTGGAGGCGGAGGGATTATTTAATGTGCGTAGTGAACTTTGGTTACCATTATTTTGGCAAAGAGTAGTGAAGGAAAATGTCTTGAGGAATAAAGTTGAGATGCTTACTGGTTGTGAGTTTGATCCTAAAAAAAAGGAATTTGTGAGAACAATTTCTGAAAATGAGTATAAAGATCGATTTGATACTGACGGTTATGAATATTATCCAAAATGGTCTAAGGCTAGTGATGGGAAGATTTTGATGAATCATGAGTATTGGAATAAAATTATGTGGGGGAAGAAGTAGGAGTTATAGAGTTTGTGGTATAATTTTGCCATGAGTTTTTTACAAGACTACAAAAAGCTTTTGCTCTCAACGCCCAAGTTGGCTCTTGTTCAGTGGTTTTGTGAGAATTCGGATTTTACTTCTAATACGAATCATAGTAAGGATTGTTTTTTGACTCGCGGAAGTGGTTGGCAGAGAGATTGTTACTACAATTATTGGGTTTATAATGCGGAGGATTTGGTTGATTGTTCATATTGTGAGAAATGTGCGCTTTGTTATGAATGTGTTGATTGTATGAGGTGTTATGAGTGTGATTTTTGTCAGGATTGCAAGGATTCGCGTGATTGTGCGCTTTGTTACGATTGTACTGGATGTAAGAATTGTTTTGGGTGTGCTGGATTGGTTCATTCTGAGTATAGGATTTTTAATGAGCAGGTTCCGGAGGAAGAGTATATAAAGTTTATTGAGCAGGCTGGTGGGCGGATTGATGAAGAGGTTGTGCGTCGATTTGAAGAGGTGTGCTCGAGGGTTCCGCACAGAGATTTTATTATGAAATCAGAAGATTGTTTGGGGAATCATATTGAGAATTCTCAGAGGTGTTATTCGGGTTTTGATATGGTGCGTTCGAGGGATTGTATGTATTGCTTTAATTCTTATGAAAATGTTGATTCGATGGATTGTTCATTTACAAAGGCTGAGCTTGGGTATGAATGTATGGGAGGTGGATGGAATTTGAATTGTGATTACGGATGCTTCTTGGCGAATTGTGCGGATTGTCAGTTTTGTTTTCAATGTCAGGATTGCAAGAGTTGTTTCATGTGCGATGGGCTTCATCATAAGGAGTATTATGTTTTGAATGAGGCGTGTGGGTCGAAGGAGGATTACTTCAAGCGTGTTGCGGAGATTTGGAAAGAGCTTCGGTCTTCGGAAGAGGTGGGGAATTTGATGTCGGTTTTTGAGGACGAGGAGTTTGAGGGGATTGTGCATTAGGTTTTTTCAGTATTCTCTTTTTTATTGTCCAAAAAATATGGTATAAAAATCAATGATCTAGGTAACCCAGAATAAAATGTCATATCTCAAACAAATGTATGATCTAAGGCTCAAGCATCCTCGTCTTGGAGCGATGATTATTAGGTGTGAAAATAGTCCTTATGTTAGTTATTCGGGGAATATGAAAAATTGTTACTTGTGTTATGGAAGTGAGTTTAGTGAAGATTGTTATTATTCTTTCTTTATCTATACCTCGAAGGATTCAGTTGGGTGTGATTATTGCAGGGATTGTACTCTTTGTTATAACTGTGTGGATTGTCGAGGATGTTACAACATAAATCATTCACAGGATTGTGTGAATTGTACTGATTGTGAGTATTTGCATGATTGTGTTGGATGTAATAATTGTTTTGGGTGTGTGGGTGAGAGGCGGTCTAAAGATATGGTTTTTAATAAACAAGTTGCCAATTATAAGGATGAGGTGGATCGGATAAGGAGGTCGATGACTCCTGATGAGATTATGGCCAAAGTTGAAGGGCTGAAGGAGCAAACTCCCCGAATGTATGTACATCAGTTGCACAATCAGAACTGTACTGGTGATTATGTTTATGATTCGAAGAATTCACTTTTGTGTTTTGATACGGTGAAGCTGGAAGACTGTATGTACTGCAATAATTCGGAGGAATTGAAAGATTGTTTGGATATGAGCAATTCGTACTACAAATCTGAGCTTTGTTATGATGTGATGAGTGAAATGGAGCTTTATAACTGTGATTATTGTGTGACGTGTTTTTATTCGAATGATCTGTTCTATTGTGAGAATGTGCACAATTCGCATCACTGTTTTGGGTGCTATTCGATGAATCATGCTGAGTATTGTATTTTTAATGAAAAGGTTGGGTCTCTCGAGGAATGGGAGAGGCGAGTGGCTGAAATAAAGAGAGAGATGATTGCGAGTGGAGAGTGGGGCGAGCATTTGCCGGGGACTTATTCATTCGAGGATAGTAATGCATCGATGCATTGGGATATGCCTTATTTTGACGAGAAGGAGTTGGCGCGGTATGAGGAGTAGTTTTTTTTACGAGTTCTGCTGGATTTCCTGTTTTTTCCCGGGGAAAAATTTACAGGTTGGAGTTAACAGGTTAGAGAGTTTTCCCGGGGAACTCCCCGGGAAAAAGAGTGTGTACATCTTGGAAACCATTGTGCAATAGCCAAAATTTGATATAATCCCATCGTATTTTATAAATCTTAAAATTATGCCAGACGAGAAAAAAACATGTAAGAAATGTAGTAAAGACTTTCTTATCATTGATCAGGAACAAAAGTTCTATAAGAAAAAGGATCTTCCTTGGCCTGAGAACTGTCCTGAATGTCGGCAAAAACGTAGACTTTCTCTCAGAAATGAGCGAAAACTGTACAAAAGGACTTGTGATCAGTGTAAGAGTGAAATTATTAGTACTTATCCTGCGGACAGCAAGTATATCGTCTATTGTCAGGAGTGTTTTTGGAAGCATATTGGGTAGAAAAATCCACAGAGTGGATTTTTCGATGCGAAGCGGGATTTTATCCCGTCGCGTCTTGTTGACACATTGATTATTTAGCGTTTTTCCTGTAAAATATATGTATGGCTATACCTGTATCTAAAGGTTTGGTAGATGGTGTTCTAATGCTTATTAAGGTTGCTCACGACAACCAGAAAGACGAGCTTATTTTCGAACAGCTTTTGGATACTTTGCATGGAGTAGTTGGTGGGCAAAAGTTCTCGATGGAGATAGTTTCTTTGCATCAGCACATTTATTTGTTTGTTTGGTGTAAAAGGAATCAAGTGCCAACTCTTCAGGGACAATTGTATGCCTCTTATCCACACGCTGAGATTGAGTTCTTGAAGGACTATTCTGAGATTGATTTGAAAACTACTGGTATGAAATTTGCAGTGGCTGAGCTTGGGCTTACAAGGACTGATTTATATCCGATCAAGACCTATGAAGAATTTGAGGGGTCTAGTATGTCGGCGATTTTCTCGTTTTTGACAAAAACTCAGGAAAATGAACAGAGTTGGGTTCAAATTGTCGTACAACCTTCTTCAGGTGAAGGGCAATTTAGTATGGGAAAGAAAATCAGATTGTCTTTCAAGTCTTTTCTTAATAAATTCGATCCTCGGAAACTTTTTAAAACGAAGTCTCGTAGTGATGTCATGAAGAAAGAGAGAGAATCGGCTTCAAAGAAATTTGGTAAAGATACGTTTAAAACTTCTATTAGAATTGCTTATTTCTCACCTGATCAAAGGGTGGCTGCTGCCAAATTGAAAGCGCTTGCGAATACTTTCTCGATTTTTGATGAGCAGGATTTGAATGCTTTTAAGGTTGCGAGGATTGGCTCAAGTCCTTTGATGTTAAAAAATTATCAGGCGCGTAAATTTGGAACAAAGCGGTATATTTTGAATGTTAAGGAATTGGCGTCTATTTTCCATCTTCCAGAGGGTGCGAAAAACTCGGTGCCTAACCTTGTTTGTACTGTGTCTAAGAAGGCGGAACCACCTATGGATCTTCCCAAGGAAGGTAATGTTGATCCAAAGACGGTTAGCTTTTTTGGGACGACTAATTTTCATAATCAATATATGAAGTTTGGTATTCCTAGAGCGGATAGGCGAAGACATCTTTATGTTGTGGGAAAGAGTGGAACGGGAAAGAGTAAACTTCTTGAGCTGCTTATTATTTCGGATATTTTGAATGGTGAAGGTGTTGGAGTTCTTGATCCTCATGGGGATTTGGTTGAAAACGTTCTCAAATATGTGCCGGAACATCGTATGAAGGATGTTGTTGTGTTCAATCCTGCAGATATGGCTTATCCGATTGGTTTTAATCCAATTGAATCTGTTGAGGAGGAATATAGACAACATGTGGCGATGGGATTTATTGAGATTTTTAAAAAGATGTTTGGTGATAACTGGACGTATCGTCTTGAGCATGTGCTTCGATATACGGTTTTGGCGTTGTTTGATTATCCGAACTCTACTGTTTTTGGAATTTTGAAGATGTTGACTGATAAGAATTATCGTCAAAGAGTTGTCTCTCATGTAACTGATACGGTTGTTAAGAATTTCTGGGTAAATGAGTTTGCTGCGTGGAGTGAAAAATTCGATAACGAGGCGATTGTGCCGGTTTTGAATAAGATTGGTCAGTTTGTATCGACTGCTGTGGTGAGAAATATTGTTGGGCAGCCCCAAAATAGAATAGATATGGATGATATTATGAATGGGCAAAAAATCTTATTGATGAATGTTTCCAAGGGAACGTTGTCTGAGGAGATTAGTGGAATTATTGGTTCTATGGTCATTACTTCGCTTTATCGTAGTGCAATGAAACGTGCTGCGATGCCGGAGGCGGATCGTAAAGATTTTTATTTTTATGTAGATGAGTTCCAGAATTTCGCAACCCATACTTTTGGTGAAATCTTGTCTGAAGCGCGTAAGTATCGTTTAAATTTGTGTGTGTCACATCAGCATCTTGGGCAGTTGGATGATTATACTAAATCGATGGTTTTTGGGAATATCGGTTCAATGATTTCTTTCCGTGTTGGAGCTGAAGATGCGTTTAATCTAGAGCGGGAATTTACGCCTGTATTTAAGGCAAATGACATTATAAATCTTGGTGTGCGTGAGTTTTATGTGAAGATGACTATTGATGGAAAACTTCGTGATCCGTTCTCAGGATATACTTTGACTGTGCCGAATGTTACTCATGATTTGAGTGCTGAAATTATTCAGCGTTCTAGAGAAACTTATGGTAAACCTCGTGCGGAAGTTGAGAGAATGATTGAAAGTATGGATAAGGGTGGGGAAGAGTATGAGAATGAGGATAATAGTGGGGCGAATAGTTTGGGGGAGGAGAAATTTAGTGCGCCTTTAGTTTAAAAGAAAAGATATTTTTTGTAGCTCATATCGCGCGCTCATCTTTGATGAGCACTGCTCAAATTCGCTAGCAAAAAACATCCTTTTCTTTTTAGAGTTAAGTGTTTTTAGTCGCTCAGGTTGGCTCTCACTTCTTCGTCGTGAGCCCAAGATTCACTTTGAAATTTTAATTTTCTTTTAAGAGTTAAATGTTTTAGTAGCTCATATCGCGCGCTCATCTTTGACGAGCACTGCTCAAATTCGCTAGCAAAAAAACACTTTTTCTTCTAGAGATAAGTAGGAGTTTTTAGTCGCTCAGGTTGGCTCTCACTTCTTTGTTGTGACTGGGAGTTGACTTCGCGCGGGTTTTGTTGTATTTTTCCTTCTAATTAATATTTTTTTATGAGTACAAGTGTTGTTGAAAATTGTCATAGCATAATGGGTAAAGGAAGTGTTGGTGCATGTAATGATCGTCGTGAGGGCGAGGGATGTGATCTTTGTTGTAATGATGGGTCGGTGTTGATTCCTGGTGAAACTCTAAAATCTATTCCTTCCGGGGTTGTTATTGAAGGTCGGAGAGTTTTTAATTGTTCGTTAAATGGTGCGTGTAAATTTGATTCTGATGATAAGCCTCTTATTTGCAAGACTACCCCTGTTATGATTCCTTGTTGGGATGGTGGGGTGGTTATATTTGGGGAAGAAGAAGATGAGCTTGATGAATCCGAGGCTCCTTGCCCTTTAATAGGATGTGTTTCAAATACTTTTAGGAAAAAAGTTAGAAGGGTATATAACTTGCTTTTGGAAGCTGGTGTTTTTGTTAAGGTGAAATGATGTTGTGATTTACAGCTTCCCATTCTTGACCATCTCAGCGACTTTGTCATATCCGAGTTTTTCCGCGAGGGCTGTGGCTTCTATAAGACTTCCGTCATAGAGTTCTTTTACTCGTTTCTTGTTTACTTCGAGTCCTTCTATACAGCGGATGCGGAATATTTCTGCTGTATTTGTGAGGATTTCTAGAGATTGAAGTAGGTTGTACATGATAATTGGGCAGTTTGTGTTGAGTTCGAGCTGTCCGTTGCTTGAAGCGAGTCGGATTGTTTCGTTGTTGCCTGAGATTTGGTAAAAGGCCATTTCAACTGCTTCTGGGATAGATGGGTTCACTTTGCCTGGCATTATTGATGATCCTGGCTGGACTGCGGGGAGTTTTAGTTCTGCCAAGCCTGTGTGTGGGCCTGAGCCTAGAATTTTCAAGTCCATTGCTAAGCGATAGAGGTTGCTTGCTAGAGATGTTAAGGCGTTGCTGAAGTCAGCGAATGGAGCGAAGTTTGTTGCGCCTTCTGTGAGATTTGGGCAACTTTTGAGTTTGAGGCCGGTGATCCGGTTTAAATTTGTGATAATCGTAGCTCTGAATTTTGGATTTGCTGTAATGCCTGTTCCGACTGCAGTTCCTCCAAGTGAGAGTTCGCGAAGGTCTTCGGATGCTTTGATAACGTTTTTTAGAGATCTTTCGATGGCTTTTGCATGTGAGTCGAAGATTTGGCCGTAACTGATTGGGACTGCGTCTTGAAGGTGTGTTCGGCCGGCTTTTTTGAGTGATTTATATTTGGTTGATTTTTTTGCTAGAGATTTTGCTAGTTTTTTTGTTTCTTCTTCGAGTTTTGGGATGCTTAAAAGTGTCGCGATTTTTGTTGTTGAAGGGATAACATCGTTTGAAGATTGTCCTCTATTTGTGTGGTTGTTTGGGTGGACTGGGTTATTTGTGCCGAGTTTTCCTTTTAATAAGGTGTTTGCGCGGTTTGAGATGATTTCATTTGCATTCATGTTGTATGGAGTGCCTGCTCCTGCTTGGATGACGTCTAGGCGGAAATCTGTGTCAAATTTGCCTTCGGAAAATTCTGTTGCTGCTTGAATGATTGCTTTTCCTGACCTTTTGTCTAGTTCGCCTAGTGAAAGGTTTGATTCTGCTGCTGCAAGTTTTACTAATCCTAGTGATTTCCTGAAGATTTTTGGGATTTTCAGGTCTGATATTTGGAAATTATTTAATGCTCTTGTTGTAAAAGCTCCATAGTATGCGTTTGATGGGATTTGGATTTGTCCGATTGAGTCTTTCTCTGTTCTAAATGTTTGTTTAGCCATATTTTTGTAAAAATGAAAAAATAAGAACGAGCCCTTTTCTTTGAGTCAGGGCTTTGTTTTTTTGAGGGATCTAAACTATATTGTTTTTGTTTTAAAAACTCAAGGAATTATTATGGTTACAAATAGTAAAACTAATAAGCTTGGAACCTTTCTCCTTGCTGGGTTTGTTACTGGACTGGTGGCGGTGGGTTATAATATTTTGATTTTTAGTATTTTTGGTTTTTATCCTGATTTTCTGGAGATTTTTACTGGAGAAGGGCGGTTTTTTGATCTGGAAAATCCAGTTTTTTTGATTTTTGTGAAGGATTTTTTTGTTGGGTTTTTGTTGGCGTTTTTGTTTAGGTCTGCTTGTCGTAATATTAATATCCATATGGGGTGGGGGATATTCTTTTTTATTCTTTACAGTGTTTCTGCTTTTTTGTTTTTTTCCATTGGCGATCTTGTTCTCATGAGATCTAACGAGGGAATGGTTATTTTGCTGACTTTGGATGGTTTTATAGAGACGATAATTTGTACGATTCCTGTCAGATTATTGTCTAAAGATTGTTTTGTTTAGGAAATAGTTGGGAAATAGGAAAATTTTCTTGCTTTCTTGATGGAAGTTGTTAGAATATGCGGGCAATTTAAAGGAAAACTATGTCTAGAGTTTGTAAATTAACAGGAAAGAAACCTTCAGTTGGAAACAACGTTAGTCACTCTAACAGGAAGACTAAACGCCGATTTCTACCTAATTTGATGAAGAAAAAGGTCTATAATCCAGAGACCGGGAAGGTTGAAAAGATGGTTATTTCAGCAAAGGGTTTGCGTATTCTCAAGAAGAGAATGACTTAATTAGTATAGGTATAGAGCTACGTATGTTAGTCCTATTGCTATTACTAATCCCAAGAATCCGATCAATGCTGTTAGAGTCTCTGATTCTAGGTATGTCTTTTTTGCCATTTTGTAAGCGAATTCAGGCCACCATAGGAGTACGAGTCCTTTCACCAGGCTTAACCAACCTATTATTGGGATGATGATGAACCATCCACCTGTTAATTTCCAGTGAACGCTCAAGAATAGGAATGCGAATAGGAAGCTAAACATGGACATCATTCGCACTTGTGATTCGTCAGACATGCTTTTCTTCATTGCTTTTTGCCATTTTTTTGTACTTAAAATAGCTGGGATCAAGAGGGCTGCGATGAAGATTGCCAGTCCGATCAGCAGGATTGATGGGGTGATGAACATAGGAATGGGGTTATTTAAGGGGTTTATCTTTATTGATTCTACTTTCTGAGGAGAAAATTTGCAAGTTTTATGGTATAATAAGTTAATGGATTTTGAATTAATACAACAGTTTGGAGCTGCCCTAGCGCTTTCAACGTTGATTGGACTCGAGAGGGAACAAAAGAAAAAATCAAATAATGATTTGTCTTTTGCTGGAGTTAGATCGTTTGCGTTGATTGGTCTTTTGGGGGCGTTGGCGTTTTATTTGTTGAATACGTCTTTGGCTGCTTTTATTCTTATTTCGACTGTGTTTTTTGCTTTATTGGTCTCTTCTTATTTGATTGTTGGAATAAAAAATTCAAGAATTGGTATCACGACTGAACTTGCCGCTATTGTGACTTTTTTGGTTGGAGGGCTTTGTGTTAGTGGGGATTATGTCTTAGCTGTGGTGGTTTCATTGGTCACGTTGATGGTTCTTTATTTCAAGGAGCCAATACATAAATGGGCGCATGGAATCAATTCGGACGAAATTTTATCTACTATAAAGTTTGTTATTATTGCTTTTATAATTTTGCCGTTGTTGCCGAATCAAGGGTATGGGCCTTATGAAGTTTTTAATCCTTATGTGATATGGTTGATGGTTGTTTTTATATCTGGGATTTCTTTTGCAAGTTATATTGCTATTAAGTGGCTTGGGACTAGGAAGGGGATTGGTTTGACTGGGTTTTTGGCTGGGTTGATATCGAGTACGGCTCTTGCTATGAGTTATTCCAAGGAGAGTAAGGAGAATAAACGGATTGTGAATCCTTATGTTTTTGCGGTTGTTGTTGCTAGTACTGCTATGTATTTTAGGGTGCTTCTTGAGATTTTTGTTTTGAATAAGGAGATGGTTCTGAAGGCTGCAATTCCGATGGGGGCGATGGCTTTGGTTGGGATTATTGCGAGTGTTTGGCTTTGGTGTTGGAAGGATGATAAAAGTTGTGAAAAGCTTTCGAAGGAAGCTTATTCAATTAAGAGTCCTTTTAGACTAATGCCTGCTCTCCAGTTTGGATTGTTTTTTGCGGCGATTCTTTTTATTTCTAAGCTAGGACATGAATATCTGGGTGATAAGGGGACTTATCTGGTTAGTTTTGTTTCAGGGTTTGTTGATATGGATGCGATTACAGTTTCTATGGCGAAATTGGGACAAAACGGGTTGGGACATAAGGTTGCCGTGACGTCGATAACTATTGCTGCAATATCAAATACTTTGTTTAAAGGTAGTATGTTTTTGATTTTTGGTTCAAGGAAAACGGCTTTCCGGGTTCTTGCTGTGTTTGGATTGATGATTTTGGCGGGAGCGGTGAGTCTTCTTGCTATTTAGCTTTTATACCTCGTGTTAGTAAGGCTAGGGAAGCTTGTTTGCCGAAATTTGATATGAATGAATTGTCTAGTAGGTGGAGAGAGTTTCTGCTGCTTGAATATAGGGACATGCTTCCTATGTATTTTGACTTAACATATAATGGAATTATGAGAGATGACTTGAAGTCGTGTTCTGAGGCGAGTCTTGGACTGGTGTAGCTTGGATTATTTTGTATGTCATCGATGAAAAGTGGTTGTCTTTGTTGGTAAGCTCTTTCTGCTACGGATCCTTTGTATGCGATTTTCGATTTTCCCCACCATTCTGGGCTAACGCCGCTTGCTGTTTTGAGATGTAAGTTCTCATCGTCGTCGTCATAGAGTCTTAGTGTTGCGCCATTTGCTTTGGTTAGCATTATTGCTGCGTTGACTATGTAGTTTTCTATGTTTGGGAATTGTTCATCCCCGACGGTTATGTTGAGAGTTTCAAGAAGGTAGTCTAGTTGGCGTCTTTGTGTTCCAAGTTCCAAGTATGCGTTTTGCATTGATTCGAATCTTGCTTGAAGTTCTTTTTCAGCTTTCTTTTGGTAGGTGATGTCTCTGTAGATTATTCCGAGTCCCATGAATCGGTTTTTCTCATCTGTTAGTTTTGTTGCCGATATTGCTACTGATATTTCTTTGCCGTCTTTTTTAACTCTGGTTGTTTCAAAATTCTTCAAGAAACCTTTTTCCAATATTACTTTAACTAGATGTTCTAGTTCGCCTTTTTTGAGTTTGTCTGGAGGCATTAGAATTTTTACGTTTTGATTGATGGCGTCTTCTTTGTCGTATCCAAACATTTTTTCTGCACCTAGATTCCAGGTTTGGATTATTAGATTTCTATCTAGGCTTACTATTCCGTCGATTGATGTGTTTGAGATGTGAGCTAATAGTTTTTCAGATTTTGAAAGTTCTTTTATTTGTTTCTCGGTTTCTTTGAGTTGGCTTAAGTCTGTGAAGATTCCAACTGTACCTCCTGGAATTGGAGTTCCGGAACAAAGTAGAGGAATTCTTTTTCCATCTTTGCTTATCATGGTGAGCTCGTATTGAGAGCTTTTCCCATCTGGTCGCATTTTGTGTTGTTCGTTAATGCGTTGGATGCTTTCTTCGTCGTAGAATCCAAAACAGTCAAATTCTGTGCATTCCTCTTGTGTTAGGCCTGCCATTTTTGCGAATCTTGGGTTTACGTAGGTTGTGTTGTGATTTTCATCTCCAACCCAAAGGCCTTCGTTCATGTTTTCTACTAATTGTCTAAACCTGTATTCTGATTTTTCTACTTCTTCGTGGAGTTTTGCGTTTCTCAAGAAAGGTCCTATCGCTTTACCTATTATTTCTAGGATTGTGATGGTGTCTTTGTCGAATTCCTGTCTTTTTGTGAATTCAAGGTTGATGCAGCCAATCGTTGTTCTCTTGAAGAAGATTGGGATGCAGAGCTCTGAAACGATATCTTTTCTGCAGCGATGGTATTCTGTTGATTTTGAGACGTCTTCGGTCTTTATTGTTTTTTTAGTTGCAATAGATTTGCCTGTTAACCCTTTTGGTTCAGTGATTTTTTGTGTAATTGTTTTGCCATCTTCTATTCTGTATTGGCTAACACTTTGGTTTTTCTTGTCTTCGTCGATGAATACAAAGTCTAGATACTGGCATTTGAGTTGGTCTTTTATTATTTTGCTGAAAGCTATGAGGATATCATAAAACGTCTCCTGCTCAGATAGGGTTTTGTAGATGTGGTTGAGCAGTTCTAATTGTGTTTTCTTCTCTGAGTTAAGCTCTTTTGGATTCATCGGTTGTTTTACTATTAGTTATTAAATTCTAACAGTGCTCTATTCTTTAGTCAAAAGCTCTTCTTCTGTTGGTCTTGGCATTTGTTGAGTATCGGAACCGTCTAGTATAGTTCTAATCCGTTGTCTTAAGTGTTTGATATTTACTGGATATGGAAAGCTATGGTTTGGTTGGGTTGGTAAGGGTTGTTGAGTTTTATCAAATATGTGAATTACTGATAAGGTCTGTTTTGTATCGTCTCTGATTGATAATATTGAGGCCAAGGCATTTATGCCTTCAGGAAATAGGCCAACTATTACTATTCTGATCCTGTTTGTAGTGTCTTTCAGTATCGCAAGTACCGCTTTGTTTGTTTCGCTAAATTCTAATATTTCTGCGCGATCGTCTGGTAATATTTGTTCTGCCAGATTTGTTCTTATATTCTCCCCTTCTTGTGCTGGATTATCAGGGATGACTACCAAAATTTGTGGTTTTTGTGGTCCCATTTTTCTGTTTTATAGAAAAGGAGACTATTTTAATCATTAATAATCGGATTAGTCAAGCGTTTCAGAGGTTTATAGGGCTTGTTCTAGGAGGTCGATTATAGCTGCAGAGGGGATTCCTTTGTGTGCTCTTATTACGGTTATTTTATCTGTTTCTGGAAATTTTGGTGGTTTGTAAGCATTTCTTGTTCGAATCCATTGATCGTCTTGAGGTGTGTTTGTTGATAGGAGTATTGCTGTAATATTTGCTTTAACGGCATTTTCTACGATTTCTTTGATCTGATCTGAGATTAGGGTGTTTTCGTCTCCTATTACTATTAATGCTGCTATCTTTTGTTCTATGTGGTCGGCTATTGCTGTTATAGCATTTGTTAGTATAGCGGTTTGTTCGTAATTGAAGTCAGCAAGCCCTGCTGTTAGTAATTCAAAACCTGATACCCATCCTGTTCCTGAACTTACGTGTCTTTGTGGGTCTAATATAACGATGGTTTTTCTGTCTTCGGTTGGTGTTTTAGGACCTCCATTTCTATTTTCGCCACCTCCAAAATCCATTCCTTTTTGAGGAATTATTCCTGTTGGGGGAGTTTCGTTTATGTCATTTGATCGTGTTGTGTCTGGTGATGGGTGCATATCTCAAGATTAACGTTATTTTTTCCCAAATCCAAGGAAATTGCTTGCGCAAACTCTTAGAGGAAAGTATAATCGTTTTCCTTGGTTTGTCAAGGCGTATTATTCAAAGTTTTAAAGATGGGTGAGGATTCTGTTAAAGCAGTAGATTACAGGAGTGATGATTGTTTAAATACTCTCAATTGGAGGGAGAGGGGGCATTGTCCAAGGCTTTCTGAAATTTATGATAAATGGTCTTTCAAAGGTGCTATGGATGTTTTTGTGCAATTGACGGATTTAGGTCAATTACGGGAGAATGTTTCAGGGAATTTTCGAATTGATTCTGTTAGAGAGGAGGTTAACGATTGTCTTGTTCGAACTATAACTCCTCGAGGAGGTGGACCAGAAGAGAGGTCTAGGTTGGGATACCAAAGGGGTGAGAATTGGAATTCTGTGGCTGGGAATCTTTTGGATTATGAGTTGCTGGAGAAGATGGCGGCTAGAGATCGATATTATGATTCAAAGGCTTTGTTTGCGAGTTTGTCTAATGAATTAGGGGTTATGACTGCTGGAGATTTTGATGTTAGAAAGAATGATTTGAGAAATTTGGCCGAAGGTGGGCTTGGAGGTTTGATGAGTGCTTATCATATGACTACTTTGGCAACTCTGTTGTATCCTCGTCCTAGAATTAAGAGGGTTCCCTATGTTGAACCTAAACCTGGTAGTCCTTTTCCTGAGAATTTGAGGCTAAGGCTTAAGCGAATTTTATCTGGATCTCCTATTTTGGGAAGGGATATGAAGTTGGATTCTTCGAGTTTGATTGCGGAAAAGGTGGCGGAGAATAAAGCGTTGATTATGGGGCCTTACGATGGTTTGAGTGAAGTTGGTGTTGGTGATGATTTTGATTTTAGTGATGTAGGTCTACAACTTGGAAAGTTGTCGGATCTCAGGTTTGGAGATTATGCTCATGTTAGTAACCAAATTTTGAGTCGTTATAATACGAAAAATGACGGGGCTGAGAGCTATCCTATTGAGAGATTGGCTGGATTAGATCCTAATAAAATTAGAGATTATTGTTACGTCTTACTGAGGATGCTTTTGGGAAGGAAGGCTGATTTTTCTTCTATGCTTCAAGAAAGCTTTATTGTTTCTGAAGTGGTTGCTTTGGCAAAGAAGTATTATCCTAAATGTTGTGATGGAATGTCTTTATATGATGCTGAAATCAAGGATATTGTTGATGAATTGTTTAATATTAGGTGTAGGGCGTTTGAGCATACGAATTTGTTGACCACTAGGTATCCTAGATCTGGGATTATTATTCCTCCTGCAAATCTTTTTGGAGATAATGTTGGGAAAGCTTTGGATTGTGGGTCTGGTCCGTGGGCTAGGTATTTCAATGGTTTGGCTAGGGCTTATCCTGGTGGAGAATACCATGCTGTGGATAAGAAGATTGGTGGGAGTTATAATTTGGCAATTTATAATTCTCCACAGATGAATTTTCATAGTGGGGATTTTAATGATCGTGATTCTTTGGCGGGAATGTTGGGTCATTTTGGACGTGAAAGTATGGATGTTGTGAATATGTCTAATATTTTGCATAAACTTTCAGATCCTATTGGGTTTATGAGGTTTGTTTTTAGAGATTTGTTGAGAGCTGGGACTGGTATGGCTAGTATTTGTATGCCTATAGTCTCTAGTTATCAGGATGGATCTAATAGGAGGATTGGATTGAGATCTTTGGCGGCGATGGGAGTGGAGGATACGACGGTTTTTTCAAGAGGATTTTTGACTATTGAGAAATTCTTGGAGGTTGTTAGAGAAATGGGTGGGATGAGTATTGTTTCTATGGCTTTGGCAGATCCGCGATTTGCGCAGAATGATACTGCTCAGCGCGTTTTTATAACTTTAAAGAAGACTGGTCAAGTCGCTTAATATCTTTAGTTTGTGAAAAATTTGAGTTTTGTTTTTAGTGATGGTATTTTTTTGTGCAAAGAGTATTTAATTCTAAAAATATGAAAAATATCGATAAACCAGTGTTCCTCTTGAGGAAAATGTTTTTTGAAGAAGTTGGGAAAATCAAGGATGAATCTGATGGGAAGATAAATGGAATGGTTTCAGGCCATGCGCATCTTGATCGTGCTTTTACTGTGAATGAGGAAAATTGGGTTCAATCGATGGCTCTGATGGAGGAAAAATGGAAATTGGTTGATGCTATTCGTAAGGAGAATGCGGCGAATCCTGAGGGAATGAAGGCTCGTGTACGAGGAGTTCTGGATATGATGGTTGAACAGGGGATTGCTGTTTTTCATACTCATGCTGATGCGGATAAAAATACTGGTTTGGCTATTGTGAAAGCTTTTGCTGAGCTTAAGGAGGAGTATGCTGGACGGCTTTTGTTAAGATGGTCGGCGCACCCGACCCAGGGTTTTTTGAATGAAGATGGGAGTGGGCACGATCCTGAGAAAATACGAATTTTCGAGGAAGCTTGTGCTCTGAGTGATGGAGTTGGTGGATTGCCTTCTGCTGATCGTCGATTGGCTTCTGGGGAAGGGGATTTGAAACATATGGATGTGATTTTTGGTGTGGCGAAAAATCTGGGGAAGGATCTGGATGTGCATATTGATCAGGAGAATAATCCTCTTGAGAGGGATACTGAAAAATTGATTGCAAAAACGCGTGAGCATGGATGGGAAGGAAGGGTTAATTTTTTACATTGTCTGTCTGTGTCGGCGCAGCCACGTGAAGTGAGAGCTGAGATTATTGCAGGGCTGAAAGATGTGGGGGCGAATGTGATTGTTTGTCCGACATGCGCGATGGCGATGAAACAGCATGATGACAAAATGGCTCCTCTTCATAATTCTATCGCACCTATTCCTGAGATGATGGAGGCTGGTGTGAATGTGTGTCTTGGTTTTGACAATATAAGTGATGTTTATGATCCTGATAGTTCTGGTGAGATGTGGGATGAAGTGAGATTAGTGGCTGTTGCATGTCGATATTACAAGCCTCGTGAGCTTGCTGAAATGATTACTATTAATGCGTATAAAACTTTTAAACTAATTTAATATGACTAAAACTGTAAAAAGAAAACTTTGGCATAAGAAAGATGTAGTTGAGATGGATCATACTGTTGAGGAATATAATGCTGGCAAAGATCTTCAATACGATCAGCAATTGGTTCCTTTTGATGTAGATGGTTCTGTTGCGTATGCGAAAATGCTTAATAAGGATGGAATTCTCTCAGATGAGGAGCTGGCTGATTTGGAAAAAGGGTTGGGTGAAATTCGTGAGCTTTGGGAGAAGGGAGATTTTGTTGTGAAATTGGAAGATGAGGATTGTCATACTGCTATTGAGTCGTATTTGGTTGCAAATTATGGTGATGTGGGAAAGAAGATTCATACCGCGCGGTCTCGAAATGATCAGGTAATAGTGACAGAAAGGCTTTATATTAGGTCAAAATTGGGTTTGATTCGTGAGTTTGCTGTGAAAGCTGCTCTGGGATTTGCGGAGGCGGCGAAAAAATATGAATTTTTGCCGATGCCTGGATATACTCATACTCAAAAAGCGATGCCGACTACGGTTGGAATGTGGCTTGGAAGTTTTGCCGAGGGATTGGTGGATGATATCAAGTTTTTGGATACTGTTGCGAGTTTGAATAATCAAAATCCTCTTGGAACTGGTGCTGGATATGGTACTCCTTTTGGGTTTGATAGGGATTATTTGAGTGAATTGCTTGGGTTTGAGAAGACCCAGAGTAATTCTATTTATTGTCATAATTCTCGTGCAAAAAATCACGCGATGGTGTTGGATGCTTGTGTGCATCTGATGATGACTTTGAATAAATTTGCGACTGATGCAATTTTGTTTTCTTCAGGGCAATATAGGTTTTTTGAATTTGGGGATAATATTGCAACTGGATCTTCTATTATGCCTCAGAAGAAGAATTTGGATGTGGCTGAATTGCTTCGTGCGCGTGGAGCGACTGTGATTGCTTGTAGGGCGGAGATTTTGATGAATTATATGAATAAGATGTCTGGATATCATCGTGATGGACAGGAATTGAAGAGGCCATACTTTCTTGGCCTTCAGTTCACTCAGGATTCTTTGGATGTGGCTTCTATAATCACAAAAAATATAACTCCGAATGAGGATCGGCTTTATGATGCGATGACTCCTGAATTGTTTGCGACGCATAAAGCTTTCTCTTTGGTTAAGGGAGGGATGCCTTTCCGTGATGCTTATTTTGAGGTTGGAAGTAATTTGGATGAATTGACTGTCAATAAGGGAGAAATTGTTGAGATGTTGAAGGAGTCTAAGCATAGGGGTGGGGCTGGGAATTTGGGTCTTGATGGGTTGATTGAGGAAATCGAGGAGTTGTAGTAAAATAGTTTGGTATTTAACTTCATCCTATGCCTCAGGTTGCGAAACCTAAACCAGTTAATCAGACTAATGTCCCTGCTTTTCAGAGGAAGCGCAGTTTGTCTGCGAAGGCTAGAAAGAGGCCTGTTTTGGCGACTGCTTTGCAGAGGAAAGAGGCTGGGGTTCCTGTTGTGAAGCCGAAGAGAATTTGTCGTAAGAGAGTTGCAACTTCTTCAACTGAAGCTTCTTCTGGTTTTGCATCTACTGGAATTTCAGAGAGTGTTTATGAAAGACGTGAAAAGTTGAAGGCTAGGTTGGCCGCACAAAAGAATGAGTCTTCTGGGTTTTCTTCGCCGATTGTTGGTGGTTATGAACCGGAATGTTATGAACCTAGTTGTGGGAGCGCGAGCTCTGTTGATGCTGGGGTGCGCGAGATGCAAGAGTGTGGGGCTGTTGAAGCTTTTTTCGACAAGATTGATGTGGTGGCCGTTGTGCTTACTAAAAGTATTAGAATTGGAGATAGATTGATATTTGAAACGCAAACTGGATTGTTTGAGCAAAAATTGGAATCAATGCAGATTGATAGGGAGGATGTCATGACTGCTTATAGTGGGGATGATGTTGGTATCAAAGTTTTGAAAGAACCAAGAAAAGGGGGGAAAGTATATAAATTAATCTAAAAACATGTCTTCAAAAAAATCATGGATGAAAGGGTTCGGGTTTGGGCTGACTTCTGGAATTATTACGACTTTGGGAATGATGGTTGGGTTGAATGCTTCAACGCATTCGAAAGTTGCTGTTATTGGTGGGATTTTGTTAATAGCAATTGGGGATTCATTGTCTGATGCGATGGCTGTTCATGTCTCGGAGGAATCTGTTCGTGGAAAAGATGATCCTTTGAGGGACGTATGGATTGCTACTTTTTCAACTTTGATATTCAAGATTTTCTTTGCTTCTATTTTTGTGATACCTGTTTTGACCCTGCCTCTTGATACTGCAATTTTTGTTAGTATTGCGGTTGGAATACTTCTGATTGGTGTGTTTAGTTATGTCTTTGCTATGAAGCAGAAGGTTGCCGCTGTTCACGTTGTGTTTGAGCATTTGGCGATTACTTGTTTGGTAATTTTACTGACGTATTTGGTTGGAACTTTTGTAAATAACTATTTTGGTTGAGCATGATTGATAAAATTATCAATAAATTAAGTCGGAAACAGTTGTTGATATGTTTTTGGTTGTTTTGGGTGGCTTCTTATGGAGTGATGGGTGGGATTAATACGTTTCGTGAGACTTTTCAGCTCTCAATGGTGATTGATCAGTATATTCCTGTTTGGACTCCGGCTGTGCTTTGGTATTTGATGTATTATCCTTTTATATTTTTAACATTTGTTTTTATTAGTGAGGGAGAGAATATGAGGAATGGGTTGAAGGCTTTTGTTTATATAGCTTTGATAACGAATTTGTTTTTTATTTTCTTTCCTACTTTAATGTTTAAGCCATCTTTTGAGATTGTGAATTATTTTGATGAGATGGTTCATGTTATTTATTCAATAGACACACCTGCTAATGCGTTTCCTTCTCAGCATGTTGCTTATACTGTTTTGTGCTCAATTCTTTATTCAAGGCATTTCAAAGGGGCGTGGCCTGTTTTCTTGGTGTTGGCGATTGCTATTTCTATTTCGACTGTTTTGACTAAACAGCACTATGTTTGGGATGTTTTCGCTGGGGCTTTGATTGCAGTTGGGTGTTATTATTTGGCTTTCAGGAAGAAACAAGTATAATTTCTTTTGTATGAAAATGATTTATTTGGACAATGGGGCTAGTACCGAAGTGGATCCGAAGGTGATCCGAAAGATGACACCTTTTTTTGGTGAGGTTTATGCGAATCCTAGTTCGGTACATGAAATGGGTGCTGAAGCGCATCGTGCTCTCGAGGATGCAAGGCATGTTATAGCGAAATCTATTGGCGCAAAAGATGGAGAGATCGTTTTTACTTCTGGAGGAACTGAGTCTAATAATCTTGCGATTAAAGGTTTGGCTTTTCATCAAAAATCAGAGAAAACGGGAAAAAATCATATTATTACTTCGAAGATTGAGCATAGTTGTGTGAGGAATACTTGTGAATGGCTTGAGACTCAGGGGTTTGAGGTGACTTGGCTCGATGTTGATGAAGAAGGTTTTATTGATTTGGATCAGTTTCGTGGTGCTTTGAGGAATGATACGTTTTTGGTGACAATTATTCATGGAAATAATGAAATTGGGACCATTCAGGACTTGGTGATGATTGGGCAGATTTGTAAGGAGCAGGGTGTTTGTTTGCATACTGATGCGTGTCAAAGTTTCACGAAAGTTGATGTGAATGTTGGCAAAATGGGTTTGGATTTAGTTACGCTGAACTCTCATAAAATTCATGGGCCAAAAGGTGTTGGGGCTTTGTATATTCGGGATGGAATTAGTTTGACTCCTGTTTCGCATGGAGGAAGTCATGAGTCTGGTAGACGTGCTGGAACGGAAAATGTTTCTGGTATTGTTGGATTTGCTGAGGCGGTGAGGCTTGCTTCCAAAGGTGGGCATGTCAAAGATATGGTTGAGCTTCGGGATTATTTTATTGATCAGGTGTTGGAAGCGGGACTTGATGTGAAATTGAATGGGCCTAGAGATAAAGGTGGAGCGAATAAGAGGCTTTGTAATAATATGAATCTAACTTTCCCTGTTAACGGGGGAATGTTGGGTGATTATTTGAATGTTTCTGGTATTTGTTCTTCAAAAGGATCTGCCTGCAGTTCTCAAGATAAAGGGCATGTGAGCCATGTATTAAAGGCGATTGGTCTTACGGATGATGAGGCGAGGAATACTATTCGATTTTCTTTGAGTAGGTTTTCAACAAAGAAAGAAATTGAAAAAGCAACCCAGATACTTATTAAAAGTGTTCAAAAGGTTGCTAGTTCGAGGTTTGCTTGATTTTTAGTTACATCCGCACCCACATCCACATCCGTCGTTCTCTCCGCAGTTACAGTCGCAACCGCACTCTTTGCATGACATTTCGCATTCGCAACTACAGTCTTTACAAGCTTTGCATGATTTTGATTTGCATCCCATGTTGATTTGGTTAGTTAGTTTGATATTTAGATTTTATGATTCCCAGAGTCCGTGAAGGTTACAGAAAGCTATGGCTTTGTATCCTTCTTTGAAAGGAATTCCTTTAAATGTTGCTACTGGAGGTTGGTCGTTCGTGAGTTCGATTTTTTTGAGGACTTTATCTCCTTCGTGTAGTTCTACCCAGACGATGTGGTGTTCTTCTGTCATTGGGTGTTGGACTGATCCAACTGTTACAACCGTAGCTCCATCATCCCCAGATATTACTGGAACGTGTTTTTCTTGAGCTTCTCCTCCCGTTTGTTCTTCGCCTAGTTGGTGAAGTTCTTCGAATTCGGTCTTTGGCGCTCCACAGACTGGGCAGATGTAGTCATCTGGCAGGTCGTTGAAGTCTTTGTTCTCGTGTTGTGCAGGGTCATAGATGTATGCACATATTTTGCATCTGTGTTTTTTCATTATCTTATTGGTTAGATTTTACATTTTTTACATAGGCCCATTATTTCGATTGTGTTGGGATCTATTTCAAAGTTGTATTTTTTTCCCATTTTTTTACTGTCGAGAAGTATGCATCCGCAGTCATTGATGTCTTGGATGCATCCGCACCCCTTGCATATTAGGTGGTAGTGGAGGGTTGGGAATCCGTCGTAGTGAGCTTTTTGTTCGTTGTTTTTGTGTTTTAGTTTTAGAATTTCACCTTCTTTTTCTAGGAAATCCAGATTTCTGTACACTGTTGCAAGGCTTACACCAGGTAATCTTTTTTTTACCATACTGAAAATTTCCTCTGCTGTTGGGTGGCTTTTTACAGTTCTTATTTCTTCAAGGATGATAGTCCTTTGCTTTGTTTGGCGTGGTACACAAGTTTTGCAGTCACAAATCTTCATTTTATTTGTCGCGTTAGGTGTAGGCGGCTTATTAAGAATCATTTGCATTAATAATATAGCAATGATATATTCTCGTGGCAATACAATTTAATAAGATTTCATGATTTTGTCGGATAAAACTTTGAAGGAGATGATTGGGTCGGGGGAGCTTGTGGTTGAGCCGCTTGCTGAGCATTCGATTCAGCCTGCTTCTGTTGATTGTAGGTTGGGGACGCATTATCTCACGTTAGATGATATGGGATCGGATATTTTGACTCTTGATACTGAGCCTAAATATAGAGAAATTGATGGTGATGAGATTACGATTCCTCCGCATTCGTTTTTGCTTGCGACTACAATGGAATATGTGAAGTTGCCTAACGATCTGACTGCTTTTGTTGAAGGTCGGAGCTCGATTGGTAGGATGGGGCTTTTCATTCAGAACGCTGGATGGGTTGACCCTGGTTTTGAGGGTCGAATTACTCTTGAACTTTATAATGCGAATTCAATGCCGATTAAACTTACGGCTGGTAGGCGAGTTTGTCAGCTTGTTTTTTGCAAGATGGACCAGAGAGCGGACAATCCTTACGATGGAAAGTATCAAAGGCAGGTCAAATCTGTTGGTAGTAGGGTTTATCAGGATGGGGAGGCGAAAAATTAACCAAATAAATTATGTTCGAATATATAGCTGATGTAGTTGTTTATGACTGGTTTGGGATGGTAGCAGGTGAGCGGTTGACGGAGTCTGCGTATTTTTTTGTTTATGATGTTTTCAAGATATTGGTGTTGATATTTTCTGTGGTGAGTTTGATTGCCTTTGTGAGGACTTTTGTTGATGCGGAGAAGTTTCGTAAAAGAGTGGAGAAGGCGAGGTTTGGTTTGGGTCATCTTTTTGCTGCTTTGTTTGGAGCGGTTACTCCTTTTTGTTCATGTTCGTCGATACCGCTTTTTATTGGGTTTTTGAAGGCTAGAGTTCCTCTGGGGGTGGCGTTTTCTTTTTTGATTACGTCTCCTTTGGTCAATGAGGTTGCTTTTGTGATCATGGGCGGTCTTTTTGGTTGGAAGTTAGCAATTATATATGCTGTGGCGGGGATTTTGTTGGGTGTTGTTGCTGGAGTTGTCTTGGGGGCTCTTGGTTTGGAGAAAGAGATTATTTTGGAGAAGGCTGAGGGTAAGGTTGCTGAAGTTCGTAAGTTTAGGAAGTTTGAGTTTAGGGTTAAATATTCTGTAAAAGAGGGGTTTAAGACTTTTAAAAAATTAGTTCCTTATGTTGTAGCTGGAGTTGCACTAGGAGCTGTCATTCATGGATATGTGCCACAGGAGTTTTTCATGGATTATGTTGGAAGGTTTGAATATTTGGCGGTGCCAATGGCTGTTTTGCTTGGAGTGCCTATTTACGCTGGATGTTCAACGATTGCACCTGTTATTTTCTCGATTACTGCGGGTGGAGTTCCGCTTGGGACTTCGTTGGCTTTCATGATGTCGATTGCTGGTCTTTCTCTGCCTGAAGCGATGATTTTGAAGAGAGTTATGAGTTTCAAGCTTTTGGGAGTGTTTTTTGGGATTGTTGCGGTTGGGATCGTGCTGGTTGGTTGGTTGTTTAATTTGATTGTTTAGAGTTGAACCAAATGTTCTTCTGGTGCTCTTATGATTGGACTTTTCCCGTTTGCAGATACGAATTTCACCAGGACTTCTCCTTCTCTGAGTCCATATGTTTCTTCCCAAAATCTATATTCTTTGGATCCTGGTGTTAGTATAAATAAATCTTTGTTTATTAGTGCTGCGTATGGGTCTGAGCCTTGTTGTTTGTGTGGAGATACATATCTGTATGTTTTTTTGTAGTATCCAGTTCTTATTTTTTCTAATGTTTCTGTGTCCCTTTCATTTTTTTTGATTACTTGTTCGATTTCTGCTTTCAAGAGGTCTGAATGTTTTAATATTATTGCTAGAGAGTCATTTGCTTCTATTGTGTAGAACTTCACTCCTTTTGTTTTTATTGTTACTATTTTTAGTCCGATGTCTGGGTTTGTGTTTAAGAAGCTGGATAGTCCTATTATGGCTTCTGCAAATGGGACCTCTACGTTGGCTTGTGAGATGATTAGGTCACGCGACATAGCTCGTCCATTTTCTCTGTATCGCGTTAGGGTTTTCAGTATCCTTTGGAACATAGCTTGTTTCCCGTTTTTGCTTACGTCAAATAATCTTGATAAATAGTGTTCTAGAAATTTTGGGCTTATGCCTATTTCTGGATCTATTCTTTTTGTTTGGGCTGGTGGGCGTTTTGGTTTGTTGTTTTTGTTTTTTATTTGTTGTTTTCCCTCTGGTTTCTTGCATTCTACGTAATAGTTATATGTTCCGTGTTTCACAAAATTAATTGATGGATATGTTTCTTCTAGGTCATTGTGTGTATTGTAAATTTGTATATGAGGGTCGTTTAAAGGGACCCCTCTTTTTTGACATTCTTCTGTAACTATTTTGCTAGATATTGATAATCTTTTTCTCGCGTATTCTATGTATATTTCTAAGATTGTTTTTTTAACTGGGGTTTTGTTCAAGTCATCTAGTATTGTGTTCAATGTTATTTCATCTATTTCGGGTGTTTTGCCAATTGGTGTGGGCCAGGTTTTTGCTCGGCCTGTGTAGTCCGATTCTGATGTTTTATATTGTTTGACTGGTATGAATTTGTATTTTCCAGGGCCTTCTTGTATTACGGTGTATCCCAGAATTGATGGGTGTTTGCCTGATTTTGTGTCTGCGTTTATTTCTCGGATTCTTTTTAGCCATATTTCTATCATCTCGCTATAGTTTTTGTTTAGTCCTTCGATATTTTCTGCTATTTCACCCATCGTTGTGTATTGTCCTTGTATTGATTTCTCTAGTATAAAATTGAATACTTTTTCTAGTATTTCTGGGTTTTTTGATTGGAAGTGGCGCAAACTATTGTTAACTCTTTTGCGAAATGCTCTTGGTGTGATCTGTGTTTCTCTATATTCGGTAGTGTGAGGGATGTTGCTTGAGAGTTTGTGTGTTAATTTCTCTGCGAATTCTGGTGTTTCTTCTGCGTCTGGTGAGGGGATGGCTTGCCATTGGCGGTCTTCTTGAATGAGTCTGAATCCTAGGCGTTCTTCTTCTGCTGTTTTCTGGAGTCTTACTAGTGTGTCTTGATAGTTTCTTGATGTTTGGCGGTCTTTAAATTTGTGGAGACAGTATTCAGCCGTAATACTTTTATTTTTTATACAAGCTTTGATTAGTAAGTCTAAAATGTTTGGAATTAGTGCGTTTGATTTTTCTGCAAATCTTCGTGTTTTTGCTAGACGAAGAGTTGATAGTAGGTTTGATTTTTCGGTCTTTGGGATTTCTTTTATCTGTGGGGTCATTGTTGTTATTTTTGGTCCTTCTGGATTTTCTATGTCCAGGAAGTATCCCGAGAATCTCGCATCGTTCGGTTTTCTTTCGAATTTTATTCTCAAATTTGTTTTGTCACTTCTTGCTAGGCTTTCTGCTAGTTTTCGAATCATTATTGTTGCTTTTGCTAGTGGTAATTCCAGTCTTTTTGCTATTTCTTCTGGAAGGACAACTTTTTGATCTTTTGTGTATTCGAGAAGTATTTTTAGTATTTTGCAGTTGTGTTCTGCAAAGCCTGTTCTGTCACCTGCTTGGAATGTTGAAATTCTTTCTACTGATTCTTCTATTTCTTTTAATTTTGATTCTATGTTTATTGAGGGGTCTATGAAATAGGCATTTTCCTCAGGTAGTAATGTTCTGTCTCTTTCTATCAATTCTGTTATTTGAGAACAGGTTTCTCTAACTTCTTGAATTATATCTTCTATTGTTTTGTCTTCAGTTTGATCTGTTTCTTCTGGTGGTTGGTTGGTGTCTAGTGAATATCCTCCTATTTTTTTGTTCTCTGGAGACTTGGTTGTTACGAGTACAAATGGGACTCCTTCTGCCTTTCTGTATCTTCTTGTGAAATTTTTCATCCATTGGTTTATTCCTTGTTCTTCTGTATCTATTTTTTCTGCGATTCCGTCTCTTTTTATAGCTTTGTTTTCTAGTGTTGTTAGAAGAACCCTTGCTAGGGCTAATCTGTATTGTCTGATAGTTGAAGTTCTGTCTTGTATAAATGGGAGAGAGGAATTTGCAATTAACATTAATTCCTCAGGTGTTTTTTTGAGGTTTTCTGGCAGGTCAAATATTTCTTGTGGTTGGGTTTCTTGTTGCATCTTTATTCTTTGGCAAAAAGGAGGGTATTATGCCTAAGAGTAGGTTGATTGTCAACCTGTCGTCAGGTTTGGCGATGTTTAAGTTGAACCCACAACCAAAAGAATAAAAGTGCTCCTGCGTATGAAGAGAGGAGGCCGATCCAGATTCCGTATTCCGGAAAGGTGATACTTGCTATATAGCCGAAGATGATGAAGCCGATTGGTCCTGGCCAGAAGATTGATCTAACTACTTGTGGAATTACCTCTGGGCCTTGGAGGTAGTAATAGATGATGAATGTTGAAGAAAATGCTGCTGGGAATAGAGCGAAGAGTCCTCCCCAATGATTTCCTGCTATTTTCGCAAGGAGTGTTGCGAGGAAGATTATTGTACCGCCGATTAATGCTCTCATTAGTACGTGTTTTTTGTTTATTGGGAAAGATTTGAGTTTGATGGATTTTTTCGGTTTTTTTGTTAGCAGGTACAGGATTAATATCAGCGGAAGGCAGTAAATGAAAGTTGATTCGAAGTATGATGTTGGTGGAAAGCTGATTAATGTGTATGACAATGCTCCCCAAACCAAATATGTTGGTAGAAGTGCTCGCCATAGGCCATATCTTACCAGATATGAGAAGATGAGGACGAATGTGTAAGAGGGGATTATCCCGGCTGGCATTATTAGTGCTACTTCGGGGATGTCGGCTACTGACTTTGTTATCGCGATGAAGAAGAGTCCCATTCCCATTGTTGTCGGAATCGTCAACGCGATACCGCTCCACTTCTGGGGGACTCGTTCTGCTAACAGAGTTTGGAGCGCGATGACCAAGCCTCCGACTATAAAAGATGCTGCTAGTTGAATGTATAAAATCATGGCTAGATTTTACTTGATATCTGTAAATAAGCAATCGAGGGGTTTGACCAGGAGGGTGTTTTGTGGTATAATTCTGTATAGTTTTATATCATTTAAAACAAAAACAAAAATGGCAAAAACAAAGAAAACTTCCGAATGTTGCTCTTGTGAGGGTTCTCATTGTGCAACACGTGTGCTTCTAGTATTCCTTCTCGGAGTGATAGTTGGAGGTGTAGCTGTGGGATTTCTGTTCTTTTATGAGGTTTTGACGCCTGCTCATATGGAAACGTCAACTCTTCGTAATTATTCTGTTCCTACTGTAGAGTTACGTACAGTGCCGGTTTTAGACACTAGTCTACAATCAATCGGTGGTACTTGGGGTGGATATGAAGATCCAGCAACTCAAGCTATCGGTGGTACTTGGGGTGGACTAACTAGGTAGAGTTGAGAGCTCAGGCGGCTTCAGGGTAGTGGTATGATCGTGCGTGTTTGAGACCCGTTTGTTTGTCCCTGTTTTCCTCTAAATTGTCGTTCTCTAGCGCAGATCCGTATTGGACTCCTGATCCGATAGTTTCTTCTTTCATTGATCTGAATTCTCTTAGGTTGGTTTGGATGATTGTGTCTTCTTGATCAATTTCTGGGTTTTCTTCGACTCTCAACTTGACGTTGTCCAATGTTTTTTTGAAATGGAGAACGTATCCTATTGATGAGGTCATGTAGTAGGCTATTTCTGGACCGTATTCTGGGTCTTCTAGGGCTGGTCCAAAAGCTGGCGAATCTTCTAAGAATTTTAATTCTTCAAATGCACTTTCCATAAGGGGTGTCATCTCTTTTTCCATTTTTGCAAGGATTCCTTGGTCTTCCTCTGTTTGTTGAAGTGTTGTTAGTCTTTTGGCGTAGACTTGGCATTTTTTTGCAATTGCTCTGAGGTATTGGATTCTGAGAATCAGGTTGTGTTCGGAGGTTTCGTTTCCTAGTACTTTTAGTAGGGTGAGTCCTTGTGAATATGTGTCGATTGCTTTGTCGAACCATTGAGGATCTGGAGCGTCGCTTCTTTGAAGTTTTTTTGTGTCGTCTTCGGATTGTTTTGAAAGACCTTTTATGACTTGGAGGTCTCCGATTTTTTTCACTAGCGTGAAGGCGACGTGGTAATTTTCCATCTTTCTTGCGGTTCTCAAGCCTTCTGTAAGTGATAAGATGGCTTGGTCTGTGTCTCCGGTTAGAGCGGCCAAGTCACCCTCTTGAATTGATAGGTTTAGTTTGTCGATGTCTTCTAACAATTTTGGATTTCTTCCTAGCTCTGCTCTTAAATATTCTGTGTTTTTTTTGATTTCTTCTAGTTTCACAATTTCTTCTGGTGAAAACCCATGTATTTGAAGTTCTACGTCGTCATCGAACGTTATTCTGGATTTCCTTTCCAGCATTGTGGCTTGGATTTGTATTCTTTCGTGTAGTCTTTGTACTCTTCTGGTTTCTTCGGGAGTTGCTTCTAGTAGAGCGTCGAATCCTTTTTCGTCATAGTAGGCTAGAAGTTCTTTTATCATTGTGAGTTTTTCTTCTCCTCCTGCTCTTTCCGAAGTTCTGTATCTTAGTTTGAGTTCTTGCATTAGAGCTTGTTCTTCGGATGGGTTTGCTGACTTGAATCTTTCTAGCATTCTGGTGTTTCCTTCTGTATACGCTGCTTCGAATGCTATTCTTTGGATTTCATTTATATCTATTTTGAAATTTTTGTCGTCTTGTTTAAAGCTATGGATTCTTTCTAGTGTTTCTACTGCCTTATATACGTTGTTGAATTTCCCGACTTGTAGGCCTGATTTTGCTGAAGCTGTCAGTGCTTTTACGACCAGTTTTGCTAATGGAACGTATAGTCTTGGGATTTGTATGTTTCCTTGGAGTAGGGTGAGGACCGTTGCAAGTTCACCTTTTGGATCGTCTATATCTCCCAGTATTTCTCCTGACAAGTGAAAAGTTTTGCTGTTTTGATGATTTTCGGTTGCTTCATCTAGTGTTAGATCTGCGTATTCAATGTATTGTTCCCATAATTCTTTGTCTTTTTTTACTTCAGCACTTGTTATCCCATATTGAAGTAGGGAGAATTTGATTTCGTCTGGAAGGTCTGCACGATCTTTAAGTTTGTTAAATAGTTTTGGTCCCATTTTTCTTTTTGATTTGTCTGTGAAACCTTCTAATATTGCTTCTCTAAGGGTGTCATGTCTTATTTTGAAATGAGATATTCTTCCTTCGTCGTTTATTCTGGTTGGTTTTAGGAATTTCTTGTCTCTTAGTTCTGCAATTAGCCCGGCTGTATTCATTCCTAGTATTTCTCTTGCAATTGTTTCTAAGTTTTCTGCACTTGCTTCCGATCCTATCATTGATATACAAGCCAGGAATTGTCTTTGTTGTGGTGTTAGTTTTTCTGAAACTTCTTTTGCGTTTAATGTTCTCATATCCCATCCACCACCTGCATCTTTTAGGCTGTCGATTGCTTCTTGTTTGATATCTATTGTGTCTGCCGTAACTATGAAGTTTTTATCGAATTCGTATTTCAATGCAATTAGGTTGGTAACCATTTCTAGTGGAGATCCTGATCCTTCTGCTAATTCTCTGACTCCGTGTCCCAGAGTTTTTGGTTTGTCTGTACCTGCTATCATTCTTTTTTCTACTGGGATTGAGTAGAAAATGTATTGGTAAGCTGTGGAAAGTGTTATGTCGCCACCATCTTCTAATATTTTTTCTAACTCTTCCAAGAATGGGGTTGGAAGTACCTCTACTTTTTTGAGTCCAAATTTCTTTGCAGCGATGCTTTCTAAGTATGCTCTTTGAGCTGGAGTTGTTTCTTGTGGTTCTGATCTTGTTGAGATTAAAACTTTATTGGTTGAGGATCCTAAGAATCTTTCCAGCAAGCTTACGATACATTTCTCTGAGTCTGGGTCTATGTGGTGGTAGTCATCTATGATTAGCAGGCTTGATTTTTGTGTTAATAGTGCTGAGAGTATTTTTTCTACTAATTCTTGAGCTTCCTTGTCGTTTGTTGGTAGGGTTGGTGATGCTACGAAATCTGTTAAAGGTGTAATTTGATCTAGGTCCCATTGGATGGTTGCTAGGTCATCATCAATTTCTGGTTTTTCTTTGATTTTTTCTAATTTGTTTTTGTATTCTTTTAGTCCTCTTGCTGCTTGAAGAGCAAATGCTTTTAGTTGTGCATATGAAGAATTTGCTTTTTCAGGGTTGAACTGGATTGAAATTGATTTTCTCATTTTTCTTACTTCTTCGATTAAGCATGATTTTCCATCACCTTTTTCTCCTTCGACTATTGTTAGACGTGGAGTTTGTTTGGTTGGATCGGTGGCTTCTTTTAATTGTTTACGTTCGTTTGTTTTTCCTATTATCCTGTCTGGGCCTCCTTCGTCATTTAGACCAATTTTATCATTTACTTCTGTGATTTCTGATAGGCCTTCCATGCTGGTTTGAGTTGTTTCTACTGTCATTCTGCTGGCGTCTCTGCCTATGTTTACTACTTCTGCTAATTCGTCTGACAGGAAGGCATTCATACCAATTCTATGAGAATTGATTGAGTGTTGATATATTTGGTCTAGTTTTTCTTGGCTTGGAAAGCCTTCGATGTAAAGGCCGTGTTTTGATCCCTTGATGTCGCCTCGTCCATAGTATTGGACTGCTTTTTTGCTAGTTGCTTCTGAGAGTGCTTTTAGGAGTTCCTTGATTGAGGTTCCTGCACGTTCTGAAATGTTTGTTGCGACTAGTGATCCGTTGAATTGATAAATTCGAGTGTTATCTGATCCAAATGCGCCGATTATATCTATTATCTGGTTGAAAATTTCTGGAGCTGCGATTGATCTAATGTCTACTACCAGGTAATTACTTGGTCCTTTTCGAGGTGTTTTGCTTAGTTTGAGAGCTTCTGCTTTTAATAGTTCTTCTTTTGTTGGGAATGGTAGTGGTTTTTCTACTATTTCTTCTTGTGCGGGGATTTTCATGCAGTCAACTTCTCCTTCTTTGATTTTTCCGGGTGAACGAAGTGCTTCGTGTAGTAGTATTAGGTTTGATCCTAATCTCAAACTTGGGACTTTGTTTGTTTCAATCCTGGTAATTCTCAAGTCTAAATTTGCTGTCTTTGCGGTTATTACGATTCTTCCCAAGGAGTCTGGATCGTTTAGCACTACTGGGATAGAGATGGTGTCTTCGTCTCCATTCCCTAGGAATCTTGTAGTTTGTGCTTCTGGCGCTATTGATGCCGACGCTCTTTTAATTAGCTCAAATGCTTTGTCTTGGTCTTTTTTTCTGAATTTAATTATTACAACTTTTTGTTGGCCTGTTAGGGTCTCTGAGTATGAAGTTGGTTCTAGGTGATTTAGGCTGAAGGCCAATTTTTGATGTGGGCTTAGCGATTGGTAAATTTCGCTTGGTGGGCGAGTAGCATCTATTGCGCGTTGATGTGTGATTTTGCGTGGTGTGCTTGAGAGAGTTGGTGCTGTTTGTTCATCTAATCCAAGGAATTTGTCGAGATCTTTTAGATCAAAAGTTTCTTCTTCTATCAATGGATATTCAGGGCCTTTGTCATCAGCCATATTTGAAGGGTTTAGGAAATTTCAGATTGGGAGCGATCGTACTATGTAAAATGACTTTGAGCAAACAAAAGAAGTTGCTTTTTACTGGTGGGTGATTCAGAATTACACTCCTAAATTTGAATTTGTCTTGCTCTTTGAAATATAGTCTAATAATAGTTTGGAAATTCGCAGAGAGAAACTTGTCCATTTTGTGACAAGGAAATGCTCCTGAGTGAGCTTGAACAGATCAGTCAGTTGAGCGGTTTCCTGTCCGGGATAAATGGATGGGTCGCTCTCTGTGAAAATAATGATAAATATATACGAAAACTTGTAAGAAAAACTGGCCGATTTTGGCCCAAAGAAAAGGAAAGGTGATGAGATGAAGAATGTTATGACGAAGTCTGTGTTCGATGACAAGGTTGTGACGGCTTACTTCCCGACTGTGTATTTCGTTCTGTGCTTCGTTGGGGCACTGACGATGGATGCCACTCTGTACTACCTGTACGTGTCGGGAGGGACTCCTCTCGAGGGTGGTCTTTTGATTGCTCTGGCGTATCTGCCCTGGGTGGTTAAACCATTTAAGGCTTACATTCAGGACTGGTACTGGAAGTACCATCACTGGGTGTTTGTTGGTCTTGGGTTGGCAGCGATTTCCGTTGTGTTTTTGGCCCTAATGTTTGGCTGGTGGGAGGTTCCGCTTTCTGCACTTGTTTCCATGGTTGCGCTCTGCAGCCTGGGACGTGTCGTGGCGGACGTGGCGATCGACGGATGGGCTGTCCACCTGACCAAAGGGGGTGGTGGAGCCAAGTTGCGTACCTGGATGGAGGCGGCTGGTTTTCTTGGCGGGATCCTTGGATTCCCTCTCGTGATCCTGATCCTGGGGGATGATCCTGTGACGAGGTGGCCTCTGGTTCTAGTAGCTGCTTCCCTCTTCGTGTTGATCTTTGGATCAGCTCCTCTGGCGGTGTTCAAGAGTCGGTTCAAGTACTATGAGGAGGAAAAAGGTCGTACCAGGATCGACTGGTTCGATCTCTGGCAGTGGATCAAGGCTGCTAGGTGGCTCTTCGTCCTCGGCTTCGTGTCGTCCCTGACATTCGCGATTGGCAAGGTTCTAGGGTTGCCGTGGCTACTGAGTCTCGGCTATGGGCCTACTCAGATCGCGATCTTCCTGATCGGCAACTTCGTCTTCGCAGCTTTTGGGGCGTATCTTGCTGGGAAGAGCGAAGACGAGGCGGGGGCGCCTGGTTTTGCGGTCTTACTGCTGGCCTTGACCTACTTGATGTTGGGACTGACTGGTTACACAATGATCTGGAAGGTCCCATGGCTTCTCTTTCCCCTCATTGCGCTGACCGGGCTTGCTGATGGTTTCTTTATCGGGGCTATCGGGGTGTTCTTTACCAAGGCATCCCAGGCGGCAGGGCCAAACGGGCCTGCGACGAAATTTGCCATCCTGATCGCGTCGACAAACCTGTCGGCTGCGATCTTCGCTGTCCTGACCGGACTGGTGTTTACCGCGTACAGCGACTACATCAGCTACAAGGTCATATGGATGGCGGCGGGAGCACTGCCTGCGGTCTTGCTGGTTCCGGTTGCGATCAAGATGGTGGGTACGAAAAACGTCACCTGACCACTCGCATGCTGTGGACGGCCTGGCTCCTCAACACGTAGGAGATCCAGGTCGTCCTTGAGGCAAGTGGGATCTGCATGATCTCGTATTATAAAAAATGTTTCACAGAGAGCGAATTTCCTTAATTTCCAATTATTTGATATAGATGTTTGTTGAATGCAAGTCAAACTCGCCTCGTTTTTTGCTTTGCGAGACTTGAAAGAGTCTGAACTCTAGAGCATTACTTAGTGTTCTGTAACAATGAAAGTGTTTGGATATAATATCCAGATTCGGATATTTTCCATGGCCAACTTCTGTCTGCAAAATTCTCATTTGTAATGTCCAAAAACTTAGTGACAATGTTTGTATATCCGGCTCTTACGCCTGCAACAGAAGTTGCAACGTTTGGTGAGTCACCAGCTTCGTTTGTAATCCATTCAGGGTTGTTATCAATGAAGTTCTTGAATAAAGTTTTTTCTCTTTTTACGGCTCCTGGTAATTCAAACATGATAGCGCGCATATTCGCGCGTCCGTCAGGGTAATAAACATCCCAACTTACATCATGTCCTTCGTATGGTCTGTAACCCTGGTTTTCTTCGTCCCATAAAACTTTTTCTATTGCTCTTGCTACCTTGTTAGCCTTTTTCTCGTAAAGAGCTGCACGTCTATCATCTCCAATTCTACTTAAAAGTTCGGCAAAATCTTTGTATCCACGCCAAACCTCGGTGTTGTCCATCATATATGCTGCGTGATAATCTGCTTTCGCCCAGGTTAAACCGTTTGGTTGCATTGTCGCGTCGATTGCTCTAGCGACTTTAAACAAACCTGATAAATGTTTTTTTACATACTTGTCGTCTCCTGTTGCTTCATGATAAGCGTTAACCAAAGACAAAAAGGTTGCTGCGTATGAATCAGACGAATCGTAAATTTTCTTGGTAGGATCGACAATATATTCTGGCAATTCAACGCTATTTCCATTCTCATCAGTTACAACGATATAATCATAGATTGTTCCTTTTACTCCAATTTCGTCAGGGGTTTTATTCATTTTACTGAAATACCAGTTTATGTATCTTTTTACCGCTCTGGCGTATTTTGATCCAAGTTCTGGTAAGCCTTGAAGGGCTAAGTTTGCATAATAAGGAACGATGTGTGGACTATCTGGGGTAAGCCCAAAAGCTCCACTTGGTTTTTGCATTGTAAGAATAAGATTAGCTTCGGCTAAAATATTTTCACTGTTGTCGGTATTAATATTACCGGCATATGCAACTTGTCCCAGTAGAACTATTCCGATTATTGTAGCTAATATTTTTTTCATTTGGATTTTTAGATTTTAAATAGGACTTTATTTTACCACATAATCTTTTTATTGCAACCGGTTTGTGGTGGGTTGATAAGTGTTTGACATGAATGTTTGTAGTGGGATATATTCCTATCCTTTTTAAATTTAACAATTATTTGGCATGTCTTTAGAATCTATGGAGTTGGTTGATTTCTTAGAAATGGAAGAAGTCGATGCTATCAGAAAGCTGACCAGGGATAATTTTGAGTTGGCTTGTATTCTTGAAAAAGCTGGTTTGATGAAAGTTACACAGCCTTTTTCTAGTGCTGAAGCTTTGGAGGGTGCTTTTGAAGAAAGCCCTGATCCTATTGATGTTGAATTTATTGAGATGCAAATGGATGAAATTAGAAGTCGGGTTGAATTGATTGTTGAAGATGCTGAAATGATGGAAAAATTAAAATCTCTTTTGGATACCAAATGGATTTATTCGAGATATGACCACCCGGTATTGAGGCTTTTGGAAGAAGTTATTTCTAAATGGGAGGGGGCAGAAGATACTGCTGTTTTTAATGCTGGGTTGGCTGCTATTGAGGCTGTGTTAATTCATGAGACCACTGCTCCTAAACCAGGACCAAATAATGAATATATTCCTGGAGGGAAAATAGTTGTGATTAGTAATGTTTATGGAGGGACAGTTGCTCAATGTGCTGATGCTTGCGAGAAGTTTGGTAGACAATATGTCCAAATGACAACTGAACAGTTTTTAGAAAATGGACTTCCTGATGATGCGCAAGTTTGTTTCTTTGAATCATCTTGTAATCCTATGATGGATATCGCTCCTTTTGAAGAGATTGTGAAGGAAGCTAATAGACTTGGTATCAAAACCGTTTGTGATGCAACTTTTGCTCCTGGTTCGATCAAGCCGCTTGAGCATGGTGTTGATTATGTAGTTCATTCTCTTACTAAGTATTTTGGTGGAAGGAGTCGTCATACGGGTGGATCTTTGTCTAGTAAAAACAAAGATGATATCCAGGCTGTTAGAGCAATTAAATCTGGTCGTAGAATGCTTGGGGGAACTCATATGGATATTATGGTTGGGAAGGACTTTCTTGAGGATGCTCAAGATCTTCCTGATAGACTTTGGTTGGCGACGAAAGGTGCTAGAGCTGTCAAGGAGGTTTTCACTTCATATGATTTGTCTGTTAGAGTTATAGATAATATGGCTGGTTATGATAAGTATCGAAATGAGGCTTGGCCTGAAAATGTTACAAATGGGATGATTGCTGTTGATTTTGGTTCAAAGCAAATGGCAAGGAGATTTTGTAATGAGATGTACAGAGAAGGATGTGGGGATTTGGCCGTGAGTTTGGGGTCTGTTGATACTTTGTACTCTCGTCCTAGAGGAACTACTCATTCTGAATTGAGTGAAGAGAAACTTGATGAAATGGGAATTACTGAAGGAATTGTTAGGATCTCTTGTGGTATTGAGAAAAATTTGCTTCAGAAGGTTGAGGTTGTTTTGGAGAGGATGTTTCCATCAAATAAGGTTGAGGTTGTTTTGGAGAGGATGTTTCCGTCAAATCTTGTGTAATTAGTGGTGTGGTTTGTGGCTTGTGGTAGCCTTCACGGAAGGTTTTTTTTGTGGTATAATATATGGATAAAATAGAAATAAAAACAAAAATGAAAGAGGAATTGATTGTGCTTATTAAAAAAAGCAAAGCTATCTCGTCTGACAAAAAAGACGTGTATTTGAAGTTTTTAGATTTTTTACCTGAGGATGATCTTGCTCACTTGGTTGATGTTTTGAAAAAAGAACAAGATGGGAGGGAGCAGATTATGACTGATGCCAAGAAAAAAGAATCGGACATTAATCAGAAATATATTGAAAAAGCTGATCATTTGGTTAAAAAAGAAGAGAAAAAGGCTTTTCGAAAAGAAGAGCGAAAGGAAAAAGTCCGAGCCAATTCAGTATTAGATGAACTTGAACACATTTAAATATGGGACTTGTTGAGACGTTATCAAAAAAAGAAACAAAAGTAAGAACTCCAGATGTTGAATCTCAGGAGAAGGATCAGCCAAACAATCCTGTTGAATTAGTCAACACGGAAAAAGTTAAGGGTTTTGTTGCTAGAATGAGAGATAGAATTGATAAAAGTCCTGTTGTTAAGAAGTACCAAGACAAAATACATAAAAAATTAAATAAACTTCTGAGAAACAGAAATTCTGAGGTCCAAAAATTACAGGTTGATACTGAGGTGAGTCTTGCTCAACTCACTAGTAATATTAAAAATGAAATTGCTGAATTTGATAAGTCTACTGGTATTGATGAAGCTCATAAGCTTATTGCTAAGAAGGATGAGGTTAAGAAAGTTTTCAATCTTGAAACTTATAGAAAAAAAGGGTCTTATTGGCTTGGTATAAATTCCAAATTGAAGTTTTATGTTGGTATTGATGAGGATGGTGTGAAGAAGTTGCAAGATCTTTTTGGTTTGCAACCTGATGGGAAGATTGGACCTGCTACTATAAACAAATTTTCTGAGGTTTTTGATTTGGGTGTTGAATCTGTTAAGTATGGTGAGGAGACTAGGTATGTTGATGAGGCTGACTCTGAGGAAACCAAGACTGCCGAGGTGTTAAGTGGGCTTGTTAGTGGGGTGAGGGATAGTGTGGGTAATTTTCAACAAGGGCTTGAGATGAGGAGGGAGTGGGGAAGACTTGGAGTTCCTTTAGAAGCACGTGAAGCTCTCATCAAAGTGTATGGAGATCCAAACAAAGCTTTGGATCAAGTGAAGACTGTTTCCAAATATATTCCCAATGATCTTGATATGGTTTTGGGATTAGTTTCTAAATTAAAAACAATTAGTAATGAGCGTGATATCGCTCGTATTTGTGATTATTTCCTTAAATTTAAAGCCGAGGGAGTTACTTTTAGTGAGACTGTTGCGTGGTTTAGAAAAACTCGTGATGTGAATAGTGCTATTGCTTTTCATAATGCTATCCAGGCTTCTCCTCTAGCTAATTCTGGGATTTATTCTGTTGATTGGGTTGAGATCAATTCCAACCCGGAAAATTTGATTAGATGGGTGTCTACCCTGAAGCAAAGGGGTTTTAATGTTTTTGATTCGTATATATTCTTGTCGGATAATGTTAAAGGTGAAGGAATTTTGGATCCAAGGCTTCAGTTTGATTCAGAGTTGGATATGTTTGATATAGTGTATGAGAATAATATTAGGAATGCTTTGTACGAACTTAAGGTTCCTGAGGAGATTTTGGATGATATGGAGTATAGGAAGCCTTTGACTGATTTGTATAATCTCAAGATGAATCATGGTTTGGATTTGGTAAAGAGCATAAAACATCCTGCAGATGTTGGAAATTTGATGAAAATAAATTATTTCTATCTTAGGAATCTTGGGACTCCGGAGGGGAAAGTTCAGAATGCCTTTTTGCATTATTTAGTTTCTGGATCTCAGCTAATTGATGCTGAATCTGTAGACAAGTTTTTTGGTGATGAGGCTATGCTTGTTTGTTTTGAGGTTTATAACAAAATGGGCGACAAAAAGGATGTTGATAAGGCTATTAAAATTGGTAGGAATCTCTATATGAGGGGAGTTGGTCCTGGTAATTTGACTCTTGATCAAATTAAATTTGCGGAAAATTTGTCTGAATTAAGTTTGGGAAATCTTGGTGAAATCCCTGTTTATGAGGGAAGAAATATCGTTTTTGTTTCGCAAAGGCAAGAATGGAAGGGTGGAGTCTATGATGGTGAGCTTCGATTTGGCCATGAGAAGATGGTCGAAGGACTAAAAGAAAGTGCTGGAGAAGATGGTAATGTTGAACATTTTATGGCTGAGGAAAATCCTTCAAAAGAGGATCTTGTTGAAATGAAGAAGAAGATTTTGTCTCAAGTTGAGAATACACCTCCGCCTTTTACATTTTATTTTGATGGACATGGGTTTGAGAAGGCGTTGATTTTGTACGATGATGAGGTTGGAGGTCTTGAGCCTCAAGATTATATATCTGTTTCTGAGTTTGCTGGTGCTGTGAAAAAGAGGAATGAAAAATTTGGATCTAGAAGTGGGGATTTGAATAAGGATATTTATATTATTGGATCTTGTATGAATCATAGTTTTTTTAGGAATGTTATGTCTAAGGTGAGTGATGATGCGAATTTCAAAAAAAATACGGTTTTCATAGGGGCTTCTGAATTTGGGCAATCTTCTTTTTCTGATCCAAGATGGGCCCTTTCTGATAACAGGAAAGTGATGAAGGTTGGAGAGAAGGGGGTTACCCTGGGGGCTATTGCTGCGGCTGAAAAGGAATATAGTGGTTCGGATATTTCAATATATTCTCCTGGGGAAGATGGTATACCTGTTCAGATAGCGAAGGTTGAGAGGGTTGGTATGTCTAGTAGGAGTTGATTTATACGTAATTTGTTCAATTGTTGTCCAAGAAATGTTTGCTAAAAAGGCTTAAACTTCAGTCTAAATAAGAGATCTGAAAAGGCTTTTTGTTTGAATGAATCTTTGTAACAGGGTAACGTTAGGTGGTATTTAACCAAAATATTATGAAAATGAAGATTCTTTCTTTGTTCTGTGTTGTGTCGCTTTTGGCGATGGTTTTGCCTGCTACTGCTTTTGCGGTTGATGATGATTCGATAATTAGGACGTTGGAGCTGGATGTGATTGCGGTGGATCCTTATACTGATAGTGTTGTTACTGCTACATTTAATCTAGCTGAAACTGCTCTTGGTGGGACTAATACTGCAAAAATTGTGAATAATTTTGTTGCTGTGCCTACCGATGTTGTGGAGTTGGAATTTGTTTCTACGGGGGATTGCGTAGCTGGATCTTGTCCTTATAAAGTTGAATGGGATGGAAAAGATTCTGATGCTGAACCTGTAATGGAGGGGACTTATGAACTTCATGTTTCTTCAGAGTTCGATGGTTTTAGTGATGATGATATGATTGAAATTATGGTTTTTCACACTGAGCCTCTTGTAATGAATCTTGCTGTGGATAAAGGTGAAGTTAATTTTGCGGGCGGAGAGATTCTAGTTATTAGATATAAAGAATGGTATGCACACTCTGATAATCACAGTTTAGATATCAATGTGGTTGATTCTTTGGGGGTTGAGGTGGATGGTATTAATTCTGTTACTCAAAAGGCTGAAGTTGGGGAGTATTTTGTTTATGAGGCGACATGGGATGGGCTTGATTCAGAAGGGGTTTTGGTTGAGGATGGTTCTTATGCTGTTCAAGTTTCTATAGATAATGCTGAAGGAACTGATACTGATACTGATGAAGTTGCTTTTGAGGTGGTTTCAGGTTCTCTTGAAGATTTGATTGTTGATCTTTCTGTGTCTCCGGATCCTGTGAATTTTGAAGCTGTCGAAACTTTGACGGTAACTTATAAGAGTAATTACTTTGATAATGGTGAGTTTTTTGAAAATTTGATTTTGGATAGTAATGGTGTGACTGTTAAGGATTTGGAAGGTGGGAATAAGGTTGGAGAAAGCGAGGATTATTGGGTGTGGGAGTTAACTTGGGATGGATTGGACTCTGCTGGAGTGGCTGTTTTGGCTGGAACTTATACTGTTTCTCTTACGGTAGAGAATATTGATGAAACTGGTACTGATACTGATGAATTTGATTTTGTGGTTGAAGTTAATCCTGTGGATGATCCTGTGGATGATCCAGATGATGGTTCAGGTGGTAACTCTGGTGGTAGTGGTGACGATTCTGATGATCAGGATCAGGATTTAGATTATGAATGTGGATTCCCAGATGTATCAACAAGTCACACGTACTGTGATTCTATTCTTTGGTCTAAGGATCAAGGGATTTTTGAAGGGGATTCTAGTGGGGATTTCAATCCTGGTGAAGTAATAAATCGTGCTGAAGTTTTAGCGGTTGTTATGCGGGCTTTTGAATTGGAGCTTTATGATGATGATGGAACTAATTTGGGATGGAGTGATGTGATTACAGGAGGTTGGTATATGAAGTATTTGAGGAGTGGAAAGATACATAATTTGCTTCATGGAGATGGAGATGCTGATACAGTTCGTCCTTCTGAGGGAGTGAATCGTGTTGAGTTCTTGAAATTTATTATGCAGGCTGCTTTGTTGACTGGCGAAAATGCTTTCAGTATGGAGTCTTGCTATGTTTCTCCTTATCTAGACGTGCCTGCTGAGGTTTGGTTCACGGGGTATGCTTGTAAGGCAAAGGATTTGCAGCTTTTTGATACCTATGACAACTTATTCTTGCCTGCGAGAGGAACAACTCGAGCTGAAGTGGCCGAGGCGCTTTGGAGGATGATGGATTAGATTTATTATAAATTATAAATAAGGCCAAGGCTTCGGAAGAGGGTAGTGAAGTGGTGACATTTTGTTGCTGTTTGAAATTGAAAATCCTGAGCTGGTTCAGGAGAGGATGAAAAAACTGTACGAACAAAAGTGATATCCTAAGGATTGGATTGATAAAATACTTCGAGGAATTATATGTTGAAGTTTTTTCGGCCTGTTGACATTTTCCCGATTTGCGTTATTATGTTTTGCACGTAACATTTTTATGCGAAAATCTGAATTATCAAACAAGGAAAACCCCACAGACTTTTTTGCTATTAAAAATAACTTGTATAGATTTAAGAATTCTCCTACTTTAACTGGGGAGGAGCAGCTTGCTTATTTTTCAGCATGGAGAAATGATGGAGATGAATATGCGTTCAATCGTCTTTTTACATCGTTTATTGATTTGTCATATTTCATGGCCTATAAAATCTTAAGTAGCAATAATTATTTAAAATTGTCTGCAGATAAAATGGTTGAAGAAGTTGGTCTTCAAACCATTGTTGATTCATTATACAAATTCGATCCAACTCATGAGTCGTCTGCCAAAATAAGTACATATGTTTCCGCTGCTCTTTTTAGAAATTATTGTACTTGGCTGAAAAATTACCAGAAAGAGGCTAGAACCATGGTAGACCCTGAAATAGTTGTTGTTGGTTCTTCTGGAGAGGATGAAACTCTTGATTTATTCAATTTTTTTCAAACTTCTGATGATTGTGAAGGTGAAGTAATAGCAGAAGATTTGAGATCTATTCTCCATGGGGTTGTAATGGCCATAACCGCTGTTCAATCCACTAACGAACGTGCTTTGAAAATTATGGAATTGAGAAATCCTTTGCATGGTGGTGAGCACGATATGATTTCTTTTAGGGAGGTTGCAGAACAAATGCTATCACAGGTCAGTAGACAACGAATCGCTTTAATTGAGGGTGGTTTAACTGAGAGAATAAGAGAAGTTCTTATTGCTAATTTAGATACAGAATCTGCCAATGTTGAAGAGACAGCTTCTTCTTTTTTGTTGGGAGTATTTTTCCCACAAATGGATAAGAAAGAATTTTTAAAAGAGAATTTAGAAAAACTTACAACAGCCGGAGTTAACTTGAGACGTGATGGAAAAGTTGATTTAAGCCGGGCAAACAATAATCTTTTTAATATTGCGAGTTTTAGATGTAATGATGGTAGATTTATTTCAGGTTATAAAGTTCTAGAGGAATCTGGAACTGAAACTATTGTAGAGTTTTTTAAGCGTGCAAAGATCAATCAGGCTGCTGTTTTATATCCCGAAAAAACTAATACTAACAAAAATTCCCCGGTTACCCGTGAGGATATTTTGAATTCTGCAAGAAGTGCGGAGAATATTAGAAAAATGATGGAACTATTTAAATTAAAAATGGGGCCAAGTGGTAAGTGGATTGTGTATCCAAGAAATAATTTGTTTGTAAGGGAATGGTTTAACGTTAAGGGAAAGCGTAGGGGAGGAAGATCTTTGTTAACTACCTTGTACGGATTGGATAATGTAAAAACCTTTCAGGGAGGGTTTGAAGGGAAGGAGGGGAAAATAAAATTTTTCAATGATGTTTTTGGCAAAGATTGTATTGAAATTTCATTTTGGGAAGAAAATAGGGAGGGATTTAATAGTATTGAAATGGATGTTTTGTTGGCGGAATTAGAGAAACCTGAGAATTTGGAGACTATGCGTTCATTGTGTGAAGAATCAGAAGATGGAAGGCTAATTCTTAACCGTACCCATAAGATAGGAAGACCTTCAATTCAAAAATATTTTGGGAGTATGGTTTTACAAATAAATGGGAAACCAATGGGGATTAAGGCAATCATAAGAAATCTTGGGATGGATCAAGATTTGGTAGATAAGGGTGCGAAATATTTAAGGTGGGAAAGTTTGTTAAGATTTTTCAAGATTGTTTTTGGGGAGGAGGGGGTTATAACCAGAAGGGAATACGATTCCATCCTTGCGCGTGAATATTTTTCAGACTCGATATTGCATGATTTAGGGGTAGGACATTTTGGAAACAAATATATTATAACTCCAGGAACTGCAACACGATTCAAAAAGTCTAAATTTAAAATTGGGGAAGAAGAATATCCTTGGTATAAACTGGTGCTAAGAGTGGCCGGAACGGATGTTGCGTATAGTGGGAGTATACAAGAGCAATTACAGGTAGTTTTGGGTACTGAGGAGGTATATTACGAAGGGGCAATTTGAGACATATCTTTGGTATTTGTTTAATGTGTGGTTGTTTTCTATATGTGTTGTGTCCGAATTTCAATGGCTCCCGGGGGCGGATTCGAACCGCCGACCAATTGATTAACAGTCAACTGCGCTACCGCTGCGCTACCCGGGAGTGTGGACACGGCTAAATATACTTAAGCGAGGCGGTGTTTTCAATACTATTTTTGAAGTACAACGATCTCTCTGGCTACGACTTGATCTGGACGTTCGTAGATCAATGGTTCTGAGTTGAGGATTTTTAAGCCTGCTTTTTTTGCTATGTGGTCAAAATTTGGGAATCTTATGTGTTCATTGTGAGATTTGCGGAAGGCAGGGAGGCAGATGACGAGTTTGGTTCCAGGTTTCAATAAAGTAGTGATGTTTGTTAGCCAAGATTCATGGAGTTCTGTTAATGCATCGAATGTTCTTTGTAGGTTTTCTTCTTTTGGTAGTTTTGAAACAGGTGGGCCGAGGTGTGTCTCTGTGACTATTGCATCAGGTGGGCCTGGCAGGTCTTTTTCTTCTATCCTGCAGGCATCTTTGTGAAATACAACGAATTCTTTAGTCGTGTTGTCGAAGTTTTTTACAACAAAGTAGAGGTTTGTGAGGGTGCCTTCTACTGCTTTTTCGTCTATGTCGGATCCTACCGCGTCTTTTCTTTGCAAGAGAGCTTCCATAAGGATGGTTCCGCTTCCGCAGAATGGGTCAAATATGGTATGAGTTGATTTGACGGCTCCTGTCCCTGAGAGGCTTGGTTCTGCGAGGTTTATCATAATTTGGGCGAGTTTTGGTGGGAGCATGCCCATGTGTGGGTCTCGGAATGGTTTTTTGTAGTCACGATAACTATATGAGTTGATGTCTTGGATTGAGAGGGTTTTTGCGATGTATAGCGTGTCGGTTTTCGAGCTGCCCAAGATTGTCAGGTCTATTCCTTTTTCGACTGAACCTGATTTGGAAATTTGGGCTGTTGTTGCGTTTTGCCAAGGTTTATTTACGAAACGTGAATTGAATCCCAAAGATTTAATAATTTTTTTAGAAAAACTTAAGAATTGTTTAAGAAAAACGTTAGGGTTGTCTGGTACATTTATTGCGGTAAGTGCAAATGGGATTTTCCCGGAACGATCCTTGAAATGATCTGTCAGAATGGTTTTCAAACTTGATTCGATTTTTTTCTTTGGTTCATTTGTTTTGAGTGGGAATTGGTCGACGATTTCTGCAATTTTGATGGTTCCTCCGAGTTTGTCTTGGAGGGTCTGGGGGTCTTTGTGGAGGGTCTCGAGGTTGTAGATTGCGAAGTGATCGATTAATTCAACCAAATTTTCTTTTCCAAAGAGATTGTTTAGTTCGGCTAGTGACAAATTTTTAATTCTTCCTAATTCAAATAAATACATGGTTGATCGTAATGAACAAATTTTTATGATAACAGTTCTTGTGGCAAGTATAATCCTTGCTTTCCTCTTTGGCTATATGGTTTTTAGGTATGAGAAACTTATTCTTTGTCGTACTGAAATTGAAGTTTTGCCAGAAATCAACCCTGGTGCAAAGTCTTAATGGTTGAACGGTTCGGATTGCTCGTGTATTTTGTTTTGGCATTTGCGCAGCGCATTTGTGTGAATGCGCGAAAAATTTAACCAAATTTACTATGGCAATGTCATTAAACAGAGTGCAATTGATAGGTAATCTTACTCGTGATCCTGAAATGAAGCAGATTCCGGGTGGTACGACTGTTACAAGTTTTGGAATCGCTACAAATCTTTCTTGGACTGATCAGAGTGGGAATAAGCAGGACAAAGCAGAATTTCATAATATTGTTGCTTGGAGAAAGCTTGCTGAGATTTGTGGGCAATATTTGAAGAAGGGAAGCAAAGTCTTTATTGAGGGTCGTCTTCAAACTCGAGATTGGGAAGCCGAAGATGGAACAAAGAAATACAGAACAGAAATAGTGGCTGATAATATGATTATGCTTGATAGGAAGGGGGATTATGATCCTTCTGCTAATGCTGATCGGGAGCCTGCTGGAATCAAATCTGAATCTTCTGGATCTCGTGAGTCTGAGGATGTTTCTGAGCCGGTTGCTGCAGGAGCTGGGGATTCTGGGGATGATGTTAGCGTTGATGATTTGCCGTTTTAGGCGTGTTGAGCTTGCGTTGCTCGTTGAAAAATCGCTAAGCGATTTTTCTGCCCGCCACTAAATAAGAAGCGCCGATCCAATTTGGCACATGATGATCCGTGTTAAACGGATGACTATCAGAGGTGGGATCGACGCTCCAACGTAATTCTTTCTACTTTTCTTTTGTGACGGAGTCTTGCTTGGTGACCCGAGGGTCTTTTGAAGCTTTGGCCGTCAATTTTTGTTTTTGTTTGGTCTGGTAGGTCCGAAGACCTGAATCAGATCGGGCGCTCTTGGCTCATTTGGAGCCACGTGTGGACATCCAGGGGCTTGAAGAGCAGTTTTGTTTTTGTTCAATTTGTTTTTGTTTTGAACATCCCATCTTTCGGGCGGCTCGCGTGAGGTTTGGCTAGGCCAAGCTCGTGCGTGTCTGTTGAGAGAGGGAACTTCTCGGTAATGGAGGCGGTAAAGCATCTGCATAGAAATGAGGTGCTTGTGCCAACTTCACGATCGAAAAGTAGGTAGAATTACAAGTGAATATACTTTTGATATATTCAATACATTATACCAAAATTTGGAGGTTTTTTCAATGCCCTGTATAATCTTTCTTGTTTGAAATCTTAATCTTATAGAAATGTCTGACTTGTCAAAAACTTTACGCACGATTTATATGTACTTGGTGGCGCTTGTGTCGGTGATTGTTTTTATTATTGGGGCTGTGAATTTGTTGAATACTACTTTGGAGACTTGGGTGTTTCCTACTGGTGATGGTATGTATTATGAAGATCCGGTTTGGCAGTGCAGCAATGAATCGTCTCCTGAATTAGTGGATGACAAGAAAGTTGAGAGTAGATGGGCTACGACGGAAGAATGTGTTGAGTATTACGAGGCTCAGAATGTGAAGAGAGCTGTGAGTCAGAGGAATCGTGATTTTGCGTTTGGGGTTTCGATGACTATCGTGTCGTTGCCGATTTGGTTACTTCATATGTGGTTTATTGCTAAAGATAGAAAAAAGAATGCGTAACAGGTTCGGATTCCTCCATATGGAGGAATTAACAGGTTGGGGGTGGTTGACGATTTTGTGTGGTTGTGGCTTAGCCTGTGGTTGTCGTGTTGTGACTCTTGTAGGTTGGAGCTAACAGATTAGAAAATTAATTCGGATTAAAATGACAAATAACAAAGGAAAACTTGTACTGATAGTCGGACCTTCTGGCTCTGGGAAGGGGACTATTATCAAGCATCTTCGCGAGATGCATCCAGATTGGATTTATCCAGTTTCGTATACAACTCGTAAGATCAGGCCGGGTGAAGAGGATGGGTTGGTTTATCATTTTATATCTGAAGATGAGTTCCGTCGCGGGATCGACGAGGATCGTTTTTTGGAATATGCGATTGTTCATGAGAAGGGATATTATGGAACTGATCGGGAGGAAATTCTCGGCTCTTTGCGCGAGGGGAAGGTTGTTGTGCGAGAGGTGGATATTCAAGGGTTTCACTCGATTCGGGAAGCTATGTCAGTGGAGGATTTGTTGACGATTTTTGTTGAGGCAGGGGATTTGGATGAATTGGAGAAAAGAATTGCTGATCGGGGAAAATTACCCGAGGAAGAAGTTGCTCGCAGGATGGAAAGTGCTCGAAAAGAAATTGCCCAGGCGGATCTGTGTGACTTCCGGATCAAGAATGAGTATGGGAAGATTGAGGAAGCCGTGGGGAAGGTGGATGGGATTATATTGGAGAATCTTAATAGGGCTTGAGTTTTGAAGGTGAGGAGTGAGTTGTGTGATTAAATAAATCTATTAAAGTATTTGCAGAAAGCTTCTTCTACCGTAGGGCATTCTCTTTGTTGCATGTATTCTGCTACTCCGTGATAATATGGATCTTTTAGGTTTATAGGTCTTCTGAGCAATCCTTCTTCCATAAATGCAACTCCCATGGATGAAGTTAATCTTTGAGGGGCTCTACTTTCTTCAATTGTTAGGATGTCGGGGAGGCATAAGTGTCCTTTGTTTGAAACACATACGTTTTTTGGATGGAGCATTAAGTCTTCATCTTTTCTCAATTTTGGGTTGAAAGTTTTTACTCTCATTACAAAAAGTGCTAATTCGAAGAATGTTTGTCTCATTTTCTGAATAGATTGAGGTTCTAATGAATATATTGTTTTCAAAGGGGCGTCTGGTTGTTGATGTCCGGTTGAATGGGCATATGTTTCTTCGAAAGGTTGTTGTGTTGGGTCGAGATCTTCTTGTTCTACGCAAAGAATAGGGTTGTTTTCTTCGTCAAATGAGATTACTGGAGGGCCAATTTCTGGGATCAAGTTTGGTAGACCTGGTAACTTGCCTTGTTGAGTTCTATCGAAATGGTTTGTTAACAGGTCTCTTTGTCTTTTGATTTCTCTTGCTATTTCCTGGAGTATAGTGATTTGTTCTTCTCTGGGGATATGGATTAGATTGTATTGTTCGTCTCGTTTGTCTGGAGCTTTGACTACCTTGAGGACTTTGCCTGTCGCTCTTCTTGAATCTTCGCCGACTCTTTCTGCTATTCGATAAACTGTTGCCTGATTTCCCCAACCAGTTAATTCCAATCTGAATTCCTTCCCTAATTGAGAGAAGGCGTCTTCTTGGATTGGTACTTCTAGTCTATGTTTAGTTGATTTATTGTCCATGTGTTTTGACTTGTAAGTCTGTAGTTTTAACATTTTTTTTGAGCAAAGTCAACCCTTGGTTCTGTTAACTGGTTGTACTAATCTGCTTGAAAAAAAAGAGTTGTTCGTTTAGAGTTTGTTCACATTTTAGTACTTCATTGGGGCGTCGCCAAGTGGTAAGCGTAGCTTGCCACCTTGCTAGACGACCCCGTGCTAAAATCAGATTTGTACAGTTATTTTGCAATTCGCATCATTGGGGCGTCGCCAAGTGGTAAGGCACATGGTTCTGGTCCATGCATCCGGGGTTCGAATCCCTGCGCCCCAGCCAAAAGATTTGTTTTGCTATACTGTTCTTATGAATTTTATATCGACTCTATCTCCGTCTCTAATCAAAAAAGCTCATGATCTTGGTGTTAAGCTTGAGGATATTACTGAGAGTTACGTTACTGGTAGTGGAAAAGGTGGGCAGAAGGTTAATAAGACTTCTAGTTGTGTTATGCTTAAGCATTTGCCGAGTGGAACTATTGTTAAATGTCAGAAGCATAGGGAGCAGAGTAAGAATCGGCTTTCAGCGTATAAGTTGTTAATATTGAAGATTGAGGATCAGGTCAAAGGTAATAAGTCAGATAGAGCGAAAGCTATCTTCAAGCTTCGTAAGCAGAAGAAGAGGCGTTCTGTTAAGGCAAAGGAAAAGATGATGCAGGATAAGGCTCATCGAAGCAAAGTAAAGAAGCTGCGTGGAGATAAAGGGTTGGATTCCTGAGGGAAATGGTGTTGAATCTTAGTGGCTAGCTAAATCTATAAATTAAAATTAAATATGGAAGATGTATGTATTCGTGAGATGAAGTTTGAAGATTTGATAGAAGTTTTCAAACTTGGTGAAAAAACATTCACTGCTGATAACTGGCCTATTTTGTATAGGACCTGGGATGAGTATGAAATAATTGATAGATTTCTTTCTGATTCGGAATATTGTCTTGTGGTTGAGAATGAAAAAGGGAAAATTGTAGGTTTTATAATTGGTGTGTTGATAAAAAAACATAAAGGGACCTGGATCTATGGGTATATAAATTGGATTGCGTTGAGAAAGGATTATCAAAAGAAAATGTTAGGGAAAAGACTTTTTAATTCGCTTGCAAATAAATTTAAAAAAGATGGGGCAAATATGCTGATGATTGATACTTCTCCTGATAATGAAGCTGCGGTTAAATTTTTCGAAAAATTGGGGTTTGCAAAACAAGAGGAGCATATTTATATGTTTAAAAATTTAACTAAGAAAAACAAACATCATCGAAGTAAAGTGAAGAAGTTGCGTGGAGATAAAGGGTTTGATTCCTGAAGTAAATGGTGCTGGACTAAGAGTGGCCAGCCAGTGGAATTAATAGTTGCCTGGTTGTTCTTTTCCAATTTGATCTCTCATGCTTTGATTTTCTGAAATTTTGAAAAAATCAAATAGTTTGTATAGATGCAAAAAGGCTTGACGTAATCGGCTTATCTGTTTATGGTTACATCTAGTATAAATTTAATCCTATTTATATGTCATACGAAGGATCTGATCGTAGAATACGTGATTTGTCTGTGCCTGCTTCTGCTAAAGTTGTAGCTCATCGGATTATAGATGGTGATATCACAGTAGAAGAAGCTTTTACCGACACAGGAACTCCGGAAGCTAATTTGGTGAGGGGAAAAGATTTGGTGGGTGGTGAATTGCGTGAAAAGGTTGGTGGTGTATTGAGGAAGGCGTTGGTAGGTGAAGAAATTACTGAAACTTTAGATGAAGAAGAAGTCAAAGCATTTGGAAATATTGATGAGTTTGTTGATGATCATTATGCTGAATCTTTATCTGATTTTAAGCCTTCTGGTTTTTATGATTCTGAAAATCCTCGGGAAGGAGGTGAGAAGCCGCCTTCAATGGCTAAAGTAAAAGAATTATTGTTTGAACATCTTACGCCATATCAATTAAGCGCTATCAAACAAATGGGGAACCCTGTGCTACAACTTATTCCTGTGACATCGGGAGATTGTTCTCTGAAAGCTTTGAATAGTCATAAGCCGTTGGGAGGTCAAGAAGATGTTGGTATGTCTACTCGGGCTGAGGAAATGTTGAAAATAGCGGATGAGCGTGATGGTGTGTCAGGTGATAAGATTATTGGCTGGAAAATTGCTATTACCGAGGGAGTTAGTGCTCCTGATATTCTTGAAGGAGATGATATTAAAAAATTATTAGAAGAAAGACTTAAATGGTTTGAGGAAGAGTATGGTTCAAAAGGTGTTTCCGGTGTTGATTTTAATAGATATAATTTGTTACAGATAACAAGACTGGCTAAAACCGATCCGCGACCGCTTGATGATGATTTTAATCAAGATGGTACGTGTACTATCTTGAATGGTGAACCTGTCCTTAGTAAAGATTCGGAGTTGGTTGTTGCTAGTGGTGGATGTGTTGTCGTTAAACGTTGGGGTTTGGAATTCCGTCGAATTTACTTGTCTGATATTCCTGTTAATTCTGTTCGTTACGATGCCCGTTTCCGTCTCTCGGTGGTGATAGATGTGACTTAACTAGATCCGAGTAGCTAGCCAAGTGCTTGTATTTTCCTAAGCACTTGGCTAGCTTTTTTTGAGATGTGTGTCTGGGTTAGACCTCTTTTGCGATTTGTGCTGTTCTTTCTGTTGCAGCTAGGAGAATTTTTTCTAGATTCGTATTAGGGTCTTGTTCGAGTTGTTCTAGCATTGATTGGGTTACTCCGCCAGGGGTTTGGACTCTTTTTACGGTTTCTTCATATTCGCCTGTTTCTTTTACTTCTTCTATGATTTTACTGAAGACTTCTTTTGCGATTCCTGTTTCTGAATGCAGGAATTCGGTCCATTGTGAAAGCCATTGATCTGCTTTTTCAGGATGGTTTTGATACATCCATGCTGTGACGCCAGGCAGACAGCCAATTGCTATGGTAAACAGATCTACTTGAGATTCAATCGATGTTTTTTCGACTCCTCCTCTCGAGAGATGCTCGCAGAATCTTGTGATGCGTTCATCTCCATCTGTGCAGCTTATGCTATCTAGACCTAGGTTTGTCATTGCGCGTTGGACTTTTGGGCTGATTTCTTCTCGGAGCTTATCTATTGGGACGGCCGCCATGAAGGATACTATACTTGCTCCGTTCAAGGATGAACGTATTTGGTCTGCTATTTCGGACGCTTTGCATGGTTTTACGCAGAGAGCGAGGATCTGGGCTTCTTGGGCGACTTCTTTGTTCTGTTCGCCGTCTGAAACCATGACGCGGTAGCCCAGTTCTTCTGATCTTTCTGCGATGGCATGGCCTAAACTGCCGTAGCCGATAATTCCTATTGTTTGTTCCATTTCTTTTAAAGTTAAAAAATCATTTTTCTTAGAAAACTTTTTTTGTACCCCTGGGGGGCAGAAATGGGTGGGCCGTATGATTTTTTTCAGGAATTTAAACATAAAAAATACCGAGCTTTCTGCTCGGTGCGAATTAAATTATATTTGAACTGCAAACATCGCCCGAGCTTATACTCGAGGTGGGGGAGTCATTAGGTTTAATGTTTGTTTGATCATGGTGCTATTGTAGGTGGATTTTAAAGAAAGTCAATTCATTTGGTTCTTGAAGGGGTTTGTTATATAATTTTTTTAACCTTATTCCTTGGCCGGTTTGATGATAAAAAAATATTTGTTTAGAATTGTTTTGTTTATTGGAATGTTTTTTGTATTTACTGGTTTTGCAAGTGCGGCGACAGTTTATACAAATAGTAGTACTGGTAATGATACTACTGGTGATGGTACTCCTGGAACTCCTTATGCAACTTTCCATAAGGCTTATACTATGTCTTCTAGTGGAGATACTATTAATGCGACTGGAACTTTTGATTGGACTGATGCTGATGAGACTGGTGATGCTACAACTACTGGTTATACAATAGAAAAAGATCTTACTATTCAGGGAGCTGGGCCATCTACTACTATTTTCCAGGCGGCAAGTGCGGATAACACTGCCAACATGAGGGTTTTCACTACGTCTACGGGCACGACTGTGACTTTTAACGATATGACTATTAGATATGGAAGAAGTACCTCTTCTTCGTATGGTGGAGGTGGGTTGTTGATATATGGAACTGCTACTATAGATGGGGCTGATATTGGCTACAATCGTGCCTCGAATGATTCTGGTGGTGGTGCAGATGTTCGTGGTCAACTTACGATACAAAATAGTGCGATTCATCATAATGTTGCTCACTACACGGGGGGTGGTTTGAATAGGTCTTATTATTCTGCTTCTGGAGGAACTCCGGATACTTCGGATACTTTGGATATTATTAATTGTACTATTTCAAATAATACGGTGACTCAAAGTGTTGCATATCTTGAAGGAGGAGGGGTTTTTTATAGAAGAGGGTATGGTTCTATTACAAATTCAACAATTTCGTATAATCAGGTGGTGAATGGGGGAACTAGTCGGTCAACTCATGGTTTGGGGACTGGTGATGGGGCTGGAACTATTAAATTGAAAAACAATATTATTGCTAATAACATTCTTTCAACTTCTGGAGGGGATATTGGGCATAGGGAAAATGGGTATGGGGTTTACGAAGACAATGGTGGGAATATAATTGGACGTGTTGGTTATTATAGTTCTGGTTACACTCCTGCTGCTACGTCTTGGGTTGATGCTACTTCTTATAGTACCGCTATTGATGGGACTTATGTTTTTCAGGATGGAGGATCTACTAGTGGGACTTTGAATTTGGATAATATGTTGCAGACGAATGGAAATACCGCGAACGGTACGAAAACTCTTGGTGTGACGAGTGGTTCTAGTATTGCTGTCGACAATGGTTTGACTGGTACTAATGGAACTGTGAATGTGCCTACAACCGATCAAAGAGAAGTTGCTCGTGTGACTTCTACTGATATTGGAGCTTATGAAGTTGATGGGACTTATGCTACTGAGACTCCTTCTACTCAGGCGTATAGTTTGGTTTATTCTAATGTGCAAAATAGCCGAATGACTGTTGGGTGGACTGTTGGAAGTGGATTGTATCGGATTGTTTTTGTGAAGGCTGTTAGTAGTGGGACTGCTAGTCCTGTAGATGCGACGACTTATACTGCTAATGCTGCTTTTGGAAGTGGGACCCAGATTGGATCAACGGGTTGGTATGCTGTTTATGCTGGGACTGGAACTTCAGTAACAGTTACTGGGTTGTCGCCAGGGACCGATTATATTGCTCAGGTTTTTGAGTACAATGGTCATGCTGCTGGATTTGAAGCTTATTTGACTTCGACAGCATCTGATAATCCAAATTCACAGCAAACATACACGCCGACTACCATTTATATTAATAGTTCAACTGGTGATGATGATGCTGGAGACGGAAGTTCCGAATCTCCTTATGCAACTTTTCACAAAGCTTATACTCAGTCTAATGGTGGAGATACTATAAATGCTACTGGAACTTTTGATTGGACGGATTCGGATGAAACTGGAGATGCTTCTATCTCTGGGTACACTCTTGCCCATGATTTGATTATTCAAGGGGCTGGGCCAAGTAATACGATTTTTCAGGCTGCAAGTAGCGACAATACGGCGAGCATGAGGGTTTTTACTACTTCGACTGGATATACTTTTGCTTTTAATGATTTGACTATTAGGTATGGAAAGCAAAGTTCTTCATCGTATGGTGGAGGTGGGTTGTTGATATATGGAACTGCTACTATAGATGGGGCTGATATTAGCTACAATCGCGCCACTAGTGACGCTGGTGGTGGCGTGGATGTTCGTGGGCAGCTTACGATACAGAATAGTACAATCCATCATAATGTTGCTTCGTATATGGGAGGTGGGCTGAATAGGTCTTATTACTCTTCTTCTGGTGGTCAGCCATCAAAGACGGCCGATACCTTGGATATAATAAATTGTACTATTGCATATAACTCAGTTACTCAATCTGTTGCTTATCTTGAAGGTGGTGGTGTTTATTTCAGGAGAGGTGGCGGTTCAATTACAAATTCAACGATTGCCTATAATCAAGTTATTAATGGGGGAAGTACTCATGGTGTTGGAACTGGTTATACTGGTGGGGATGCTGATTTGATTGGAGTTGTGAAGCTGAAGAATAGCATTATTGCAGGTAACATTCTTGGTGCTAATGGTGGTGATATTGGTCATAGAAGTTCTGGGAATGGATATTCGACATATGAGGATAATGGAGGAAATATTTTCGGTAAGACTGGTTATTATATTCAGGGATTGACGGTTGGCTCAACGAGTTGGCTTGATGCGGTATATGGTCAATCTATTGATGGTACATATGTTTTGCAGGATGGGGAGGGGACTACTACTGGATCTTTGTATTTGGATGATTTTTTGCAAACTAATGGCAATGCGGCAAATGGCACAAAAACGTTTGGAATTACGAGTGGTTCGAGTATTGCTATTAACAATGGTTTTACTGGTTCAAATGGTACGGTGAGTGTGCCTTCTACTGATCAGAGGGAGGTTTCTCGGGTTAGTTCTGCTGATATTGGTGCTTATGAATATGATGGAACTTATACTGTTGAGGAGCCTACTACGCAGGCTTATAGTGTTGTTTTTTCTTCAGTAGAGCACACTCAAATGAATGTTTCTTGGACGAATGGAAATGCGGCTAATAGGATAGTGTTTGCTAAGGCGGCTGATTCTGGGACTGCGATTCCAGTTGATGAGACAACGTATTCTGCAAATGCTGCTTTTGGAAGTGGTGATCAGATTGGGTCTTTTGGGTGGTACGCTGTTTATAGTGGGACTGGAACTAGTGTTACTGTGACGAGTTTGTCTCAGGGTACTGATTATATTTTCCAGGTTTTTGAATATAATGGGTCTTCTGGTTCTGAAAATTATTTGACCGATGCTGCTTCTGACAATCCGAACTCTCAGGCGACGACTACTCTGACTACTCCTGCTACTCAGGCGCATACAGTGGCTTTTTCTTCGGTTCAGTATAATCAAATGAATGTGTCGTGGACTCGTGGAGATGGGGCCAAGGCTGTTGTTTTTGTTAAGCAGGCAGATACTGGTACCGCGACGCCTGTTGATGACACTGATTATACCGCAAATACTGCTTTTGGAAGTGGGACTCAAGTTGGATCTTCTGGTTGGTATACTGTTTATAACAGTACTGGTACGAGTGTGACTGTGACTGGTTTGACGACTGGCACTGACTATATTGTCCAGGTTTTTGAATACAATGAGAGTGGTGTGTCAACTAGATATTTTGCTGATTCTGCTTCGAATAATCCAAACACTCAGGCTTCACTTTCTGTGACTGAGCCTACAACGCAAGCTCATACTGTTTCTTTTTCATCCGTTGGGTCTTCGGGTTTTACTGCTTCTTGGACTGATGGGGATGGAGATGGAAGAATTGTTTTTGTGAAAGAAGCGAGTTCAGGTACTGTTACTCCTGTTGATGATACTTCTTATACTGCAAATACTGCTTTTGGAAGTGGAACGCAGATTGATTCTACGGGTTGGTATACGGTTTATAAATCGACGGGGTCGAGTGTAACTGTGACTGGTTTGACTGCGGAGACTACCTATTCGGTGCAGGTTTTTGAATATAATTCTGATGGGTCTTCAATGGATTTCTTGACGGACGCAGCTTCAAGCAATCCAAATACTCAATTAACTTCTGAGCTTCCTCCGGGTGAAACTTTTGAAACTGGTGATTTTAGTACATATGAGTGGACTTTTGGTGGGAATGCGGATTGGACGATTACTTCTGCTGATAAAAATAGTGGAACTTATTCTGCTAGGTCTGGTGTGATCGGAAATAGTCAATCTACAGAGATGCAGATTACTTTAGATATCGCTTCTGATGGGAATATAACTTTCTACAGAAAAGTTTCTTCGGAGGGTGGATACGATAAGTTGTATTTTTATATTGATGGGGTTTTGAAGACATCTTCTTGGTCTGGCACTCAGGCTTGGGCTCAAGCTACGTATGCTGTTACTGCTGGAGAGAGAACTTTCAAATGGAAATATGCCAAGGATGGTTCTGCAACTAGCGGGTCTGATACTGCTTGGGTTGATGATATTGAATTTCCTGATGTTGTTGCTGAGACGTATACCTTGAGTTATGCGGCTGGGGATAACGGATCTTTGACTGGATCAACTACTCAGGTGATTGCAGCTGGGGAGGATGGGACCGCTGTGACCGCTGTCCCTGCTACTGGGTACTCTTTTGTGAATTGGAGTGATGAATCGATTGCAAATCCGAGGACCGATACTAGCGTTTCTGCTGATGCTTCTTTGACCGCTAATTTTGCTATTAATACTTATGATTTGACGTATACGGCTGGTGATAATGGTTCGATAATAGGGGTTGCTAGTCAGACTGTAAATTATGGGGCGGATGGATCGCAAGTGACCGCTGTTGCTGATGAGGAATATGTTTTCTCTCAGTGGAGTGATGCGGTTGCTACTGCCGCTCGGACGGATACTGGTATTACTGAAGATCTTTCTGTGACGGCGACGTTTATAGATCAGAGTGCTTTGATATATGTTAATAGTTCTACGGGTAGTGATGTGACTGGAGACGGTACGTCTGGAAGTCCATATAAGACCTTTCATCAAGGTTATACTGCTGTTTTGGCTGGTGGAACTTTGGATTTGACTGGAACTTTTGATTGGACTTCCGCGGGTGAGATTGGGGATTTGATAATTGCTGGATATACGATTGCTAAGGATCTAACTATTCGTGGGCAAGGTGCTGATGTTACTTTTGTTCAGGCTGCGAGTGCTGACAATAAGGGGAATCGTCGAGTTTTTACGATTGCATCTGGTTATACTGTTACGATCCAGGATTTGAGCATTCGTTATGGGAAGGTGACTGGCTATGGAAATGATGGTGGGGGTATACGTAATAGCGGGGTTTTGACTATTACAAATTGTGATATTTATAATAATAGGACAACTGGAGATTCTGGTGGTGGAATAGCGAATAGGCATACATTAACTGTTAATGGAAGTGGTGTTTATAACAATGTTGCTTATTACATGGGTGGAGGGATTGTTAATAGTTACTATGTTGATTCGAATGGTTATTTGACCATTACAAACTCTACAATCGCATATAATCAGCAAACTATCGCTATAGCCTACACTGAAGGTGGGGGAATTCATTTCAGGCAGGGAAGTGGAACTATTACGAATTCGACAATTGCATACAATACTGCTAATGGGGTTGGTGGTGTTGGTATGGATGATCAGAATGGCACTTTGACGATAAAAAACACAATCATTGCTAATAACATAAAGAGAGGTAGTAGTTATCCTGTTGATTTTGGTTTCAGGCAGAGTGGATATGGGAATGTTGTAGATAATGGTAACAACATAGTTGGAAAGTCTCAGTATTATACATGGGAAGGTTCTGGGGATTGGACTGATGAAAATCGTGATGCGACCTTTGTTTTGTATGGAGTTGGGACGACAGGTCCACTAAACTTGGATCCTTCTCTTGCTGTAAATGGTAATACGAACAAAACTCATTCTTTGGGTATATTGGCTGGTAGTGTGGCTCTGAATACTGGTGGAGAAGGTAGTAATGGCGATGTGAGTATTCCTACTACTGATATGAGAGGAGTTGCTCGAACTGGTGATTATGATATCGGTTCATTTGAGTATGCTTCTGCTTCTGCTGATTCTACTGCTCCGACTGTTTCGGATGTTTCTGTTGCAGCAACCGCTACTGGAGCGACTATAACTTGGATAACGAATGAGGCTGCGTCTTCTCAGGTTAGATTTGATGCTAATACTATAAGATCTACAGGGACTCCTCTGTATAATTCCAGTTCTAGGGTGACCAGTCACTCCGTGACTTTGAGTAATTTGATTGCGTGTTCTAAGTATTATTATATTGCGGTCTCGAGAGATGCAGATGAAAATGTTGGGGAAAGCGAGGGGGACTTCTTCTATACCACTGGATGTGCCGGGAATGCATCGGTTTCTAATATTACCGAAGCTTCTGCTACTCCAGAGGCTGGTGGAGCTGTCGCTCATACTGATGGCAATTTGACCTTTGGGTTGACTATTCCTACTTCTTTCTCTGAAGATCCTACCGATTTTCAGGTGAAAAGTTTAAATAGAACTACCGCATTAGCTTCTCTCAATACTCCTACAAATTATACTTCTATTGGTGATGCTGTTTTTGATGTTAAGGCTTTGGAGGATCCTGAAACCACTCTTAGTTCTTTTGATTCGGATGTGACGGTTAGTCTTGCTTATACTGATGATGAACTTACTAGTTTGGATGAAGATTCATTATGGATTTATAGAAACGATGATTCTACCTGGTACGCTTTGAGTGCTTGTACTGTGGATTCTTCTGCTAACACTGTTACTTGTACGACAAATAGTTTCTCTGTTTTTGGGTTGTTTGGACAGTCTGTGAGTTCTAGTTCTTCTTCTAATACTGGAGGTGTTTTGCCTAGGCATAATTCTGTCGTTTTGGGTTCAGATGAGGAAGAGGATGGGGTAGTTTCTGTGCCTATTCAAATAACAGATTTTGTTGATTTGAATGATCTTACTCTTGGTGATTGGGAATATGATGTTGCTGAAAAGATGCTTGATTTGAGGTTGATTCGTGGAGAGGTTAGTAATGGGCAGACGTATTTCAATATGTATGATTTGATGGATCGAGCTGAGGTTGCTGTTTTGGCGGCTAGGTATCTTGGTTTTGATGAAGATTCAGAGGTTGAAGAGGCTCCTTTTGACGACGTTCCTGCTGACTCTTGGTTTGGACCGTCTGTAGCTTATTTGAAGGAAATAGGGATTATTACAGGTCGAAGTGAGACTGAGTTTGTGCCTTCGGATTATGTTTCTAGGTCGGAGTTTTTCAAAATAATGGTTAAGGTGTACTTGCATGTTCATGAAAATTTGCGTCCTGAATGGGAAGATAACATGATCACTGTTAGTGACTATTTTGTCGATATTGTTGAGGGGCAATGGTACGTTCCTTACATGTATTTAGCTGCTAATAAAAATCTTCTTTCTGGTTATTTAGAGGGCGATTCTCGGTATGTTAGGCCTAATCAACAGGTTTCGAGGATTGAATGTGCGTCTATTGTTACAAATTTGGTTTATGGCTCTGATTAATTGGGATTAAATTTTCAAAAGGATTTTTTTAATTTCCTCTTTCCATTTTTGTCAACTCCTGTTAGGGTTTCCCTATATTCTTAATTTCTGAAACAACATGGCAAAGAAACTATTCGTAGGAAGCCTAGCTTGGGAAACAACTCAAGAAGAGTTGCAAGAGCTATTCGCTCAGTACGGAGATGTTGAGGAAGCTATCATCATTAGTGATAAGTTTTCTGGACGCTCAAAAGGTTTTGGATTCGTAACGTTCGCAGACGACGCAGCAGCTGATGAAGCTATTGCTCAGTTGAACGAAACTGAATTCAAAGGCCGAAAAATTGTTGTAAACGAAGCAAAGCCACCTAGGCAATAAGCTTGTTTACTAAGTTCGACGTTCGAAAGTATTTAAAATTCTGTATTCTATTTTTCAGATATTGTAGTGCTTGAGATATATCTGGTCAGGTTCCATCCCTTCAATGGGGTGGCCTGACCGGGTCGCGATTTTGTCGCGGCTTTTGTCGTGATGGCTATTTTTGTAAAAAATTTGCTCAAAGTTGTGGATTGTTTTAGAATAGTCCCTGGTTCGTACGGTCTATCGGGTTCCGTAGCGTGCGACCAATTTCTAACCCTCATTTGTATGTCTAAAAAAATCCTCACGGTTTTGGTATTATCAATTATTGCTGTGTCGGCTTTTGCTTTTTCAGCGTTAGCGGATGTTGCTGTTTTGACTGTGACAAAAGTTTATTTTGAAAAAGATGGTGAAGAGTTTGATGATGCGGTTCAGTATAGCGTGAATTGTTATGGTTACGAGTTTGCTGATAATTGGTGGGAGTCTGAAGGTTCTGAGGTTCCGGAAGATTATGATCCTAACAATCCTGATAAAGTTTATTCGTATTCTGCGACTTGTCCTGAGTATGGATGTGAGATCTATGAGAATTATTATATGAATTATAGGCATATAGATTATTGTAATGTGGTTGGGCTGATTGATGGTGAATATTTTGAGATTGAAAATATTCCATACAAACCTTTGCCTGTTTGTCAGGATGCGGTGCAATACAATATTCATGATGGTGATAATTACTATGTAAAGACTGAGGAGTATGAGCTTTGTGTAGAGCAAAATGGTTATGACTATGATTGTACAGAGTATGCTTTGCTTATAGATGAAGAAGATATGGTTATGAGTGAGAGTGGATATCCTGTTGATAGAATTTGTGAGGCGCATTTTGATATTACAAATTTGGTGGTTTTGGGTGATCTGACTTTTGATGATGTGACTCCTCAAACAACAGATTACTATGGGGCTATTGAGTATGTTTTTGAAGAGGGGATTGTGAATGGTTACGGGGATGGAACTTTTGGTCCTGATGATAAGATTAATCGTGCTGATTTCGTGAAGATTTTGATGGAAGCAGTTTTCAGTGATTCTGAGATTTCTGGTTGTGATCCTGAACATATTTTTAATGATGTTATTTCTGGAGTTTATTATGTGGATCATGTTTGTATTGGGGCGAATGAGAAGATTGTAACAGGTTATAGTAATGGATCTTTTTTGCCTGCGAATAATATCAATTTTGCTGAAGCTGCAAAGGTTATTGTGAAGGCTTTTGCTTATGACACATCTGATTATGATGATATTGAATGGTACACAGAATATGTTTCTTACTTGCAGGATCATAAGGCAATTCCATCTAGCATAGGTTCTCTTGGAGATTTTTTGACTCGAGGGGAGATGGCGGAGATTATTTATAGATTGCTTGAGGATGTGACTAATAAAAATTCCAAGGATTTGTTGTAAAAATTATAAGAGATGCTTTACGAAACTAGATTTTGGATTTCTCTCGGGGTGACTTGCTCGGTTGAAGTTGCTGTTTTGGCGGTTTTGGTCAAGGGTGTTTTTTGCGAGAAGCTTGTTTCTTGGAAGGAATTGATTTTGGTTGGGGTGTTGGCGTCTGTTTTGACTCTTCCTTATCTTTGGTTTGCTTTGAAGCCGTATTTTGATGCGAGATATTATTTGTTTATTGGGGAAGGGTTTGTTTTCTTGGTTGAAGGCTTTTGGTATATGTGGTTGTTGCGTTTGAAGTGGTGGAAGGCTTTTTTGTTTTCTATTGTGGTGAATTTGGTGTCGTTTGGGGCTGGGTATTTGTTGATTGATTTGGTTTGACAGAGTTGGGAGTAGTGGGGTATTTTTATCACCTTTTTAAGTTTAACTAAATTTATTATGACTGAAGTAAATAGAGATGATATGCATTTTGCGATGGTGTATGAAGAGGAGGCTTGTCCTGGCTATATGGTTAGGAATCCTGATGTGTCTCATTCGGGGGTAGATCCTTTGACTTGTGCTGGAGCTTCTCTTGATCAGATTAAAGCTATTTTGGAAGCTGCGGATGATGAGGGTGTTGTTATTGATTTTCCTACTACTCCAGAAATTTTAGCTAGAAAGTTCCCAGATTTACCAATTGCTCAACTGAATTATGTTAGAGGGCTCACAAGGGCTGAGATCTTAGAGGTTTTGGATCTGGAGGATGATGATCCGAAAATTAATGAGGTTACTACGAGAGAATTTGATAATTCTTATCTTGATGGGAAAGTTAACAGTATGAAGGCAGAGATTAGTGGGTGGAGAGTAACGTATGGACAAATTGAGGCTGGTGTGAAGACGGAATTCTCTACAGAAGCTGAAGAGCATATAACAATTGCTCAAGGGGAGTTAAAGGTGCAGATAGAGGGGAGTGACACTTGGAAAACTTATCATGTTGGAGAGACATTTGTTGTTCCAGCTGACTCTTCTTTTAAATTAGAAACTGGGTTGGAAAAGGTAGTCTACAGATGTTTGTATATAGATAATGCTAAGGTGCCCCGGGGGTTGCTGGAGCACGAAGGTTCGCAAATGCAGTTTAGTGTTAGGTATCATCCTGAAGATTCCAGTGTTGTATTAGATTACAGAGGTAGATATTATCAATCTGTTTTTGATAAAGCTGCTCTTGATAAGGGGGATCACATACGATTTATTCTAGAGGCGCTTGAGGTGGCTGTTGGTGTGGATTTTGGTTGTCCCCTTGCTAAGGGTATAGTTGAAGCTGATCTTGAAAGAGGGCTTAAAAGTGAAATTAAGGCAGTTTTGGAGAGGGCTTTTGCTCCGTATGATATCTCTGCAGATCTACAAACTATTGAATAAATTAACCAATAAACATGAAGAAATTTCTATCAATTATTTTTGTAGCGGCTTTCTTGCTGACTGCGTGTGTTTCTGTGGATGAGATTGCGAAGGGAGGAAAAGATGAAGGTGAAGCAACTTTAGAGGATGAGGTTGATGTTGTGAAAGAGCCGGTTGTTGAACCAATTGTTGAGGAAGTTGTGGGTGAGTTGGGAGATGAGGATGTTTCTGTGGCCGAGCTGGTTGAACTGGTTGTTGAAGAAGAGCCAGTCGTTGAAGAGCCTTTAGCCCACGTTGATTGTGGAGGGAATATGGATTGTTTTATAGATAGAATTTCTCAAGGTTTGCCTGCTGAGTTAGATTATACTTTAACTTTTAATTTATTTGGGATAGTTCTTGTTTCTGAGGAATCTATGTCTTTTGGTAAATCTTTTGGTGAAACTTATTTCTTTAATTCTAAGTTGAGGAATCTTTATACCATGCTGGATATTGAATTAGCGGAGATTTTATCTGGGGATATGAGTAAAGAGCAGAAGCTTAGTATGATTGGAGATTATTATGGATTTTCTTCTGATTATTTTAGTAGAGAAGATGTATCTGAGTTTATAGATATATTTGATGGTTTGACTTTTGCTCAGATTCAAATTGGTGCTAGGGATTATTTTGCTGATAAATTTCCTTATGGAAAAGGGGCTGTTGAGAGGTGCTCTGTAACTGACTTGGATGAGCTTGTTGATTCTTTGAATAAAGTGAGGAATGGAATTTATTCTCTTGAAGATTTGGACTCTGATAGATGTACTCTTTTTACGCTCTAAATTTCTTACCTTCGTATCTGACCATCTCTACTATGGTTTGTTGACCTAGTATTTCTTTTGAAAGTGGGTCGTCGTAATCGCAGTCGTAGACTACTCTTTTAATCCCTGAGTTTAGGATCATTTTTGTACATATTACGCACGGAAATGTGTTGCAGTATAGGGTGGCTCCTTCGATGTTGATGCCAAATTTCGCCGCTTGAGTGATTGTATTTTGTTCGGCGTGTGTTCCTCGGCAGAGTTCTGCGTTTTTGCCTGATGGAACGTTGAGACGTTCGCGGATGCATCCTCCTGCTTCAGCGCAATGGGGGACTCCTCGTGGGGCGCCGTTGTATCCTGCGGTTAGTTGTTGTTTATCTTTTGCTAGTACAGCTCCTACTCGTCGTCGTAGGCAAGTTGCTCTCTTTGCCCAGGTGTATGCAATTTCCATAAAGATCTCGTCGAAACTAGGGCGATCTTCTCCAGTTGAAAGGTTGATGAAGTGTTTTAATTTTGAATCTAGCTCTGTTAGGGATCCTTCGTTGATTATAAAGAAATCTGATAATTCTAAGCATCTTTGCATTTGTTGACCGGTGTTTTCTTCTCCCACTCCGCTTTCTTTTTTTAATTTTTCAAAAACTTCTTCTTTGGAGATATTTTCTTCACCCTGTCTTCTTCTGGTTTGGAGACGTTTTGTGATTGTATCCAAGCTAGCTGTTACGGCCAAGAGTTGACCTCTAGGTATTTTTTTGAGTTCTATGGCTTCAGATGGGTTTCTGATTCCATCGATGATCCATTTGCCTACTCCGTACGCGGCTCCTTCTTCTTTTTCTATCATTTCGCGTGCTCTCAGAGCGAGTACACCAGAGCCGTATGAGTTTCTCAGATCATTTCCAATATCTTGAAGGTTTTCTCTAGTGTGTTCTGGCCCTCTTTTGTCGGCTTCTTCACGTACGAAATCTGAAAGAGAGATATATTTGTAGCCTAAATTTTTAAGCTTGTTAGCTATTTCTCCTTTTCCGGTGCCCATGTATCCCGTCAGTGCTATGTACATGTGGCAATTATAATCCAAAGTATGGGTTTGTAAATTGCGCGAGGGTGGATTCTGTGTTAGAAATGTTTTTGCGTGCTTTAGAGATTAAGTTTCCACGCTGTTAATCAAACTAAACTTAACCATTTTAAAATGGAAAAACTTGGAGAACTCCTGCATAGGGAGTACAAACATCTGACTGCGATTGCGGTTATTTTTGTTTCTGTGCTTTTAATTTCTAACGTGGCTTCGAGCAAGATCTTGGCTTTGGGGCCGTTTGAGTTTGATGGGGGAACTATTCTTTTTCCCTTGAGTTATATTTTTGGGGATATTTTGACTGAAGTTTATGGTTATAAAAGGACTCGTAAGATTATTTGGCTTGGATTTTGTATGGCGGTTTTGATGGCTGTTGTGTTTATGGCTGTTGCGGCTTTGCCGGCGGCTGGAGGTTGGGATGGGCAGGAAGCTTATATGGCGATTCTTGGTTGGACCCCTAGAATAGTGCTTGCGAGTGTTATTGCTTATACGGCAGGGGAATTCTCAAATTCTTATATCTTGGCGAAGGTTAAAATCTGGATGAAGGGTAAGCATCTTTGGGTCAGAACTATTGGATCGACTTTGATTGGAGAGGGGATTGATACTGTTCTTTTTGTGTTGATTGCTTTCTGGGGAGCTTCTTGGGCTACGTCGTCGATGCTTGTAACTATTATTGTTTCAAACTATATCTTTAAGGTTGGAGTTGAGGTGTTATTTACTCCTGTGACTTATGCAATTGTTGGATTTCTGAAGAAAAGTGAAGGAGTTGATGTGTATGATAAGGGGACGAATTTCAATCCTTTTAAGTTGTAGGCTTCTATGGATTTTTAATTCACAAAATCCTGGATGCATGTTATAACTTTTTAAGATAAAGAAACTTCATATCCCAATCTCTTATGAAAAAAATGATTAGAAAAGTCGCCTCTAAATACGTCGACTCTCTTGCCGAATCTTTGGCTGGCGATGGAGATAGACATAGAAAGCGGGAAAAAATTAAAAGTTCTCCTGAAATGGAAAAGGAGAGATCTATGATAGTAAACAGATTGCCAGGGTACTTTTTGATCGCCTCTATCTTGGGCATTATGTATTTGTTTTATACTTTGATTGAACCGTTTTTTACGACCTTGCTTGTTGCTGCTGTTTTGACTGTGTTGTTCTATGGAGTTTACAGGAGGTTGCTCAAGCATTTGCATGGGTTTTCTAGGTTGTCCTCTGCGCTTATGTGTTTTTTGATTGTTTGTATTATAGTTGTGCCTTTGGCTGGATTCGTGATTCTTTTGGCCAGGGAAGGAATTGGTATGTATCAGACTATTTCTGAGAAGATTGCTTCTGGTTCTCTTGATTTCTTGTTTCAATGGAAACAAGGTGGTTGGTTTTTTGATGTCAAAGAGCAAATAAAACCTGTTATTGATTTGGACACTATTAATTTGAAAGAGATGATAATTGGAGCTGCTCAGAGCGTGAGTTCGTTCTTGGTTTCGCAAAGTGCTTTGATTCTTAAAAATCTTGGCGCAATTATTATTCAATTTATAATCATGCTTCTTTCAATGTTCTATCTGTTCAAGGATGGAGAGATGATTCTTGAGAAGTTTACTATTCTAAGTCCATTGCCAAAAAAGTATGAAGATCGAATTATAGCTAGGATGGATGAGACTATAAAGGCTATAGCTTTTGGAGTTTTCTTGACTGCTATTATTCAGGGAACTATTGCGGGAATTGGTTATGCGATTGCTGGAGTGTCTAACCCTGTGTTTTGGGGGGCTGCGACAGGGCTGTTCTCGCTGATTCCGATGGTTGGGACGGCTGCGATATGGTTTCCGGCGGCATTGATTACTGGTTTGTTGGGTAATATTCCAGGTGGTATTTTCTTGGGATTATGGGGGTTGTTCTTGGTTGGAACTGTTGATAATTTAGTTAGACCTTATCTAATTGGAGGAAAATCTCACATGTATCCGCTTCTGACTTTCTTTGTTGTTTTGGGTGGAATTCTTACTTTTGGTTTGAAGGGTTTGATTTTTGGACCTTTGATCTTGGTGCTTTTGATGACGTTGCTTCATGTGTATGAACTTGAGTATAAAAACGTTCTGGAAAAATAAATTTTTAACTTAAATATTATTATGAAAAAATCAAAAATTAAAATGGAACAAGTGCCATTTCTTGGAGTGCTTTTTCTGTTTGCTGGGTTTTCTTTGTACGGGATTTTGTCCTTTAATTCGTCTTTGACGGATTATAGTGATGATATGCGGGCATCTGTACTTGTGGCTGCTGAATTGGAGCCTGAGTACTATACTTTTGAAGCTTTTGCTGATGAGGAAATTTTTGCTGATGTGACTGGTAGTCATCAGAATTCTGTTGCTACTGCTTACTTCAAGCAAGAGGGATTTATTGATGGGTATTCTGATGGTACTTTTAAACCTGAAAATGGAGTTAATCGTGCCGAGGCTGCAAAAATTATAAATGAGGTAATAGCTTTTGATTTTAATGGTGGAGTTTATGAAAATTGTTTCGCTGATTGCAAGGATCAATGGTTTGAAGCTTATGTTTGTGCTGGTGCTGAACAGGGTTGGATTGGTGGATTTAGTGATGGAAAATTCTATCCAACATATTCTGTTACAAAAATGCAGGCTCTTAAGATGATAATTTTGGCTTTGGATTTGACTGTTCCATCTTCGGTTACCGCAAAGCCTTATGGGGATGTTGATTTGGGCACTTGGATGACGCCTTATGCTGCGTATGCAAAGAATAATCACGTAGTGACTGGATCATTGTTTTATCCTGATGAGGAGCTGAATAGAGCGAGCTTTGTACAGCTGCTTTATGATGTGATTATGTCGCAGTAGATGAGGTTATTTTCCGAGGTTGGGTCGTGCGAGGTGTGAGTGGCTCGGTTTTTTACAGCTCTGAGTCGATAACTGCTTTGAATGCTTCGAACCCTTGGGCTCCGACGATTGTTTGACCGTTGACTGAGAAGCTTGGAGTTCCAGATAGACCTTTTGACATTGCTTCTGCTATATCTTTGTCGATTTGTGTGTCGAATTTTGTTGAGCCATTTTCATAGCAGGTTGTAAATTCTGCGGTGTCGAGTTCTAGTTCTTCTGCGTATGAAGTGAATTGAGCTTGAGCATCCTCCGCATACGACCATTGGTTTTGATATGTGAATATCTTATCGTGCATTTCCCAGTATTTGTTTTGTTCTCCTGCGCATCTTGCAGCGTATGCTGCTGGTTTTGCCGCTGCGTGGAAGCTTAAAGCCATATCTTTTACTATATTTAACTTTTCCTGTAGCGATATATTCATCTTTTATAGATGAGAATGTGTTGAAGTAATATCTTTGGCAAAATGGGCATTGGTAGTCTGTATATTCGATTATTGTGACGGGAGCATCTTCGTCTCCGAGGATGTAGTATTCTCCGTCTGAAGAAGATGGTAGGTCTGCTAGATCAACTTTTTCTACGGCTTTGTCTGCACCGAGTACGTTTGCTTTGCAATCATCTGCGGTGCAAGTTCCTCCGGTTAGATTTCCTGTTGTGTATCCTATTATGAAAGTTAGAAGTCCTATAGATAGAATTTTCCAATAATTCATTGTTTCTGGTGTTTTTTTTGGTGTCATATGAGAGGTTGTTAGAAAATGTTTAAGTTATATTTTGTATACAGAGAATTGATTGAATTTGCAAGATAGCCCATATCTCCTGACAGCATCCCTATTGCTAGAAGTAATAAGAGAATTGTCATCGTGATGCGGAAGATTTTAGCGAAGGTTCCGGTTTTTCCTGTGAGTACTGACGTTTTTGTTGCTAGAATTGCAAGTATTAGGAATGTTAGTCCCATACCGAGTGAATAACTCGTGAATAGGAGTATTCCTTGTGTTGCGTTTGTTTCAGATAATGCGAGCGTGAAAATGCTTCCAAGTACTGGTCCATAGCAAGGGCTCCATCCGAATGCAAAGACTATCCCTGCTAGGAGGGATTTTAGAGGGGAGATGTTTGCTAGTGATTTTTGTATGTTAGTGTTGCCAATTTTTGTGATTCGGTGTTCTTTTAATAGTGCGCGGATTTTGATTAAGCCTGAAGTTTGGATTGCGAATATTAAGATGATTATTCCTCCGATTATTTCGATTGTGCGTTTGTGTGTGAGCAGGAATTGTCCGAGAGATCCGACGACTGCTCCTAGAGTGAAAAATACGATTGTAAATCCTATTGTGAATAGTATTGCGTGGAGGATTGGGCTGCGTTTCTGATTGCTGATGTATGCAAAATAAGCTGGGATTACAGGTAGGATGCATGGTGAGAAGACCGATACTATTCCTGCTAGGAATGCTATGAAGAAATTTGTTTGCATGGGTATACTATAGCTGCTTTTGGTGGTTTTTCAATTTGATCTTTTTTAATAGAGCGAGAGTTATCGTGAGAAGGATCAGGAGTGTTAAAGGGATCATGATTGTTGGGATTGGGAGTGGGTTTCTTAGGTTTTGGGTTTCGTTGGTTGCGTTTTGGGTTTCGGTTTTCTCTGTTGTTTCTTGGGTCTCTGCGATTTTGAAGTCGAGGAGTTGGAATGTGTTTTGTTGGGTTGTTTTTTTGGTTAGGAGGTTTACGTTTGTTCCTGGTTTGAGGAGTAGGACTGCGGTTTCGAAGTTTAATGTTTCTTCTTCGAAGATGATGGTTAATGGGTTTTGTGTTGTTTTTTCTAGGATGGTGAATGTGAATTCTTTGTCGATTTCTGGTGGTTGAGCGATGGTTCCTTCTAGTGCGTAGTAGGTTTGATTGGGCTGGTTTTTTGTGGGTTCGGTCCAGGTGTAGGTTTGTTTTTTTCCGGTTTGGGAGAGGATTGTGATGAGGGAATAGGAGAGGCCTTCTTCTGATGGGGGGTATCGGAGCGAGGTGGTGGGTTGACTGGAGTTTGGTGTTTTTGTGGTGACTGGGGCGAAGATGCGGATTTCGTCGCCTTGGTTGTTTAGGTTGAGGGCGGTGGTGGATTTTTCTAGGATATAGAGCTGGTTTGGTTGGAGGATTGTTGGTGTTTCTATAGTATATGGTTTGCTGCCGCCTTCTTCGTCATCTATGACGTAGTTTTGGAGGTTTATTTGGTTTGGGCTGAGGTTTTTTATTTCGATCCATTCGTTGTTGCCGTCTGTGCCTTTTGGGTTTGGGTGTATTTCTGTTATTTGGAGCATGTGGTGGGGTGGTTTTGTGGTTTTCCCGGGGAGCTCCCCGGGAAAACGTTTACAGGTTAGGATTAACAGGTTAGAGGTTTTTCCCGGGGAATTTCCCGGGAAAAATTGTTGGCAACTTGCATGATGTGTATGGCCAATCTTCTATTTTTTCAACTAAACCTGCTTTTACGGGGTTGTTGATTAGGTATTTTATTGTATTAATCAGTTGTAATTGGTCTTTGATATGTTTTGGATAGTATCTTCCTTCGAACATTTGTCCTTTGCGATTCCATTTGTGATTGAAATGTTTTGCGTACGCAAATTGTGTTGCACTAATAAATTTCAATAGTCCGTTTGCTTGGTTTTGCTTTGTAATTATGTGAAAGTGATTTGGCATGAGGCAGTAAAAGATATTTTCGACGTCATGTTTGGTCTTGAATTTTCTCATTCTTTCAATGAACCACACGTAATCTTCGTGTTCGTAAAATATCCGTTTCTTTCCAAGGCCCCGGTTGGTTATGTGGTAGTGTTCTCCGAGCTCGAATTGTATTGTTCGTCGTGGCATGGCTCCACTTTACACATTCGATCTTACAAAAAACTTAAATATTTCTAAATTTTTTTGAGTTTTCAAAAAGCTCTGTCTCGATGACTCTATCCTCAACTCTATCCCAGACTTTTAATTGACTTTCCACTCCTTTCCGATTAAATTGAGCGTGCACGAAAAAGGAAATTTGAGTGCTTTGTTGACAAGAGAAAAAATAAGACAATTACAGGTAGAATTTCTTAATTAAAATCACAAGTTAATAATAAAAATCAGGTAAAAGGAAAAAAGGATTTTTGATTCCATGGTTTACATGGATTAGTAGGTTAATAGCGATTTAAAGCAAATTTTATTTTAGAATTCTGTAATGTCTTCTGTTCTCGGTCAACAAGAGAATAGTATTTTTTAAAACTAAAAAAATGACACTACTAACTACATTGATTATCGCGATTGTCGGTCTGGCTGCGGGTGGATACGGTGGATTCCTTTACAGGAAGCAGATTGTGGAGGAGAAGAAGAAGGATTTGGCTGCAAAGGCAGAGAAAATTCTCGCGGATGCAAAAACGAAAGCAAACGAAGTTGTTTATGAGGCCAAGAACGAGGCTTTTAAACTTCAAGATGAGTCTAAAAAGGATGAGCAAAGAAGGCGTGAACAGTTGACTAAAGTTGAAGAAAGGTTGGCGAAAAAGGAACAGTCTTTGGATGATAAATCTGAGAATGTTGAGAAATTGAAAGGGGAGCTTGAGGATAAGGTTGGTTCTGTGAAAAAGCTTCGTGAAGAGGTTGAATCAATTCACAAAATGCAAGAGGTTCAACTTGAGAAAGTTGCAGCTATGTCAAAAGAGGAAGCTAGGGAAGTTCTTTTGAAGAAAGTAGAAGAGGATGCGAAACAAGATATCGTGCTTACGATCAAGAAGGCTGAGGATCAGCTCAAAAAGGAAGCTGATGGGAGGGCGAAGTTCATTATTGCAGAGGCGGTTCAGAGATATGCGGCCGAGACGGCTTCGGAGTCAACTGCAACTATTGTGAATCTTCCGAGTGATGATTTGAAAGGTCGAATTATCGGTCGTGAAGGACGAAATATTAATACATTCGAACAAATTACAGGTATTGATGTGATTGTGGACGATACTCCAGGGTCTATCGTCATCTCTGGTTTCGATCTAGTTAGACGTTATATTGCTAAGATTGCTCTTGAACGTTTGATTGAGGATGGGCGAATCCATCCTGCTAGAATAGAGGAGACTGTTGAGAAGGTAAAAGATGAGGTTAATGTTTTGATTAAAGAGCTTGGTGAAAAGGCTGTGATTGAATGTGGAGTTGCTGGTTTCCATCCTAATCTTGTTAAGATTCTTGGACGACTTAAATTCCGTGTTACTCATGGACAAAATGCTCTTAAACATAGTATGGAAGTTTGTTTCATTGCTGCTAATTTGGCGGAAGAAATTGGAGCAGATGTGTCTGTGTGTAAGAGAGCGGCTTTGCTTCATGATGTTGGGAAAGCTGTTGATCATGAAATTCCAGGACATCACGCAAAGATTGGAGCAGATATTGCTTCTAAATTTGGTTTACCTAAAGAAGTTATTCAAGCTATTCAATCTCATCATGGAGATCCTGAGCCAGAATCTGTTGAGGCTCAGATTGTCTATGCTGCTAATCAGATAAGTAATGCTCGTCCTGGTGCGAACAAAGATAATTTGGATTCATATATCAGACGTTTGGCTGAGTTGGAGAATGTTTGTACTGGATTTGATGGAGTTGAAAAGGTGTTTGCTGTTCAGGCTGGTACTGAGGTTAGAATCTTTGTCACTCCAAAGGAAATCGACGATCTTGAATCTGTGAAGCTTGCACACTCTATTGCTAGAAAGATTGAATACGATCTTCAGCATCCTGGTCCTGTGAAAGTAAATGTTATTCGTGAGACAAGAGCGGAGGCGTTTGCTGAGTAGTAGAGAAAAAAAGATAATTTCTGATACTCGTATCGAACTTTTGTTGAAATCTTGACTTGAAAGCTAGAGATCGTAGACTCTTTGCCTTTGGCAAATCGGACAGTACGATCTTTTTGACGCTTTCTTCATCTTGATTTCAAATCAAAAGTTCTCTAAACCGTATCAGAAATTATCTTTTTTTCTCTAGAGTGGTGATTTGCAGAGTAGATTTGCGTTGAGCTCGAGAAGATAGTACAATCTTCTTTGATATTTCTCTAACCTTATTTTTATGAAAAAACTGATTGCCTTGCTGGCTGGAGTGTTCATGCTCTCTGTGAGTTTGCTTCCGGCTGGTGCGTTTTTTAACGATGTGGCTCAGGACGCGTTTTATTATGACGCGGTGAATTACCTCGATGGAGAGGGGATTGTAACTGGCTACGGAGATGGTAGTTTTGGATATGATTTACCTATCAATCGGGCTGAGCTTCTTACTATTGTAATTAGGGCTGCTGGTATCGAATTGGATAGTGCTCAGTGGATTGCTTATGATGCGGAGAGTTGTTTCAACGATGTGTCTGCGAATCAGTGGTTCACCAAGTATATTTGTTTGGCGAAGGATCTTGGATGGGTTGGTGGTTACGAAGATGGAACTTATCTTCCTGGCCAGAATGTGAATTTTGTTGAGGTTTTGAAAATTACCATGCAAGCTTTTGAAATCCCGTATGACACGGAGGTGACTCCTTGGTACAAGGATTTGGTAGATGAGGCGAGTGCAAAGAATTTGATTCCGTTAGGGATAAGTGCTTTTGATCAAACAATTACTCGTGGAGAGATGAGTGATTTGATTGCTCGAATTATGAATTATCAGGCTGGGACGTTGGATGAGTTCTTGGGGGATAAGGGCGTGTATGTGGTGACTTATGAAACCATTGAGATGGGGGTCGATGTTTCAGATTCTTTATAGGAAGTTTTTAGTTGATGCAAAAATTACATTGACTATAAAAGTTAGCACTCTATAATACGGGGTGCTAATTTTGTTGGTACTAGTCGAGTTTCCTTGTTTCCCGCCTGGGTTTCCCTTGGGTTTCCCCGGGAAAAAATTAACAGGTTAGAGCTAACAGGTTAGAGCGTTTTCCCCGGGGAGTTCCCCGGGAAAATAGAACTAAAATAATATAACCAAAACATACTATGACAAAAATCAATCCAACTGGCGATTATATCGTTGTTGAAGCTATTGAAGAAGAAATAACTTCTGAGAGTGGGATTATTATTCCTGATACTGCTTCCAAAGAGAGACCGATGAGGGGTAAGGTTCTTGAGGTAGGACCTGGGAAACTTCTTGATGATGGGAAACGCAAACCTATGGAAGTGAAGGCTGGGGATACTGTTCTTTATACGAAGTATGGACCAACCGAGATCAAGCTTGATGGCAAGGATCTTCTTGTTTTGAGTGCTGCTGATGTGATGGCAACTATTAGTTAATGAATCTTAAAACGCACTATGTTGCGCAATTTTTTTATACAACTGGCCGGTTGGCCAAATAAAATATAACCAAACTATACTATGGCTAAGAAAATTATTTATGGAGATGAGGCTAGGCAAAAACTTTACAAGGGAGTGAAAGCGTTAGCTGATTCAGTGAAAGTGACACTTGGGCCCAAGGGTCGAAATGTCATTCTTGATAAGAAATACGGGGCACCTTTGATTACAAATGATGGTGTCACTATTGCAAAGGAGGTCGAATTGAAAGATCCAGAAGAAAACATGGGTGCTCAGCTTGTGAAAGAAGTTGCGACGAAGACAAACGATGCTGCCGGCGATGGAACTACTACAGCGACGATTCTCGCTGATTCAATGATCTCTGAGGGCTTGAAGCACCTCGAAGCTGGTGCGAACGCTGTTCAGATGAAGGGCGGCATTCAGATGGCTGTGAAGGCTATTGAGAAAGCTTTGGAAGAGATGGCTGTTCAGATTGGCGATAGCAAAGAGAAGATCGCTCAAGTCGCGACTATCTCTGCTCAAGACAAAGAAGTTGGTGAGTTGATTGCTGATATTATGGATCTTGTTGGGAATGATGGTGTAATCACTGTAGAGGAATCACAGACTATGGGAATTGAGAAGGAAGTTGTTGAGGGAATGCAGTTTGATAACGGTTACGTTTCACCTTATTTCATTACTGATCCTTCTAGAATGGAGGCTGCTTATGAGGATGTGAAAATTTTGCTGACTGACAAGAAAATCTCTTCTATTCAGGAATTGCTTCCTATCCTTGAAAAGGTTGCGCAGACTGGGAAAAAAGAGGTTGTTTTGATCGCTGAGGATATCGATGGAGAAGCTCTTGCTACTCTTGTTCTTAATAAATTGCGTGGAACTTTTAATGTGCTTGCGGTGAAGGCGCCTTCTTTTGGAGACCGACGCAAGGAGATGCTCAAGGATATTGCTGTTTTGACAGGAGCAACTGTTATCAGTGATGAAATTGGTTTGAAATTAGATACTGCTGAATTGGCTCATCTTGGTGAGGCTCGTCGAGTGGTTGCTGATCAGGATAAAACTACTATCGTTGAAGGAAAGGGTAATAAGAATTTGATTGAGGCTCGTGTGGATGAATTGAAAGTTCTTCTGAGCAAATCAAGTTCGGATTTTGATAAAGAGAAATTGCAAGAACGTCTAGGTAAATTGGCTGGAGGTGTTGGAGTGATCAAGGTTGGAGCTGCGACTGAGGTTGAGCTCAAGGAACGTAAGTTGAAAATTGAAGATGCATTGAATGCGACAAAGGCTGCTGTTGAGGAAGGAATTGTTCCTGGTGGGGGAGTTGCGTTGCTTCGAGCGATGAAAGCTCTCGATGAATTGAAAGGTGATGCCGATGAGATGAATGGAATTGCTATTGTGAAGGGAGCTCTCGAGAGACCACTTCGTCAGATAGCTGAAAATGCTGGAAAGGATCCTTCTGAAGTTCTTGATAAGGTTATGGCTGGCAAAGAAGGGGAAGGTTATGATGCTGCTAAGGATGAATATGTGGACATGATAAAAGAAGGAATTATCGATCCTAAAATGGTTACTAGATCTGCTTTGAAGAATGCGGCTTCGGTTGCTTCGTTGTTCCTAACTATGGGAGGAGCTATGAGTGACTTGCCTGACGGCAAGTCTTGTTGCGGTGGAAGTTGTGGAGATGGAGGAGCTGGTGCAATGGGAGGAATGCCAGGCATGGGGATGATGTAGGAGAGACGCGTGTAAACGTGTCTCGTGGAGCGAAGCCCGCCTATCGGCGGGCGAGCGGAACGTTGTAAACTCTTGAAAAGGAGGCGAAAAGTGTAGTACTATTGCTTCCTTTTTATTAACCAATTAAATATGACTACAGGAGAAAGAAATGAATGTGTGTCGGATGGAGTTGCGATAAAGGGTGTTGATTCCTTAAGACTTGGAACAGTTTATACTCTTTTGAACGATACCGGACGAGCTCCTCAACAGTTTTTAACAGGGAAGGATTATGGTTTTTATTGTAGAAGAGAGGCGGAAGGTTGGTCTGTTCAGGTTTTGCCATTTGGTGTTCAACCAACTGATGGGGATGTTTTGATGGAATTTGTGATTAAGGCCGCGGAAGAAGGTGGAGAACTGAGTGTTATGCAGGTAGGGCTTGAGCCAGGAGATTCCTCTGTTGGATCAGGAATGTTTGCTGCGCTTTTAGCTGATATGGATGGTGCTGAATTTGCTCAATGTGATTTCTTTCGAGAAGGAGGCGAAAGAGATGGGGGACGTAAGTTTGTATGTAGAGCTGATGTTGTTAATCCTTGGAGACATAATGAGGTTGATATTGTTGTAGGTAATTGTAGAGGTGATTTTAGAAATTGTGGACGCTTTATGGCTTCGGATAGGCGAGAAGATCCTTGGCGTGATTTATAATAATGATTATGAGTTCCCCGATGTGCCTGGGATGAACGTGGCTTAGAACTGGCTTGTTTTAATGTAACAAACCTTTTGTTTATGCGTTTTAAGTCCTTGCTATGAATAATATTGTGAACATAAGGTGGGCATCGTTGTCTAAGACAATTTCCGAGGTGACACCTTAAGCTTAAGCGGTAATAATTTTTAGCTCTTATAAAGTCCCCTTCCGGAATTTGAGGAAAGAAGGGGCTTTTTTATTGTTCTTGCTTTGTATGATTGTCATTATTTATTAAACAAAAGTGATTTTTTTCTTACATATTGAGTTTTTCCCTATATTTGTGCTAAATTCTTTCTGATGGATAAGGACGAAACTACAATTGATTTAAGTAAGCTTAATGAAGACGAATCTTCTGAAGTTTCTGTCGATGATGGTTCTTTGATGGAGGTTGGAGGAGAAGCTTCTGATGAGGAGTTTAAGATACATCATCTCAATATGAATCACGTTGAGCCTATTTCTCGCGTGGAGGAGGCGAGATTGGAAGCTGTACCTGATGATCCGGATGTTTCGCACGGGCCGGCTTCAAAAGTAAAAGTGAAATTTGATAAATTTATTACGCTAGTTGCGACTCATACTTATGAAGATATTTTGAAAAAAAATGCAGATGAGGATGTGATTATTAGTACTAATTTGTTGACGGATCTGGCGAATGCTCATGAGGATGGAGAGGCTTCGAGCAAAAAGCTTCCGATGTTGTTTTCTTTTGGGCTTATTGTTGGGATTCTAATTACTTGGTTAATTTTACGAACTTAATTTATGCCGAAACTGAAATATAAACGCATTCTTCTCAAGATGTCGGGTGAGGTTTTCAAAGGCTCACTTGCGGCAGGGATTGATTATGATGTGGTTGTTGATTTGGCGAAACGGGTGAAAAAAGTTCATGATATGGGAGTTGAGATTGGAATTGTTATTGGAGGAGGGAATATTTGGAGATATCGGGATAATAGGGCGCGCGGGCGCGCCCAAGCCAAAGGCTTGAAAAATTCGGTTGGCGAAGGGTATGAACTCAACCGAGTGACTTCTGACACAATCGGGATGATGGCGACAAACATGAATGCGCTGGCTTTCGAGGATGTTTTGCAATCTATCGGGTGTGACGCGATTGCTCTGAGTGCGTTTCCAACTCCTAATGCGATGAAGACTTATACTGTGCGCAGAGGTCGGAAGAATCTTCGCAAGGGTCGAGTTGTGATTTTTGGAGGTGGGACGGGAAGTCCATTCTTTACTACAGATAGTGCTGCGGCGATGCGTGCGCTCGAGATGCAATGTGATGTTCTGATGAAGGCGACGAAAGTTGACTATGTTTACGACAAGGATCCTGTGAAACATAAAAATGCAAAAAAATTCACTTCTCTAAAATACGATGAGGTTCTTGATAAGAAATTGGGAGTTATGGATATGACTTGTGCCTCAATTTGTCGGCAAGGTATGCTTCCTATGCTGGTTTTCAATTTGAGCAAAGAAGGTCTGATTGAAAAAGCATGCAAAGGTGAAAAAATTGGAACTATTATTAACCCTTAAAATTATGGTAGATAACACAATTCAAACTGCAAAAAGCGGTTTTCAGGCAGCTGTTGAGAGAATGAAAGATGAATTCAAGAAATTGCAAGTTGGGCGTGCTAGTGCGGCTTTGGTAGAAGGAATTATGGTTGAGATGTATGGTTCTCATCAACCACTCAAAGCTGTTGCAAACATCTCTATTCCTGATCCGAAAACAATTTCTATTCAACCTTGGGACAAGTCTGCTCTTGCTGCGGTAGAAAAGGCTATTGTTGCTGCAAATCTTGGTTTGAATCCAATGAATAATGGTAATTCTGTTATGATCAATATGCCACCTTTGACCGAGGAGCGTCGTAGCGAAGTTGCGAAGAGAGTTCGTGAGCTTGCTGAAGATGCAAAAATTTCTGTTCGAACTGCCAGGCAAGATGCAATCAATGCTATGAAGAGAGCAAAAGATGATAAGCAAATCACAGAAGATGATGTTTTCTCTGGAGAAAAGAAATTGCAAGAAGCTGTTGATGAATCAAATAAACAGATTGAAGAAGCGTCGAAGTCGAAGGAGCAAAGTATTATGACATTATAGTTAAGTTCGGACTTAAGTAAATGCCCTACTTAAGTTCGGGAGTTTGCAGGTTGGAAATTGGGCAAAACCTCTAACCCATTCCCATGAATATTATCCTCACAATAGTTTTGTTTGTATTGGTATTTTCGATACTAGTTTTGGCGCATGAATTTGGACATTATATAGTGGCAAAGAGAAATGGGATCAAGGTTGAGGAGTTTGGGATTGGGCTTCCGCCGAAAATTTGGGGAAAGAAGAAAGGGGAGACTCTATACTCTATAAATGCGATTCCTTTTGGAGGGTTTGTGAAACTTTTTGGGATGGATACGGGCAAAAAGAGTAAGAGTTTGAAGAGTTTTAATAATAGAAGTATGAGGGTTAGGGCGAAGGTGATGGTAGCTGGGGTTGTGATGAATTTGTTCTTGGCTTGGACGTTCTTGTCGATTGGTTTTACTTTTGGAATGGAGCCGCTTCTTGGACCTAACGACGTTTATACGGCTGTTGATGATGGAATTGTTATTCTTCAAGAGGGGGTTTATATAGATGCAGTTAAAGAGGGGAGTTATGCCGAGACAATGGGGTTTGAGCAAGGAGATTCGATCGTGAGATTTAATGGAAATGAAATTGTTGCTCCTGAGCAAATTGAGAGCTTTAGCCGTCTTCCGGTCGGGCAATATGTTGTGGAGAGAGATGGAGAGCTTTTTTGGACGTCTCTTGAGGAAGAAAATTATGTGGATGGCGAATTGGGGGCTGAAATTTCTAATATGTTCTTTTTCCCACGTGTGAAGATACACCAGGTCGATTTTTTGTCGAATTCGTATAAGGCAGGTTTGAGGGATGGGGATGTGATTATTTCTGTGAATGATTCCGAAGTCTATTCTTTGATGCATTTCAGAGAATTGGTTGAAGGGTTGGATGAGGCTTATTTCACTATTTATAGGGATGGGCTTAGACAGGAAATTTTGCTTGAATTGGATACTACTAAAAAAGTTATAATAAGTAGTGTGATTGCTGGTACGCCTGCTTTTGAAGCTGGGTTGGTAGAAGGGGATATTCTGCTTTCTGTTAATGGTAAGTATATAAATAATGCGGTTGATTTTGTTTCTTATGTTACGGAGCATCGGGAGGATTCTTTGGGATTTGCAATTTCTAGGAATGGGGAGACTTTCTTCACGGAGATGACTCCAGATGATGGAAAGATAGGGGTTTATTTGTCTGAGCTTTATGCTGGTAAATATAATGATTTTAGCGTTTATAACGTTGATCAGTTCACTTCTGTTGTTGAGATCGTGAAAGAGCAACATCCTTTTTATGTGGCGCCTTTTCATGCGTTTTCTGAGACTTGGAGGATGACGAAGATGACGGCGGTTTTCTTTGTTGATTTTGTGAAGGGGTTTGCTCAGTCTTTTGAGGTTCCAGACTCTGTGGCAGGGCCTGTTGGTATCGCGAAAATGACATCTGTTTTTGCGCAAGAGGGGATTATTCCATTGATTCGTTTCGTAGCTTTGCTTTCTATTAGTCTGGCGGTGTTAAATATACTTCCTTTTCCGGCGCTTGATGGTGGTAAATTGTTGTTTATTTTGATTGAATTTGTCTTGGGCCGAAAAGTGCCTTACAAATGGGAAAACTACATACATTTCTTCGGGTACCTATTTATCCTCGCATTGATTTTAGCGGTTACTTATCAGGATATTTTGAGGTGGGTGAATTAGTACTTGCTATGTGTTTCAATTTGTATTTTAGGAACCGTTGCGGTGAGTACGAAAATGTTTTTTTACTTAGGAAAATTTACAATATCTTGTGTGCGGGTGCCGTCAGGCACCAACATCTAGATTTAGTGTTTTGGTCGAAATTAGGTCTTGAATGTGGGGGCAAATGTTATTAATATTCAAAGCCCAACGATGGGAAAAAGGAGAGAGAAATTTAGGGCTTTTCTTTCCAGGGCTTTCTTCATCTGAGGATCAAATATTAATTTCACGTTTAATTCAAATTCGATGTCTAAAAACACAGACTTGAAGGAGTTATGGATGAATGTTCTTGTGAGGCTTGAGCCTACTATAAAAAGAACTAATTTTATAACTTGGTTCCGAAATACCGCAGCTTTTGAAATAAAAGATTCTGTTTTGGTTATCGGTGTTCCGACTGTTTTTGCTCAGGACTGGATTCTTGGTAAATACAAAGTGAAAATCCTTCAGGCTGCACAGGAATTTAATCCACAAATTACTGGTTTGGAAGTTGAGGTGAAGAGTGAGCTTCTGGATAGTGAGACTCCTTTGAATAACATTGATGTTTCTTCAATAAATTCTTCTCCAGAGAAAAAAGTCAGGAAAGTTAGGGGGAAACAGGAGGTTAATCTTGGGAATGGTGTCAGAAGCAAGATGTTGAATGAGAGATATAATTTGGACAGCTTTATTCCTGGAAAAGAAAACAGACTTCCACATGCTGCTGCGACTGCTGTAGCTAACATGCCTGGTGGGATCTACAATCCTATGTACATCTATGGTGGTGTTGGTCTTGGGAAGACACATCTGCTTCAATCTATAGGGAATGCAATTTTGAAAGATAGTCCTGAGAAAATTGTTCGATATTTGACCGCTGAGAGGTTTGTTTCTGAGGTTGTTGATTCTATGCGAAACGGGAAGATGGATAAGTTTAAGACCCACTACAGGGACATTGATGTGCTGTTGGTGGATGATGTTCAGTTCTTTGAAAAGAAGAATTCGAGTCAGCAGGAATTTTTCCACACATTTAATGAACTTTACGATGCTAATAAACAGATTGTTTTGACTTCTGATAGACCACCTTCTGAGCTTGATGATCTTGAAAATAGACTTACGACTAGATTTGGGATTGGTATGGTTGTTGAGGTTTTGATGCCTGAATTTGAGACAAGGGTTGCTATCTTGCAGGACAAATGTATGGATTGGCAGATGATTATTGATCCTGAGGTTCTCGCATTCATTGCTGCAAATGTTAATTCTAGTGTTAGAGAGCTTGAGAGTGTTTTGAGACAGGTTATTGGTGAGGCGAAGATCGATAACAGGGTTCCAACTGTGAAGAGTGCTGCTGAGGTTTTCCAGAGACTTTATAGGGCGAAAGAGATTATTGGATTGGATCTTGATAGGGGACGTGATGAAAATTTTGTAATGACTGCTGGTGATGTGATGAAAGTTGTTTCTAGTTATTACAGGGTGACTATTGATGAGTTGAAAGGAGAGGTAAGGAAAAAAGAAGTTATGATTCCGCGTCAGGTTTGTATGTATATGATAAGGCATGAGTTGAGTGAATCTTTTGAGAAGATTGGACAGGATTTTGGAGGGAGGATGCATACTACCGTAATGAATGCGTGCAATAATGTCATTAAGAAATTGAAAAAAGATTCTAGACTGGTAAGAGATATTAATGCTATAAAGAAGGAGATGGGGCTTTAACAGGCGCTTTCAAGCGCCCGGCTAAAACGAGACTATGAATAGATACTACTACGATTATAGAAGAAGTTCTTCTAGGTCGAATGGACCTGGTGGTGGCGCAGGCCTTCTGTTTCCTTTTATATTATTGATTGTTATTGGAATTGTGTTGGTGTTATGTTTCCGGCTTTTTTATGCTTATGTGATTGCTGATACTGAGGATGGTGTTTATTTGTATATAGTGGAAGGACAGGCTCAGATAAAGATGTGGGGGACTGATGAGTATGTCAAAGCTTATAATGAAACAAAGGTTTTGCAGGGCGATGAGGTTTATACATCTAAAGATTCGAAGGTTGTCGTGGAGTTTGAAGATGGTTTGGTGGTTCGTCTTGGAGGGGAGACTTCGGTTGTTTTCAATGAGATCTATGATGATGGTAATGGTGCCCAGGTCGATATTCTTGTGGATTCTGGTACTGTTTGGGTTAATAAAACTGCGGTTGGATCGGCTGACACAGATCTATCTGTTTTGACGGACAATGTTTTGATTTTCCCCGATAGTGGAGGTGCTATTTTTGAAGTAGAAAATCGTAGTGGTTTTGAGGTTGTGCGCACTTTGCTTGGGGGTGTGAATATTGATGTTTATAGTGAGAATGGTGGGACTCAGGTAGATCACATTGTTGTAGAGGAGGGAAAAGAGGCTTTGTTTGATGCGGATAGTCTTGGACGGTTCTGGAAATTCCAGGCTCCGAATGTAGTTGAAGATTTTTCTGTTGAATTTGAGCAATCTCCTTGGTATGTGTGGAATTTGCTCGAGGATGAGGAGCCAAGTGATTGGGGCGCCGGTGCGAAAGCGAAGGCTCCGGACGAGGAGGCATTAGCCGACGAGGACAAGGATGTTGAACTTGAGATTGTGCTGGAAGAAGAGGTTGTTGTTGAGCCAGCGTCTAATGAGGCGTCTGCTCCTGAGGAAGCTGATTTGGAGGTTTTAGAACCAGAATTAGAGTTGGATTTGGGGCTGTTAGAAAATCCAAAAATATTGAAAGTTAATGGTGTCGAATGGAATTTATCTATGTTTGAAGATGGGTTGCAGGTTGAGGCTGAGACTGTGAAGGTAGAGGGTTCTGTGAAAGGGGCTTATGAGATATTGATAAATGATTATAATCTTCAGAGGTTTGAACCTCAAGAGGGGGAAGAATTTTTCACCTATTGGATGAGTGAGGCGTATGAAAACCTTGTCCCGGGTGAAAATGTGTATGAAGTTTATGCGTTAGATGTGGATGGTTCTCGGAGTGGAAGTGTGTTTTTCAAGGTGATTTGGAGTCCTCCTGTTGTTGAAGTAGTGGACGAGGCCGTGGAAACCCCAGACCTGGTTGACGGAATCGCGGAATAGGCGTATAGTTCATCGCCTATAATGCGATAATAATGTTCGGAGACGAAGAACATGATGGTCTTGATGGCGACGATGCTATTGAATCTGGTGAACCTGTTGAGGTGGAACTGGTTGATTCGGCTGAATCTGGTGAATTATCGTTGGATACTGATGTTCTTGGAGCTGAGAATTTCGTGGTATTGCTTGATCGTAATGAGAGTACAGAGGAGGTGTTCCAGAAAGTTGATGAGGTCATTGGTTGGTTGAAACAGGATTTGCAGAGTAGAAAGCTTGCAACGAATTTTGGTGATGAGGATAGCGTTAATGAAGGTCTTAGATTGATAGATGATAATTTTGTAAATGTATGCAGAGTTGTCTTTTATGAGATCAAGAAAAAGCGTGAGGAATTAGGTTTTGAAGATGAAGATGATCAACTTCTTCAAGATGATTATGTGCACACTATTTATAATCTTCATGATACTTTGTATCTTCTTAGGGATCAGATTCGCGATAGTGGGGAAAGTTATTTTTATTCCCATATTATTGGTGTTCTTTTGATTCTAATTAAGGTTTTTGGTTTTACTGGTTCCGTTACTCGTACGTCTGCGATTGTTCATGATACTTCTGAAGATTTGGGAGTCTCGTTGTTTAAGCTTGTTAATGCTGGGGAATATGCGCATAGGCTAACCAGCATCACAGATGAGGAGATAAATGAGTTTAACAGGAGGGTAACTAATATAGTGACTGGGCTTACTAAGCTTAAAAGTGCTGCAAGTGGTATTTCTGATACTCGTGAGGCGAAAGCGGTTGTTCGTGAAGCTACGTTGCGTATGTTTTTGACTATGTTCTTGCGTGAGGCAAAAATTTGTCCAGTTAAATTGGCGGATAGGCTTCATAACATGCGAACGCTTAACACTAAAGAGGGTTCTGAATCTAAGAAGAGAATTGTGGATGAAACGGAAGAGGTTTACGCTCCATTTGCAAAGATTGCTAGGCTTAGGGATGGTTATAGGGAATTGGTGTTGAGTATTTTGCAAAATAAGAGTTCTGAGTTTGTGGTTGATTTTAATCAATTGCAAGTTGAAAGGAGTGCTCTGCTAGAGGGTTGTTTTTCTGAAATTGAAGCAACTCTCGAGGATTGTGATCACGTAGAGGGATCTATGTTTAGAAATATATCAATTGCTGAGTATGTGGATGGTGTGGAGAAGCCTCAATCTGATGTTCGTATTCCAGATTTGGAAATGAATTGTTTGGATTCTATGCAAGAGTGTGTGGTTTATGTTAAAGAAGGGCAGGGGGATGTTTTGAAGCTTGTTGGTAGTTATATTATTGGTATGTTTGAGATGGAACCTGTTGAATCTGTAAATATAGGTGAAGGTAAGAGTTTAGTTGGTTTTAGTAGACTTTTTCAGAAGCAGCTTTCTTTTAGGATTATTACTAGAGTTAACTATAACAGAGAGATTAGAGGGGTTTATGTTGGTGACGAAGATGCTTTAGATCCATTCAAGGATCAGATTAGATCTTTGGTAGACAGGAGAAAAGCTGGTTCAATCGATAATATTATTGATTCTGCTCGCGCGGAACTTTTGAAGAAGCCTATTCGACTTAATACTCCTTTGGGAGATGAGTATGAATTTCCTGCTGGATCTTCATATTTTGATTTCTTAGCAGCTGTTAATCCTTACGAAATGGTTAGGGCAGATTTCGCTGAATGGTCTTCTAGTTTGAAGAGTAAGACAGCTACTAGATTCTCAATGTGGGATGAGCTTAAAAGATCTTCTGATCCGAGAAATGTTCCGATGGTTAATATTAGAACTTTGGGTTCTGAAGAAATAAAATCTCCTGAAGATTTGCCTGTTTCTCCTCTTTGGCTCTTATATTGTATGACTCCAAAAGCGAGGACTATTGTGAAGAGAATATTGAGTGATCCGCTTAGATATTATAATGAGAGGGTTCTTGGTATAGAAGTTGGTCATCATTCTAATGAGGTTTTTGATTATTTAGGTGAAGAATCTGGGAGAAGTTATGTGTTGAAGAATGGTGAGAAATGTGTGAATGAATTAGCTAGTCTTTTTAATATAAGTTATAAAAGGGTTATGGTTGTTTTAAAGAATGGGACTCCGGACGAAGTGGACGAAAATATTTTGTATGATTTAGGGTCTGGTGAGATAAATCCTTTGTATAATTTAGTTAAGTCTATCAAGCCTAGGGTTCGATGGAATATTTCATTGAATCTTGTGAATCAACCTGGCGTTATGGAGAAGTTTTCTAGAGAGTTTGGTAGGTTTGGTTTTAGTTTGGGTGGTATAAAGTCAAAGAGAAAAGGAGAAGTAGATTTGACTAAGATGTTTGTTTCCAAACCTCATGGTAGTGCTGATATGATGATAGATACTTATGAATTCTTCAAAGTTTTGATCAGGATGAGACTTTCCTATCCAGATCTCAAGGTAACAGATTCAATTCCGTGGATTGGTTTATAGGAATTTAGCTTTGTTTGCGTTGTGTTCCTCATTTGTTGTGGCGAAGATGGTTTCACCATCTGGTTTTGAGAGGTAGAACCAATAATCTGATGAAGTTGGGTTTATGGCAGCTTCTATTGAGGATAGGGATGGGTTGCAGATTGGAGTTGGTGGGAGGCCTTGGACTTTTCTTGAGTTATATGGAGAGTTGGCTTCGAGGTCTGCTGATGTTATGCGGTTGTCGTCTTTTGTGTAGAGCAATGTTGCGTCTGCGTCGAGTCTCCAGCCTGAATCTATGCGTTTCCATAGTATTCCTGAGACTAAGGCTTTGTCTTCCTGGCTGATTACTTCTTTTTCTATTATTGATGCCATTTTTATTATTTCTTCGAATGATTTGCCTGATTGGGCTATTTGTTGGACTAGGTCTGCGATTTTGGTTTCGAAGTTGTCGAGGGCTTTGTATATTACTTCGTCAGGTTTAAAGTCACCTGCGTTGAGGAAATATGTGTCTGGGAAGAGATATCCTTCAAGAGGTGTTCCTTCTGGTAGGAAATAATAGTATTCATATCCTTTGAAGTTTTGGGTTGCTTTGATGAAAGCGCCTGGTTCAATTAAGCCTGACTCTGAGAGGCGAGCGTCGATGTCTTTTATCCGAAGTCCTTCTTGGATAGTTAGGATTGCTTCTGATTTTGATGCGTCTGATATTATTTGAGTGATTTCTTTTGTTGTCATTGATGGGTTGAGTATAAATCTGCCTGAAATTACATTTGCATCTAGATTGTTTAGGCGGATATACCAATAAAATGCCCATGAGCTTTTGATAAGTTCTGATTCTTCGAGGTTTTCGCCAATTTTTTCGATTGATTCTCCTTGTTTAATTAGAAACGAAGTTTCTGTTGTGTTTTCTTGGTCTACTGCTGAGTTGATTGAGTCGAAGTATCTGAATGTGTTTGCAACAAGTACTGCTACAAAAAAACCGATGATTCCATAAACATACCTTCTGTATTGTTTTTGTGATTTATTCACAGGTCGAGAGGTTAATTTGAGGTTGGGTTAGCCTAAACCTGGAATATTCATGTCTCCCATTATGTCTTTCATTTTTTCAGCTCCAATCTGTTGAGATTTTTCAATTCCTTTGTTGAAAGCTTTTTCTAGAGATTCTTCTAGGCCTTTCTTGTTTTCGGCTGCTTTTTGGATTGCTTCGTCTGAGATTTTTACGCTCATAACCTTTTGTTCTCCGTTGATTGTTACTACAACGCCTTCGCTTTCAGCTTCTATATGAGTATTTTTTAGTTCGCCTTTGATTCTTCTGGCTTCTTTTTGGATTTTATATAGGTCTTTTGCTTTGTCGAACATGTTTTTTGGTTAAGTTTTGTTGCGAGTTTGTCGCGGTGACGACTTTACCATAAAAATCTATTGATATAAATAGTCTTTTCCACTAGTATTTGCGCTGCTTGTGCCAAAGTGCACACCTAATGTCTACAAAAAATATCTTGAAAAATTAAAATTATGGAAACTGTAAAATTACAAGCAAAGAGGAGGGATATGTCTGAAAAGGCAAAAGATAGAAGAAAAGAAGGTTATGTTACGGCTGAATATTACGGAAAGGGAGTTGAAAATCAACAACTTTTGATTGATTATCAGGGGTTTAGGCGTGCTTATCGTGAGGCTGGAAAGTCTACTGTGATGGAACTCGAAATTGATGGTGAGCATAAGATTTATGCTTTGATTCACGAGGTTGATTATCATCCTGTTACAGATGAGTATATGCATGTTGATTTGATTCATGTTGATTTGAATAAAGAAATTCATGCAAAGATTCCTTTCGAGTTTGTTGGAGAAGCTCCAGCTGTTCGTGAGCAACAAGGTACATTCATGTCGGCTCTTGATGGAGTTGAGGTGAAATGTATTGCTAAAGAATTGATTTCTTCGATCGAAGTGGATATTTCTGGATTGGTAGAGTTTAGTGATGTTGTTAAGGTTAGTGATTTGAAATTACCTGAAGGATTTATTTTGGTTACTGACCCTGAAGAAACGGTTGCTACCGTTGTTCCTCCTAAAGAAGAGAAAGAAGAAGAGGTTGTTGTGGCTGAAGGTGAAGAAGGCGCTGAAGGTGCTGCTGCTGAAGGTTCTGATGGTGATGGAGGGAAGAAAGAGGAAGGAGGGGAGTAGGAGATTATTTTTATCTGAAAAATCTAGAGAGCGTCCGTTGTTGGGCGCTCTTTTTTTAGTTGGTTTTGTCTTGGTTGGGTCGAGAGTTTTAGGTGCGGATATTCGGTTTTTATTTTGTGTCTTTAGTCTTTTGGACGAGCGATGGGTGAGTGTTTACTCACCGTGCAATATTTTCAAATTCTTGTCTTCGTGAAGTTCTGCTTGTATCTGTTAGGTTGTTGGTTTTTGTGTTAATCTTTGTTTGCCTTTTTTGGTTGCGGAGACGCTTAAATCGGTTCATTTTTAAACTTTATATATACTTCTGTTCGGTCTTTTATTGGCTGGATGGGTCTTTTTATTTTTTAACTTATTGAAATATGAAAAAAATTGATAAAAAATCGGCTGATTTGCATGCTAGATTTTCTGAGTTTGGTGCTAGTGCTAAGGAGTGGACTCGGAGATGTATCTTGATGCTTCCTGATATTGCTAGATATCGGGTTTGGAAGAAAAAGGGTTTTGGTAGTTTGTCCGAATATGCTGGTAAGGTTGCTGGGTTGAGTCATAGGCAGGTTGAAGAGGGGTTGAGAGTTCTTAGGAAGGTTGAGGATAAGCCAGCTTTGAGGGCCGTTGTAGAGGAGAAGGGCGTTAATGCTGTTAGGCCTGTTGCTGTTGTTTCGACTGTTGAGACTGCGGATTTTTGGGCTGAGAAAGCTAGGAATATGAGTGTGAATGAGTTAGAAACATATGTTCGTGATTTTCGCAAGTGTGCTAACGGGAATGGAACTCTCCATATGGAGGAATTCCAACCTGAAAAGGTGACTATTTCTTTGACCATGGATCTTGATCCTCAGACCGTTCAGCAGCTTGAAAAGCTCAAAGGAGATGGAACCTGGGAAGATGCTATGAGAAAATTGCTGCAAATTAGAAATCATGAGTTGGAAAGGGGAAAACCCGAACCTGTTGTTACTGAGTCTAGACATGTTCCAGTTGAAATTGAGAGGTTTGTGCTTGAAAAATATAACTCTAGGTGTGCGTTTCCAGGTTGTAATAGGGAACACCAAGAATTGCATCATGTTCAAGGGTTTTCTTTGGAAAAAGTCCATGATCCAGACAGGATAGTCCCATTGTGTGAGGCTCATCATAAAATTGCACATAAAGGGTTGATAGAGAATGAAGATATGCCAGTTTATATGTGGAATGTTTGTGAGCAACCGGACCAGGCTGCTCCAAGGTTTTTGATTGATAAGCTTGTTCAACAAAAAACGACGCTCTTTTGATGGAGCGTCGCTTTTTAGTTTTGTGTGATTTTCTACATTCCCCAAATTGTATATCCAGCGATCATTGGGGCGATGATTAGTGCAACCGTGTTGATTACTTTAATCAATGCGTTGAGGGCTGGTCCAGAGGTGTCTTTGAATGGATCACCAACTGTATCTCCAACAACGGCTGCTTTGTGAGCTTCGCTTCCTTTTCCACCATGATTTCCATCTTCGATATATTTTTTTGCGTTGTCCCAAGCTCCACCTCCTGTACACATCTGTATTGCGAGTAGGAGACCAACAACGATCACACCAGCAAGCATTCCTCCAAGAGCCAGTGGCCCCAAGATAAATCCTACCAAAATAGGTGCTGATACTGCCAAGATACCTGGGAAAACCATTTCTCTGAGAGCGGCTCTTGTTACGATGTCTACGCATTTACCGTATTCTGGTTTTGCTTTTCCGGTCATGATTCCTGGAATTGTCTTGAATTGGCGTCTAACTTCTTCAACTACTGTGTAAGCTGCTTTTCCTACCGATTGCATTGTTGATGCAGAGAATATGAATGGAAGTAGTCCTCCGATGAAGAGACCAATCAATACTCTGTGATCTGAGATGTCGAAAATGAATTCTTCGCCTCCTGTTACGTTTTTTATTAATTCTTCTTTGTATGCTTGGAATAGCACGAGTGCAGCTAAAGCTGCCGAACCTATAGCGTAACCTTTTGTAACTGCCTTGGTTGTATTTCCTACTGAGTCCAATGCGTCTGTGTTTTTTCGTACTTTTTCAGGTAGACCTGCCATTTCAGCAATTCCACCCGCGTTGTCTGTGATAGGTCCATATGAATCAGTTGCGATGACCATTCCTGTCGTTGAAAGCATAGCTATCGCTGCAATTGCGATACCATATACTCCGTTTGCAACTGATGGTGAGTTTTCACCAAAGTAGTAAGCTAGGTAGATGCTAACTAAAATCAAAATTACTGGTAAAACTGTACTTTTTAGTCCAACCGCCAAACCTGTAATTATGTTTGTTCCAGCCCCAGTTTCTGAAGCTTTGGCGATCATTTTAACTGGTTTGTAGCTTGTTGATGTGTAGTATTCTGTGATTAGGGTGATGAAGAGTGTGATACCGAGACCTACTAACGATGCTAGAAAAACATAGATGTCTCCAAGTAGATAATCTGTAGCGAAGTAAAACCCGATAGCAGACAAAAGACCTGTTACCAACATGCCTTTGTACATTGCTCCCATGATGTTTTGTTTCTTTCCTAGTCTTACGAAGAAAGTTCCAATAATAGAAGCGATTACCGCTATAGAACCTAGTGCTAGTGGGAATTCTATTCCCATTGTTCCCAGGGTGTCTGTCAGAGTGCTTGCGGCTAGAATCATTGCTGCGATTAGTGTTACTGCATATGTTTCAAATAGATCAGCTCCCATTCCTGCACAGTCTCCTACATTGTCTCCGACGTTGTCGGCGATTACTGCTGGATTCCTTGGATCGTCTTCTGGGATTCCAGCTTCTACTTTTCCTACGATATCAGCTCCAACATCTGCTGCTTTTGTGAAAATTCCTCCTCCAACACGAGCAAACAGTGAAATCAATGATGCTCCAAATCCAAATCCGATCAGAGTGTTGGCTGCTATTTGAGCTGGCATTCCTACTACTTTTGTAAAGATGATGTAGAAACCACTTACTCCTAGTAGAGAAAGTCCTACTACGGCCATACCTGTTACGGCTCCTCCTTTGAAGGCAACTGATAAAGCGCTTTGAAGAGATTTTTTTGCTGCATTAGCTGTTCGGACATTTGCTCTAACAGATACATTCATTCCGATGTAACCCGCGAGACCTGAAAAGAGGGCTCCAACACCGAATCCAACCGCCATCCAAACTCCGAGGTTATAGTCACCAGCAGGTATAACGAAGGCGATAATTAAAAATAAAATTACTGCAAAAATACCAACAGTTAGAAATTGTCTGTTCAAGTACGCTTTTGCTCCGTCTTGAATAGCTTGTGCAATTTCCTGCATTTTGCTGTCTCCTTTTGGTTTTCTGAGGATCCATGCTATCAAAATGACAGCGTAAAGGAGCGCCATAAAACTTACGACAACAGCGATTACAGGCAGGGATGTTTCAATCATAGTTTTTAAAATTAATGAATATATGATTTTTATCTTAAAGTTGATAGCAGTATATAGATAAAGTTTCTCTAGCTGAAGCGGTCTTTTTCAGATTTTCTTGTCAGAATTGGCAAAAGTATGTAGAATTTTTGTTAGCTCATGTTTATACTCGTGTTTCTCGAAGAAAAATAATAACCCTTAATTTTATGAAAAAGTTACTTCCAATTATTGATGTTGTGAAAGATGGTATTGAGATTTTGAAGCTGAATAAAGTTCAAATGTCACATGTTGCTCATGATCCAAAAGCAACTGTTTGGGCGTTTGGGATTCTTGGTCTTCCTTTTGTGATTAATATTTTGTTGGCGATGCTTCAAACTACTATGTTTTTGTCTTTGCAGGTTAAATTCTTGTTAATTCCTTTGGTAACTATGGTTGGTTGTATTTTTTTGATGAGTTTTGTTGCTCAAAAGATGTTCCACGCGAAAGGGGATCATATGGCCTTTTTTAGAGTGATTGCTTATGCAGGAGTTGTGACTTGGCTTTCTGTTATTCCTTTTATATTGAGTTTAATTGGTCTTGGTGACGTCTTTAGTTTGTTTAATCTGGTTAATTTGGTTGCTGGGGCGTGGATGTTGGTCGTGACTTATACTTTCTTGATTGATTATTACAAATTGAATCAACAGAATGCGATTATTACTGTCGTTTTGGGTGTTGTTGGGGCTGGTATTTTGCAGAGTGTTTTGGGGAGGGTCTTGATAGGGAAATTTTATAGATTGATGTATTTGTAGGAGCTTTTTGCTTCCAATTATTGGGTTTATATGATATCTTTTTGTCCTTTTTTGTGGTATAATACTTTGATATAACTGAATCGAATGGACGATGATGCAAAAAATAAGGATAAGGTAGTTCCTTTTCAAGATGATGAAAGGGAGAAATCTCAGGTGAAAAAGAGAAGAAGGCCTAGAAAAAGGTCTAAAAAACTCGATTCTACAGGTATCAGGGATGAAGTTTTTAAAGAAAAAGTTAAGCCTTTAGACCCATTTTCAGCTCCTGTTAGTGCGTTTGATCAGCCTTTTGTATCAGAGCCGACAGTAGCGCCTGATCCATCCGTGGTTCCTGATTCACCAGTGGTTCCAGAGCCATTCGTGGCGCCTGATCCATCCGTGGCGCCTGGTCTATCTGGGGGTCCTGAGCTACCTGTTGGTCAACCTGATATGCAGTTTCCTTCTTTTAGTCCTGAGGTTAATCCTCAAAATGTTCCTGATAAAGAAGATGAGTTTAGATATTCTGAAACCGGTTTTCGTAACGATGAGGGAGGTCGAAAGTCTGAAAAAGTTGAAGAAGTTGAAAAGGTTGAAGAAGTTGAGACAAACTCTTCACCGTCTCCGTTTTCGACTGAGGAGTCTATTCAGCCTTTTGCGGCACCGACTATGCCTCAAGCTCCTGGAATTTTGGATGAGAAGGCTTTGGACGAGAAGCCAATTGACCAAATAGGTCAGACTTCTTCGATACCACAAGAATCTATAGAAGATAAGGATAGGGATAAAGAAAGAATGATTGAAGACAAAGAAAAGGATGAAAATATAAAAGCGACTCCTTTTGAAGAGGGTGCGGTTAAAGAATATGAACAAAATGATCCTTTGACTACTGGGCCATCCGAGGTTATGAAAGATTCTTTGCCTGAAGCTCAAGTAGGTCAGGTAGGTGATGTTTCTGACGTTGTTGTGGCTGATGTTACTAATGACGGGGGTGGAGAGGGAGATGTTTTGCGAGAGGAGAAGTCTGGGTTTTGGGAGATGTTAGAGGAAGCTGGTATTGAAAAGAGGCAGATTATTATATTGGCTTCTATTATTGGTGGAATTATTGTTGTGATTTTGTTCTTTGTTTTTGGTGGATATAAGTTGTTTATGGGGTCAGATAGCGAGTCTGTGCAGAAGCCGAGTGTAGAAAAAGAAGAGGAGATTGATGAACCTGAGGTTCCTTCAGTGAAGATATCGGATGATTCTGCTGTTGACCCTGAGTTCGATCAGCATTTTGCTCTTTCTGGGTTGGTTAATTCTTACATTTTTGGACTCGAGTTCTCGAGTCAGAGAGTGTTGCCTGGGTTGAATTTGAATCCTGTCAGTTATGGAGGATCTACAGCTGCTGTTGATGCTTCTTTGATTGCTGGACAGAATCCAGGGGTTTCAAAAGAATCGATTTCTTATTATATAGACTTGGTTAGAAGGATTGATAATGTGATTCATGTTGATGTTTATAACTATTTAAATCTGTACGTTGATAGGAGGGCTGCTCTTCAAGAACATTTGGCTTTGTTGAATTCTTTGCTTCTTGAATCAGAATCTTCGAAAAATGTTGTTATTCAGGAGTTAAATTCTCTGGATACGCAATATGCTGAGACTTCGTTGAAAAAAGATGAGTATGAAACGAAATTTTTTGATTCGATGGGTGGTTATAATGGGGATATGGCTTATGATTATTTGGAATTATTCGTTGAAGCAAGTCAGATTCGCGTGAAACAAAAAGCTTATTTCAATGCTTTGAATAGTGTGAATGGTTCCCTGGATGCTGCAATCTCAAGTTTAACTCCTAGGATCCAGGATATTTCTGTTAATGCTGAAGCTTTGATCAAGGGGGTTCGAGTATTTGAAGTTACGGGTTCTAATATTGATGCAATTATTTTGCAGCAATAATCAAAAAAGTGTTATAATCTTATCCCAGTACGTAACAGTCTGATATGGATAAGTGGTTTGATGCTATGATCGATGAAATTAAGGTTTATCTTCCTCAAGTTGACAGGGAGAGACTTCTTTCTGCTTACCAGTTATCGGAGACGATTTATAAGCATAGAATCAAAAATGAAAAGTATAACAATTTCATTTTTCGGCCCAGGGATGCTGTGAAAAATTTGATTTCCTTGAAGCCTGATGAGGATGCCGTTGTTGCAACTTTTCTTTATGACTTGTTGGATTCAGGTAGGCTTTATGCTAGGGAGATTGAAGAAGAGTATGGTGAAGGTGTTGTTAGTTTGCTTGAGGGATTGCAGATTTTGAAAAGTATTATGGTTGTGAGGTATCAATCGACTGATAAGCTCGATCTTCTTCGTAAGCTTTTCTTGGTTATGGCAAAAGACATTAGGGTTTTGGTTATTTTCCTATCTGTGAAAGTAGTGCAAATGGATTTGCTTGAAGATATACCTGATGATTGTGGTGAGGCTTTTGCGACAGAGGTGCTTGAGATTTTTGTTCCTATTGCGTCTAGACTTGGGATTTATAGATATAAGATGATTTTGGAGGACAAAAGTTTCAAGATTTTGTTTCCCAATGAATATAAAAAAATTCATACGCAGGTTAGCGACTTAGTTAAGAAGAAAAATGATTACGTAGAGAGTGTTTCTAAAATTTTGGCGGATTTTTATCATGATCGTGGATTTGGTGATGTTAAAGTTTCGGGGAGATTGAAGGGATATTACAGTATTCATAATAAAATGAAGAATAAAGGTCTTCCTACTATTGATGGGATTTATGATGTTTTTGCTTTTAGGGTGGTTTTGCCTGTGTCCTATAAGGATGGGGTCGATGAAGATGTTTCGAAATTGTATGAGGCTTTGGGGATGCTTCATAGTGCTTGGAGACCTATCCCAAGTAGATTCAAGGACTTTGTAGCTGTTCCGAAGCCAAATGGGTATAGGAGTTTGCATACAACTATTGTTGGTTTGTCAGATGGTACCATTACTTATCCTGTTGAGGTTCAAATTAGATCGGATAATATGCATGAAGAGGCTGAGTACGGAATAGCTTCACATTGGCTTTACAAGGATACTCGTGGCAAAGGGTTGGCTATGCTTAGAAGTCATGCTGAGTGGTTGAAGAATTTGGCGTTTTTGCATTCTGATATGATGAAGGACGAGAAGGTTTTGGATAGTATTAAATTGGATCTGTTTGGTGATAGAATTTATGTTTTGACTCCTAAAGGTGAGGTGAAAGAGTTGCCTGCAGGGGCGACTCCTCTAGATTTCGCCTATTTGGTCCATACTGATATTGGTCATAGGTGTGTTTTGGCAAAAGTAAATGGCAAGCCTGTTCCGCTTGGTACGCCATTGAATAATGGAGATACTATTGAAATAGTTACTAATAAAAATACTAATCCAAAACTTGAATGGCTTTCTACCGTGAAGACTAGTCAGGCTAAGGTAAAGATAAAAAATTGGTTTGCTTCACAGGATAAGCAGCGACACGTGAAGACCGGAAGGGAATATATCAATGCGCAGTTGAGTAAATTTGGGAAACCTTTGTTGACGCCTACACTCCTGGGGCTGAAGAATTATGAAGGTAGTAATTTGACTATTGCTGATAGAGAGAGGGTTTTGGAGGAAGTTGGAAAAGGTTCGAAGACTGCATCTGCTGTTGTGCGTAAAATGTTTAGTGATGAGGATTTGCTTTCTCCTGACAAGAAGGAGCTTTTAGCTAAGAAAGATAAGAAGAAAATGCAGCCTACTTCTGAGAGGTTGGAAGATAAAGTTTTACTTGGTGGGGTTGATGGTTTGAATGTGAATATTGCGAAATGTTGTTTGCCAAAATTTGGAGACAGGATTGTTGGTTATGTTTCTCCAGTCAAGGATAGTGCTACTATTCATAAGAAAAATTGTTCTTTGGTTGAGAGGATGAAGAAAGATAGAATTGTTGATGCAAGTTTTAAGGATGATGGTTCTGTTCTGAGGCAAAAAATTTATAGGATAAATATAAAAATTGAAGCTGAAAGTAGGGTTGGTTTGCTCGGAGACATTGGTTCGACAGTGGCTTCAAGTGGAGTTGATATAGTTAATCACTTCTCAAACGTTGGTGGTGATGGAATTGCCGTGATTAAAATGCTTTTGGATGTTGCTGGTCTTGATCAGTTGGAGAGGGTTTTGGATTCTTTGGAGAAGATTGAGGGAGTGCATTTTGTTAAAACGGAATCTTGAGTGCTTTTTCAGTTTCTGTTTCAATGATGTCTTTTATTAATCGTTTAAGCTCAATTGTTTCTTCGTCGGATAGTTTTATTTTTAGTATTTCTTTTAGTGGTCTTTGTTGTATGTAGTTGAAGAGTTTTTTGTATTTGTGTGTTATTGGGGTGTGGAATCCTTTGAATTCTTTGAGGTCTGGGAGTAGTCCCAGATGGTCTAAGAGTTTTATTAGGAATGTCGTTGTTATTAGGAGAGATCTGTCTTCTGTTTTTGCTAATGCGGTGATGGTTTCTTCGACAAGGTCAAATACTTCTGGAGTGGTTTCTTCTTCGAGAAGTAATTCATCTGTGATTTTAGCGACGATCATTGCGTTTGTGATTCTTTCTAGGTTGTCTCGAAGGTTTCTGTGCGAGTTATTTTGTTCGATGTCTGTCAAAATCGTGCTGTTTGGGCCTCTGTACAGGTTGAAAGTACAGGTGTTGAGGGTTTCGACTTTTCCTGCAAATCTTGAATTCGTTTTGTGTGAACCTTTTGCTATTACTTTAATTTTCCCATGATCTCTAGTTAGGATGAAAAGAAGTTTGTCAGTTTCTCCTAGAGTTTTTGAACCCAGGATGATGCCTTTTGTTTTGATGTTTTCTCTTTTCTTCATTTATTCCTCAGTTTTGATTGGTTTTCGAAGGTAGTTGTGGACCGAGAGTACGCTTGCGCATGTTGCTAATATTATTGTGATTATTAGTTCGAAGATTATTAATGCAGATAGATTTAGATTTTCGCTGAATTCGAATAGTGATGTTCCATCGATGTTGATTTTGTTTGATATAAGTGTGAGTAGGATCAAATTTACTCCTGTTGCGAGTATTGCATAGAGGATTGATTCGATTATGAATGGTAGGTGGATGAATCCGAGGCGGCTTCCGACAAGTCTCATGATGTTGATTTCTTTTCTTCTATTGAAAATTGTGATCTGTATTGTGTTGAATATTATGAGAAGTCCTCCAAGAATGAATGTAATTATGACGTAGAATATTATTTGGTGACTGATGTCTGTTACTTTTTTTAAGTTTTTTGCTACCGATGAGATTATTGATTTTTCTTGGCTGTCTCCTGATGGAGATTCTTGAACGTTTGATATGTATATTGATAGATTACTTCCTCTTATGTGGTTTTCGATTTCTGTGTGGAATTCTGGGTTTGTTGTAGTTATTGAGATGCTGGCTGGCAGGGGATTGCCAAGATCATATTTCTCGAAGGAATCGTATATGTTTGGGTATGTTGTTTTTACTTTCAAAAGTGCTTCTTCCTTTGATGTGTAGGTTGTGTTTTTGACTCCGTCTAGGACGTTTATTTCGTCCATGACTTTTTGTGCTTGGACTTGAGAGGTCGATTCTTTCAGGTATAAGGTGAGATCGACTTTCTCGCTCAGGCTTTGCAATGATGTTTCTGCGATGAAATTAACAGCTAGGATTATGTTGAAGATAAAAAGGATTATTCCAATTACGAGAATTGTAGCTATTGAAAGGAATTTATTTCGAAACAGATTCGAAATGCTTAATAGGAAGGCTTTTTTCGTTAGGACTAGAGGATTTGAGGCTAGCATGTTTTTCTCTTATTAAAGATGATTTGTATATTCCTGGTTGATACGGCTTCAGTCTAACAATTTTTGTGTCTAAGTTTAAGTCGATTATTAATTTTTCTAAATTTTGTGTAAATGCGAATTGATCGTAGCCGAGTGCAATGATAGAAGGTCTGAAGTTTTTGATAGCTTTGGTTTTGTCTTTTTTCTCTCCGAGGATGACCGCGTTAGACCACGTAGTTTCTTCCAAGTTTTTCTGTCTTGTTTTTTCGTTGTTGTCGGGTTTGCGACCTTTGATTTGTTTAACTGTCTTGTCTCTTGCGATGACTGTGACGATTATTGGGTTTGCGAAACGTTTCGAGAGAGCTTTTGCTTGGAGAAATAGGTTTTCGTGGCCCGCGTGCAGGTGATCGAAGGTGCCGAATAACATTATTGTTTGATTTTCTTGGTCGTTCATTGAGTTTTTAATATAGATCTGGGACGAAGAGGTTGATCGCTATCAGAATGAAGAATATTAGGATTACTATTCCGGCTAGTGTAGCGTCCAGTATTCTATGTGATTTTTCTCTTTGTGCAAGAGAAATTCGCAAACTGCTTAGGCCGTAGATTAGGCCTGTGATGATGAAAGGGATATCTAGAGTTTTGTTTACTATGAGGGCTTCCTTGAGGTAGAGGCCGTTGGATATGAATAATGTAGACCCTATATGGAGGCTTCCTATTATTACAAAGAATAGGATTGAGACTTTCTTGATGTTTTGAATTGTGTCCATCGACGGGATTATACAGTAGGGTGGGGTTTTGCGGGAAGGGGAAAACTGTTGTTGCTGGATTTCGATTTGGTCTTGGTGTAAAATCCGACTCGATGGCAAAAATTTCAAAAGAAACAGTAGAACATGTCGCGAAACTAGCGCGTCTGGGCGTCACGGCTGAAGAGGCGGAGAAGTTCAGTTCGCAGCTTTCGGATGTTTTTGATTATATGGAGATTCTCGAGGAAGTTGATACTTCTGATGTGAAGGAGACTTCTCAGGTAACTGGTTTGGAGAATGTTAAGGAAGACGACGAAGTTGTGAAGTGGATGGCTGCTGGTGAACCTGTTGAGAGGGCCGAGCTTCTTGGTGCTAGCGAATTGCCTGTTGAGTCGAATCAAATTTTGGTAAAGGCTGCTGTAAAAAAATCGTAACGTGCCGAATGGCAAACTATGGCAAATCTAAACGAACTAACAATCAGAGAAGTTGCAGATGGTCTCCGGGCCAAGAAGTTTTCGAGTGAAGAAGTGACTCAGGATTGTTTTAAGAGGATTCGTGAGAGGAATGATGATGTTAATGCTTTTGTGCATTTGACTGAGGAGAGCGCGCTTCTGCGTGCGCGTGAGCTTGATAAGGAGGGATTCTCGGCGAAAGATTCTTTGTTGAAAGGAGTTCCAGTTGGTTTGAAAGATATATTCAATACTAGAGGGGTGAAGACGACTTGTTGTTCACCTGGTTTGAGGGACTTCGTCCCTCCATATGATGCGACTGTTGTGGAGCGATTACGAGATGCTGGGATGGTCATGCTTGGGAAGACGAATATGGATGAGTTTGCTTGTGGAGCTTCGACTGAGCACAGTTGTTTTGGGGTCACGAGAAATCCTGTTGATTTGTCGAAGGTGGCGGGTGGTTCGAGTGGAGGCTCGGCTGCTGCTATTGCGGATGATATGTGTATTTATGCACTTGGAACTGATACTGGTGGGTCGATTCGTCAGCCTGCGAGTTTGTGTGGAACTTATGGACTCAAAGTTACGTATGGGCGAGTAAGTAGGAGTGGCGTGACGGCGATGGCTTCGAGTTGGGATACGATTGGGCCTTTTGGAAAATCGGTTGAGGATCTTGCGATTATTCTTGGAGAGATTGCGGGGAAGGATCGTAGGGATATGACTATGCCTGATGAACCTGTGCCTGATTACACGAAGGCTTTGGGCAATGGCGTTAAGGGATTGAAGATTGGTCTTCCAGAAGAATATTTTGGAGAAGGAATTGAGCAAGAGACTAAAGATGTTGTGATGGCGGCTGTTGGGCGGCTTGAGAAAGAGGGGGCTGAGATTGTGAAGGTTTCTTTGCCGATGACTAAATATGCGATTGCAGTTTATTATATTTCTATGCCGGCTGAAGTTTCGGCAAATATGGAGAGGTATGATGGTATTAGGTTTGGAAAGAAGGCTGATGCTGAGGTGAAGGATCTTGTTGATCAATATTTTGTGACTCGTGGTGAGGGGTTTGGTGATGAGATGAAACGGAGGATAATGATTGGGACTTATGTTTTGTCGGCTGGGTATATGGATGCTTATTATAAGAAAGCGATGAAGGTTCGTACGAAAATTATTGAAGATTTTGCTGCTGCTTTCAAAAAGGTGGATGTGTTGATCGGGCCTGTTTCTCCTTATCCTGCTTTTGGGATTGGAGAGAAGTTGAATGATCCTTTGGCAATGTACATGGCTGATGCTCTTACAATTCCTGCTAGTGCAGCTGGATTGCCGAGTTTGGCTTGTCCGGCTGGTGTGGCTGCAAGTGGTCTTCCAATTGGACTTCAAATTATTGCGCCTCAGTTTCAAGAAGGGCTTTGTTTGAGGGTTGGAGAGATGGTGTAACGATTTCTCAATCTTTAGATTGGAAATTTAGAACAAGCTCAAGTTTGAAGTGGTGACGCCACCTCCGCCCGCAAAATCCCAACATATTTGGAAGATGGCTCTTTGGCTTTGGGCAATTTGGCGGGACTGGATAATCATTCCGATGGGTTCTTCTGATGCGAATGAAATGATTGCTACTTTGTCGTCGTAGATGTTTATTTCGTTTGTGAAGTTGTACTTGTCTTTTGGGAGTAAGCGCATTTCGCGGTTGTATTTTGCGTCTTCTGTGTGGACTTTTTTCCCAGCTTCATCTGCTGTAATAATTCCTTTCAAGTGGATTTTTTGTTTGGCTCTTTTTGTTACATAGTCTTGATCGTAGGTTGGCCAGAGTTTTCGGATTTCTTCTGAGTTTGAAAAGTTTAAGATTTCTTTTTTTGCGGTGAGTGTGTCTTCGTAGATTGATTTTATGCCCTCTAGTCCTTCAAAGTATTGTATGCGTGGATGGACTGTTTCGCCTCGCAAGCGTTTGAGTGTTGGTACTGCGTTTTTTAAAGAGGCTGCTTTTTGTTCGAATGTTGATGCGAGGATTTCGGGGTCGGTTGGTGAAAAGTATTTGATTCGATTTTTTGTTAGTGTTGAGACGAGGCCTTTTTCTTTCAACTTTTTTAGGATGTCGTACGTGGTTACGCGGTTGATTTTTGCTTTTGATGCTATGTCCGAAACTACGCTTTGACCGAGCTCAATCATTGATAAATAAACTCGTGCTTCTTTGTCTGTTAGTCCGATATTTGTGAGAATTGGGAGAAGCTCTTTTGACATATTGTTTTGCGTTAGAGGGGTTGTTTGGTCAAGCTGGTTTTTGTTGTAGAAAGTTTCGACAGGGCTTGCGTGTTTTGGTTTGAGGATTGTGGTCTTGTATATTTTCGAATGTGTGTTTTTGGCTTTTGGAAGTGGTTTTCGCGCTCTTGTCTTGTTTTTTCTACAGATAGAAAAGTGTCTTCATTCTACTATTGAAAAAACTAAAAGCAAGGGGTAGGTTGCGAGGTGTTTTTGCCGAAAGGCGCGGCCGAGAGGCTAGTAAAATTTAACCAAAATTTCTATGGGAAGTACTTTAGAAAATTTAGATGATGGGATGAAGGAGGATATTATTGGATTGGGATTGAGCCCTGATGAGCAAGAAAAGGTTGCTCGGATTGTTGGGTGTGATGTAGTGACTCTTCATACTACGGATGTTGATGGTAGGTCTGTTGGGTTACCAATACCTGGACGTCAATTTTTATCAAGTATGAAGCATGGTTCTGGGATTGATGGATCTTCTGTTAAGGGTTTTGGGCGTGGTGTTCATGAGAGTGATATGTGGATGGCTCCGGATTTGCAAACTGGGCTCGTGTTGCCTTGGAAAAATCCTATGGACAGGAGCATGGGCAGGGTTGTTGCGGATTTAAAAAATGCTGATGGAACTGATTTTGAAGGAGATCCTAGGGGGATTTTGAAAAAACAGCTCAAAAGGGCTTCGGATATGGGTTTTGATTTTATAGTTGCTCCTGAATTGGAATTCTTTGTGTTTCCAACTGATGAAAGTGGAAAGCCTGTACCTGTTTCTGAGGGAAATACTACTTATTATGCTCATATTCCCGGGCAAATGGCGGATATTAGGAACGAGATGATGATAAAGCTTAAGGAATGTGGGTTGGATATTGAAGCAGGTCATCCTGAAGTTGCTGATAATCAGCACGAAATTAATTTTTCTTGTGGGAATGCTTTGGAGCAAGCGGATAGAGTTCTTTTGTTTAAGGATGTTGTGAAAGAAATAGCTCGTAGACATAATCATCATGCAACTTTTATGGCAAAGCCAATAGCTGGTGTCAATGGTTCGGGAATGCATACTAATATGAGTTTGGGTGCTTTGGGAGGGGATGAGAACTTGTTTTATGACGAGGGTGCTGAGGATAAGTTATCTGTTCTTACTAAACAATTTATCGCTGGAATAATGGCTCATATAGATGCTATTACTGCTGTTGCAAATCCAACTGTAAATTCTTATCGCAGACTAATTCCTGGATTTGAAGCGCCAGTTTATACATCTTGGGGATATTCGAATAGATCTTCTTTGATCAGAGTTCCAGGAATAAAAAACCCAAAAGCTACTAGGATTGAGTTGAGATCTCCGGATCCGACGTGTAATCCTTATCTCGCATTTGCTGTTATTTTGGCGGCTGGTATTGATGGAATAGAAAAGGAAATGGTTCCTCCTGCTCCTAGAAAAGAGGATGTGTTTAAATTGTCTCCAAAAGAATTGGCTGAATTTGGAATTGGAACTCTTCCTACGAGTCTTAAAAGTGCTGTCGAATTCTTGGAAAGGGACGAGGTTGTTAGGGATGCTTTGGGGGAACATACTTATCAATCGTTCTTGAAATCTAGGATGGCTGAATGGATGGGGTATAAGCAAAGGGTTTCTAGAGAGGAGTTTTCAAGGTATGCCAGTGACTTTTAAACAGGCCCTCTGTTCAAAAAAATAGTTCAGAATTAGAACCGTTGACCAAAGAGCTGCTTAATCTGTTAAGTGGCTCTTTCTGTGACCTGGTTTTGTCGCGCCAGGGTTGAACAAATTATTTGCACGATTCGATGATGAATTTCTCGATCTCGAGTAGAAGTTCGCGGGTGTCTTCTACTGAAATTTTTATTTTTCCTGTTTTGAAGCTCTTGTCGATTTCTAGAAGTTTTCCGTATATATCTTTGAGTTGTTCGTGTGTGAAGTTTTTGCTTTGGTTTGATGCAGTCTGAGCGACGAATGGATGTAGCTTCAAACGTTTTGAAATTGATTGAGGGTGTTCACCTTGGTTTACGAGGAAGTGAGTTTGGATTAGTATTCGGAAATGGCGGACTAGCATGTAGAAAATCATCATTAGGTCTTCGCCGCTTTCGATCAATGTTTTGAAAACTTTGAGTGATCCTTTTCGATTTTTTGTGGCGAGTGAGTCTGTAAGTTTGAAGATTGAACTTGAGAGTGATTCTGCTACTAAATCTTCGATGAGTTCTTTTGTGATTGGTGCTTCGGGTCCTGATGCGGAGATCAATTTGTCGATTTCGTTTGAAAGTTGCCAGAGGTCTGGACCGACTCTTTCTGCGAGTAGAGTTGCGTTTAGTCTTTCGATTTTTCCTTTACGGTTTGTGGTTTCGTTTAGTACCCAGGTTGTTAATTGAGCTGGTTGGAGGGCTTTGAATTCAGTGACGCTTGCGATTTTTGTTAATTTTTTGAATAGGGAAGTTCTCTTGTCTGGGATTGCGTTTTCGGTAAAGACGAGGACGCAGAAATCTGGGATTTCTGATCCGAGAGTTTCAGCTACTTTCTTTTGTTCTTCTGCTTTTCCTTGGCCGAGATAGTTTTTTACTATTACTAGGCGTTTTTCTGCTAGGAAAGGCATGGCGTTAATATTTGTGCCGAATTCCTTTGTGTCCAATTCTTTTCCTTCAATGGTTTGTATATTCATGTCACCACCGTGTTTTTTTTCAAATTGGTCTGTCCAAAATTTGAGTTTTTGGTGGATAGAGTAGGTGTCTTCGCCGTAGAAGAAGTAGATGTTTTTTTGATTTGTATCAGTCATGTATTGGGATTATATCAATTTGACATGCGTAAAAAAAGAGCTGCTTTTCAACTGGAGCAGCTCTTTTATTTGATTTGTGATCTTATGACCTTTGAATGACCTTAGAATGCAACTTTGAGTTGAGTGAGGTCAAGCAGGTCAGATAGTCCTGGGGGAGTGTTAAGGAGGAAGTTCTGGCTAAATTTGATAGTTACAGAACCTTGTTCCATCGAAACACTTCCTGAGTATCTTCGTTTGCTGAATAGGTCAGCTACGTTTCCGATTAGGATTCCGTTGAATGTTAATGGGTTGTATGAGAATCCTTGAGAAGTTACTTTGCCGTCGTTTGTTCCATCTGTGTCGATTGTGATGTATACGCCATCGAGTTGAGTAACTCCAGGTGCGATATTTATATCTCCATCAATTACTATGAAGGCTGCGGATGGTACGTTCTTTGGATTTAATGGTCCAAATACATCTATAGCTTGGTATTTGATGTTGCCTGTGATGTTTAGATCGCCTCCTTTGATGATGTATGTTTGAGCAGCAGGATCTGAGATAGTCAATCCTGGGATTGTGATATCTTTGTTTGTGTAGCTGTAAATATTTGTGTTTGTAGATGGAGGGAATTGATTTGTGATCAATGTTTCGTGCCATCTAGATAGATTTGAGATGTTTTTGTTGATCTGGTTTACGATGTATTCTTGCTGCCAACCTTCTGCAACTTCTGCTTTCATTTCACAGATTGTACTTGAGAAGTTCTTGAGTGGGTTGTCGAATACTCCTGAGCTTGCTCCTTCTACATTTGAATATTTACAGATGTCGTGTGTTGGAGTTGTTAAGTAAGCTTGGTCGCTTAAGTCTCCTGCACCTGTTTTTGGAACTTCTTGTTTCACCTCCTCTTCAATTTTTATTGGAGTGATACTTGGTCCTTGAATGTTCTTTTGTTCTGAACAATAAGCAACATCGATACCTGAAGTCAGTTCTGATGAGAAGAATACATCTCCACCTGCACGAGTTAGAATGAATGGGCAGATTGCGACTACCATCGCGTCATCGTTGTCTGAGTCTACATCATCTCCTTCGAGGTCATTATCTTTGTATGTTTCGAATTCAATTTCGTTAGGGAATTGCTCACCACATCCGTCAGTTTCTGCGTTCAATTCCTGACAAGTTTCTTGGTTTAGAGTAGTCTCATTCTTCATCTCGTAGTAGATTTTTATCTTGTAGACGCCTTCGATGTTGTTGAATACCAATCCTTCGTTTGCATCTGCAAAGGCCTCTGCAAGATCGTCTAGATCGTTTGCATCAAAGTCTTTGTTTGTGACACAAACTTCTGTGGTTTCTAGATCGTTTCCGTCGTATTCACAGATTTCTAGGTCGTCATCGTCCTCGTTTAGGTAGGCTTCATCTGGATCGTTGTCGAAGTAAACTTCTATCCAAAGGTTGTCTTCAAATACCAATTCACCTCCTTTTGAACCTTCCAAGACTCCGTCTTCGAATTCGGTTTCTTGGATCAATGCAGATGAGACTCCTTTGCCGTTGCCAGGTTTGAAGTCGATTCTGTATGTTACATATTTGCTGTCTTCAGGGAGGATGGTTTCGCCATTCTCGCCTTTGTCTTTTGCAGATATGTTGATCAAATCGTCCCAATCTTCTCCGTAGTCTGAGTCGCCTGGATCGTTTCCGAAGTCGCCAGGTCTGACACGTTTCTTGATTGAAGCGTCAATTTTTTCTGTGATTTTAGGGCTGATTGTAGCTTCGCATACTCCAGGATCGGTTCCATCTACTTTGATGAAAACTGTGATTCCTTCGTATGGGTTTTTCAAGATGTTTGTGTATGAAGTTGATGTTTCGTGGTTGAAGTTTGCGATTCCTTCTGGATTTGTTGGGATTGTCCAATTGATTGTCCAGTCGTGATCAGAAGGTGTTCCTTCTACTTCTACTTCGAAGTCTTCTTCATCTTCATCTGGGTCTAGATTCCAATTTGACCCTGGTTTTATGATTTTTAGTTCTTCACATTTAGGTTTTTTTGGTGGTGGCGGTGGTGGTGGGTTGTATGGTTCAGGTGTGTAAGTCAGTTGGCTAACACAGGCTGTGTCAGCACCTTCGTCGTTTGCTCTGACTTGTACAACCCAGTCTGTTTGAAGAGTTGGGCCGAACATATAAACTCCATTGAATGCCTTTGAGTCTGAGACTATCAAGGTTGTTTCACCGTTTTCATCAGCTGTATCGTCCAGGCTGAGATGTGAATCATTTGCTGCAGTTAGGTTGAATCTGAAATCTCCATCGTAGTCGCCGAGATCTCCTGTGATGTAGAATCGAGTTGAATCAGGCGTAGATGCAGGTGGCCAAGATGGGTCTGCGTGCAATGCAATGTTTTGACATGCGTCTTCTGCTGGAACTACTATTGATAGATATTTTATACATCCAGGTTCTGTTAATGGATTTGAGGATGTAGCTTGAAGTGTGATTTTGTTTGTATGTGTTCCAGGGGCTAGGTTTTGCATTGGGTAGAAGTACACTTTTGTTGTGACTGGAGTTGCAAGTTTTTGTGTAGACCAGTTTTCAACAGGTTCAGGTATTGTGAGTGGTAGTTCTACGATTGGGATTGTGAAGTCTTGTTCTACGGCGAATCGTCCATATTGAGAAGTTGTTTCGTAGTCAACTCTAGTTGGTTGGTTTTCTGGTGGGGTGTAGTCGAGACTTGATTCAAAAATGTAAATATCTTCACTTGGTAGGGAAGTTACTTGTCCCATTGGAAGATTTCCTAGGTATGAAGTTACTTCGTAGGTTAATGCGTTGCAGACTTGCTCCTCTGGTGGGGGTTCGTCTGGGCAGGCAGGGAGAGAGAATTTACAAGCTTGTACGAGTTGGTCTTCGGTGTAATTGGTGGAACTGAATTTTGATAAATATCCGAATATGTTTGTGTTTTCTGGTGATATGTATTGAACTGCTGTTTGTTGAGTTGTGAGTGGGTTTTCTCCTGAAAACAAACCTATTCCAGCTGGATCTGAGTACCAATCGAAGGTTACAGATCCCTGTGGAGCTGGGAATGTTATGTCTCCTACGGACATTGTTATGTTTGAAGCTGTTATTATTACAGGTGTGTTTTCTTTTACACAGGCAAGCGCTTCATTTCCGCCATTTATGTACGAATAATCTACGTTTGAACAGGTTGGCGGTGCTATGATGTCAAATTCTTGTTCACAATCTTGTTCGTCCGTACATTCTCCAGATACTTTGATTTTGTCTATTCCTGTGTGTTTTGCGTAGAAATAGACTGTGTCTCCTTGGTACGCTTTTATTCCGTTTGTTGGAGTAGGGTCACAAGGTGGTTGTAGTTCTTCTGGAATATCTATCGTGTCGATGGAGAATCCGACGTCTACTTGATCGATTTTTTGGAAATTATTTACGGTGTTTGGTTCGATCGGGATTTTTCCTATGTCTATTCCTATGTCTGCGAGTAACACACTTGCTAGGAAATTTGAGTTTTTACTTGTTGATTTTGCAGGCAAGTTTGCAATTATGTTTTTTATGAATAGTGTGAGTTCGTTCATTCCATCACATTCGATTTGATTGAATGGATTGTCGTATGCGTTTGGATATTTTTCTAGTAGGTCTTCTTTAGATGCAAAGAATTCTCCGTCGTTAACGTCTTTTACTTCATAAAGAATTTCGTTGTTCCATGGATTCCCGTTGTATGCGAGAGTTTCCGCACTGAATTCAGAAATACTTCCAACAGGAATTTGTTCTGGGTGTTCAACGCAGATGTCTTCACAGGTGTTGTCGCAGACGTCAAGCGTTGCGATACAGCTTGTGTCTCCTAATTCTATGTTTGTAACTTCGCCGTCTATTAGTTTAATTTGATTGATTGTGGCTCCGTTTTTATCTGTGAAGTAAGCTGTCATGTTTCCGAGTCCGTAGAATTTTCCTGTGATTTTGTCTTGGTTTGAAAGGGGGATTGTGACTGGAAATGCTGTGAATTCGTTTAGAATCATGAATGGAGTTGTGATTTCGAGTTTTGGTACTATGTCTGGTCCTTGGTATCCGGCTGTGAAGGTGACGTATTGATCTGAAATGCTTCCGTCGTTCATATCTATATCTACTTCAAAGTTTGTGTATTTTGGTTCTAGGTCACATGTGTTTTGGATTACAACTGGTTCTGTGAGGGTTAGATCTGTACAGTGTTTGTATGTGATTTCGGGTTCGTAGTCAGGTTCATAAACTACTTCTGCTCTAAAATAGGCGAATCCGCTGTATCTAAGGCATCCTGGTATCTCATCGAAGGTGATATAGATTCTGTTTGTGTCTGCGTCGTAAACGGTTTGTGCTGTTATTGGGAATACTTCATAGTCCCAGTCTGAGTCGATTGGCTCTGTGATATTTTCGTTGGCAGTAAGAGTTGCTACTACGACATTTATTATGGTTTGTGCTTGTGGTAGGTGATCGAACCAGTAATAGTTTAGGCCAGAAGGATTTCCTGCCCAGTCGTCGAGTTCTGGGGCTCCGGTATCGGCTGCATTCTCAATGTCGTCTCCGTCGTGATTGTATGCCATGAAAAGGTTTGTCTCTTCTGGTATGGCTTCTAGGTGGAAATCATGTGTTGCTTTTAGAGTGGTGTCATCGGTTACTGTTTTCACATTGTTTCCTATTTTGTTTGGATCTTGTGTTCCGTAATATTCGAAAGCATAGTCATTTGCGGTGTATTTTAGTTGGTTTGTTTGTGCGACTATATTATCGTAATAACCAACATTTTGTCCGGCATATATAAACCCGACTGGTTTGGTTCCAAAATCATTGGGGGCGTTTTCTGAGGTTGGGATTGAGAGATCTACTCCTATTTTGATGTCTTTTGCGTTGACTGTTGGGCCTGTTAGGCCTCCATCATAAGGATCTTCAGCGTTGTTGTGGAAGTAGATTTGAAATTCTAAGATGTCGCCATCTTGAAGGTCAGTCCATCCGTCTGTGTATTTAGAATCGCCACATATTGGGTCACAGACTGTGATAACGTTGAATTTGCGTTCGTCTCCATTCATCGGATCGTCTAACGCTAGATTTCCTGAATAATTGTTAAATGAGTTGTATCTTAGTCCTGCGGTTCCTTCTTCCGGAAATGGGGTTGAATTTCTCCCAAGTGGTGTGAAGGTTGTCGCGTATGCGATTCCTTGGAAGGCCAGAAGTGCTAGGATTAATGGGACTAATATTTTTTTTGTTTTCATATTTGTAATTGTTAGTTATTTATTTTGGTTTTATTTCTTGAAGTTTGTTTTTGCTCCGGCGCTTCCAGTTCCTATAGGTTTAGCACTGCTTGTTTTTAGATTTACTTTTATTTCTGGATTTCTTTTAACTGTTCCGTAGCTTTTGCTTTGGAACTTTCCTCCTTTTCGTCCCTCCTCTCGTGGTTTGTCTTTCTTAAATCTAACTCCAATTCCCAAACAGAAGTCGATGTATAATTTCTTTATTTGTGGGTCTAGAGTTTCGTAGTTTTCTCTGGTGACTGTGATTGTTTTTCCGCCTTTCTCGATTTTGACAGCGCCATCTTGGATGGCTTCAAATCCTGCATTACCACAGTCTGACCAAGAAATACTTCTTGTTGATGATCCTAGTGTGAATGAGAATTTAACATCTTTATATTCTATAACAGTAGGTTCTCCCGCGAGTTGGTCGCTTCTGAATTGTTCGCATAATTTTTGGAATTCTCTAACTGCCGTTAGATTTCCACTGTTGTCGTCGATAATTTCTGGGTTTTTGAAGCATTTCATTAGTATTTCGTAATTTTTATCTCCAAGTACGAATACGATTGCTCCGAGGCCTCCGACTCTTCGTGCGAATTCTGACTCGAGGAAGTCTTTGTATCCTGGGATTCCTGCTAATTTTTCGACTGGGCTTGCTGTTTCAAGTAAGACTTTGCCCATGTTAGAGTTTGTTTCGTACATAGTAGCTGTTCCTTTCAAGAATCCGGCAGGTCTGATTGTGCGTTCTGCGGTTGCTATTGATTGAAGTGTTCTTGCTACCGCAGGTACCTTTTTGCCACCTGTCTCTGCTGAAGTCTTGTGTGTTCCGTATAGGATAGTTGATCCTTCCCATAGACTTTCGACTTCTAGTGTCAAAAGTGGGTGATTTATTAGATCTTCTATTTTTGTGTTGAGATTTACTTTTGGAACTTTTGATTTGATGTCTAGTACCATTTGTTCGGCTACTTTCTTACCTGTTAATCCTTCTTTGACTTCGACTCCTCGGTCTTTTAGACGTTTGATAGCGGCATCGAATTGTGGTTCGAATCCTTTTGCTACATAGTCTGCATTGTCGAATAGGATTTCTCGTGTTGAGTTTATGTATTTTATGAATTTTTCTCTTTTTGATTTGTCTTTTAGGAATTCTTTTGAGGCTCTTGGTCCCATTGCTTGTAGGGCTTTCAAGTTGCCTTCCGTGAGTCCTGCAGCTTTCATGGTTTTTGAAGCCAAGTCGATGAAGTATCTTCGAGTTAAGTATTGAGCTGCTAGATTTCTTTCTAGGTCGGATAGAATTCCATCCTCACCTAGTAATTCTTTGCTGAAGATTGTTCCTTCGTTTTCAGCAAGGAAAGCAACTATGCTTCCTGATTTGTCGATTATTGTTTTTAGCTTTTTGTAGAAAGCGTCATCTGTAAATGCTTTGTCCATAGATTCTTTTATTTCTTTTTGGACGTTCTCTTCTGTTTTTTCGAATTTTGTTTCAGGGATTGATCCTTTGTGTTTTTGAATCAAATCTGTTTTGTCTTGAATATCTGCATCGGAAATTGATGTATTTACTTCTGATGCTCGAGCTAATCTGATTTCTCTTCGAACTTGTTCATTTTCTAGAGAATTCCAGCCTTGTACATCGAAGACGGTTTGGCTTTTGCCGAGGTGTTTTGCGTTTTCACCTTGTTTTACTGCCCATTCATATCCTGGGAGTTTTTCGAGATATGCTGCTTCGTGTTCTTGTATATTGAGTCTATCTCTACCTCCTCTTACGGAAGATTTTTTCTTGATTGTTATTACGTCTTTCACAGAAGATCCATGTTTTCCTGTTACTGCTGGGAAGAAGAATCTTTCTCTTGTAATGATGAGATTTTCTAGATTTCCTTCGAGTGCTAGGCCTTCACCTTTTCTTGTGTGAATTGCTAGTTCGCCTGCAAGTGCTGGGTCGGGATGAACTTCCATTTCTACTTTTCCTCCTATGCTTGGATCGTCTGCGTCGAAAATGTGGAGTACTCTTTCTGTACCGGCATTTGACTCTTCAACTCTCATGTTTACGTCTTTGAGAGCTGAATTTCTTAAATTGCTGTCTGATAGGTTAGAGAAGTCTAGTTGGACTGGTTGGGTTTTGCTTATCAATCTACCAATTCTTCCGTCTGCTGTAATGTATACTTGTGACATATTTTCGACTCCGATTCCGGTTAGTTCGTTGAATCCTAGTTTTTCTTCTAGTTCGTCTTCTACGGCCATTGATGAATTGATCCCTAGTAGTCTTGCTTCTGATTTAAGTAATGGGCGAGAGACTGTTCCTGCTGGAATTGAGAATTTGACGTATGTAGGGATGCCTAGGACTATTTCTGAAATTGGTACCCAGTCTGTTTTTGCTAATGACTTTGAAGCTGATTTTGCAGATGATGCTTGCATGTCTATTAACTGGAATTTCAGTAGGGAGATTATCATTTTGTTTGATATTGCAACTTTTCCTCCAATCTTGTGGTCGAATAATGGTGCAAACTGAGGAATGTTCCTTGCTTCTTCTAGTACAGCTTCTTCTGCACCTTTTTTTCCTGCGTCGTATTCTTTTAATAGAGCTTGGATTTTCTCGAATCCTTTTTCTTTAACTGTTTCTCCGAGTTTTAAGTCAACTGCTTTGGTGTAACTTCTTCCAGCTCCGTATGCTAATGCTGGAATTGGAATGAATGCTGTTGATGAATGAGACAACAGACCTGCCATAGCGAGTCCTTCGTACGCTGTGTTTCCATATGCATGTCTGTTTTGTGCTCCTAGCAATACTCCACCTCCGCCTGTTATGTCTCCTGTTACAGCTACTCCTATTGTGAATGTAGAATTTCCTGCTTTGAATGAGTATGCGAGTTGTACTCCAGCTCCTCCAGAAGCGGTTGCATGTACTCCGAGACTCAAACCTCCTCCGAGATTAAAATTACATCCTGCTCCAAATAGAGCATTTGTATTTCCGCCACCTGCAATTACAGCCATTCCTGCTTGGAATTTACTAACTGCAGATTTTACTGTACTAATTTTGGCTCCTGTTGAGATAGCCCATTCCATCCATGCTCTCATTGCAGGATTTTTTGGCATCTTTAGGGTGTCCATCTGTTCTTCGTACTTTGTGTTGTATTCAACGAGGAGACCTAATTGGAAGGCTTTTTTTCGTTTTTCCAAGAGTTTTCCTGCGCCTAAGCCTCTTACACCAAGTTGGCTTATTTTTAGTTCGTTAAGTTCTTTATTGAATTCACTTCCGGGTTTGAGTGCTTCTGCAACTTCTTCTTCGGTTGGAGCTTCTCCTTTTTCTCCTCCTTTGCTTAGATACATTTGAAGGGCCCCTAGTTTTATGAATTTATTTACTTCTTCTTCTAGTTTCGCGATGTTTAATGTCTTGAATCCTCGTACTGCATCTACATCATAATATTCTCCGTGGTACATCAGGTAGTTGAATGCAGCGTCTGATGTCATTTGTTGGTTTAGTCTGTTTCTGTCTTGAAGTAAGGCATTTCCATCAAGTTGTGTCATGTATGTGAAGTTTTCAACTCCTTTACATCCATCGACAACTTGTTTGAGCCATCCTCTCTTGTCACCACCGTCACAAAGATCTTTCAATTGTTTGATTGCTTTTGTTTGGCGGTCTATGAATGGGAGCTTGTTTCTCAAGATTGTTATGTCGTCATCTTCTACCCAGTCTTGGCTTCCAAGTCCCATGTCGTCCATCTCATAATGACCACTGTAGTTCTCTAGAGTTCCGTCTACTATAGATAGGACATTCTCAAGAATATGTATAGATTCTTTTTTAATTTCTTTTGGTAGTTTTATAAGGCGGAGTTGTTTTCCTGTGTTCATTTCGAGACATCCTTGTTTTATGAGTTCTTCTGGACTTATTTTCAGGAAGAGTGCTTGAAGGAATATCTTGTTGTCGATTTTGTCGACGTATGGGGTGTATTTATCTTCTAGTAATCCTTCTTTAATTTGTTTTTTAAATCCTTCTTTTGCTTGGTCTACTAGTTTTTGGTCTATACCAATTTCTAGATTTTTTGAATTGTGGTATGGTGAAACTTGGTCGAGTTTGAATCTGTTTCCAGCTGGAAGAGAGAACTCTGCATAGTGTTCTTCTCCTCGTTCCATCATTCCCCAGATCAAATCTTCTGTTGTTTTTGGAGTATTGTCTTTTTCAAGTTTTGTGAAAGCTAGATTCTCCAGACTTTCTAATAGTTCGATTATTGGTTCAACAATGTGTAAGAAGACTCTGTTCATGAACTCCGCGTGTAGTTCGTTTTTTTCTGCTGAAATTAGTCCTTTTTCTATAACTTCTGAAAGGTTGCTTGGATCAAGCATGTATTCTAATCCCAAACCTTTTTTACCCATGATTTCTGAAAGGGCATTTGAGTCTGTTTTTTGTCTAAAAGCACCTTCTATGTTTGGTTTGGCAAATTTCAAGACTTCTTTGTAGTCGACTCGTTTGTTGTTCCATTCTGTGATCATTTTTACAGCTAATTTTGGCATTTCGTGTTCTGAGATGCCATGGCTGCCTTGTGCTAGCGAAGTTACGTTGAATCTTTGTAAGGCTCTCATCACAGCTTTGTTTCCGTCCAGCAATTTCCAGTTTTTTAGCATTTTTCCTTCTGGAAAGTGTTTTTTCTCGAATGCTTTGACTTTGTATGTTTTCGTGAGTTTGCTGAGCATATTTTCTCTGTTATTTTTTTCTGCTAATTCTTCTGCTTGTGATAAGTCTGCACTTCTTTCGAGTGTTTTTTCTCTTTCCCTAAAGGTCTCGTAGTCTTCTTTACTTAGATATTTTTTCAACATTTGAATTGTTTTGACTAACAAGGCGTCTTTGTTTTCTGGATCATCAAAGCCATGTTCTTTCGTCCATTCAACTTTTACACCATGGAAATCTACAGTAATGTTTTCGTAGAATTTACCTAGATCTTTTGACATCGAGATTCCGCCTTCTGAAATTGCTTGAGTTATACCTTCGAGGGTTGAGTAAACTAGGTGGTCTTCTTTTGCATCTAATTTTTCTTTTGTCATTCTCATGTAGTAGTCTAGTTTGCTTTGGACAAATTGTGGTCCTTGGCTCATCAAGAATCTACTATCTTCAGTGAGAGAAGGTTCTTTGACCATAGTTACGTCAGCTCCAGACATTTCTTCGACGTCTCTCTCTGTATCACGGACTATGTTTGCGTGTTTCCCGAGAATTACACTTTCTTTTTGTCCTGTTCCTGTGTAGTCGAATCCACTCGGATCTACTCTGAGACCTGAGTCGAGATAATATTCGTCTGAATCTGCGTATCTCCAGATTGCTCTTAACTGTGGAGTTCGTTGTCCAATCTCTTTATATACGAGTTTTGTTCCTTTTTTTGTTGTGATTGTTAATGTTCTCAAATTTGTGTCTGGGTCTTTCACCAATTCAATCTTGTTTACAATTTTGTCTTGGATTTTTTCTACAGCTACGGTTGGTGTTTTGGTGCCTTTCTCAAGATCTTCTTCAATAGGCTCAACAGCTGATTCTGCTAGAGTTTCTTCTTCTACCATTTTTTCCAATCTTTTTTCTTCTGCTTTTTTTGTAGCTCTTTTTAATGCTTTGGGATCAACTTGTTTTTTTAATTCTGGGTCTGCAGGGATGTCGTCTGCGGTGAAGAGAGCTCCTGTATGGTCCGCATATAGAATTTTATCACCTATTTTTGCTACGAATTCTTTTCCAGACATTTGTGCTGTAGAAGGCTGTATAGCGTCTATGTATGTTGATTGGATCAATTTCTCCACTTCTGTGAATTTTGGAATTGTGAATTCTTTAGTTTCAGGTCCTTCTATTGTGTGCTCTGGATTTGATGCTGGATTTGAGCCTAGAACTTTGTATTTGTATGTCCCATTTTCATAAGTAAAGATTATTGTTGCTGACTTTGTCATTCTTTTTCCTTCTGAGGTTAGTTTCCAGCAAGTTAGAGCGTAGGTTTCTGGAGTTTTGCCAACAACTAATTCATCGTGTTGTTCTTCAACTTGTTCTGGATCGAGGTTTATTGGCTTGTTTATTAACTTGAGCTTGTATTCTGCAACTTGTTTTTTCATCTCTATGATGTTCTTTTTCTCTTTTTCTAATCCGCTTCTTTGTTCTTGAAGTTCTTTGAGTAAGGTTTCTCTTTTTGATTCCATCTTTATTCTTGCTTGTGACTTGATGTCAAATTTTCCAATTTCATTACCGTTGCCTTTGTCATCTTCGAGAAATATTTGTATGTAATCTTTGTTTGCTTCTTTGCTGAATCTTAGAGATTTGTAACTAGGGTCTTCTTTTTGGATTTTTTCGGTCAGGTTTTCTGTTCCTGTTAGTGGGTTTTCGTTGAAAGCTTGTACGAAATCTAGTGTTTGCATGTGTCGAGCCATCAAGTTTGATCCATATAGTTTTCCAGCCATTTGTCCGCACGCCATATCTACTTCCATTACTGTTAATCTTCTTTTTTGGTCTGCAGAACTTATGAAAACACCCGTGGTCGCTTCATATTCTTCTGTTTTGAGTCGATCAGATTCCTCTTTGCTCATGAGTGTTGAAATTGCTTTTATTCTCATTAGTTTTTCATCGATTCGTTCACCTTTTTCTACATTCATGTGTGGAAGCTCGCTCATTTCGTTGATGAAAACAAGTCGCATTTCTTTGAACAGAGAATAGTTTTTGTTGGAATTTTTCATAATATTTTTGTTTATATTTTTTGTTTTTTGTATTAGTGAATTATATCAAATTTTGGGCTTTAGGTCAACGAGGAAAAGGCGAAAACTCGTTAGTATTTTCTTCCGATGATGGTATCCTTCATTCAATGATAATTATCAACTTCAAAGACTACGAAGAATCAACTGGCGAGAACGCTGTGATTTTGGCAAAAGAGTTTGAAAAAGTTTTCAATGAAACGGGTGTTCCGATCGTTGTTGTAGTGCATCCTTTTGACCTTCGGAATGTGGTTGAAGCGTGTCCGAATTTGGACGTTTTTTGCCAGACTGTAGATAGTTATACTTTGGATAAAGATGGTAATAAGAAGGGTACTCAAACTGGTCGAATTACTCCTGTTATGCTGAGGAAAGTTGGCGCAAAAGGAGTTATTCTAAATCATGCAGAGAACCCTCTCGAGGACGGTGAAATCAAAAGAATAGTGGATGATATGAAAGATGATTTTCCTGAGGCTAAAATTGTTGTTTGTGTGGAGAGTTCTGAGCGCGCCGAGGCTATCTCCGAGCAGGTTGAAGTGGACTTCATTGCAATTGAGCCACCGGATCTAATTGGTGGTGATATTTCGGTAACAACTAGGCCTGAAATTATAGAGGAAGCTGTGGAAAAGATAGGGGATAATGTTTTGGTTGGAGCTGGCGTGAAAACGGCTGACGATATTATCAAAGCTTTGGCGCTTGGAGCCAAGGGAGTCTTGCTCGCATCGGGGGTTATAAAACCGAAGAATGGACTTCGTTCTTACGAGGCGTTGATCGCTCTTACAAAAGCATTTTAACCTTACTTAAATGGCTGAAATTGTTGCTCTCATATTGCTTGGTTTTTGGACTGCTTTTTTGGTTTATGATTTCAAGAAAGCGGTCATTGTTTTGCCGGTGTTTTTCCCTCTTTATTTGCTGAAATTTCAAGTTGGGTTTGTGCCTTTCAATGTGATAGAGGTGATGGTGTATTTGACTGCGATTTTTTTGTTTGGAAAGTTTGTGAAAAAGCGTATTGAAGGTAGTGTGAATTGGGTCGAAAAATTTAAAAAATTGGTACTTGGTGATGGTGGGATTTTTAAGGACGTGAAGGTGCGTTTTTTTAAGCTATTTTTGCCTGCGATTGTGCTTGCTTTGGGTTCTATCTCGGGGCTTTATTTATCGCATCTTTTTGGGTTTACGATTCCTGCGCTTGGGATACTGAAAGGATGGGTGCTTATGCCTATGTTATATGGTTGGATTGTCATTAGAGTTTTGGAAAATATTGAGGAGAAAAAAGCAACACTTTATGCCTACTTAGTGGCATCTTTGCTGCTTAGTTTGTGGGGGATTTATCAAGCTGTGACTGGGGACTTTATTACTATAGATGAAAGGGCTTCAGGTCCCTTTGAATCAGCAAATTATTTGGCATTATTTATAGCTCCTGCCTTTGCACTTTCTTGTATTTTAATTTGGCAAAGATTGGAGGAAAATTTCCTTGAAAAATATGAGGATAAATCTGCAATAAAGAGGTTTTTCGACAAGGTTAAAAGTCTATTTGTGAAGATTGAAGTGAAGGAGGTTTTGTCACCTATTTTTGTGTTTGAGTGGGTTTGTTTTATCTTGATTGGGATGGCTTTGGTTGCGAGTAGGTCTTACGGAGGTATTTTAGCTGTAGTTGGTGCGTTGGTCCTATATGCGGCTTATGTGATTTTTCTGTCTGTTTACAGGAATGGTTATGGAGGGTTGCTGAAAAAAATATCGATTTTTATTGTGATTGCTCTTATTGGGATTACTGCTTTTTGGACCCAGATGGGAACTGGTAAAATGAATGATTTTTTGGCGTTTGATAGGCAGAGTTCTTCTTCTGTTAGGGTTCAGACTTGGACTATCACTTTGAAATTAATAGAGGAGAATCCGTTTTTGGGACTTGGTTTGGGCCGATTTCAGACGGTTTATGAAGAAAGAGGGGCTGAATTGCTTGGTGTTGAGCCTTATGAAGAGACTATGTTGCATCCTCACAACCTTGTTTTATCGACTTGGGCAAATGCCGGAATGGCTGGTGTAATTGCTCTGGCGTGGCTCATCGTGGCTGTTTTTTGGTCGTTGAAGAACAAGAAGTTGTCTATTGAAGAAAGGCGTTTTGTTGCCCTTGTTATAACTATGTTTTTGGTTGTTTTGCTTCACGGAGTTGTGGATCAACCTCTTTGGAAGAATGATTTAGCCCTTATATGGTGGATGATAATATGTCTAGTAATGTAATCTCTGGAAAAATTGAAAAAGGGGAGGGTTTGGGATCGAGAATTTCGTATCCTACTATTAATGTGATTTTGGATAGGGACGAGGATCTTGCAGGAGTTTATGTGTGCAAAGTTCGTTTTCCAAGTGATCCTGGAAGGAAAGAGGTTTATGGGGCAGGTTATGTTGGTGAAAAAAAGAGTATTCCTTATGAAAAGTTTGTTTGTGAGGTTAATTTATTTGATGAAGAAGGAGATTTATATGGTTTGGAAGTTGAGATCGAGTTGCTGGAGAAAATTCGGGATGTACAAAAGGTGAAAAATTTGGAAGAATTGAGATCGCTAATTTCGGAAGATGTTAAAAAAGCAAAAGAATGGTTATTAAAAAATTAAGGAAACTAGTCTCTGAGACGAATCCACTACGGCTTCTCTATCACAAGATGTTTGCTGTTGCTGGTGCTTTTTGGTACAGGTTTCCTTCGAGAAAAATGATTGTGGTTGGTGTGACTGGAACAAATGGGAAGACAACGACTGTGAATTTGATTGCCCATATTTTGGCGTCTGCAGGTCATAAAGTTGGGATGACTTCGACTATTAATTTCCAGATTGGTGATAAGAAATGGTCAAATAAGACAAAAATGACCTCGCTTGGCAGGTTTGGTCTTCAAAAAATGCTTCGTCGGATGGCGAATGCTGGTTGTGAATACGCTGTTATTGAGGTGTCTTCTCATGCGATGACTCAATCTAGAGTATGGGGAATCAATATTGATATTGGGGCCTTTACTAATGTGACTGAGGATCATATTGAATATCATGGGAGTAAGGAAAAATATTTGGCGGCTAAAGGTGAATTATTTAAGAAGATTTCTTCGAGTAAGAGAAAGACTGGAATTCCCAAACTGCTAGTTTTGAACCAAGGGGATCCAAGTTTTGATTATTTTGATCAATTTGTTGCTGATAGAAAGATTAATTATGGATTAAAAGAGGGGACTGTTCGGGCTTCTTCTATTAAGTTGCGTCCGGATGGTAGTAAATTTGTTTTGAATATTCCAAATCAGATCAGGGATGTTGATCTTGGTTTGCCTGGGGATTTTAATATTGAGAATGCGCTTTGTGCGGCTAGTGTTTGTTTGGGTTTGAATATTGATTTTGAGAAGATCGTAAATGCGCTCGGGAGCGCAAAGACTGTTCCGGGCAGATATGATCATGTGAATGCGGGGCAGGATCCTGCTATCGTTATAGATTATGCTCATGCTCCAGATTCGTTGGAGAAGCTTTTGTCGATGTATAGGGATCTGACGTTGGATGGGAAGTTGTATGCTGTTTTTGGGGCAACTGGTGGTGGTCGAGATAGGGGAAAGCGTCCAAAGATGGGTAATGTTGCGGATAAATATGCTGATTACGTGGTTGTAACAAATGATGATCCATATGATGATGATGAGATCTCTATAATTGATGATGTTTGTGAAGGTATTGATCGAAAAGAAGGAGAGAATTTTTGGAAAATTCCAGATAGGAGAGAGGCGATTAGGCTTGTTCTGGCTTTGGCAAAGAAAGGCGATAGTGTGGTGATTGCAGGAAAGGGAGCTGAGGAAGTTATGAAGATTAGAGGGGGAACTATTCCTTGGAATGATAAGGCTACGGTTGTTGAGTTACTTCGAAGAGATATTTCGGTCGGATTAGTTGAATAAATAATTTGTACAAATGGATGGGTTTTTGTTTATAGATAAGGAAAAAGGCATCACTTCTTTTGATGTCATTAGACAGCTTAAAAAAACTGGTCTTATTGGTAAAAAGAAAATAGGTCATGCAGGAACTCTAGATCCGATTGCAACGGGTCTTATGATTATTGCTTTGGGGGAGGGGACTAAGCTTCTTGAGTTTTTGATTGGTGCTGATAAGGTTTATAGGGCTTCTTGCAAGTTCGGATATGTGTCGGATACTTATGATGCGGATGGTGTGGTTGAGCCATATTCAGAATCGGATGTGAAAGAGGTTTCTCGCGAGGAGGTTGAAAAGGTTTTTGAAGATAATTTTCTTGGTAAGATTGCTCAGATTCCTCCCAAATATTCTGCGAAAAAAATTGATGGGAAGAGAGCATATGATCTTGCTCGGGAGGGAGTAGAGTTTGAGATGAAAGCGCGTGAAGTAGAGTTATATGATTTCAAAATTATTAGTTTTGATTGGCCTTTGTTTGAATTTGAGATTAGCTGCAGTAGTGGAACTTATGTTCGATCAATTGTTCATGATCTGGGGCAGATTCTTAAATGTGGGGCTTATATGACTGATTTGAGAAGAACTGAAGTTGGGTTCTTGGCCGAAGGAAAGAGTCGTGGGATTTCTGTAGATGATGCGGTGAAGGTTGATGAGATCTCTGATCTTGGAGAGGTGATTCATGTGCCTGAGGAATTATTCGAGGGATATCCTTTTTGTGAGGTTAATATGAATGATTATAGTAGGTTGAAAAACGGTGGTTTCGTGTTGAACACAAAAAGTATTCAAACAAACGATGTTTTGGCTTTTTGTGGCGGTAAAATCGTTGGAGTGTTGGAACCCACCATGAAAAATAAATTTGTAAAATTTAGAAAACAGATTAAACTCTCCCCGTGAATTATTTTGGTATTATAGCTTTGGTTAGTTTTTCTGCAGGTGTGATTCTGAACTTCTTTGGAATTAAGTATTTTCCGAAGTGGAAGATGATGGATCGGCCTGAGAAATACAATTTAAATAGAAAACCTATTCCTTATTATGGTGGGGTTTTGTTGTTTTTGGCTTTTTTGTTTTCGGTTTTGATTTTTGTTGATATATCGAGAGAAGTTGTTGGGTTGATGGCGGGTGGAGCTATAATTGTTTTGATTGGGCTTTGGGATGATTACAGGGGTTTGAGTCCGTATCTTAGGATTTTGATGCAGGTTGTTGCTGCTCTTGTGTTGGTTGGATCTGGTATAGGGATATTGTCTATAACGAATCCTTTGGGTGGTGTTTTTGATCTGTCATTGTGGTATTGGTACGGGATTCCTGTTCTTGGTGCGATTTTTACTGTTATTTGGATTGTTTTGATTACGAACACAATGAATTTTCTTGATGGAGTTGGAGGGTTGTCATCAGGAGTTTCTTTTATTGCTTCGCTTACGATCTTCTTTTTGAGTGTTAGACCTGGAATTCATGTGGATGTTGCGTCTCAGGAGACTGTTGCTGTTATTGCTTTGATTTTGGCTTTTTGTTCTCTTGCATTTTTGGTTTTTGATTTCCCACCTGCAAAGATGTTGATGGGGGATGCTGGAAGTACTTTTTTGGGATTTACTTTGGCTACGCTTGCTATTTTTTCTGGAGGGAAGGTTGCGACGGCTTTCTTGGTGTTGGGTATTCCAATTTTAGATGCTTCTTGGGTTATTTTTAGGAGAATTTTTGAAGGGAAGAAACCTTGGCAAGGGGATTTGAAACATCTTCATCATAGGCTTCTTGCTTTGGGTATGAAGGAGCAGACGGTGCTTTATGTTATTTATGGATTTTCTGTTTTGTTTGGGGTGACGGCTGTGGTTTGTGTCAGTTCCAAACAGAAGCTATTTGTGTTGATAGGGCTTGTTGTGTTGATGCTTCTTTTGATTGCTGGAATTTTGATGGCTTCGAAAACAAAGAAAACATTGAACAAATAGGTCAATTTGGTATATAAGTACTTTACCTAAGAGGTTTTTTTATGGGCGATATTGTTTCAGATATAAAAAATAGACTTAGCATCGAGGATGTTGTAGCTCCTTATGTTGAGTTAAAGAGGGCAGGCAGGAATTTTAAAGCGTGCTGTCCTTTTCATAGTGAAAAAACACCGTCTTTTGTAGTTAGTCCAGAAAAGCAAATTGCTTACTGTTTTGGCTGTCATAAAGGAGGGGATATGTTCAAATTTATTCAAGAGGTTGAGGGGGTTGAGTTTCCTGATGCCGTGAAGATGTTGGCAGATAAAGCTGGTTTGAAAGCTGATGTTAAGAAATTTAAAGGTAAAGGTAAGGGAGGGAAGAGTGTTAAGGAGCAATTAATTGAGATGCACGAGGAGGCTTGTAAGTTTTTTGAAAGTAATCTTTTTGATAAGACCGAGGAGTCAAAGAATGTTTTATCTTATCTAGAAAGAAGGGAAATTAAGAAGGAAACTCTTAAGGATTTTAGAGTTGGTTTGGCAAAGATGGAATTTGATCAGCTTTATAAACATTTGATCAAGAAGGAATATACCCATGATTTACTTATTAAATCTGGTTTATTTACTTTGAAGGATGTTGTTGGGAAAGGAATTTATGACAAATTCAGATTGAGATTGATGTTTCCGATTTTCGATCATATTGGGCGAGTTATTGGATTTGGTGGACGTGCTTTGAAGAAGGACCAAGTGCCGAAATATCTTAACTCTCCAGAAACCCAGATCTATTCAAAGGGACACGTTTTGTATGGTTTATCACATGCTAAACAACCAATTAAGGATGCTGATAAAGTTGTTGTTGTTGAGGGTTATTTTGATGTTATATCTTTGCACCAAGAGGGTGTGAAAAATGTAGTTGCTACTAGCGGGACTGCTCTTACTCCTGAACAGGCAAAACTTATCAGTAGGTTCACCAAAAATGTTGTTTCTTGTTTCGACACTGATTCTGCAGGGATAGATGCTACGAAGAGAGCTTATGAAGTTTTGCAGTATAACAATATGAATATTCGTACGGTCAAGATGCCAGACAAGATGAAAGATCCTGCGGACTTTATGGTTGAGTATGGTAAAAAATCAAAGGATATGTTTTCGATTTTAATCGAGGATGCTCCGTATTTTTTGGAGTATTATATAGATATTTTGAATGCGAAATTTGATGTAAAAACTCTCGAGGGTAGGAGGGATTTCTTGGACGAGGTCATACCTTTGGTCAAGGTGCTTTCAAGTAGTATAAAGGTTGATCATTATGTCAGGATTTTGGCAAAATATTTGGATACGAAAGAGAGGTTTTTATATGATGAAATTGATAATTTCAAGTTGCTCAGGGATCATAGGCCAAGTTTGGATTCAGATCTTCCGAAATCTTCAAAACTGGATGCGAGAGAAATATTGATAGCTCTGATTTTGAATCATCCACAGCTTTTTGAAACGGTTGATAAAGAGCTAAATAATGACGATTTCAAAGATGAATTAAAAGACGTTTACATCGAGATTGGCCGTCAGTATAATAACGTTCGTACCAAAAAGGAGGGTTTTGATTTCGAAAGCCAGAATGTCTCTAGTCTAAGCGAAAAAGTTATGGTTCTGTCTCTCTACGGAGAAGAGAGATATGATGGGTTTGGAGAGGAATCTATTGCAAAAGAAGTCGAAAAATTAATTGACAGTGTGAAGAAAACACGGCGAATGCATAAAAGAGTTGAGGTCGAAAGAGCTCTAAAAGAAGCGGAAAAGTCTGGAGATAAGGAGAAGAAGAATGAGCTTTTGAAACAATTCCAGGAATTATTAACTCAATAATAACATATGGCTAGAACAAGAAAATTCATTCAAAATCCGTCTGATGAAATGCTAGCTGAATTCCCTAAAGAAGTTCAGGGGCTTGTTAAGAAAGGGAGGGAGCATGGTTTTGTTACTCAACAAGAACTTCTGAAAGCTATGCCTAATATCGAAAATGACCTTATTCTTCTCGATGATATCTATACTTTGTTTATGGATTTGGGAATAGAGGTCCTTGATATGAAGGAGAGCTTGATTTGGGGTGATGATGCAGGTTTGGGGGATACTGATGATGTTGATGACGAAGTGGACAAGGAGGATCCGAAGGGCAAAAAGGGTGTGAAAGATGAGAAGATTGATGTTAGAAGAATTGAAAAGGAAGTTAACAAAGAGGCTAAAAGAGAAAGGAAAAAGAAAGATGAACCTAAGTATTCTGTTGAATTGAAAGAGATCGCAAATGATTCAATCAGGCTTTATTTGTGCGAGATTGGAAAGGTTGATCTACTTACTGCAAAAGAGGAGGTGGAGCTTGCTAGGAGAATAAGAAAAGGTGACCAGTCAGCGAAGCAAAGACTTGCTGAAGCAAACTTGAGATTGGTTGTGTCTATTGCGAAGAAATATATTGGTAGAGGACTTTCATTTTTGGATTTGATTCAGGAAGGAAATATAGGGCTTTTCCGTGCTGTGGAGAAGTTTGATCCTGATAGAGGGTTCAAGTTCTCAACATATGCTACCTGGTGGATTAGACAGGCTATTACGCGTGCTATAGCGGATCAGGCTCGTACTATTCGTATTCCAGTTCACATGGTTGAGACAATCAATAAGCTTACTCATGCTCAGAGACGTTTGGTTCAGGAGCTTGGTCGTGAACCTCTTGTAGAAGAACTTGCAGCTGAGATGGATATGGATATTAAGAAAGTGCGTCATATTATGAAAATTTCACAAGATATTGTGTCTCTAGAAGCTCCGGTCGGAACTGAGGAGGATAGTAAACTTGGTGATTTCATTGAAGATGATGAAGCTTTAAGTCCTTCAGATTCAACTAACAGACAACTTCTAAAAGAAAATATAAAAGAGATGCTTCAATATTTATCACCTCGTGAGAGAAAGATCATTGAAATGAGGTTTGGTCTTCTTGATGGAGTTGGGCACACTCTTGAAGAGGTTGGTCAGGAGTTCCATGTTACTCGTGAACGTATTAGGCAAATTGAAGCAAAAGTATTACAAAAACTAAAAGAACATCCGACGAGTGTAAAAATTCGTCCTGAATAACTTAACAAACAATTTTTATGGCTAAAAAAGTAATTAAAAAAGCTACCAAAAAAACAGAAGATGTGTTGCAGGATTTTGATGATGGTGAAAAGAAAACTCTGCTTACGCAGGCAGGTTTGGACAAACTAGTTGAGGAGCTTGCGTATTTGAAATCAACAAAAAGAAAAGAGGTTGCAGCTCGAATAAAAGAGGCTATTTCATACGGAGATCTTTCTGAGAATTCGGAATATGAGGAGGCGAAAAATGAGCAAGCGTTTGTTGAGGGTAGAATTTTGGAGTTTGATAAAAAAGTTAAGAGTGCGAAGATTATTGAAGAAAGGCAGAAAGGAAAGAAAACTTGCCAAATTGGTACAACAATTCACTTGAAAAATCTTTCAAAAACAACAGATGAACCTGAGGTTTATACTATTGTTGGTTCTACTGAAGCAGATCCTTTGGTTGGTAAGATTTCCAATGAGTCACCTGTTGGATCTTCTCTTTTGGGATGTGCTGCTGGTGATGAAATCAAGGTGAAAGTTCCTGCGGGCTCAGTTGAGTACAAGGTTTTGGAGATAGAGTAGGCGAGAAAAAGAAGAATTTTTGTGCTCATATCGCGCGCTCGCTTTCAGCGAGCATAGCACGCTTAAAGTGGATTTCCCATTAGGTCTGGAATTATTTTTCCTACTCCTTACTTGTTAGGCAAGTATCTATTCTTCGAATTGTCTTCACTTTTGATGGTTTTTCTTGCCTCGTAGTTATCTCTGTCTTTTGGATAAATCTTTAAATATTTGTAGACTTGGAAGCTCAGATAGGTTAATAGGCCTATTGTTGTCAGATACATCCATATTCTCATAGAGAAATAGGGAATTTCCTCGTATCTGATGACTAGGAGTAATATTAATCCTATTGCAAAATAAAGGAGTCTATTTGGAGTTTTTTTGTAGAGTTTTTTGAATACGAAATCTTTGTCTTTAACCTTATTTCTATAAATATTTTTTAGTGCGATTGAACCCAACACTAGTAAAACGATTAAAGCAATCATTTCATAATAATAACTGAATGCGTCACCTGGTACTGTGCCAAATAAATATGATAACATTTTAAACAAGGTTAATTATTTTTTTCGCGGTTCTTTTTTATAGTAAATAAAATAAAATGTCAAAGATAACAGGAAGACAACTGCTGAAATAATCTGTGGTAGTCTAATTATGCCTAAGATCATTGTGACATCGTCTCCTCTAGTGAATTCTTGTAGGAAATGGAATAGAGCGAAAGCTGTTATGGATAATGTGGCGGTTTTGCCGTTTTTTTCGAGGAAATGTAGATCTTTGAATGCTATAGCTGATGCTGTTATCAAGCTCGTATAGAGTAGTATGTAGATCTGGCTTGGATGGATGGGAACTGTGTATTTTATTGAAGGGCTTTCAAAATTAACACCCCAGGGTAGGCCTGTTTCGTTTCCGTACCATTTGCCATCGAGAAATGCTCCAATTGCGGAAATTGCGAATCCAACCATGAAGGCTGGTATCAGCGAGTCGAGCCATTTCAGGTAGTCTTGTTCGTTCTTTTTACATAAATAGTAGAGCATTGCGAGTCCTGCTGCGACAGCTCCCCAGATTGAAAGTCCTTTGTCCCAAATTTTGAATATTTGCAGGAAGGTGTCTATCGAGTATTCATAGAAAAACATTCTCCAATTAAATACGATTGCAAATATCCTTGCTCCTATTAATGATGTGACGAGTAGCCAGAGTGCGTTTTCTGTTAAAAATTGGAGCTTTAGGCCGTTTTTTAATCCTAATTTGATGAATGTGTACGTACCTATGATTAAACCTATTGTAATGAAGAACCAGAGCGAGTGTATTGTAAAATATTTTGTTTGTAGGATTATTGGGAACATGTTTTAGAAGTTAACTAATACAAAAATTATTAAAAATATTGTTAGTGGGAAAATGATTATTGATGCGATTTTAATTTTCTTAAAGAAATTATATTTGATTGTGAAGCCTAAGTGTAGCAAGAATACGATTACGAGTACGTATTTGAATATTTGTGTGTGGTAGAAGTCTAAGCTTTTTGGGAAAGAGCTCGGATCTCCGAGTCCGAAGTTTTTTGATGTGATATAGAGTGAAACAAAGTAATAGACCAGGTAAAAGGCTAGTAGCCAACCTGTAAACTCGGTTATTTCTTCTGTAATGCGTTCTAGGAAATCATGTCTTAGTTTTTCTCTGTCCTTTAGGCTTAGGTTTTTTTCTTTTTCTGATTTTATTCTTTGTTTTACTTCTTTAAGTTCTTTTTTAGCAGTTTTTCTACGTTCCCATATTGCTTTTATTGCTGTTAAGGTTTTTTCTTTGTATTGAGGTGTTGGTTCTTTTAAGTAGAGTTTTATGTATTCAAGAATTTGCACATTACATGTTTTGATTTGGCCTTTTAATAGTTGGACTTCAGGTGGTGTCTCGAAAAGTTTTCTTATCTTGAGGAGGAATGAGTTTGCCAATCTGATTTGCCAAGGTATTCTCGTTGCTTTTGATATATTTTTTTGTTGCCAGTCTTGGATGTTTTGGACGATATCTTCTGATATCGATTTTGGCTTGCCGGTGTCATGGAGTCGACCCAAGAGATCTTTAACTTTTAGTATTAGTTTTGCTCTTTTTTCTAAATATCCTTTCTTTTTCAAGACGATTTCTTGTTTTTGGATTTCTTTCAATAATTCTTCGGCTGTTTGCATTATGTACTCGAAATTTGTGGAGTGCTTGATCCGAAGTAGTTTGTCGATACGTTTGTCGATGTCTTTGCGGGCATCTATAGGGATTTCGTTTCCGTATTCTTGAAGAGTTTCGTTTACTTGTTTGAGGATAAATTCTATTTTTGTTTTTGTGAAAAGTTCTTTTTTTCTTTGGTCTTGTGTGCCTCTTGTTTCTTTGATTTTTTTAGTTTCTGTTTCTGACTCTAACATCTGTTGTAGCTGTGTGACGCCTTTTGCTTTGATACTAGATTTTTCTTCTTCGGTGGCGTCTTTGTCCCAGATTGAAGTCACCGTTAGGTCATATTCCTTGGTTAGTCTTTTGAATCCTGAAAAATCATCGTCGGCTGCGATTGTTCCAACTATTTTTTGTCCTTGAGGGTTTATGGCTTCGAATTCAAATTTCTTTTTTGGGACTTTGGTTGGATCTAGAGTTTTTTGAGACTGAGGTGTTTCCGCATCTTCTGGGCCCGTTTCTGTTAGCTCAAGAATAGAAAAACCGAGATTGTTGAGCTCGGTCCTAGCAGCTTTTTCATCAGGTGCCTCAATCGATCCAACAAGCTTCTTAGACTCTTTGTTGGTAACTGTATATTTAAAAATTGGCATAGGGAGAGGGGAAAAGTCTCGTGCAAAGTATACAATTTATTTGTTCTTGATGGAAGCTTCAATAAAGCCTTTGAAGAGTGGGTGTGGTCTGTGAGGTCTTGATAGGAATTCTGGATGGAATTGTGAACCAATCATAAATGGGTGATTTTCGTTTTCTGCTATTTCAACCAACTTTGATTGTGGGTTTATTCCTGAGAAAACCATGCCTTCTTTCTCGAGAGGTGCTTTGAAGTTGTTGTTGAATTCGTATCTGTGTCTGTGACGTTCGTGAATAAGATCTTGTTTGTATAGTTTGTGAGTTTTTGTACTTTTTTTAAGTTTGCAGTCGTAAAGTCCAAGTCTGAGAGTCCCTCCTTTGTCTCTTTCTTCAGATTGGCCTGGAAGGAAGTGGATTATGTATTTGTTTGGGTTTATTTTGTGTTTTTCGTCGAATTCTTCTGAGGTGATTTCGTTGTCTTTTAGCATTGCTCGTGCAAATTCAATTGTCATTATTTGCATTCCTAGACAAAGTCCGAGGTATGGAATTTTGTTTTCTCTAGCATATTTTGCTGCTGCTATTTTTCCTTCTATTCCTCTTGATCCAAATCCTCCTGGAATCAAGATTCCATGTGCTGATTTGAGTTCTTTCCAGGTCTTTTCATCTTTTTTCTCTAGTTTTTCTGTATTGATCCAAATCAAATCGAGTTCGTGATTTTGGTGATAACATGCAATTTTTAGTGATTCGATTACAGATAGATATGCGTCGTCTAGTCCGGTGTATTTTCCTGCTAGGGCGATTCGTAGCTTTGGTTTCTTGGCTTTGATTTTTTTATTTAATGCTTTCCAATCTTTTAGATCTGGTGTGATTTTGCCAAGTTTGAGTTTGTCTGCGACTAACTGTGCTACGTTATGTTCTTGATATCCTAGTGGGACTTCGTAAATTGAGCTGACTGTTTCTGCCGGAATAACGTGATCTACTGGTACGTCGCAAAAAAGAGCGATTTTTTGGATGTGCTCTTTCTTGATTGGATAATCTGCTCTTGGAAGGATGAAGTCTGGTGTGATCCCGATTGATCTTAGTTCTCTTACTGATGCTTGTGTTGGTTTGGTTTTTAATTCCTTTGATCCTGCTAAATATGGGAGGAGAGTTAGATGTACGTATAGTGTATTTTCTTCTCCTAGGTCGTTTCTGAGCTGTCTGATTGCTTCGAGAAAGGGAAGTCCTTCAATATCTCCGACTGTTCCTCCAATTTCGCACATTATTATGTCACATCCTGATTCTTTTGCTGCTTTGGTAATAGTGTCTTTGATTGCGTTTGTTATGTGTGGAATGATTTGGATTGTTTTTCCGAGAAATTTTCCTTGGCGTTCTTTCTCGAGGACTTCACTGTAGATTTTTCCTGTTGAAACTGAAGAAAGTTTCGATAGGTGAGTGTCGATGAATCTTTCGTAATGTCCCAAGTCCAAGTCTGTTTCACCGCCATCGTCTGTGACAAAAACCTCTCCATGTTGAAAGGGGCTCATTGTTCCGGGGTCGACGTTTAGGTAGGGGTCGAGCTTTTGAGTGAAGACTTTGAATCCTGAGGCTTTCAGGAGAGCTCCTATCGAAGCTGAGGCTATTCCCTTGCCAAGCGAACTACAAACTCCTCCGGTAACAAAGATGTATTTACACAAAATTTATTTATTAAAACTTGTCTAGGATTCTAGTGGAAAGTTTGGTGGAATGCAAATAAAGAAAATTTCTAATTCATGTTCACGTAATCGTCCAGGTTGGGGTCCCAAGTTTCTAGATCTAGGGTTTTAGGATCTTCAAATTTAAGGTTGTCTGCAAACATATCTGATTCTTGTGGGATTCTAGGTGAATTTTTCATTTCAACTCCATCGTCTGTTGTTGATGGATGTTCCCATTCAGCTAGATCTATGAATCGTGGGTTTTCTTGTTCGTGCATGTCGTCATATCGATCTGGATTCCATGCATTTAAATCGAACTGGGGTTCTTCTTCTTCTATTATACATGCTGCGTCAATTATGTGTCTTCCTTGTTGTGTTATTTCTTTTATTGCTCTTCTTGCTTCAATTAACTGTCGTCCTTTTTCTTCTAATCCTTCTTCGATAACGGTTTGTTTTATTGAATCTAACCACGCTATGACTCTTTCATCTTGCATGGTTTTTGGATTTAGTAAAAACGTCATATCTCTGTGTGGATATGCTGCAACGTATGGAGCGTATTCCATTACTAATTCATCTGGTGTTAGTTCTCTTTTTGCTGGGTCCTCTGGTGACATTGTTGTTGGTTTATATTTCGTATTCTTGGATTGGTTCTTCATATCTTCCGTATACTCTTTCTATGTATTGTCTTACATCAAATTGGACTCCTCCTGATTCTGATCCTGGCTCTGATTTTGATTGTAGCGTTCTAAAAAGGCCTATTCTTTGGTCTCTTAAGGTAATTCCTTGTGGGAGAGTTCCTGCTTCTTCTACTAATGTTCTTATTTTCCTAAGTGTCTTGAGTACTTTTGGTTCTAGAATCCCGTTTGGGTCTAATAGACAGTCTGTGCTATTTCTTTGAGCTAGAACGTATGGTTCGAAAAAAGCGGCTAGTTCATGTCGGTCTGTTGGTTCTGTAGATGTTGTTTCTGTAGGTGTCATGTTTTTTTAGATTAATCCTGTTTTCTTTTTTACCTCTTCAAGGGTTTTAATAGCAAGTTGTTTTGCTTTCTTGTTTCCTTGAAGGAGAACATTCTGGACTATTTTTGGGTTTTTGTCAAGGTCGAAGAAGGTTTTTCTGGCCGGGCCGAAGTGGTCGAGGATTTTATCTAGGAGAAGTTTTTTCGCGTCACCATATCCGAATCCGCCTTTCTTGTATTTGTCTGCTAGAGACTTTGTCTCTGTTGGAGTGGCAAGTAGGCTATATAGGTTGAAAACGATGCATTTTTTCGTGTCTTTTGGTTTTTCAAGGGGTGTTGAATCTGTTTGAATTCCCATTACTTGTTTTTTGAGGGTTTTGTCGTCTGCAAAAATGTCGATGGTGTTCCCATATGATTTACTCATTTTTTGGCCGTCTGTGCCTGGGACTACTGCTACATCTTCTCCTATTAGTGGATCTGGAAGTGGGAAAGTTTCTCCATATGTTTGATTGAATTTGGTTGCAATGTCGCGAGTTATTTCAATGTGTTGTTTCTGGTCTTGGCCGACTGGGACTAGGTCTGGTTTGTATAGTAAAATGTCGGCTGCTTGAAGGACTGGATAGTTGAAAAGTCCGACTGTTGCTTCTTTGGTTCCTTTTGCTTTTGCGTCTTTCCAAGCATGGGCGCGTTCGATAAGGCTCATTGGGGTTAATGAATCGAGTATCCAGCAAAGTTCTGAGTGTTCTGCGATGGCTGATTGTTGGAAGAAGACTGTTTTTTTGGTGTCTAGACCTAATGCAATGTATGCTTTCGCGAGGTTCAGGATGTTTTTTTGCATTTGTTTTGGATCGCGGACGGTTGTTAATGCGTGGAGATCAGCTATAAAAAGGTAGCATTCGTGATTTTTCTGCATTTCAATGTGTTTGCGAATTGCTCCTAAGTAGTTTCCTAGATGTATTTGTCCCGAAGGTTGTACACCTGAAAGAATACGTTTCATGATTATTCGTTATTAGCTTGCTTAAAAAGCGATTGCTTCGATTTTAGGTGAAACGTGAGGGAAATGCAATTTTTACTGACTGTCAGGTCCTGATGGTTCAACTGGCGGTGCTGATTCAATGGGTTTGTCAGGGAATCCTTTAGGTAGGATAATTTTCTCTTTTTCTTTTATGCTTGCGAGCATTGGGGTGGTTCCTGCAACGTACGGATTTTTTTGATGTGTTAGTTTGTACAATTCGTCTATTTTGTCCATTTCTGCTGCTTCTGTTTTGGTTATTTTTTTCAAGGATCCTCCTGTTTCTTCTGAAGATTTGTTCCTGTTAATCTTTAGTTCTTTTAATGCTTCGGCTGGGAGTTCGATAATTTTTTTGACTTGTTCGTTCGCAGTTTTAACTGTTTTAGCTATAACGTTGGTAGTTTTTTTAAAGGTTAGCTTGTTTGGTTGTTTTTCATTTTCCATTTTAGTTTTTGTTATTTAAATAGAAGTTTTTCCAAAGGGAAATTTGTTGATTGATTTGTTCAATTTGTTCGGCTCTTGATTTGGTTGAATTCATTATTCTTAGAGCATCGATTTTTGACTGATCTGAGTTGTAGTATTTTTGAACGATTGGCATTGCTTCGCTTTCGGTCATTATTCTTGCTTCTACTAAGTCTCCGTAGAATAGATCTGCGTGTGCTGTCTCGAGTTCTTGTCTGATTTGATCTTGGTCTAGTAGAGTTTCTGGTATTTTTTCTTGGGATTTTTGTGGTTTTGCTCCGAGTCCTTCTATGGCAATTCTTCCTGACAATTCTCCAGTAGTTTTTGGTTCCTTTTCTTTTGCTTTTGCTAGGAATTCTTTAGCTCTGGAAATTAGAGTGAAGCTGTCTGGGCTTTTGTTTGGTTGGTTGTTCGGCATAACGTTTTTTAGATTGATTCGAATGGGATGTCTTCTATGGGTTCGTTTTTTGTTGAGCTTTTTGTATCCTCAACTTCGAGTTCTTCAATTTCGGTTGATGCTGGTTTTTCTGTTGTTTTTTCGTCGGGTTCTAAGCTTTCAAATTCAGGTTCTTGATTACCAACTTTTTCTGCGATGAAATTGTAGTCTTTCTCTGTTAAAAGCGTTTTTAAAAGTTCCTTGTTTTTTTCAAAAGTATTAGGAGCTTTTACTAGAGTATCCATTTGTTCTGGTGTCAGGCTTGATTTCTCAGATGCCTGATTAGTAGATTCTGGGGTTGGCATATTTTTGTTTTTATTTTTTTGTAATCTTGAAATTATAGCATGAAAAAGGATCTTTTATCAAGAGTGAGGGGCTTGGTGGGGTGTTTTTAGGGCTTAGTTGGTAGAGATTGGATCGATGTCGATTTTTACATCTTGGATGGTTTTTTGATCCAATGATTTTATTAAAGCTTGTGGTTCTGATCCTTTGATGAGGATTCTGTATCTGTATTTGTTGTGAAGACGGGGGATGAAGGCTGGATATGTACTTATTTCGTCGATCTTGTTTTTGAGGCCTGGAGTTTCGTTCAAAGCTTGTTTTAGAATTTCTTCTAATTCTTCGGCTCTGCGTTTTGCGTCTAGGAATTTTGGGGTTTCAATTGAGAGTTTTGCTAAGTTTGAGAATGGTGGGTATTTGAGGAGTTGTCTTTGTTGACGTTCGATGTTGTAGAAGGATTTGTAGTCGTTGGCTTCTGTGGCCTGGAGGGCGAAATGGTCTGGGGAATAGGTTTGGATTACGACTTGTCCGAGGTCATCTTTTTCTTGTGAGCGGCCTGCTCGGCCTGCGACTTGAGTCAAGAGTTGGAAACTTCTTTCTGAACTTCTGAAGTCGGGGATGTTAAGGCCGATGTCGGCAAGGATCACTCCTACTAGATTTACGTTCGGTAGATGGAGTCCTTTTCCTATCATTTGAGTTCCGATTAGGATATCTGCTTCGTGTTTCTTGAATGAACTATAAATTTGTTCAAAGCTATCTTTGCGTGAGGTGGTATCTCTGTCTGCTCGCAGAACTCTGGCGTTCTTGAACAATTTTTTTGTTTCTTCTTCAATGCGTTCTGTTCCTATTCCTAGGTAGCGGATGTGGGGGCTTTGGCAGGTTGGGCAATTGATTGGAATTGAGCCGATTTGTCCGCAGTGATGACAGATTGTGACGGGTTTTCCGAGGGTGCGTGCGTGGAATGTCATTGGGACGTCGCAGTTGGTGCATTGGAGTTTGAATCCGCAGTCGCGACAGACTATTGATGATGCTGAACCCCTGCGGTTCAAGAAGAGAATTGCTTGTTTGTTTTCTTTGAGTGTTTTGTTTATTGCGTTGAAAAGTTTGTCTGAAAAGATTGATTTGTTTCCTTTTTTGAATTCTTCGCGCATGTCTACGATGTGTATTTTTGGGAGTTGAGCGATTCCGATTCTTTGTTGGAGGTGTATTGTTGCGTCTGTGTATTTGAATGTGGTTTCGATTGATGGGGTGGCTGAACCTAGTACTAATTTGATTGGTTGGAGTTCCGTCATATATTCGGCTACTGTGTGGGTCAGATACCTAGGGGATTGGTCTTGTTTGTATGAGAACTCGTGTTCTTCGTCGATGATTATGAGGCCTAAGTTTTTGAATGGTGAGAAAATGGCTGATCTTGATCCTATTACAAGTGGTTTTTTGCCTGTGTGGATGTCTTGCCATGTTTTGTATTTTTCTCCTTCAGAAAGACGGCTGTGTATCACGGCTGCTTTTATTTGAAGTCTTGATTCGAAGTATTCTACTGTTTGTGGGGTGAGGGAGATTTCTGGTACTAGGATTAGGACTTGTTCGTTGTTATCTATGTGTTTTTTTGCGAGATGAAGATAGATTTCGGTTTTTCCAGACCCCGTGATTCCGTGTATAAGAAACTTGTTCGTTGACTTGCTTGTAGCTCCTGTTTTTGTGCTATTTTTTTGCTCAGTTGTATTTTCGATTGTGTCGAATGCTTTTTGCTGTGATTTGGTTAGAGTTTTGAGGGTGATTTTTGGAGGGATGGTGTCGATTTTTTCACGGACTCGTATTGGTTTTGCTTTGAAGATTCGGGCTGGGATGAAGAGTTTTAGTATTTTGAATGGTGGTGCGAAATAGTGTTCACAGATGAAGTTGGCAAGTTTGATTTGTGTCTCTGTAAGTAGAGGTTCTGGGTTGCTTAGGCCTTCGATTTCTTGGGTTTTGAATGATGGTTTATTGTCGTGTGTGCGCCAAATGAGTCCCGTTGTGAGACGGTTTCTTAAGTGTAGGACGACTAAGTGGCCAGGTTTGATTGTTTTTTCAAGTGAAGTTGGCACTTCGTAAGTCAGAGTTTCTTGGTCGCCAATTTTTTGCTGGAATGCGATGTCAGCGTACATTCTAAGGGGTCATTAAATTTACTTGTGGAAAAGCATGTGGAAAAGCATGTGGATTTTAGCACAGAACCTAGACTTCTTGAAATCGGAATATGGGGTGGTCTTTTGGGTTGTGGGGTTGGGGTGGGTTCGTTGGTTGGGTTGTTGGCTCGTTGGTTGGGTTGACAAGCTTTGCGTTCATGTTATTTTTTCCCGAAGTCAAGAATTTCGAACCTGTAAGTTTTTTGATACTGGGAAAATACAAAACAAGTCTATTGTATTGCAAGTTGACTGACTAGTTCCGCAACCAACTGGTTGTTGCAACTATTGATTGTTGGTGGTGGCTTCTTTCATCGAGTTCTTTCTCTCTAGCATGTAGTACAGAACTGGTATGACTATGAGTGTTAGAGCCGTTGCAGCGATTAGTCCGAAGATGAGTGAGTATCCGATTCCGCCCCACATTTCATCGATCAATGCGACGGGGAGGATTCCGAAGACAGTTGTGAGTGTGGTGAGGAGAACGGGTTGGAATCTTGAATATGCGGCGTTAATTATGGATTCTTCAAAGCTTAGTTTTCCTAGTTTTCGGTAGAGATTGATTTGAGAAATCATAACGATAGCGTCGTTAACTACAACTCCGGCGAGTGCGACGACCCCGATGAATGCTGAGAATGAGAGTGACATTCCTATCAACATGAGGCCTGGGAATACGCCGATCAAAGCGAGTGGGAGTGCGAATAGAATTATCAAACTTTGTTTGACGGAATTGAATTGTAGAACGAGTGTCATTGCGATCAGTAGTATGCCGATGATCATTGCCATGAATAGATCTCCGAACGATCCTGACATTTGTTCGTAGTCTCCGCCAAATCCGATTTCGTATTCTGAAGGAAGTTCTATTTTGTCTAATTCAGTTTGGATTTGCTCTGTTAATACAACAGCGTTGTAGCCTCCTTTTACGTCGCCTAATACTTTCACAATTCGGTCTTGGTCTTCGTGTCCAATACTTGAGAGACTTTCTTTGAGTTCGTATTCTCCGAGTTGATTTAGGCCGACCATGTATCCTAATGGAGAGGGGATTTGGATGTTTTGAATGTCTGTTAGGTTTGGTGTTTTGTTCTCGTATTGTACGATTACGTTGAGGTCTTCATTGTTTATTGTTAGATCTGATGCATCTATGCCTTGGACTGCGCTTCTGATGACTGATGATACTTGGAGTGAAGATAATCCATGGTGGGCGAGTAGGTTGCGATCTAGGGTGAATACAAATTCATCCAGTCCTTTTTCTAGGTCTGTTCTGACTTCAGTTGTGCCATCGATTGATTCGACAATTGGTTGTACTTCGTTTGCTAGTTCTTTCAATGTGTCCAGGTCTGGGCCCGTGATCCTGATGACGAGGGCGGCTTCTGTTGGTGGGCCGTCTTTTACTTCACGAACTGATATGTCTGGTTCTGGAATCAGGGTTTTTAGGTCGTCTCTGATTTTTGGTGTGATTTCGTAGCTTTTGAAGTCGCGTTCAGTACTTGGTTTCAAGTTTACTGTTATGTTTGCGATATTTCCTTCTGTGCTAGCAGATGCCATGTCGCCGATGTTTGTGAGGGACTGCGTTTGTGATGAGCCGACGATTGTTACAAAACTTTGGATTTCTGTGCGGGTTTGTAGGTATTTTTCGACTTGTTTTGCGTATTTGTCAGTTTCTTCAACTATTGTTCCTGGTTGGGTTTCTATATCGATTATGAAGTAGTCTGAATCGTAGCTGGAGAACATTTCGGTTGCGAGTAGTCCCGTTGCTGGGAGTGCCATACTTCCCAAGAAAGCGAGGGTGATTATGACCATCAGTGCTATTCTTTTTGATTTGAATTCGAGTAAGTTTGTCAGATATCTTCTTTGAATACCTCTCATGAAATCTATAACTGGTGTGATGATTGCCTTTTTGCTTTTATCGTTTTTTGGTTTTAGAAATTTGGTGGCGATAACGGGGATTAGCGTGAGGGATACTATTAGTGACGCTATCAGGGTTGCTGAGATCGTAATTGGCATTGTTTTCATGAATTCGCCCATAATTCCGCCAACAAGTAGCATTGGGAAAAATGCAAATACAGTTGTTGCTGTTCCTGCGATTAGAGGCCATCTGAATGTTTCAATAGAATTGATTGCTGCTTCTTTTCTACTTAATCCACTATCTATTCCTTCGTGAATTCCTTCCATGATCACTATTGCTGTGTCTACCAGAAGTCCTAGTGAAATTACCAGTGCGAATAGTGTGAGGCTGTTTAGTGTGTAGCCTTGAAAATATAGGATTGAAAATGAGATCAAAAATGTTAATGGGATTGCAAGTCCGGCGATGATTCCTTCACGGAGACCGATCGCGAGGAATAGGATCATTACTATGATAAAGATTGTGCTGATTCCGTTTCTGGTGAGGGTGTTTAGATCTTTTCGGATGAATTGTGCGTTGTCGTTGGATATGATTACCTCTGTGTTTTGAGGGATTATTTGGTTGGTTTTGAGTTCTTCGAGTTTTGCGCTGAGTGCGTCGACGATTGATATTGTGTTTCCGCCTTTCTTTTTTATGATTGTTAATGAGACTGCGTTTTTTGACGTTTCGCCTTGATTAGAGATTCGTGAGAGGGTTCTTTTGCTTGTTGTTCCTGTCTCGATTGTAGCTACGTCTTTGAGTTGTAGGTTTTGGCCTATAATTATTTCTCCGAGCTCTTGAGGGTCTGAGATTTTATTTTCGAATCTTAATGAGTAAGTTGATTTGTCGATTTCGATTGCTCCTGCAGGTAGGCTTAGGTTTGTGTATTGGATAGCGTTGCTAATGTCGAGGATTGAGAGGTGTGCGTTTTCGAGTTTGGCTTGATTTACTTTTACGTGAATTTCTTTTTCTAAATTTCCGGAGATTGTTACTTTTGATATTCCGTCTACGGTTTCGAGTTCTTTTTTGACTTCGTCTGCTGTTTCGCTGAGGTCGAGGATGGAAGCATCTGAGATCAATGAATATGTGACGATTGATATCTCGTTGAAGTCGATTTCAATTACTTGTGGATCCATTGCATCGTCTGGCAACTCTGATTTAACTTTTTCTACGGAGTCTTTGATTTTTTCGGCCGCTTTGTCCATGTCTTCTTTTGGATCGAATTCTATTGTTATCGATGAAGAGCTGAATCCTGAAAATGATTTGAGACTTGTTATCCCTGAAACTGTTGCGATGCTTTTTTCTAGAGGTTTGGTAAGAAGTTCCTCCGTATCTGATGGAGGCGCTCCCGGAAGGACTGTTGAGACTATTATCATAGGGAAGTTGATCTCTGGGAAAGATTCTTTTGGAAGAGATATTGCTGAAAATACACCAGTTAAGATGACTCCTGCGATGACTACCCAGGCTACAACTCTTCTTTTTATAAAGAACGTCCAAGCGTTATTCATGACTTAGGTGATTTAGCTGATCTTTTTACTTTGTAAATTACTGTGTCTCCATCGCGAAGGAATATTTTTGATAGGGCGATCTTTTCGCCAAAATGTATTCCATCAAGTATTTCTACGTAGTTTCCAATGATTTTTCCGATTGTTACTTCTGTTCGTTGGATTGTTTTGTCTGTCGTTACCGTGTTGATGAAGTAGTGATCATCTTCGATTATTACGCTGTTTAGTGGGATCAAAGTTGCTATTTCATCTAGGTTTGGAGTGAATACGATTTCAACAATTTCTCCTGAATAAAGGTTCTTTTTGTCGCTTAGGCTGATTTCTACTTCGGCTTTTCCGTTTTGTGATAGGGTAGGGCTGATGTAGTTTACTCGACCTGTTGTTGAGCTTGTTGAAGTTGTGATTGATACAAGTGATCCTTCATTTACGAGGGCTGTTTCTTCTGGTGCGAGGAATGTTGTTACTTTCAATTCTTTGATGTCTTCGATTGTGAGTAGAATTTGTCCTGGGCTTGCGAATGAACCTACTTCTGTTTGAATGTTTGTTACTGTTCCTGAGATTGGAGCTTTTACATTACGAGCTTGTTGTTGAAGACGAGCTAGATCTGCTCCTGTTTCTGCTTGTAGGATTGTTGAATCTAATTGTATGAATTGTAGGGAATATTGTGTTTGAACTGATTCTACGCTGTTGATGCTTGCTTCCAATTGGGCTTTTGCCATAGAGATACCATATATCATTTGGTCCATTTGAGCTTTGTGGCCAATTTCAAGTTGTTCAAGTTGTGATTCTGCTTGTTCTAGGGCTGTTTCTACTTCGATGTAAGATGGATCGTCGTCGTGATTGGGGATTGTGTCTTCCAAGTCGTCTAACGTGTCTTCTAGGTCGTCAATTGTGTCTTCTAATGGGTCTACTTGTTCGTTGTAGAGGTCTGCTGCGTGTTCTTTTGAAGTGATTGCGTTTTGGACACCTTCAAGAGCTGTGTAGTAGCCTATTAGTGCTTGGTCGATGCTTTTTTGAGCTGCGTAATCTGTCTTGAAACGGGTGTCTTCTAATTTTTCAAGTCCTTCTAGTGCGGACTTATAGTTTAATGCTGCTGAATCTGTTGATAGGCTTTTCCCGAGAGTTATTAATGTTTGGTTTTCTGAAACTTTGTCTCCAACTTTTACTTTTACATCTGTTACTGTTCCTGATGTTTGTGGGATAACAAAGCTTGTCGAACCTGATTGAAGTTGTCCGTTTTTCGTGAAGGATAGGGGAGTTTGATCCTGTCCAACCGTGAAAATCTCAATTTTTTTAGCTTGTGGTTCTTGGTTTTCAGGTGCGGTTTCAGGTTCGGCTCCACATGCTGTGAGCAGGAGTAGGGAGGTCAGGGAAAGGCATGCTGCTTTGGCCAGGCCTTGCTTGGCGAATTTCGGCTTGGTCAAGCGCGATAATTGTTTGCGAATATTCATGGTTTTTATGGTTATTTATTAGTGAGTTTAAAATAGGAGGAAGTATACCTCTTCCTGGTGTTTTGTCAAGAAGTGTTGACTTTGTTGTGTGTATTTTTGTATAGTTATCGCCTTTTAAAATTAAATACTTTTATTATGCTAGAATATGCAATTATTCCAAGAAGTGATGGTCTGTGTGAAGAAGATGTTGAAGGTTTGTTAGAGAGACATTGTGATGATCCATCCTCGTTTGATCTTAGGGTTAATCCGGATGGTAGCTTTACTTTATTGTCTGAGGTGGAGGCTCCAAATGTTGTGTGGGGGATCGCTAGATCTTTGGCACGAGATTTGAAAGCAACCGCTAGGAGAGAGAGGAGGGGTTATGACAAAACTGTTGAAGAGCAAGCCGAGGGGTTCTTGGATCGTGTAGAAGAGAATCCTAAACAGGTTTTTTCTGGAGATTGTACTCACTGGTGGTATCCTGAGAAGGTTGTTTATAGAAAGGTCTCTAGTGGTTGTGGTGTGGATTCTAAGGTTAGAAAATTGGCGACTAATAGAATTATAGAGAAGAAATTGAAACAGGCTGAAGGAGTTGCGGAAGAAGAAATTAAACTTACCAGTAGTGAAGAGTCGGTAGCTAGATATAACCGTAGGCGTAGGTTTGATGGGATGTCTGAGTTTGTAATTGTTCCAGAGGGGGGTGGTGATGTTGTTAATGTTGAGGATGTTAGGTCTAGATTGAGTCAGCTTATTGAAAATGGGGCTGTTATAGATTTGGAGAGTCATGATGGTCGGACAGTTAATGTGATGGCTTATGAGTATGATCCAGCTGTTGTACAAAATCTTGTAGAGTCAATAGCGAGAGATTTGGGGGCTGTTGCGATAGAGGATCGGAGGTCAAGGAGAGGTTTGAAAAAGGATCTTGATGATGATGCTAAAGGAGTGTTGGCGCGTGTCGAAGATCATGCTGATTGGTTTTTTAATGGATGGTCTGTTCGTTGGCCGTCTGAAGGAACGGAGGATTTTTGTTTTAGGGGAAGTGATGATCATGATGCAATATGTGGTAAAATGAGAGAATTAACGTGGAGGAGTATTAATGAAAAAATGAGAAAGAGAAATCGAGGTGAGGAGGTTGTATTTACTAAGAATGAATCAGCGGTAGATAGAGAGGATACACGACGAGATAGGGCTTATTGGGATAATTTTTGGCGTGACCACTATGCTAGTGCAGATAGGAGGAGGCGTAAAACAGCTAGGAGGAAGATTCCTGGGGCTGGTGGGAATATGGATGGTATATGGGCTTTGTAGAGCTTGATTTGTTTTACGGGGGTCTTGACTTCCTCTGTATTTCTGCTATAATTCATTCCTTTTACGGTTTGTTTAACTCGCAAAAATGCTCACAATTGAACGCCAATTTATCATCAAAATTCACTCTCGTGATCGAGAGCAATTGATGTATGAGATTTTTTTGGAGAAGGGTTTGGATGTTTATATCAAGAAATCTTCAGTTGAGCGTGAGCATAGACCTTTGGTGAAGCATTTTATTTTTGGATAATTCTTGTCTTATGTTAGAAGATTTTTTTGGCGGAGAAAGATTGCCTGGTCGGAGACGGAACGTAGTTAAAGCTGCTAGAAATGTTTTTCCTGGTTTTGATGAGCTTGAGCAAGATCCTTATTGTGGAGTAGAGCTTGATACTGATGAAAGGAGGGAAATTTGTGCGAGGAATGCTCTTATTGTTGATGAAGCCATGAGTGTTAGGTCTGGTTTGGGGACTGCTCCTGTTAATGATGTTAGAAAAATCCAGATTAGAAGTCCTGAAGATTTACTTTTGTTTGCTGAGGATGTGTTGATCCAGAATGATCAAAGGGAGGCTTTTGGTCCTATTGATGTTGAAATCCCTGAAGATAAAGAACGGCTTATTAGAGGGCTTTTTCCCCACGGACTGGCGATTGGGCCTATCGTTCAGGGTCATGTTGGGAATTGCGATATGACTGCTGGGCTTGGGGCGCTGAAGGCTCATATAGTTTCACCGTATATTATGGCTGCTTTGATCCATAGAGCTTATGGTGGATATGTTGTTGATTTTAATGATCGTCTTTCGTGGATGGCTCGTGGTGATGTTGAGAAGCCGGATGTTTTTCCTATTGGTCCTGATTTTGGAGATAGGGTGTTAGAAGTTGGAACTATGAGATCTATTCTTTCTGAAAGATCTGGAAATAATGGTGTGTCATCGATGATGATGGGTTCTCGTACTCAGCGTGTTAGTCGTCACTTGAATGGCTTCTCCTCGAAGGAATTTTTTGAAAGATTTTTGCCGAAAGGGACTATGGGGGATGTTGGGTCTATTTCTTTGGCTGACTTTAATCCTAATATGCTTTGCGTGGTTAGTGAGTGCAGGAATCCTTATGCGTGTTATATGAGAGAAGATGGTGCCAGGTGTTTGGATCCGGAGCGTGAGATTTTGTCTCATCATGGATATTCAATTGATCGTGTCGAGGCGAATAATGGTGTGATTGTAATGACTAATCCCCATAATCCTTACAAGAGAATAAGAATGACGCTTGAAAGGTTTAACAAGGTCTTTGGTATTGGAAGACAGTTGACTGCTGTTGAACTAGATCCTTCCAATTTTAAACCTATTTTGGATAAGCTTTTTGCTGATAGAAGTTCTGTGCTTGAGAGAATTCCCGCTCTTGTTCGTATGGAATTGGGATACAGAGCTCATAGTGATGCCTGTAGTTTGCCCTCGATGTTTGCTGATGTTAGGCACGATTTGGGGGTTGTGCTTGCTGAATGAAGAATCTTGTCTAGTCGTTGTATTCTGGATTTGGCTTGATGATGAAGTATTCCTCTTCTTTGTTTTCTTTGGTGTCGACGTAGAGGATTCGGTAGGCGATGCGGCCGTCGGGGAGGTATTTTAGGTAGGCGATGTCGGTTGCTTTGGTCGTTTTTCCGAGTTGTTCTTCGTTGAGGTGGTTGTCTGAATCTTCGTGTTCAGATTGTTCGAGTTTTTCGTATTTTTTTGCGTCGATTTCTTCTAGTTCAAGAGATCTTGTTTTGTAGATTTTGCGAAGCTTTTTTTTGGCTTCTTCTATTGAGTCTGCTTGGTAGAGTTCAGATGGCATGTCTTGATTTTAGCAAAAGAGCGTCTGAAAGACAAAAAGATTGTTTTGGGATGGGATGGGGTTGATAAATTAGCCTTGAAGTAAACGTCTAACTGCATTAGCAATTTCTTGTAACCGTTGATCTCTTTGGCCAGATAAGTTTGCTTCATCTAGTAAAGTTTGGATCCTGAGGCCTTCGAAACGTCTTGTTAGCGCGACTGTGTCGCAATTTTCTGTTCCTCTCATGAGGTCGGGTCTCAGGTATCCCAGCAGTGTCTGGAGTGGAATCGGCATTGTAGGTTTTTTATCATGGCCTGAGATGTGGTCTGTGACTAGGTTCATTGTTAGTTTGTTAGTTTTTTTATTGCCTTTGCATTTCTTTTTCTGTTTCTCTGTCGAGGTGTTCGAGTTTTTGTTATTGATCTAAATCTTTCCTTGTTTCTTCCAAGAATTTTATTGCTATTTGGCTTAATTTGCCTGATCTAATTTGCTCTATTAATTCTAGAGGGGTAATGCCTACTTCTTTTTCAAACTTTCTAGTATCTGGGATTTGTCCTTGTAGATCTCTTATTGCTGTTATTGTAATTGGGTCGGTTGGTGTTGCTAGTTTTTCTACTGGTGTGTCTGGTTGTCTATCTTCAATTCTTTTCATGGTTTGAGGTTTATTATAGGCTATTTGGGGGTAATTGACCTCTTGATTGTAAGTGTTTTACTGCCGCGATGTCTTTGTCGAGATCTTCTTGTGAAGTGGGTCGGTTTAATTGAGTTCCTCCTACGGAATAAAAAGGCCAATGTGGAAGGAATTGTATTGTCATACTATTTATCTCGTAGGTGTATGGGACGTTGGCTCTGGCATAAGGACCTGTTGTTGTCCAATTAAGAACTTGTCCATTTTGGCATAGTAGTTCTACTACCGGTCGACCTGTTTGCAAGATTGGTGATTCTGCTAACGGAGGAGTTGTTGGCCATACGATTTGGTCTGATTGATTATCTTGTGTTTCCGACATGGTTTGAGTGGATTATGTATGTTTTTTTAAACTTCTGCTGATTCTGGGATGTCTATGAATATATTACTCATTGCTTTTGGATCATGGGTGCTTCCCACGGTTATACGGTCGAGTGGTGTTCCATCAGGTAAGCGTGCTTCTACTTTGTATTCGTGCATTAATTCTCGAAGTCTTTGTGCTCCTACATCTTTTAAGCATACCTGTTTTGTTGGTCCGAAGTCTTTGTCTAGACCCATCATTGCGTCAAATTTTGCTTTTTTGCTGGCGTCACCTGCGTATAGTTGGCCGGTGTGTGCGCTTCTATTCATGGTGATGGTATTTCCGTCAGGTAGTTTGAATATTGAATATCCTGATCTTCCCTTGTGCCCTGCTTTAGAACTGACGTATATGCCTCTTGGTTCTACAATATTTCTGGCCTCGCTTTCCGTGTATCCTACTGGGAACAAGTATTCTCTGAAGGATGGTTGTGCTTCTCCTTTGGTTATTGCTTTGTACGCATTGCAACCTTGAAAATTCTCTCTGCATTGAGCTTGGATTGTTTCTGCTGATGGATGGGGATCGTGTGTTTCTAGTTCTTCTACTGGTTGGAGGTGAGATCTTTCAATGGCTCTTCTGATTGATTCTGCACAAGTGCATGGGGTTTCTGGTTGTCCGTTTTCTTCTAATAAAGGGCATTCTTGGTGTTTGTCTGACATTGTAGCTAACATGATGATTGGGTTTAATTGTTATTACTGTGTTCTTTTGGCTTTTCTGACTGAAACTTCAGATTCTCTGTATAGTTTTGCTATGGCGAGTCCATTCTTATTTCCTTCTCTGAGGTCTTGGACTACCTCTGAGAGTGGTTTGCCTTCTGTGTTTACTAATCTTGTAATGTGATCTTGATCTTTTGCTTTGCTGAAACGTTCTGCTAGTTTATCCATTACTTCTCTGTCTGGTAGGTGGCCGATGAAATCGTTTCTTTCTAGGTATCTTCTTGTTTCTTCCATATAGTCTCTACCTAGTTCTGTACGTTTTTGTATTTCTATTACTAAGTCTTCCATTGTTATTTCGGGGCTTGTTCCATCCGGGATTGCTAGTTTTATGTTTGGATTGTCGATACTTTCAATGTCTTCTATTGCGATTTGTGCAAGATACTCATCGTCTCTTCCTGTTAATTCTGTTGCTTCTTCTGGGGTGAAAGGATGGACATTACTATTAAAAGGTTTGTCTTCGGCTGCGATTTGTTCAAGTTGTGCTCGTGTGAGGATGATTATGTTTTCTGGAGTGACTGGTCCTTCAGCTAATGCTTCCTTTAAGGCTGCTATGTCTCTACCTTGTGGGCTTTCTTCTAGGTCTTTTTGGTAGACATGGAATTTTGGTGGATGGATGGCTCCTCCTGGTTTTTCTTGGTGGCTTTTTTCGTGGTATAAGAATGCTACGGGTTCGCCATCTTGATATGGTTGGAAATCGTCTAAAGGCATAGTGATTTTTGTTAAATAATCAGGAGCCGATTTTATTACTCTTTTGGGTTGAAGGCAAGGGAATTTCAGTAGGGAAATCCTGAAAAAGCTTTAAAAATCTTGTTCCTGGCCGTCACGATTTTTATGCGCTTTTTCTCCTTCGCTACGGCAAACATGCGAGTTTGCCTTCGCTTCGGATCGGATTTCTCGCTACTAAATGGTACGCCCGGGGGGAATCGAACCCTCATTGCTGGTTCCGAAGACCAGAGCTTTATCCATTAAGCTACGGGCGCGTGAGTGATTTTGTTCTTAAAATAATTTTACAGGTGTTTTAGATGTGGTTCAAGGCAAATACAGGTTAGTTGGACTCCACGGGGCGGCCTTACAGGTTAGGGGTGTTTGACGAAGTGACGTGATTGTGGCTTAGTCAGCTGGACTCCACGGGGCGGCCTTACAGGTTAGGGGTGTTTGACTACTGGCCAAGGTTGTGGTCTCTTGTTCTCTTCCTTTGCATATGGGATGTTTAGAAGTTTGTGATTGTTTTTGTAAAAAAAGAGCCGAGCTTGTATGCCCGACTCTCTTTTTGATTATTTTTGATTATTTGTGGTTCAAGTTGCTTTCAAGCATTTATGCCTTCCTCAACTTCTCGTCTGCTTTTTTAGCTGCCCATTTGGTCCAAATTACTAATCCTGAACTTGCTATAAAAATAGATGAGTAAGTACCAATTACCATACCTGCGATCAATGCTAGTAGGAAGTATCTGATTGCTTCTGCGCCTCCGTAGAAACTTCCGATGAAGAGAGCGACTACAGTGATGAGTGATGTGATACTTGTGTTCAATGATCTTCCCAGTGTTTGGTTGAGGGCTTTGTCTGCGATATCTTCTAGAGATTCGTCTCTTCCTGCTGTTTTCAATCCTTCACGTACTCGGTCGAATACGACGATTGTGTCGTTGACTGAGTAACCTAGGATCGTAAGCAATGCTGTGATGAATAACGCATCGATTTCTATATTGATTATTGTGCTCAGTATGATAAAGAATCCTGTTACGATTACCACGTCATGGATGAGTGCAATAATTGCGCTGACACCAAATCTCCAAGGTGAAACTGCTTTTGGAATCTTTCGGAATGCGAATGCTACATAAAGAATGATGATTAGGATTGTAGCGAATATTGCGAAGAATGCTTTTTGCTTCAGAGTTGATCCGATTGTTGGGCCAACTGTTGTGAAACGTGGTTCTGTTAGAGAACCTAGCTTTGTTCCAAGTTTTTCAATGATTTGATCGTGAGTTTCTGATTCTAGGTATTTGGTTTTTACTATGAATGAATTGTCACCAGATGGAACGATTTGGATGTTTTTGAGATCGAGAAGTTCTGTCGTTTCAGGTGTGGTTGCGGTTTCCATTACTACTGGGACGTCTGGAGAAGCAACCTCTTCTGTTTCTTCTGAGGTTGTTTCTGGTACTGGTAGATCTTCCGCAGGCATGTCTACAGGGAGGGCTTCATCTTCAGCGTATGCTGTAGAGAACAAGCTTGCTTCTGGTTCAGCAGGTGCTTCTGGCGCAGCAAGAGCTGCAGGTGCGCTGACTACTCCAGTATTGATTTCTTCTTGGATCTCAATGAGTGATTCTTGAAGTTGTTCTTTTGTTACTGGCTCGCTGAATTTAATTTCCATCAAAGTTCCTCCAGTGAAATCGATTCCAGGACGGAATCCAAATGCGAGAACTGCGATGATTGAGATTCCGATCAAAACTCCAGAGAAGCTCAAGAATTTCTTTGAGTTCTTGATGAATTTGAAGTTTGTGACTCCTGTTTTTGCAGGGTTAACTCCTAGATATTTGAGGTCTTTTGAGTATTTAGTTGTTCCGAGTGCGTGGAGGAGAACTTTTGTGACTGTTATAGCTGTGAACATAGAGATCAAGATACCTGCAGCCAAGTTGAATGCGAATCCTCGGATGATTGGTGTTCCAAAGTAGAATAGTACTCCACAAGTGATCAATGTTGAGAAGTTTGAGTCACGGATTGAACTCCATGCTCTGTGGAAACCTTCTTCAACAGCTGAAGTGTATGGTCGTCCTGCGCGTAATTCTTCTTTGAATCTTTCGAAAATAAGGATGTTTGCATCGACTGCCATACCAAGTGACAAGATCAAACCTGCAACACCGGCAAGGGTCATTACAACTCCTGTCTTCAAAAGGAATGTGATGAAGAAAAATACGACACAAGAGAGTAGGAAACTGATTGTTTTTTCTCCGCCTGAGTCTTTTGAGTTGAGTGTTTTGTATACAATAGTTAGGAATGCTACGACTGCTACTGGTAGAGCGATTGCGAGATGTAGTTCTGATTTTATTAAGAAGAGTAGAATTACTCCATATACGACGAGGGCTATTGCAGCCAGAAGTCCTGGTACTCTGTATCTAACAAGCATGTAGAAACATAATATTAGGAAACCAATCAAACCTGCCCAGATTGATACTCTAAGCGCGTTGTGTCCGAGAGTTGCTCCTATTGTATATTCTCCTGTTAGAACGATAGGAGCGGGGATTGCTCCTGTATTTAGGTCTCTTGCTAGTGTGGTTGCTTCCTCTTGTGAGAAGCTTCCTGTGATTTGAGCGTGTCCGCCTACTATTTTCTCGTTTACTCTAGGTGCTGAAATTAAGTTTCCTCCTACGAAGATTGCTACAGGTTTTCCTACGTTTCGGCCTGTGATTTCTTCAAATAAACGAGATCCTTCATCGTCGAATTCGATTGTTATATAAGGTTGATAAAATTGGTCTAATTGTACGTCTGCGTGGACGAAGTTTTTACCTGTTAGGGCGGTATCTTTCCATGGATCTGGAGTTGTTGAGTAGCGGATGGTTGTGTATTTGTATTGGACCTCTTTAACATCGTTTGTTACGACGTCTGCTTTGATGATGTGGTATCCAAATTCAGTTTTGATAATGTCAGATATGTCTCCACTATTTTCGAGTGCGAGAGCTGCTTGTTCAAAGTCGTATACATATGTTCCGTCTCCTGTGACAGGTACTGTCAATTTTCCTCCACTTTCTTTGTTGCTTGGATCGTCTGAGTGAAATAAAGCTACTCTATCGAAAGGAGCTCCTTCTTCGTTGATTTTTGCTAGTGCTACTTTTGCTTCTTCATATGCTTCTTCTTCTGTTCTTGTTACTTCTTCTGATGCATTTGTTGCTCCTGCCCATGCTACAAGTATGTGGCTCGCTTCTACTTTCTTGTCAAATTTTGTTTCTTCTGTAGTTTCGTCTAGTCTAGCGATTACTAGAGCTGTGTCTTCTTGAGTTTCTCCAGTTTCTGTGATCATGAAACTTCCTCCAGCTTCAACTAATTCTGATGTGTATTCTCCAGGAGTAAGGAGCCTTACAGCGTTAGCTAGTGATTCCGGAACGATTTCATTTGCGAATACAAATTCTGATGTTTCGTATTGTACTTTCCCAGGATATGCGAGCTGTTCTTCTTGTCCAACTACGTCGAAGTCTGCTCCTGATTTGATTTTTTCTAGAGCTGTTTGTGCTTGTGCTTGAACCTTTTCTTTTTCTTGTGGGTCAAGTTTTTCTTTTTGCTCTTTGAACTCAAGTTGGATTGTTTTTCCTACCGTCGCTTTTGCTTTCTCCAAGCTGAGTGTTTTCTTTTCATCATCTGTTAATTCTTCGATTGTTTTGTCTGATTTCAAGTATTGTTTGATGTCTGCATCTGTGAGGGCTGCGAGGTCAGCTAATTCTACAATTACGTGAAATTCACCTGCGAGTTCTGAAGTGTAGATGTTTGGTTCAGCTACTCCGAGGTTGTTTACACGTCGGTTAATTACTTCTGTTACACCATCGATGATTGCGAGTCTGTCTTCTTCAGGAACTTTTCGTAAGTCGATTTTGTAATCGAGCTGAGATCCTCCTTGGAGGTCAAGTCCAAGATGGATTTTTGTATCTGTTATCGATTCTGGGACGAAAGGAAGAATTGTTTGTTGCACTTTGTCTGGTGCATCAAAAAATCCTAGGACTAGTGTTGCAACTAGAATTGCAATTATTTTCCATGAAAAGAATTTTTTCATTTTGGTGGGGGTTAATTAAGTCCAGGTGACTTTATTTATATATAATTAGTTTTTAGCAAGTTCTTGGTCTAATTCTTCGTTGTTTCCTTTTCCTGATCTCCCGTAATCGTCGTCGATCTTTACGACGTCATCTAGTTCTGGTGAAGAAACCTCGAATACTACTGTATCCTCGAGTGCTTCTAAGCGGTGGATAGTATATGGTTTGACATCAATTTTGTCACCAGCTTCTAAAATTTTGTCTTGCAAGTTTTCTTTATCAGTGCCGAATGTAAATTTAACTTTTCCTTTAACAATGTATTGGGTTTCTTCTTTGGTTTCATGATATTGAAGGCTGTAGCGATGTCCTTTTTTTACTTCAAGGATTTTCCCTGCGTATTTGTCGGTGTGGGCGAACCAGATTTCGCGACCCCAGGGTTTGAGTTTTATTTGTGTTTCTTCAAGCATAGTTTAAATAAGCATGCGTAAAAATTGCCCGCATAATATAGAGCAAAAGACTTGGTTTTGGAAGGGAAAGTGGGGGTGAGTGGGGTGTTTTTTTAGGTGTTTTCCCGGGGAAACGCTCTTGGTTTCCCCGGGAAAACGCTCTTGGTTTCCCCGGGAAAACGCTCTTGGTTTCCCCGAACGTTCTCAGTTTCCCCGGGAAAACGCTCTAACCTGTTAATTCTAACCTGTAAAGATTTTCCCGGGGAACTTCCCGGGGAAACCGTGGGAATCCCAGTGGAAACCCGTGTAAAAACCGTGGAAACCGTGTGAAAAACCCGGGAAACCCCCGGGGAAACCCGTGGAAACCTGTGTAAAACCCGTGGAAACCCGTGTGAAACCCGGAAAAACCCGTGTGAAACCCCCGGGGAAACCCGGGGAAAACGCTCTTGGTTTCCCCGGGAAAACGCTCTAACCTGTTAATTCTAACCTGTAAAGATTTTCCCGGGGAACTTCCCGGGGAAACCGGGGAACTTCCCGGAAAAACCGTGGAAACCGTGGAAAAACCTGAGGGAAACCTGAGGGAAAACCGAGGGAAACCCGAGGTGAAACCCCATGGTTTAAAGTTTAGGTTCCAAGGCGTTTTTCTTGATTTTTAGAGGAGACCCCATCTTTGTTCTTCTTGCGACTATGACTTCGTCTTCTTTTGGATCGAGTGAGTCGAGGAATGTTTTATGTGTTGGGTGTTCAGGTGGTATGTACCAAAGGTCTTCGTTCCAGAGATTGTCTGAGTATTCACTTCTTCGACCCTTTTTGATTGTATATGGTTTGTTTGGGTTTAGGCCTAGGGTTGCTTCGTGTTTTTGTCTTTGTGCGCGTCGTTCTCTTTGATATACGTGAAGTTCTTCTTCTTTTGGTGGTTCTACTGGTCTGTCCCATTGGGATTTACTTGGTCTTCCGCGTTTTTTTGGTGTAGGTTTGGTGGCTGCTGAGGTAGTGGCTGCTGGGGTAGCGGCTGCTGTTTTTTCTGCAATCTTTCTTTCTTGTTCCTGCCGTTCTAATTCTTCCAAAAATTCTTGGTATTCTTTTGATGATAATTTCTTTTTCATTAAGTCGAGCAGCATTCTTCCGGCAGCATCTTCTCTTTTTGTGGTTGATTCTAGATATTTCCAGACTGGGTATGATTTTCCATACATGAATCCTTTGTTTGTTGTGATAGGGAATACCGCTTCAACTAGATCCTCGCGTTCTCCAAGGATTTCTCTTACTTTTGCTGAGTCTAGGTAGACTGGGAGTCCACGTTCATGTTTTTTCATTGCTTTGCGTGCGTTCCTGTCTACAAGCAAGCTTTCTTCATCTTTTCTTCCTGATCCGATGTATTTATATGAGACAATTTTGTCTGCAACGGGATCGTAAATTACTGCGTATATGCTTTCTTCTGGTTCAAAACTTAGTGGGATGCCGATATCTTCTGCTTCTTGGTATCTTCTCATGCTTTGTTCTGACATTTTGTCTGGTGTGGCTAGGAAAGTTTGATTTCCTATTTTTACTTTTACATTTGGTTTGATTCTTACTTTTCTATATATCTTATCACCGTCAGGTGTGGCTATTGTGACTACTTCTCCTCGTTTGTAAGTTGCTTCTTTGAGTTCGTATTCGCCTTGTTCATCCCTTTTTAGATTTTCTGGCATGTGTCGCCATGTGATTCCTAGATTCATTCGGCGTCCGCCTAAAGTTTGGATTCGGATTTCTTTTTGTAATAGGGTTTGAATGTCTTTTGGAAGATCTGCAACTGGCATAGATGATTTTCCTTCGAATCTTTCGACTGGGATATTAAAAAGTTCGCATAAGCTTGTTATATTTACGAAATTTGTTTCTTCTTTCTGGTTGAAGAAAAATAATTCTCGGATTCTTGTGTATTCTCCGTCTTTTTTAATAATCAATCTCCAGTCTTCGATGTTTCTGTTTGCGAGTTCGATTGTGTTGAATATTGTTGTTATTTCATCTAGTACTCTTAGTTTTTCTTCTTCCGGAGTTGTTCTTTCTTTGCCTTCCGAGTGGGCTCTTACTATTTGTGAACAGCAAAGTCTTTTTTTGATTGTCATTTCTGATGTTCCATAATCCGTGGGTAGACATACTTGTTTCCCTCCTTTTCTCGCTTTTCTTTCTCTGAAGAAGTGGGTGTATGGGCCTAATTCTGGAACTACTTTTGTTGCTAGTGATTCTAATGTCAGCATCCAAAGTTGTTTGTAATATGGATGGTCTTTGTCGATGCCTGGAATGTGAGCTATGCCATCTTCGTCTAGGAATACTGAGATGATTTTTTCTCCTTCTTCAGGGAAGACACACGTCAGTTCGTAATATCCTGTGAAACAAGATCTTTCTGTTTTTGGGATTCCAAATTGTTCTAAGTCTTCTGTTTCCAAGTCCTGTTCTTCTGTTAGATAAAGATGTGCGAATTCTGAGTTGAATATTTCCAAATATTTAATTGCTTTTGAGAGTGGGGAATGCGTATCAATAGGGGATTTGTATGTTCTGATTGGGTCGTCTAGATCTCGGCAGTTTCGGATCAAGTCTATGTATCTTGTGATTAATGAGATGCATTCTTCGTCTGGTACGAGGTCTAGTGACTCTTCTTCTACTATCTTGTCGATTTGAGCTATTATGTCGCAGTTTCTTTCTTGTAAGCCTTCCATTCCTGCATATTCTTTGAGGCTTGGGGTTTTTGACATTAGCTTTTTTACTTGTGCTCTATATGCAGCGATTACGCTTGTTACTTTACTGATCGTCATGTTTGTTTCGGTCCATTTTTCTCCTTCTAATGTGTTGTATAGTTCTTCTAATATTAGTGATTCTAGTGTGGATAGTATTACTTTTTGGCTGATTAGATTTTCTGGATTTGTTTGAAGTGAGGATGAATCTGGGGTTTTTAACCTGAAATTATTGTCCAGCGTGAATGTGATTGTTTCTAGGATTGATTGGTTTTCTTTTTCTGGATTTTCTAAGATTACTACTATTTCGATGTTGCCATCTATTTTTTGGAATCTTAATCCTTTGATTCCTAATCTCTTTGCGGTTTCGTTGTTTGCTAGGTCTAGATTTTCTAGGAAGCCTGTCTCTGGAAAACAATTTTCTGAGCCTACTTTTTCTTTTAGGAAGTCTGCATATCCTTCTATTATTTCTTTGAGTTTGTCCAAGATGAAGGCGATTCTGATATTGTCGTCATTGCAGATCAATCCTTCGTTGATTTCTTTATCTATTAGGGTGGATAGATATTCTGTTGGGCTTAGTTGGTCTACTCTTTCTATTCCCAAGGTTTTTCTTGTGCTTTCTAGTCTTGGTTCGAATTCTGCTTTCAAATCTTCAAAAGGGTCTAAGGCTTCTAGTGCAGTTTCGTAGTTTTCTTGAGTTAGGTTTGATGGGTGGATCAGGGCTAGGACTTGTTCCCTGATTAGGGCTGGGTTTTCGTAGTAGTTTGGGATGAGTCCTATTGCGACGAGCATTTCTTTGTATTGTCCTTGTGATTTGAAATGGTTTATCAGGTCCATGCTGATTGCTCTGAGTTCTTGTGAGAGAGGATTTCCTTCGTCCAATCCTGCGAGTGCTGTTTGAGATTGTGCTATTGAAAGGACTGTTAGTACTCTTTCGTTGTATTTTCTTTGAATTTGGGAGATTTTCAACAAGATAAGGGCGTCTTCTAGGTCGAGTGGTTCTGAGGTATCTTTGAATGCGATTGCTTCTGCTACTTTGTATGCCATTTGTGTGTTTGATCCGAATGCTGTTGGATTTTCGATATATGGTTTGAGTAGGTGATTTCTCCAAAGATCTGCTTCCCAGGGCGTGCCTTTTAGGCTTGGTAATGCTTCTGTTGCGGCTTTTAATCCTGCTTGTCTGAATCCTTCTGCTTCTGCTCCACCTTCTTCTGCAATTGCAAAACAACTTTTTGCTAGATAGTAGAGTGAGCCTCTTTGTTTATTTACTATTGGGGCGGCTTTTGCTATTTTGCATGATTTTCTGTATTCGCCGATTTGATAGTAGGCTTCTGCTAATCTAGCTGAGTATATTGAGAAAATTTCTTCTGGAAGAGCCAAGCCTGATTCGAAGATAGCTAGTATGTTTTGGATAACTAAATTCGGGTCTTTTTCCATATCGATTGGGCCTGCTGAGAACATATTGATGGCCATTGAAAAGTGTTGGATGTTGATGTTCAGTTCTTGCATTTTTTTAAGTGCTTCTATTTTCTCTTCTATGCTTGTGTCTGTAGTTAATAGGTTCATGAGGGTTAGAACTTGTATTTCAGTTCTTTGTATTTCTATGTCCTTTTTTGCCATTGGTCCTGTTTTTGGTCCTAGTTCTTTATCTACTTTTGACATCTCTCTTTCTGCTATTTCGTTTAGGGCATTTTGAGATTTATCGAGAGCTTCCTTGTCAGAGGCTAGAGATTTGTTTCCGCTGATGTTGGGAATCAAGCTGTTAAAGTCTTCTTCAAGAGATTTTCTTATGTATGTATTTCGTATGGTTTTTGCTATTTTTCTCGCTTCGTCGTAGTCGCCTTTATATCTGATTAGATAACTTACGATATACGAATAAGCATTTGAATCATTTGGATTTCCTAGATACGTTAGTTTAAGTTTTTCTAATCTGAATGGTGTCCCATTTTCTACAAGGTGTTCTCCCATCAATTCTTCTAGGGCTTCTGAATATTCGTCTGCTATTGTGTTTAGCAGATTTGGGTTTTTTTCTAGGAATTTAAGAACTCTATCTAGCTGCCCTCCCTCTTTCATGAAGAAATAATATGCGTCAAAGAACTCGAATCTATATGGATGGGCGAGAATTATGTTTTCTAGGAGTTCCGCGGCGTTGTCTGGGAATTGATAGAGGAGGCCTTTTTCGAACATGAATTCTAAGTATTCGGTCATCACCATGTCCATGTTTTTCCCTTGAACTTTGCATTTTTGCATGGAGATTTTGAATGCTTCAAATCCTGCTTGGAATATCTCTGGGATTATTGGGTCTCCACTTCCATGTTCAAACTGATAATGCCAAGCATTTTTGATTAGTTTTTTTCCCCAAGTGAATGCTGTTTGGATGCCTAGGGATTGTTTTTCTTGTTGAAACCTTCTTAAGCTATTTTCGATATCTGGGTCTGGTTTTCCTGCATGGAGGTTATCTCTGTCTTCTTTTGATTGTAATAGGATTTTTTTCTTGTTATGCCCTGCGGTTTGGAGCATGTATTCTCTAGATAATGGATCTAGGCTCCTCAAATATTCATCTGCTGAGCTTACGACTCGATTGCCTGGAACTGAATCGTGCGCCATTTTTTGTTGTCCGGCTCGAATATGCCTGTCTGTATTAACAAAACTTCTTTTTCCTCTTGGGAACATTGGGATGTTCTCTAGGTTTGGCATGTTAAATCTGCTTTGATTCATCTTATGTAATCTATTAAGGAGAGTATCTTAGGTTATCTTGGGGAAAAGTCAATTGGGGTTTAGATTTTCTAGGGAAAATTCAGGTGTTTTTTCAGGTGTTTTCCACGTGAAAACGCTCTCGGTTTCCCCGAACGTTCTCAGTTTCCCCGAACGTTCTCAGTTTCCCCGAACGTTCTCAGTTTCCCCGAACGTTCTCAGTTTCCCCGAACGTTCTCAGTTTCCCCGAACGTTCTCAGTTTCCCCGAACGTTCTCAGTTTCCCCGGGAAAACGCTCTTGGTTTCCCCGGAGAAACGCTCTCGGTTTCCCCGGGAAAACGCTCTCGGTTTCCCCGGGAAAACGCTCTAACCTGTTAATTCTAACCTGTAAAGATTTTCCCGGGGAACTTCCCGGGGAAACCGTTAGAAACCCGGGAAAACCGTGGGAAAACCCGGGAAACCCGAGAAACCCGAGGAAACCGTGGGAAACCCGAGGGAACCCCGAGAAACCCGAGGAAACCGTGGAAACCCCCGAGAAATCTTAGATTTTTTTGATTTTTCCGCTCTCACCTTTTTTGCATACGAAGAGACCTTCTTCTGAGTCGATGATTATAAGGTCTTTTACGCCAATCACTTTAACAGGTTTGTTTTCGTGATTTTGGAAGATTATTGAGTTTTCACAGTCTAGGAGGTTGATGGTTCCACCTTGGCTGCGGATGAGGTTTTTGTCTTGGTCCAGGTTTGAGGTGAGTTCCTCATATATAGCTTCAAAAGATCCAATGTCGCTCCAATCTAAATCTGCTTGGATGATGCGGATTTCTTTTGGATCGACTTTTTCCATGATTGCGTAGTCGATTGAAATTTTTTCTATGGTTGGGTAGATGGTTTCGAGTATTTCTGGGAGTTCTTGGATTTGGATGAGACGTTTGTGTGTCTCAGGGGCGTGCGCAGCGAATTTTTCCATCAATGTGCTCGCTTTCCATACGTATATACCTGTATTCCAGAGATATTCTCCTGAAGCGACGAATTCTTCTGCGGTTTGCAGCGAAGGTTTTTCTGTGAAGTTTTGGACTTTGAATGCTTTGATTCCGTCGATTTCCGAGTGTTTTTCTCCGAGGTGAACGTAGCCGTAGTTTGTATTTGGTGTACTGGCAGGGACTTCTATTATATTGAGGGTGTTTTCTTGGATGGCGATTTGTTCTGCAATTTGGAGGGCGCGTTGGAATTCGGGTTTGTTTTTTATGAGGTGGTCGGCGTATATGATTGCCATTACTTCGTCTGGACCGTGGCGCGACTCGATAATTGCAGCGGCAAGTCCGATGCAAGATGCGGTGTCGCGTAGAGCGGGTTCTAGGATTATATTTTCTTCGGGGATGGTAGGGGATTGATTTTTTATATAGTGGAGATATTTCTCATTTGTGGCGATGTAGATGTCTTTTGGATCCAAGAAATCCAAGCGATCTAGGGCCTCTTGATAGAGGGTTTTTTCACTTGTGAATTTGTGGAATTGTTTTGGTTTTTCAGGAGTGGAGAGGGGCCAAAGGCGCGTTCCTCCACCACCTGCTAATATTACTGCTTTCATTGTTTTGGATTATAGCTTCGTGGGTCTGATTTTACTATCTTTTTGGCTTTCCAGGGGCTTGTAGGAATTGTAAGAAAGTGGTATAATTCAGTATTGAGAAATCAATAAAAAACAAATAAAAAAATAACCCATTTTTACATGGAAACACAAAATTCTTCTCCTGTTGGAGCTCCAAAAGTGAGTATCCCAAAGTCACCAGGAAGTCTCAAAAAAGTTTTGGGATTTTTGCTTACATCGTTTTTGGTTGTAGGTGCCTTTTATTATTATGGGTTTTATAAACCTGCGTATGATGAGTCGAAGCCTCCTCAAATTGTGAGTGACTCTGCTTTGCAGGGTTTACTCATTGATAAAACGACAAAGTTTTTTAAGTTTGAGTATAGTGATGTCGCAAGTTTTGAATTGACGACTGATCATGATGTAGACGTTCCTGGTAAGAATATTAGTTTTTACTATTCGGTAAAGCCAATTTCTGCTGAGGATCTTTTGAGGGCAACTTATCCCGTCCCAGGGATGAAGATTGCTTACGCGGATTATTTGCCTGATGCTGAGAAGATGTTCCATGTTTATCCGAACGTGAGTGCTCATAGTAATTCTAGGCCTATTACGGTCGCTGAGGGTGATGATTATATTATCCCTGCTTTCCGTGGATTTGCTTTGATTGCGTTTGGAGATACCAAGCTTTATCATCCTGATTTGAGAAGTTTTGAGGATGTTCCAACTCAAGGTGAAATTGATGCGGCTCGTGATTTTGTGCTTGAAGAGATGGCTGATCAGGCTTCAGAGCCTGATGCGAATTCTTCTGAAGGTGAGGTTGGAAATGATGTTTTCTGTCCTGAATTCCCAATTCCTTTCGAGGAGGAAGATTGGGTGCTTTTGCCTGTGAATAATAAAAATGTCTTTAAAAAGGTAATGAATTGTATTAATTCTAATGTTCATCTCCAGGATGATGGAAGTGGGTTTGGATATGAAGCAAAATATATTTGGTTGCAAACTGATGTAAATGGTTGGGAGAGGCTTGATGAAGATGAAATTGTTTTGGCTGATGAAGATACTTATGCGGAGGTTGGTGAGAGTGGATATAGCATGGTTTGGTTCAAGATTGGGACTTATGAAATTGTTGCTCCGGATGTAGAAGATCCAATTATGTGTTCATATAGTGATGTTTCATATGGTGTTGGTGACACATTCCCTGCAATAGATGGATGTAATACGTGTGTTTGTGGTGAGGATGGGGTAGTAGAATGTGGTGAAGACATATGCGATCCAGAGCCAATTACATGTCAATATGATGGTGAGTCATATACTGTTGGTGCCACATTTGACGCAACAGATGGATGTAATACGTGTACTTGTGGTCAGGATGGGGATGTAAAATGTGGTGATAACACATGCGGTCCAGATCCTGTTGCGCCTCAAGTTGTGATGGCGAATTATGTTGAAGATGATTTGACCAAAGTTATTGTTACTTTTGACGAAGAAGTTGAATGTACTGTAGTTGACAAGTCGGGTTGTTTCACGGTTTATTTAAATGAAGAGGAAGATCTGAAAGATGAGACTTATGTAGTTGTTGACGCTGTATCTTCAGGTAATGACTGGGAATTGACTGTGGATTCAGAATTTACTCTTGGTAGGGGATATGTAGCTGAAGCTTCTTCTGACACTGTTGTGTTGGCGGATACTGAGGTTGGTGTTGATTCCGAGTACAATACTGCAGAGTTTAGTTTGCCTGAACCTGTTGTTGTTGTTAATCCGGTTGTTAAGAGTGCGACTGCTTTGAATGCAAAGACTATTCAAGTTGTATTTAGTTTGCCAGTTGATTGTGTTGGAGGTGCATCTGCGTGTTTCATGGTTGAGCCAGTGGATGAAGGTAATACTCCTGTAAATGTTGTTGATGCTGAGTCTGTTCCAATGTTTCCGGGTGTATATCAAGAGAACTGGATTGTTACAGTTAATCCTGGAATTGATTCAAGTATAGAGGGGGATGATGATATTCTTTATACAGTTACTGCGATGGCTGGAATTATAAGCAAGGATGGAGCTGGAATTGGTTCACCAGATTCGGCTTCTGTTAATGTTGTTGAGCCTGCTTCATTTGCAATTCCATCGATGGAGAGTGCTGTTGCTAATGGTTTCGTTATAGATGTTGTGTTTGATATGGATGTTAAGTGTGAGGGAGGGGAGGATTGTGTGACTGTTTTATCTACAGTGAGTGGAGATCCTGATCTTGTGGTTGTTTCTGTTGAGCCTTCCGCAGCTTGTGAGTCTGATTATTGTGAGAATTGGATTGTAACTGTGGAGGATAAAGGTGTGCAAATTTTCCCATATAACGTTTGGGCTCTAGGCATGGTTAGCGAGGATGGAGTTTCGGTTGATAATTCTCAGCAGGTTTCTTGGCCAGCTGAACTTGTTCAGCCTCTGATTTTGATTGGTGCTGCTGGTAATGAAGATGAAAAAAATATAATACTTTTATGGTTTAGTGAAAATGTTGGATATATTGGTGCCTTACATTCTGTTTTTAGTGTAGCTGAACAAGGTAATCCTACGGAAACTATTGGTATTAAAAATTGGTATCCTTTTGTTGGGGATGGAGGTTCCCTTGGTTGTGAAGACGATTATCCTTATTGTACTGCTTTTGTTTTGGAATTAGCCAGTGATCTTAAATCGGATGTTCCTTATTTGGTTGTTGCTAAATCATATTTTGATGATGATATTGATGAACCTTTTGATGGTTCGAATTATATTGTGTCTTTAACTCCATCTGATATAGGTAATGTTATAGATAAAGATAATAACTCTGCGGTTGTTGATATTCATTATGAAGCACCTGTTGTTTTGGATCCTATCTTAAACGTTTCTTTGTCACAGAGTACTCCTATTGAGGGAACGGTTGTGATGAATACTCCAAATTATAAATTTGCTAGTTTTGATTTTGGAGCTATCAGTGGTGATGTTGTTTTGGAGGGGATTGATTTGACTAGGATAAATAATCTTGAGTTTTATGGATTAGATGGTTTAGATACTGAATTTGATTATCTTGGAACTACTTACATTTATAGGGAAACTGATGATGGTGAGGTTTTGTTAGCTTCTGGAAACTATGTTCAACAGAATCATTACACATCCCAATATTTTGGGTTTTCAGAGCCTCTTATTATAGCGGAGGATGATGTTGAAACATTGGTTGTTAGGGCGGATGTTCCTTATCTTTCTTTGGCTTATGCCAAAGCAAAGTTTGGAATTCAGGCGGGCGGTGATTGTTTGATTGAAGAGAATGATTCTTATTATTATGAAGTTGATGGTGATTTTCCTGTTTGGGGAAATTATATAGAAATTGCTGTAAGTGGTCCTTCTTTTGATTTTTCAGTTGTCGAGCCTGATGATAATGGGGTTTCAATATCTGATTCTATTACTTATGGTTTGGATTTGACTGCGGGTGGTTCTGATTATATTTTGACTGGATTTGATTTGCATTGTCTTTATTCTGGGTCTGGGTGCAATAATTTAAGGGTTGTTGATGTTAAGGATGCTGGAGATGTTGTTTATTCTAGTTTGGTGAATTCAAGTGATATTAATGTTGTTTTTTATGATGACGTGATTGTTCAAGCTGGTACTACGAAACATCTGGATTTGTCGTTTGTTATTTTGCCTGAGGTTGTAACTGGTAATGTTTATGATAATTTTGAGTTTTATGCATCTAATTTGTCTTTAGATTTCTCAAGTGGTGATACGCCGTTTATCACTGGTGATTTGGGGCCAACTAAAAAGTTCTATGTTGATATTGTAGACAGGAATGTACAAGTTTCCTTGAATGCAAATCAGCCTTCTGTTTATAATCCAAAATCTGTTTGGTCAACATTCCAATATATGAACTTAGATCTTACAGCTGAGTATGGATTCGTCATCGTTGATGGACTAAAGCTTACTTGGAAGTATGGTTACGATGGTACTGTTAATGATTTTGAAGAAGTTACTATAGGTTATGATGGAGCGGACACTGGTTTTCTTGTGGAAGAGACCTTTGTTATTCCGAATAATACTTCCTCATATGAATCTAAATCGACAAATGATGCTGAATTTACGATAGATCTTGATTTTACACAAGATACTCTTGTTATCCCAAGTGGAGAAACAAAGACTGTCCAGATTTTACTCAAGACTGAAAAACCATTTGTACTTGGTGGTATGTCTGAATCGGTGTTTGGATTATACGACGTTTCGTCAGTGGTTGTTAATCCTTATGTGGAGTATTTCAATAAAGATTATCCAATCACAGTTGAGCTGATGGATGACGATGGTGCAATCGAAGGAGCCGTGATTCAGGTCAACTAACCCACATTTGCTAAAACATAAAATTAGGTTTTTGTTAAGAAGATTTGGCAGGGATAACAGTAATGTCCTTGCCAAATTTTTCGTTCTTTGTTTTAATTTAGTGGAGTTTTGAAAAAAGCTCTCTCTATATATATAAATTTAACCCTATTTCCTATGGCTGATAAAGCTATGACTCCGAAGTCTAATGTTAAAAAGATTTTGGGTCTGTTGGTCGTATTGGCGTTGATCGTCGCTGCGGCTCTTTACTATGGAGGTTTTCTAGGTGGATCTGAAGAAGATATGCCACCTTCACTAGACCTCACAGGTGAGACTGGACAAGGTATGCTCGTTCTTGATGCTTACTTGCAGGTTTCAAAAGATGAGACATCTTATGATTGTGATGCCTCTAGTACGATAGACATTGATGTTCCTACAGGTTCTGGAACTGCTGTTTTCGTTTATCCAACAGAAGACGTTAATTTTGATGATTTGACAACTTATATTCAGGCTAAAGACGAAGATGCAAAAGTAATGTTTGTGTATTGGAACGAAGCTGGAGACGGAACGCCTTATCACGTTCGTTATACTGGTACAAATAAGAATAAGAATTGGTATGCTTATCCAGGTGTAACATCTTTGACTAAGCTTCCTGAAGCTGATTTAGATGAATATGAAATTGAAGCTTACCATGGTTTCTATATAGTTGCGTTTGATGCTGATGTTGAGGTTTGTCCAGACAAGCTTGCTTTGCAAGATGAAGGTTTGAATGCTGATGCTGATTTCTATGATGATTATATTGACGGTAAACTTCCTGCAGAGGGATGGGTTCTTTTGGCTGCTAATGATGAAGATGTTTTGAAAACTATATTGGAGGAATCTACAGCTGCTGATTCTGATTTTACAGTAGATTCAGCTTGGGTTCAGATGGACGATGATGTAGCTAGTATGTTTGTTGGTGGAAAAGTTGATCTTGTAAAATTCTACAATGGTGAAGAAACTCTTCCAACAGGTTATGATATGGTTTGGTTGAAGATTACTGATTATGATGAAGATAAGGTTTATTTGACTGATACGCTTGATGTGGTAAGCGCATTTGCTTCTGTTGAAGAACCAAACAAAGTAATTGTTACTTTTGATGAAGAGGTAAAGACTATTGACGTTGATAATTTTGGAATAGCTTTTGAACCTTTACCTGATGTTGCGGCACTTCCTGCAGGAGTTGATTCGGTAGAGTTTGTGAAGGATGAAGATGGTGACAATGTTAAAACTCAAGTTATCTTGAATCTTGATGCTGATCTGTTGGTTGATGAGGATTATTCTTTCAAAGTGACTGCTACTGGTCTTGTTTCTGATGATGATCAGGATCCTTTGAGTTCAACAAAGAATTCTGCTGTATTTAATTTGACTGATTACTTGAATCGTGTGGGTGATCCTGTTGTGGATGAAGTTGCCAAGACTATTACTTTGACTTTTGATCAAGATCTTGGAGCTTCTGCTGAAACAGCTTCTAATTATGTATTTAATACTGTCACGGTTGAAGATGAAGTTGAAGACTTGGGCGAGGTTACTGCTTATGCTGTTGATACTGCTGAATATGGGGTTACTGGTGTTGTAGATGATAAGAATGTTGTTATTTTGACTCTTGATGAGGATTTTGTTGTTCCTGACGGAATGACTATAAGGTTGACTATGAATAATCTTGTGACTGATCCTGGTGGAGAGACTTTCTCAGATTTAGAAGGAGAGGATTATTATGAGTGGATTGGAGGTGCAGCGCCTGAGGCTGATTATCTAGATCTTCTAACTGCTACTTCGGTTGATGGATCTAGTATTGTTTTGACTTTTGATGAGGATGTGAATGCTGCGGAAGCGGTGGTTGTTACGAATTATGTTGTAACTGATGATGCTGCTGCTGAATACGTTGTTGGTTTAGCTGTAGTTGCTACTGATAATAAGAAAGTTACTCTTAAAATGAATGCTGTTTTAGTTGCTGGGACTTATACTGTTACAGTTTCAAATTTGCTTGGTCTTGATGGAAGTACGTTGGATCCTGTTGATACTGCAAAGAGTGTGGCTTCGTTTGAGGTGGTGGAAGAGGTTGCTGAAGTTGATTATTTGGATTTAATGACTGCTAAGACTGTTGATGGATTAACTGTTGGTCTTGGTTTTGATCAAGATGTTTTTCCTGCGGATTTGGCTACTCTAACAAACTTTACTGTTAAAGAGAAAGGTGGAGAGACTGGTGTTTACACTGTTAAATCAGCAGTAGTAGGTGCTTCTCCTAAGAATATTGATATTACCGTAGAGCCTGTTTTGGCTGCGGTTTCTGGAAATTATATTGTTGAGGTTTTTGGTTTGCATACGGTAGATGGGGTTGGATTGGATCCTGCAAAGAGTTCGTTTGAGTTTAAATTCGTAGCACCTGTGGTTGCTGGTGATGGGCTGAATGCTCTATCTGCTGTTTTTTATGCTCTAAATTCTAATAGAGTTCTTGTTGTATTCGACGATGCCGTAAAGTCATCAAGTATTGACAAGACTTTGTATGAGTTCAAAGTGGTTGATAGTAATGGGAATCCGGTTCTTGGTGCAGAAACTTTTTTTGTGAATTCTGCTAAGTTGTCGGTAACTGATCTTGAAAACAAGACCGTTCTTGTTGCGTTGAGCGCGTCAACTCCTGCCTTAGCAGATGGACAATATTACGAGTTAACAATCGCAGGTTTGGAAAATACTGACGATGAGGCTTTGGTAGGTGATCCTTTAGTGTTCAATGTTCCATTCTCTGATCTTTAAGACCTTTCCTTTCCCAATTTTCGGTTAACACCGACACTTAATAGCAGGCCTAGTAGCAAGAATACATATGCTTCTGGGCCTGTTTCAGATAGGTCTGTAGGATCTGATCCACTAGGAGGTGGGGGAGGAGGAGGAGGAGGAGGTGGAGGAGGTCCGGCAGGATCTGGATCTGGTGTTGGATCTGGATCTGGTGTTGGGTCTGGATCTGGATCTGGATCTGGAGTTGCATCTCCTGGTTCATTCAAATTTAGATCTGGAGGAAGATCATCACTGCCGTCGTCGGCAGGTACTCCTAGATCTAGTGATGGAGGAGCGTCCTCGTCTGGTTCTTCATCTCCAAAGTCAAAACTTAGACCTGGGGGAAGATCATCTTCTGCAAATGCTACTAATACATTAGTAGAAAGCACAGTAAGTAGGAGTGTTGCAAGCATTGCAAGTGAAGCTTTGAATTTTTTCATGTTTATTTTTGTTTAAATATTTATTTATTTATTACTAAATTATACCAAAAAACGGCCTAAATTGCAACCCCCTGAAAAGCTTTTTACACCTTTGTGTCTCTTTAAATTAAACTCTTTCCTTTCATCGCTCGAGGTTTTTTTATCTTCAAGATTTTCAGGATTGTTGGAGCTATGTTCTTGAGTCCTTTTTGTTTGATTCTTGTGGTGTGGAGTGATTTGAAATGGTCTGAAATACAAATGAAGTTTACTGGATTCAAGGTGTGAGCTGGGCAGGTTTCGCCATTCTTGTATTTCATTTGTTCTGCGTTTCCATGGTCTGCGGTCAGAAGGACTGTATATCCTTTCTCCAGGGCTTTTGGTACTACTTGCTTCAAACACTTGTCCAATGTCTCAACAGCCGTCTTGGCGGCCTTGAAAGAGCCAGAATGACCAACGAGGTCACAGTTCGCATAGTTCAAAGCGATGAAGTCGTATTGGGATTTGCTGTTTAGTTCCTTTATAAGTTTTTCTGTGATCTTGTCTGCGCTCATTTCAGGTTGGTCCGCGTAGCTTGGGACTTTTGGAGACGGAACCATTATGCGTGATTCTCCTTTGAATGGTTTTTTGATTTGTGAATTGAAGAAGAATGTGACGTGTGCGTATTTTTCTGTTTCTGCTATTCGTAGTTGCGATTTTCCGTGTTTTGCTAGAGTCGCAGCTAGGTTGTTTTTGACCTTTGGTGCTGGGAAGAGGACTGGGCTTTTTTTGCTGTATGGTCCGAAGCAAACTGGGTTGAGTTTGAGTTCTTTTTCGAACATGTGTGTTAGTTGAGCGGCTCGGTCTGTTCTGTAGTTGAAAAAGACGACAGAGTCTTCTTTGCGAATTATACCTTCTTTGTTTAGGATGATAGGTTTGATGTAGTAATCTGTTTTGGTTCCTCTTTTATATTCGTTTTGGATTGCTTTTAAGGCAGAGTCTTCTTTGCGGCCTTTGCCTTTTGTATAAAGGTCGAAGGCTTTCTTGGTTCGATTCCAATTAGTGTCTCGATCCATTGCGTAGTATCGGCCGATGATTGTGGCGATTTCAGCTTTTCTTTGGAGCTTTCCTTGGATTCGCTTTATGTATTTTTCAGCTGATCTTTCTGGGACGTCTCTGCCATCTGTTATCGCGTGGATGTAGACTTTTTTCAGGTGTTTCTTTTTTGCGAATTTGAGTAGTGATTCTAAATGGGTGATGTTGCTATGGACGCCTTCATCTGAGATCATTCCTAGGATATGGAAAGAGCTTCCATTTTTTTTGCATTTTTTTGCAGCTTCTTTCAAGGCTTTGAGTCGGAAAAATCGACCGTTTTTGATTGATCTATTGATTTCTTCCAATGATTGCCAAACCACTCGTCCAGCTCCCATCGTGAAGTGTCCGACTTCAGATCCGCCCATTGTTTTTGGAGGGAGGCCGACGGCTTCTGAATCTGTTTTGAGTAGGCAGTGAGGATATGTTTTGCGTAATGAATCTATGTATGGAGTTTTGGCTTGCGTAACAGCGTTGCTTGGAGAGTCTTTCCCTTCGCCATATCCGTCGAGAATAACCAGTAAAACCTTGTTGTTAGATTCCTTGTTGTTAGATTTTTTTACCATCCGATCGTGCTTAGATAAAAGTTGATAATTTCTTCACCAATAAACAATGCGATCAAACCTCCTGTGATCAAAAATGGGCCAAAAGGAATTGCTGTTTTGCGGTCTGCTTTTTTGCTGAGAAGTAATACGATGCTGACCAAAGCACCGAAGACATATGAAGTTATCAAGGCTAAAACCATCAATTCCCAACCGAGTAATACTGCCAGAATCGCGCCGAGCCTGAGGTCTCCACCTCCGAGCCAGGCTCCTTTTGAGATCAATATTTGTCCACCAAAGAAGAAGGCGATTATCAATATTCCGATTCCCATGCTCATCAAGCTAGGAACTCCAAATAACACGCCTGCAAATATTCCGAGCACTATTGCTGGTAATGAAAATCGGTCTGGGATTTCTCTGTAAAGTAGGTCATAGAAGAAGATTGCCATTAACAAAACCATTTCGATTGCGTAGAAAGTGAATTTCTCGAAGATATGCCAATCTATTCCATAAAGTATGAAGTTTGGATCTATTAAGCTTGGAGTTGAGGTCACAAAATTCCAGTGTAAGAAAGTCAGAACAAAGACTGCTGCTGTCAAAACTTCCATTGCGAAGTAATGAGCGCTTATCTTTTTGCCACAAAGTCCGCAGCGTCCTCGTAAAAACAAGAAACTAAAGACAGGAATTAAATGTCTCCATTTGAGTGGTTTTTTGCAATGTGGGCACATTGAATTGCCAAAGAAGATTCCTTTCTTTTTCTTCTTTACTCGGAAGGTGACTACGCTCAAGAAACTGCCGATTGCGGCTCCAAGTACTCCGATAAATATTGCTGCTAAAAATGTCATAGGATGGAGGGGTTAAGGTGAGTAGGGCGAAGTTATGTCCGCCTTCAATATGTTATTAAATCTTATTGCTGCTAAGTTTGCAATCGAGTTTCCGTTTCCGAGCATGTATGCTTTTTTGTAATATTCTTTCGCTAATGTGCTTAAGTCTTGTTTTTCGTATAACCATCCCAGACTCAAATATGCGTGTTCTAGTTTTGGATCTAGTTCTAGGGCTGTCACGAGGTCGTTTTTCCCTTTTTCATAGTCTCCGTTTGAGATGAAACCCCATCCGCGCAAGCTGTAGCTGATTGCTTCTTCGGGATGTTGTTCGACAGCTTTTTCTCCTAATTGGATTGCTTTGTGAGGTTTGTCGAGTTTTTCTATGCTGATCCAGATAGCTTTTGTGTAGAGGTTTGGATCTGCTTCGCCTGCGTTTATTATGTTCTCGTATGAGAGAAGGGCTTTGTCATAGTTTTGTTTGATTAAGTTTAGATCTGCGAGTTTCTGCTCAACTAAACTTAGAGGTTTGAAACCTGAATCTCTGGCGTCTTCCAAATAGGTGATTGCTTCATCATACATCTCTTGGACGGCGTATGTTATCCCGATAAAGAACAATGTTTCGGGTTTGCCTGGGTCGAGGACTTTTGCCTGGAAAAGTGCGTTTATGGCGTCTTCGTATTGACCTGTGTTCAGGTATGAATATCCGAGCATTACCCACGCGTCTCTGTAGTTGTTTTGCAGTTTGATTACATCGAATAGTAGGGGAATTGCGGCTTGGAATTCATCGACTTCTATCAAGGCTTTTGAGAGTAGGGCTTCTTTGTGTTGTTCTTTTGAGTCCTTGTTTATTGAGATTGCATTGTATGTGTCGAGGATGGTTTTTACCTTTTTTTCAAGTTCTTCATTTGGTACTTGGTTTGGTCCTGTGCCATTCAAAATTTCTAGGAGCGAAGTTAGTTCTTTTTGGGCTCCTTCGTTGTTTTTTTGGAGAATTTGGAAGATCGCTTTGTAGTATTTTACTTCTGGGTTGTTGGGGTCGAGTTGATTGAAATGAGAGATTGCTTGGGGCATTTCTTGTTTGTTGATGTAGGTTCGGCCAATTAGGATGTCGATTTGTGAGCTTTCATAATTCTCTTTTAATTTGTTGAAGTATTGTCTGGCTTCTAAGTTTTGGTTGTTTGCGAAGTATGTGATGCCAAGTTTGTATAAAGTTTGTATTGAATCTGGGTTTTCAACGAGTGCTAGATGATATGATTTAATTGCTTCGTCTAGATATCCTTGGTTGTGATAGTTATCTCCTTCGACAATATAATCTGAAGGGTTTTTTTCTTCAGCTGCTTCCTCAAAAGATTCTTTTTGCAGGTCTGTTTTTTCTGATGTTACGGCATCTTCTGGATTCAGAGTTGTGTCTGTCGTGCTTGGTGGAGGTTTCATGTATATGTAACCTAGGAAGATTGCTCCCGCGATTATTACAATCCAAAGTGTTTTTAGAACTTTATTCATTTATGTTTGATGGGGTTGATGAGTTTGCGCTACAGATGGCGACAGCGATTGCATCGGCTACGTCATCTGGTTTTGGTGTTTCTTTCATATCCATTATCATTTTTACCATTTTTTGTACTGCTTTTTTGTCGGCTCTTCCGTTTCCGCAGACTGAGCTTTTTATTTCTGAAGGTCCGTATTCTTCTATTTCAAGTCCCCTTGAAGCACATTTTTGAGTTACAACTCCTCTGGCTTCAGCGACGTCTATGGCTGTTTTAATATTTTTATTGAAGAAGAGTTTCTCGACTGCGGCTTTGTCTGGCGACCATTTTTTGAGGAGCTCTTCCATATCTTCTGCTATATGGTTTAGGCGTTCTGCTTTTTTGAGTCCTTTGTGTGTTTGAATGTATCCGAAATCAAGTAAGGTAAGTTTTTTGTTTTTAACTTCAAGGATTGAGAAGCCTGTTATCGCGGTTCCGGGATCTATTCCTATTATTCTCATTAGTTTTACTAAAGTTATAAGGTGTAAGTTGCTATTGAGCCTATTCCTTTTGCGTTGTATACGATTACGATTTTGTCGTTTTTCTTTGCGAGTTTTTCTGTTTTGATGAATTTTTTCAATTCATTCGCAAAATTTTTCTTTTCTTGTTGTTGGGTGAATTTTTTGTGTACAGCTTGGTTTATTCCCCAGTAAAGAGAAGATTCTTGGATTAAGTTCTTACTTGGAGTGATCAATATTGTTTGGATGAAGACTCGGTGTTTTACCATTTGAGCCATTGTGTATCCGTCTTTTGAGTAGACGATGATGCGGTTTGCGCCTGAGTCTACTGCGAGTTCGCATGCAGATAGACAAGATGCATTTACGTCTGGAATGTCTGTATTTTTGATTTCGTTTTCAACAATCTTTCTTTGTTTCTTTAATTCGTTTTCTACTGATGAAATGGTCTTTGCCAGCATTCTAACCGACTCTAGTGGGTAAGAGCCTGTAGCGGTCTCGTTTGATAGCATTATTGCGTCTGTGTGATCGTAGATTGCGTTTGCTGCGTCAGAAATTTCGGCTCTGGTTGGGCGTGGGTTGTCCACCATAGATGCTAGGACTTGAGTTGCTGTGATTACAGGTTTTCCGTGTTTGTTCGAAAGTTCGATGATTCGTTTTTGGATTACAGGGACTTTTTCAGGTTTGATTTCAATTCCGAGGTCTCCTCTTGCTACCATTATTCCATCCGATTCTTCTACGATTTCTTCTAGGTTATCTATTGCTTCATGACGTTCAATTTTTGAGATTATTTTTACTTGGCCGTGGCCTTTTTTTGTGAGAAGTGAGCGAAGTTCTTTTATGTCTTTTGCATCTTTTACAAATGAAAGAGCTACAAAATCAACTCCTAGTTTGAGTCCGAAATTGAGGTCTTGTATATCTTTTGGTGTCAGTGTTTTTGCTTTGATGGTTGAGTTTGGAGTGTTGATTCCTTTGTTTGAAAAGAGAGTGCCTTTTGTCTTGGCTGTGCAATGAATTTCATTTCCTTTGATTTTATCTACTTTTGTACTGATGAGACCGTCGTCGATGAATATTAGATGGTCTTTGTGAACGTCTTTATGGAGATTCTTATATTGTACTGGGATGTGGTCTTTTTTTGGTTTGGCTAGTGTTGAGAATATTATTTTTTGTCCGCGTTTGATTGAGATTCCTTCTTTTGGAAGGGTTCCTAACCTTATCTTTGGGCCTTGGAGATCCTGCATTATTCCGACGTTGCGATCGTGTTTTTTCGAAGCTTTTCTTACGTTGTCTGCAATTTGTTTGAAGTTGGGATATGTGCCATGCGAAAAATTCATTCTGGCTACATCCATGCCGGCTTGTACTAAATTTTCGATGATGGAAAAGGAGTCAGAGTTAGGTCCAAGAGTAGCAACAATCTTTGTATAGTTAACTCGCATATGAAATGAGGGTTATTTCAAGAAAGATTTTACTTTACTGTGACGCTTTTGGCCAGGTTTCTTGGTTTGTCAGGATCATTTTTTCTCAGAACCGCGAGTTTGTAGGCCAAAATTTGGATTGGAATAATATTTACAATAGGTGATGCATGAGATACATCAGGGACTTTTATCCAGTAATCGAACACTTCATTGTTTTCTGGAGCGACGCCTATGATGTATGCTCCTCGAGCTTTTAATTCTATTGCGTTTGAGATGGTTTCATTTTTTGATTCGTCATTTGCGACTAATGCGATGCATGGAGTTCCTTCGGATATTAGTGCTATTGGGCCGTGTTTCAATTCTCCTCCTGCGAAACCTTCTGCGTGGATGTATGAAACTTCTTGTATTTTGATAGCGCCTTCTAGAGCTATTGGATAGTTTTTGCCGCGACCGATCAAATACATTGATTCAACTTCTTTTAATTTTTGTGCCAATTTCTCTATATGTTCTTCGTAACGAGGATTTAACATGTCGTTGATTTGGCTAATTGTGTCTATTAGGAGTTTTTTGCCTTTCTCAACTCCTCCGTCACAAGCATATGCAAGCAAAGTGAGGATGGCTATTTGTGCCGTGGTTGCCTTGGTTGAAACGACTGCTTTTTCTACTCCTACTTTGATTGGAATTACTATGTCTGAAATTCTGGCCATGGTTGAAGATTCGACGTTTACGATGGACATGATTTTTGCTTTTTTCTTTTGTGCCATTTCGATAGCTTCCAAAGTGTCTGCCGTTTCTCCACTTTGTGAGATTGCAACTAGTAGAGATTTCTCTCTTATGAAATGTTGATAATTTGAGAACTCTGATCCGAAAGTTGTGTTTACGTGTCTGTGTGCTATTTCTGCGAATAAGTATTCTCCGACCATCGCTACTTTTCCTGTTGTTCCACATCCAATGAAATATGTTCCGAATGCTTCTTTGATGGCTTTGGCAGCTTTTTCTATCAAGGCTGTGTCTTGATTGATCGCTCTTTGGAGAGATTCTTTCTGGTCCATTATTTCTTTGATCAGGAAGTGTGGGAACTCTCCTTTCTCTGTACTTTCTTCTGTTAAATCTATTTCAACAACACGTTTTTCGACTTTTTCGCCTGTTGTGATGTTGAAGAAGTTTATGTCTTTTTTCTTGATTTCGACGAGTTCGTTGTCGTCGAGATATAAGACTTTGTTTGTGTATTTGAGGAATGGGGGAATGTCTGATGCGATGAAAAACTCGTTGTCGCCTTTTCCTACGATTAGTGGTGAACCACGTCTTGCGCCGATGAGTATGTCTTCTGTTTTGTTTATTACTACGAAAGCATATCTTCCCTCGAGTTCGTCGATTGTTTTAGTTACCGCTTCTCTTAGAGTTTTACCATCTTCGAGGTAGGTTTCGACTAGATGTGCTATGACTTCTGTGTCTGTTTCGGATTTAAATTTGTGTCCGTCTTTTTTAAGTTTCTTTTTGAGTTGGTCGAAGTTTTCCAGAACTCCATTGTGTACGATCACGATTTCTCCATTTGCAGAAGCGTGTGGATGAGCGTTTTTTTCGTGGATCCCTCCGTGTGTAGCCCATCTTGTGTGAGATATTGCAACGAACAAATCCTCTTCGGTTTCACCGATTCCAAGATAAGACATATCTAAGTTCTTTGAGTCGAAGTCGCCGATCTTGCCGATTTCTTTGTGAATGACTAGATTTTTCCCTTTTTTGTATGCGATACCCCAGCTGTCGTAGCCTCTGTACTCGAGTTTTTTTAGTCCTTCTATTAGGAGTTGGGGGGCGTCATTTCTCTCTCCGATATAAGCGAATATTCCACACATATTTTTGATTTAGTTACGAGCGGTATTCTAGTCGAAAATTTGGTTTTTGTGAAGGCCTATCAGTATTATGTCTTCGATTCTTACTCCAAATTTTCCTGGCAAGTAAATACCTGGTTCTATTGTGATGACCATGTTTGGTTGGATTCGTGTTTTGTTTTCTGGCGAATCTTTTAGGCTAGGGGATTCGTGTATTTCAAGTCCAACTCCGTGTCCTGTTCCGTGTACGAAATTCTCTTCATATCCTGCCTCGTTGATTACCTCTCTCGCTAGTGAGTCAATTTTTTGTTCAGTCATCCCGCTTTTGGCTTTGTCTAGTGCATTACGTTGTGCTTGTTCAACTATTTTGTACACCTCTTCTTGTAGCTTTGTTGGTTTTTCAGGGAGGATTGTTCGAGTCATGTCTGAACAGTATCCTTTGTATTTCATTCCCATATCGATGAGGATGATATCGGTCTTTTTCAGGTTTGTATTGCCACTTTGGTGGTGGGGGGTTGATGTGTTTTTTCCGAATGCAACGATGGGATCAAATGACACATCTTCTGCTCCTAGGTCGAATCCGATCTTTTTTATCTCCCAGACAACATCAATTTCCCTCAGTTTCTTACCTGTTTTTTGATGTTTTTGAATAAGTTTTTTGATCAACTCTAAGGTTTTGAAATTTATCTGTTGGCTCTTCTTCAGAAGTTGAATTTCGTATGGATCTTTGATTGCTCTCAACTTTTCAATTTCGCCTGAGAAATCTTTGAATTTAATCTTTGGACTTAACTTCTTTAATTTCTTGAGTTTGTGTACTGTGACTGAATTACCTTCAAATCCAAGATTTTTTATTCGGAGTGATTTCAATGTTTTTTGTAATTCTTCTTTGATGTTTTTGACTTGGATGAATTTTGGGACTGTGTTTTGCGCGCGTTCGATGTACCTGGGGTCTGTGAAGAGGATTGTTTTTGTTTGTGTAACAAGAAGTGCTCCGCTTGATCCATTGAAGCTTGTGAGGTAGTGGATGTTTGTTCTGTTGGTTACCAAAAAACCTGTGACTTTAATTTTCGTCAAAGATTTCTTCAAATTATTGATGCGATTAGAAAATCTTTTCATTTAGATTTTTAATAGTTTTTTTGTAACTTGTTTCCCGAGTTCTACGGAAGGTTGATTGAAAGCGTTTACTTTGAAAAGTTCTCCTGCTAACGCCACTGCTATCTCAAATGTCATAATTAATTCTCCTAAGTTTTCTGCGTCAATTTTTTCGAGAGTTAATGTTGCTGATGGTACGTGTTTCTGTTTGAAGGCGTGCTCGGTCCCTTTTTTTTGTGCTGATAAAATTTGTGAAAATTTGATTTTGTTAGCTACGTAATCTTTTTGTCTGGTTGCTGCTTCTATAAATAGAACCCATTTGTCTTTTGGGCCGTCTAGTAGGAGTTGCAACATTGAGTGTTGGTCTTTCGCGCCAATTAGTCCTATTGGTAGCGGGCCTTTTGTTGAAGCTTTTCCTAGGCTTTCTGCTATTAGTTGGATTGCCCATTTATTGAAATATTCGAATCGGTCGATGTATGGGAATAAGGCTAAAGTAGGTTTCTTCTTTTTTGTATACATGTGGTATAGCAAAATTGCCAAGTTGTCCGCAGTTACAGATCCGCTTGCCTTGGCTGCTCCCAGGAGGAGTTTATTGATATCAGTGTCCATTAAGATCGCTGGTATTAGTCCCGCGGTTGATAGGATTGAAAATCTACCTGCAACGTATTTTGGCATTTTGAATATCTGAAGTTTGTGTTTGGTTGCTTGTTTAAAAAGCGTTCCTTCTTCGTTTTCTGTGATTACTTTTAGATGTTCTTGCCAGTTTTTGCCGAACCATTTTTGAGCGCCTTTTTGGATTAACGAGAAAAGAGTGACTGTTTCCAGAGTTCCTCCTGACTTTGAAACGAATAGGAATAGCGTTTTCTTCTTTGCTAGAGGTTTCTCGAAAGACGAGATGAGATCAGGGTCGATATTGTCAACAAAGTGGATGTAAGGGGGTTTTGAATTGTTTTTGTCTAATGTGTGGAAAAGCATTTGGCTTCCGAGGACGGATCCTCCCATTCCGATCACGACGATATCTGAAAAGCGTTTTTTCAGTGGAGCTATTTGTTTTGCGAGTTGAGTTGTGTTTTGGGTTGGAAGAAGTAGAAATTCTGCATATTTCTTTTTCAAAAGAGATTCTTTGGCCTTTTCAATCTTTGATTTATAGGTTTGAAAGGTCTGTTTGTTGATTGTGTTTTTTGTATCGAGTTTGATCATTTTTAAGCGTTTTGAAGGAAATATTTAATTATTTCTTCTGGTGAAGTTATTTCTGCAGGTAGGCTTGTAAGTCCTTGGGTGATTTGTTTTCGATTGTATCCAAGTTTTTCTAGTGCAGAGATTGCATTTTCGTTTTCGTTTGATGACAGGTTTCCGTGAATTCTGTCTGCATCATCTATTGCGATTTTGTTTTTCAATTCGAGAATTATTCTGTCTGCGATTTTCTTTCCAATTTTTGGGACTTGGCAGATGAAAGCTGATTCTTCATTGAGAATTGCGTTTTTCAGTTTGTCGATTGGGAGTGACAAAATGTCTTGGGCTGTTTTTGGTCCGACTCCAGATATTGAAATCAGTTTTTTAAATAGGTTTAGTTCTTCTTCTTTTTCAAATCCAAAAATATCCAAAGCGTCTTCTCTTACATGGGTGTATGTGAAAAGTTCTATTTCTGATTCTCTCTCTGTTCCTTGGAGTAGGGAAGAGGTTACGAAGACTTCATATCCAATATTCCCGGTATCTAAGATTATTGATTTCTCTTGTTTTTTTAGGACTGTTCCTTTGAGGTATGCGATCATTGTTTTTTGATGAAAGATTTTTTAAACGAGGGAAAGGTTCCTTTGTTTATGTGTGCACGGGTTTCGCGAATCAAGTTTAACAAAAAGTGGATGTTGTGGATAGAGAGAAGTCTATGTCCAAATATTTCTGATTCTTTCATCAGGTGATGTATGTAGCTTCTTGAGTAGTTTTTGCAGGCGTAGCAGGTGCAGGATTTGTCGAGTGGGCTTGGGTCGTTTTTGAATTTTTGGTTTTTGATGTGGTTTAGTTTTGTGCTGGTCCAAAAAGCTGCGTGTCTTGCAAGTCTGGTTGGTAAAACGCAGTCGAACATATCTACTCCTCGGTCTATTGCTTCTAGGATTTCGACTGGTGTTCCAACTCCCATCAAATATCTTGGTTTGTTTTCGGGTAAGTGGGGGATTACTGCGTCTATCATCTTGAGCATTGTTTCTTTTTTTTCTCCTACAGCGAGTCCTCCGATTGCGTTTCCTGGAAGGTTTTGTGAAGCTATGAATTTTGCAGATTCTTCGCGAAGGTCTTTGTATGTGCCACCTTGGACTATTCCGAATAATGCTCTTTTTTTGGTTTGGTTTTTGTTAAGGCGTTCGTGTTCTTTTTTACATCGTGTGAGCCAGTTGTGTGTTCTGTTCATGGCTTTCTCAAAGTATGGTTTTTTACTTTGTCCATCTGCGCATTCGTCAAAGGCCATTATTATATCTGCTCCGAGATCGTGTTGAATTTTCATTGCTTTTTCAGGGGAGATGAAATGGAGTGAGCCATCGAGATGTGATTTGAATTCGACTCCTTCTTCTGTTATTCGGGCTCCTGCTTTGCGTGGGGCGTCTTTGGAGAGGCCTTTGTCTTGTTGTAATGAGAAAACTTGAAATCCGCCGGAGTCGGTCAGAATTGGTTTGTTCCAGTTCATCCATTTGTGAAGGCCTCCTTGTGTTTTCACTGTTTTTTCGCCGGGTCTTAAATGAAGGTGATATGTGTTTGAGAGAATTATTTCTGCATCAAGTGTGTGAAGTTCTTCTGGAGAAAGTGTTTTTACGGTTGCTTTTGTGCCGACTGGCATAAAAACAGGAGTTTTGATTGTTCCGTGTGGGGTTTTTAGCGTCCCGGTTCTTGCATTTGAACCTTTTTGTTTTTTTGTAATTTTAAATTCAAACATGCAAAGAAAATACCATCAAAGCTTCAACAAGTTAAGGTGATGTTGTTAAGCTGCGCGTCTAACACTTTCTCCGCCCTGAGCTTGTCCTTGAGCAGCTTTTTGTTGTGGGAATGGGATTACGTTGTCGGGAGCGCTGCTGCTTCCTGATCCTGATACTAAGCTCCTTAGCTTGTCTCTTGGCCATCCTAACACTTTCCCTATTGCGTCTTTTGTAGATTTTATGAGTTTACTTGGAGCGTATAGCATGAGGTTCATTGCGTGGATTCCGTATTTTGGGATGAATCCTATTATAGGCATTTTTCCTGTGAAGTTTGCTGCGTCGACCATTCTTTGTCCTAAACCGTATTTCATTCCGTCGTACATGAGGTCTACTCCTTTACCGATGGATTGGCCTACGATGTTTAGTGCTTCTGTTGGAACCAATGCTATTGCTCCAGGAATGTGTCTCAAGACACCTTTTGTGTCTTTTGCGAATATTTTACGAGTTTGTTCGCTTACATTTCCAATAGAGGTTCTGGTTTCAGCGGCGACACCACTTATTTTTTCTGCTGCATTGTCTATTCCTCCTTTGAGAAAAGGTCCATGAAATGTATTTCCAACTCCTTCAACAAAACCTTGTGAACCCGTCCACCAATCATCGGCAGTTACGCGTTGCTTGATATTTTGGCCGGCACCTTTAACTTTGCCAACTGCTTGGCCTTTCCATTCGTTTAATTTTGCACCGATTGTTCCCATATTTATTGATTATAGAGAGTACTTAATTATACCAATAAACCTGGGCTTGGTCAAGTAGCGCGGAGGAGGAAGTCTAGGAGTATGATCTTCGCCATACTTTCTGCTACTGGAATCACTCTAGGAGCCAGACAGGCGTCGTGTCTGCCGAGGATTTCTATTTCGGTATTTTCTCCTGATGAGGTGATTGTTTTTTGTTTTTTTGCTATAGATGGAGGTGGTTTGATGGCTAATCTTGCTACTACTGTATTCCCATCTGTTATTCCTCCTGAAATTCCACCTGAATTGTTCGAAAGAAAGGTTATTTCGTCTTCGGTTGATTCCATCTCATCGTTGTTTTCAGATCCTTTCATGAATGGTACATCACAGCCACTTCCTATTTCGACTCCTTTGATAGCTCCAATTGAGAAGAATGCCTTGGCTAAATCTGCATCAAATTTATCGAAAACAGGTTCGCCAAGTCCGACTGGAGGGTTTTCGATTATGATTTCTATCATTGATCCTATCGAGTCTTTTTCTTTGCGGATTTTTTCTACTAGTGAGAACATTTCTTTTGCAGCTTTTTTATCCGCACATTTGAGTGGGTTTTTCTCTATTTCTGATTTTATAAAATCTTCTGCGAAAACGTCTCCTACTTGAATAGTATGTCCGTATATTTTTGTTTTTTTAGTTTCTGGGAATGTTTTTAGTACTAGTGATGCGATTGCTCCCGCCATCACTCTGCAAACAGTTTCTCTTCCTGAACTTCTTCCTCCACCTCTGTAATCTCTGTGTCCGTATTTCATTTCGTATGCGAAATCTGCGTGTCCTGGTCTGAAGATGTCTTTGATTTTTTTGTAGTCTTCGCTTCGGGCTTCTTTGTTTTTTACTATTAATGAAATTGGCGTTCCGGTTGTTTTATCTTCGAAAACTCCAGATAGGACTTCCACTTTGTCTTCTTCCTTTCTTGTAGTTGAGATTTTCGGATCTTGAGGTTTTCTTTTGTCTACTTCTGATTGGATGAATTTAAGGTCAAAATCTATGCCTGCTGGACAGCCATCTATAATTACGCCAAGAGCAGGGCCATGTGATTCGCCCCATGTAGTAACTTTAAAGAGAGTCCCAAAAGTATTTCCTGACATATGTTTAAATTAATTAAGCAGCTTCAGCAATTTCTTCTTCTGGCGCTTCTTCTTCGTCTGGAGTTTCGGTCTTCTCAGGAGCTACTTCTTCTTCAGGTGTTTCAGCAACTTCTTCAATTTCTTCATCTTCTTCATCTGATGCTTTTGCTTTATTTTTGGCAGTTTCTTTCTTAGCTTTTTCCTGAGCAGCACGGAATTTCTCTACACGACCAGCCGTATCGACAAGCTTTGTTTTACCTGTGTAGAAAGGATGGCAGTTTGAACATATTTCAGTAGTGATTCCTTCTTTGGTTGATCCAACTAAGAATTCCGCACCGCATTCGCATGTTGCTTTTACCTGTCCGTTGTATTTTGGGTGTATGTCTTTTTTCATAGCGAGGCGTAATATACTTTATTGTCTATCCTATTGCAAGGTTAATTTGTAGTTTTTTATGGCGTTTTCATAGGTGAGAAATTTTTCTGCAAACTGTGTTGCGTTTTTTGAATAATTTCCGAGATTTCTAGGGTTTGATAGTAGGTCTAACAGGGAATAAGCGTCTCTTTTTTCGTTGTATTGTGTGCTTATGAATCCAGCTTGAGATTTTCTAATGATGTCTTTTGTAGCTTTTCCTCCTGTTCCAAATACTGGTAGTCCCAAGGTAAGAGAGTATAAAAGTTTGGTTGGAATTGCGTAATTGAGGTCTATTTTTAGGTTGAGAGAAACTAGACCAAGTGAATATTTTTTTGATAGTTTTGGGATTTCTTTTGATGGGATTGGGTTGTGGAACTTGATTTTGTCCTCTGTTTTGAGTTCTGTTACGAGATTTTCTAATTTTTCTCTTTCGCCGGTACCATATATATCCAGATGTATGTCGGGGTCTTGTTTGATTGCTCTTGAAAATACTCTTATTAAGTATTCAAGGTTTTGGAGGGGGCCATAGTTTCCGAGGTACAGGCATTTTTTGTTGTTTGCTGGTTGTTTTTGTTGGATGTTCTCTTTGTCAGTTAGTCCGGTGAGGATGGTTGTGTATGGGATTTGTTTTGGAATGTATTGTTCTATTTCTGGAGATGTGAGGATTATGTGATGTGCGTTTTTGAATAAAGTTTGATCGATGTGTTTTAGAATTTTAAATTTTAAGCTTTTCTGGGAGAAATTTGAGATTGCTGCCATGTTTTCAGCGCATGGGTCACCGATATCTACTATGTATGGAATTTTCAGGGCTTTTTTTGCAAATAAAGCTATAAGGCCTGGGTAAGACGGGGGAGTTACAACATGTATTCTGTCGATTTTACTTCTGTTTTTTATGATGTCGAAGAGAATTTTTTTTGTGAGACCTATTGTTTTGAGTTTGTTGTGTTTTTTTGGTTCTGGGAATTCAGGGAGGATGAAGTTTAGATTGTTACTTTTGGCTTCTTTCAAAAAGCTTTCCAGCCTTTGTTGTGGGCCAAATGATATGCCAGGATTATGGATTGTTATGACGTAAATATTCATTATTTAGTTTTGTACTAAAATATCGACGATTTTCTCTGCCGAGGTTCCGTCACCGAATGGATTGTACCAGCTTATTTTTTTGTTCAGCATTTTGTCTGCTTCATCCATGATTTTGTCATAATTAGTCCCTACGATCGCGTTCCCGCCTACTTTTATACTTTCTGGTCTTTCGGTTGCTTCACGCATTGTCAGGCATAGTGTTTCTAATATGCACGCTTCTTCTTGGATGCCTCCTGAGTCTGTGAGGATTAGTTTTGCGTGTTTCATTAAAATCAGCATGTCTAGGTATCCTAGAGGAGGTGTGAAGATTATGTTTTCTGGTAGATCTAGCTTGAAGTTTTCAAATTGTTTTTTTGTTCGTGGATGTGTTGGAAATATTACTTTTATATCGTATTTTTTTTGTAGGTCTGAAATTGCTTTCAAAATATTTTCTACGTTCGTTTTGTTGTCTACGTTTTCTTCTCTGTGTGCTGTCACTAGAAAGTATTTATTCGATTCTAAGTTGAATTTTTCTAAGGTTTGTACTTTGGTTTCTGCGATTTTTAGATTTTCTATGACGGCATCAACTATTGTATTTCCCACAACGAAGACGTTTTTTCCATCGATTCCTTCGTTGATGAGAATTTCTTTTTGTAACTCTGTTGGAGCGAAGCAAAAATCAGAAATTCTATCTGTTAAAACTCGGTTTGTTTCTTCTGGAATTTTCGTGTAAGAGCGAAGACCAGCTTCAACGTGGGCGATTTGTATATGGAGTTTGCTTGCAGCTAGTGAGACTGATAAGACCGTGTTTGTGTCGCCTTGTACTATCAATAAATCCGGCTTTTCACTCATCAGTATTTTTTCTACTTCTATGAGCATTCTGCCTGTCATGTTTGCGTGAGTGCCTGAGCCTATATTGAGATTGTATTTTGCTTTTGGTAACTCTAGTTCCTCTAGGAAAATCTCATCCATATTTTTGTCGTAGTGTTGATTGGTGTGGATGATAAAAAAGTCCTGACCTTTCTTATTAAGTGCTCTGATAACAGGGGATAGCTTAATTATTTCAGGCCTAGTACCAAATACTACTGCGATTTTCATTTCTTTTTTGATTTACGCGTTGCTAACTGTTTGAGGTTCAATAAATCTCCTTCGGCGAGGTATTTATATGCGATTATTCCAGCCAAAACAAGAGTGATGAGAATTGTGAATATTTGGCTGTATAACCTTATATTTAGTACGCTTACTTGGAATTCTGAAGTTCTTGTTTCACCAGCGTCGTCTTGTATTGTTAGCTTTACTTTGTGTTCACCTAGAGTGTCGAATTCGTGAAGAATTTTTTTACCTTCCTTGATTGTGTTTCCATCTATTTCCCATACAAAACTCACTATCTCTCCGTCTTCGTCATATGAATTTGATGAATCAAATACAGCGCTTTGTCCGAGTGCTGCCGTGAAAGCATCTTCATTTATTTCTAAGACTGGACCTTTGTTGAGTGGGTATGGATCTTCTGTGTCGAGGAATCCATCATTGTCGTCGTCTAGATCCTTGTTGTCTCCAACATTGTCTGAGTCGTTATCGGCCCATTCAGTTTCATCTAGGGGGAAAGGATCTTCTCCGTCTACAGTTCCGTCAGCGTCTGTGTCTGGGTTTAGGGCGTCTGTTCCTTGGTTTGTTTCGTCGTTATCGTCTACTCCGTCTCCGTCATCGTCAGTGTCCGCAATGTCTCCGATTCCATCACCGTCTGTGTCTGTTGTTTCGTTTGGATCTAGTGGCATTTCGTCGTTTTCATCAGGAACACCATCATTGTCGTCGTCATCATCTGAATTATCGCCGATACCATCGCCGTCTGTATCAACCCATTCTTTGTGATTCAGAGGGAATTGATCTTCATCGTCCAAGACTCCGTCGCCATCGTCATCGTCATCTTCGTCGTTTGTGATTCCGTCAAAATCTGTGTCTTGTAAGACGTATACGCTTCTACTTATTACGTTGTTTGTTGGATCGTCGCCTTCTTCTTCCCATGGGAAAATAGTGACTTTAACTGTGTGTGATCCCCATCCTGGGACCCAGTCTACGAATACATCATCCGCTCTGTTTCCAAATAGAGAGATTGCCTGATCTCCTCCAATTTGTCCTCCATTGTCGAAAAATCTAACTGTTCCGAGCAAATCTGTGTTTGAGTTGTTGGTTACTGATCCATAGATTCTGATCGTTCTTCCTTCTAGAAAGGAAGATGTTGAAAATTGTACATTGCTACTTGTTATACTTAGATCACCTCCAGCTGCTGAAGCGCTAGGTATTGAAGAAAAGATTAATAATCCTAATGCTAAAAATGAAATTTTGATTATTTTTTTCATATATAAATTATTATTAGCTTACTTTTCTGTTGTAGCAGTCTCTTCTTCTACCTCTGGTGCCTCTTCGATATCTACCATTTCTTCTGTTTCTGGCATATCATCTATTGTTTGGGCTGATTGACCTGGTTCTAAATTTCCTAATTTCTGTTGTTCTTCTAGTATTTCATCTTCTGATTTCAGTTCTACTATTGATAAAGATGCTACCTTGTCATTTGGTCTTAACCTCATTAAGTAAACTCCTTGAGTTGCTCTTCCCCTTGATGGGATTGCGCTTGTGTGAAGTCTGATTGCTTGTCCTGATTTAGACATTAGGATTAGGTCTGCGTCTGTTAGTCTGTCGATTGTTTTTGCGCCGACAACTCTTCCGGTTTTATCTGTTATGTTGGCTGTCTTAACTCCAGAACCGCCTCTGTTTTGATGTCTGTAGTCTGTTAATTTTGTCATTTTTCCTAGACCATTTTCCATCACGACGAGTAGCTCTGTGTTGTCAGGGTCTGGAATGACGTCCATTTCAACAACTTTGTCTCCGTCTTTTAGTCTAATACCTCTAACTCCGATAGAAGGTCGTCCCATTGGGCGAGCGTCTTTTTCGTGGAATCTGATACATTTACCCATTTTTGTTATCAAAACGACTTCGTCATTTCCTGAAGTTTGTCTGACCCATTCGAGAGAGTCGTCTTTTCTTAGTCTTATAGCGATTAGTCCACTTTTTCTTACGTTTTTGAAGTCTTCAATAGGTGTCTTTTTTACGGTGCCTTTCTTTGTTGCCATGAATAAGAATTCGCCAGAATATTTCTCTCCTGCGTTAAGGATCGCAGTTATGCCTTCTTCTTTTTCAAGCTGAAGGATGTTGACGATTGCTTGTCCTTTTGATTGTCTTGAACCTTGTGGAAGTTCATATACTGGTAGTTTGAATACGCGTCCTGCATTTGTGAAGAATAACAATTCGTCGTGGTTGCTTGCGTGTTTGATTTGTCTAATTTCATCTTCTTCTTTTGTTGTTCCTCCTATAATTCCTTTTCCTCCTCTTCTTTGTGCTTTGAATGAGTTTGGAGAGATTCTCTTGATGTAATTGCTTTTTGTTAGGATTACTATCATTGGTTCGTTTGGAACAGTATCTTTTAGAGAAATGTCACCAACTCTGTGTGGAATGATCTCTGTTTTTCGGTCATCCGAATATTTTTCTTTCATTTCTGCGAGTTCTTCTTTCATTATTTGTAGAACTTTTGTCGTATCTTTTAAAATTCCTTCAAGTTCTTCTATTAAAGCAATTTTCTCTTTGTATTCGTCTTCGATTTTTTGTCTTTCTAGACCCGCTAGAGTTTGTAGTCTCATTTCTAGGATCGCTTTGCTTTGTTCGTCTGAAAGTTTGAATTTTGTCATCAAATTTTCGTGAGCTTCTTCCTTGGTGGAAGATTTTCTGATTGTTTCTATTACTTTATCAATGTTGTCTATAGCAATCTTCAATCCTTCCAAGATATGAGCTCTAGCTTTTGCAATTTTCAGGTCGTATTCGGTTCTTCTTGTGATTACAACTTTTCTGTGAAGTATGAATTGTTCTAGTACTTTTTTGAGGTCTAATAGGTGTGGTTGGATTTCATCAACAAGTGCAATCATGTTCATATTGAATGATGTCTGCATTTGTGTGAGTTTGTAGAGTTGATTTAGGATTTTCTTAGGGTATGAGTCTTTTTTGAGCTCGATTACTACCCTGAGTCCAACTCTGTTTGATTCATCTCTGATATCTGAGATACCTTTGATTTTTTTGTCACGTACGAGATCAGCAATTTTTGATACTAAAGAAGATTTATTTACCTGATAGGGGATTTCTGTGATGATTATTTGGTATCTTCCGCCTTTCATTTCTTCTATATTTGCTTTTGCTCGGCAAACCATTCCTCCTCTTCCAGTTTCGTATGCGGTGAGGATATCTTCGTTACTATAAATAGTCGCTCCTGTTGGGAAATCTGGACCTTTTATGAATTCCATTAATTCTTTTATTTCTGCGTCTGGATTGTCTGCTAGGTGAATAATTCCGTCTATAAGTTCTCCCAAATTGTGTGGAGGGATGGATGTTGCCATTCCGACTGCAATACCTGTCGTTCCATTAAGTAGAAGTTGAGGGAGTTTTGTTGGTAGAACTGATGGTTCCTTGTATCGGCCGTCGTAATTCGGCCTCCAGTCGACTGTTTCTTTGTCTATGTCATTCAACATTTCATCACTGATTTTCTCCAGTTTTGCTTCTGTATAACGCATGGCCGCTGCGTTATCTCCGTCGATCGAACCAAAGTTACCTTGTCCTCTTACTAACGTATATCTCATCGCAAAATCTTGGGCCATTCTTACCATTGAATCGTAAACTGCTGAATCTCCATGTGGATGATATTTTGCCAAAACTTCACCGACAACAGCTGCTGACTTTCGGAAAGAACCGCTTGATCTTAGACCGATTTCGTTCATCGCGTATAGTATTCTTCTGTGAACTGGTTTTAGTCCGTCTCTTACATCTGGAAGGGCGCGCGAAACGATTACACTCATCGCGTATTCTAGGTAACTGGTTTCCATTTCTTGGACAACGCTTCTGTTCTCTATATTGTCGGCAAATTCTATTATTTGACCTTGTTCTCCTTCGTCTGATGGAGTTTCTGGTTCATTGTTTTCGTTTTCATTGTTGTCATTGGAATCATCTTCGTTTTTATCATCTTCGTCGAAAAGTGAAGGACTTTCGTTGTTTGTTTCGTCGTCCATCTCATCTGGTTCATTTGTAGGTTCGTTTGGGTCTTTTGGGTTTTTATCTTTAGCCACTTTAAAATTAGGTTAACTTGTATATGATCGCTAAAAGCGAAAGCGCCGGCTATTCTAACACAAAATCCTTCTTAAGTGCATGTTCTTTGGGTACGAAAATCCTTGACAAGTTGCATTATATGGGTTGAAAAAACTCTCTATATCAGGTATAATAATCAGATAAAATATAAAAAATAAATACAAATGTTACCGGGACAAGCACAAATGCCACGAGAGGAGGAGAGACTTCCTATTGATGATATTCCTGCTGAGACTATCAAGCAGGAGGCAATAAAAATGCTTCCTACTAGGGAAGAGGCTTTTTTGTCTGAAATTCATACCTCTGATGTGTCTGATGATTTTAAAGAAGATTTAAAGGCTTATGTTGAAGGTGATTTTGGTAAACTTGCACATATTTTATATCCGAATATTAAGGAAAGGCTTGTTGATCCTGATTTTAGGAAAGTTGTTGTTGGAGAGCTTAGGGAAGAGGATAAACTTGAAATAAGAAAACAAATGCTTGATAAATTAGCTCAGATGAAAGATCGGGTTTTGGCTGAAAGAATAAGAACTTACGTGAATGTTGAGAAGGTCCAAAAGGGCCTTTTGACAGAAACTGATAGAACTTTGCTTCAAACTAGATCGGATTTGAAAAGAACTAATGAAAGAGTTGGAAAACTTGAAGAGAGTGCTTTAAAAGATGGGCTTACTGGTCTTTGGAATAGAAGAGTTTTTGATGATTCGATAGATGCTGTTGTAGACAGGGTTGCTAGGAAGAAAGCGGCTATTGAAAAGGCTATAGAGGATTCTAAAGAATTTGATTCTCCTGCGGATGCTGCTTTGGAAGTTGAGAAATCGAGATCGGCCTTTTTGGTTATGATAGATATTGATCATTTCAAGCAAGTTAATGATACTTATGGACATCAGGCTGGAGATTTTGTTTTGATGGAATTAGCAAAATTGTTGCAGTCAAGTGGAAGGAAAAGTGAAAAACCTTTCCGTTATGGTGGAGAAGAGTTTGCAATAATTGCGGATGGTGTTAGTTATGATGAGATGGTTGTCATGGCTGATAGAATAAGAGAGAAGGTTGAAAATCATGAATTTATTTATGATGATCAAAAGATAGATATAACTATAAGTTTGGGGGTTGCTGGTCTTGAGGACTTGGGAACTGGGGCTGATGCGGTATTAAATGATATTGCTAGAAAAAGTCCTGTCGAGAGATTTAAAAGACTTGCTGACGCGGCTTTGTATCATGCGAAAGCTTCTGGGAGAAATGCTGTGACTAGAGCTGATGATCCTGATTTCTTGGAACATTTGAGACGGAAGGTTTCTGAGGTTGAGGCTGAACAAACACAAGAATAATAATAAATAAAAATATGTCAGAAGACAATACACAAGGTGGAGGAGTTACAGATTATAACGCGGTTGTAAATAGTGCTAATACTGGCAATGTAGACCTGCGTGCTGAAAAGCCTGTCTTTGATGAAAAAGGTGACTCAACTTCTACTACGAAAGATCACAAGCTTGAAGTTCAAGGTGGAAAAGTTATTCAAAAAGAGCCTTCTCTTATGATAGAGCAAAAAGATAAAGAAGGTCATGCGAATAAAGCAGAGGCAATAACAGACCCAATTCAAAGAATGAAAGAGGGAATTTCAAAGACTATGCCAAAGGTAAAAAAGACTGTTTTCGATAATTTAAAATCAATATTTGTTACTAATGAAAAAAAGACTGGTAGCACTGTTGAAAAAGTTGATAAATCAGAGTCAGCGGGTCAAAAAGTTACGACTGTTGAAAGGCAAAAATATATCGATGCCGAGAGGTTGTATAACGATGGACTTGCTTCAATTAAAGATATGATTGCTCCATCTTCAATGGAGATTGAATTTGATCATGTTAGAATTGATGGGATGTATGCTCGTACATTTTATGTGTATGCGTATCCAAGATTTTTGAATACAAACTGGCTTGCGCCTGTTATCAATTTTGATGTGACTTTGGATATTTCTCAGTTTATTTATCCGATCAATTCGGGTGAGATAATGAAGACTCTTAAGAAGAAAGTTGCTCAGATGCAATCGAGCATGTCTATTATGTCTGAAAAAGGGCAGGTGAGTGATCCTGCGCTTGAAACCGCGTTACAAGATGCGGAATCATTGAGAAGAGAAATTCAAAAAGGTAATGAAAAGTTCTTTCAATTTGCTCTTTATTTTACTGTTTATGCTGAAGATAAAAAGAAGTTGGAAAAGGTTTCTAAACAATTAGAGAGTTTACTTGCTGGAAAACTTGTTCTTACGAAACGTTCTCAAGTTCAAGCAGAGCATGGATTCAATTCAACTATCCCTCAGTGTTTGGATGAACTGGATACTGTTCGAAATATGAATACAGCACCACTTTCGACTACGTTTCCATTTACGTCGTCTGACTTGACGTCTGATGATGGGATTTTGTATGGAATTAACAGGCATAATGATAGTTTGGTTATATTTGACAGGTTTGAATTGGAAAATGCGAACAGTGTTGTCTTTGCGAAGTCTGGTGCTGGTAAATCGTATGCGGTGAAGCTTGAGATTCTTAGAATGATGATGCTTGGAACAGACGTGATTGTAATAGATCCGGAAAATGAGTACGAAGCTTTGAGTCAGACTGTTGGAGGAACGTATTTGAAATTAAGCTTGAATAGTGATAGAAGAATAAATCCTTTTGATCTGCCAAAACCTTTGGAAGGCGAGGAAGTGTTGCCTGGAGATTTGGTTCGATCTGCTGTGATTAATCTTCATGGACTTATGAAGTTGATGCTTGGACAGATGTCTCCTGAAGAGGCGAGTTTGATGGATAAAGCTTTGTTGGATGTTTATGCCTTGAAAGGTATTACTATGGAAGTAGTTGATCCTTCAAAATTTGAGCCACCTACTATGGAGGATCTTCATAATATTTTGTCTAATATGGATGGAGCTGACAGCTTGGCAAAAAGGTTGTCGAAATTTACAACAGGTTCGTTTAGTGGAATATTTAATAAGCCTACTAATGTTGATTTGTCGGGTGGATTGATGGTTTTCTGTATTAGAGATCTTGAGGATGAACTTCGACCAATTGCGATGTATATTATATTGAATTATATCTGGAATAAGGTTAGGAGTGAGCTTAAAAAGCGTATTCTGGCTATTGATGAGGCCTGGACGATGATGCAGCATGAGGATAGTGCGAGGTTCTTGTATGGACTTGTAAAACGTGCACGTAAATATTATTTGGGTGTAACTACTATTACTCAAGATGTTGAGGATTTCGTGAAAAGTCCTCACGGTAAACCAATTATTACGAACTCTTCGATGCAGGTTCTTCTTCGACAAGCTCCTGCCGCGATTGATGTGTTGGCGAAGATGTTCAATCTTACTGAGGGCGAGAGATATGTTCTCTTGAACAGTGGTGTTGGTCAGGGACTTTTCTTTGCTGGAAATAAGCACGTGGCTATTCAAATCATAGCGTCTTATATAGAGGATAAGATTGTTACTACTAATCCAGAAGAAATCTTGAAGGCACGATCTGATGATGTGGATTTCAAAACGGAGGATGAGGCCCAGGTTCCGGAGATTAAGGAAGAAGGAGTTTCTGATATAAAGGACAAGTCTTAATCTTTTATTATTGGTATGGGAAATATTGAATATAAATTTGGTGAAGAGGTTTGTGATGCTGATATTGATCAGATTAGAGTTTTGTCTAAGAGTTTGATTCAAAGTTTTTTTGGTGATCCTCAGGTAGAGGATTTTGGTGGAAGGGGAGAGGATGATGAAGAGGTTCGTGTTTGGATCGAGGAGAGAACTAAGCAGATTATGGATCTAATTGAAAATCCAGATGCTGTTGTGGCTATGGATGATGGGAAGATCGTTGGAGTGGGTGGCGTTAAGAATCATGGTAAGACGAAAGATGGTAGAGCAATATTGCAGATTGCGAATGCTTCTGTTGATCCAAAATATAGAGGTAAGAAAATTGGAATTGGTATGTATAAAGAGGGAATGAAGAGAGTAGAGGGAAAATATCCAAACGCTGTTTTATTGGGATTTTCTAGAAATAAGATTATTCAGGATGCTGCTTTGGCTCGTGGATACAAGGTTATATCTTATGAAGAGTATATTAAACTTACTGGATATGATTTTTCAGATGAAACTATTGATGAATTGAAAAGGGATGGATACGTTGCTCTGAAAAAAGATCCTCTTGGTTCTGTTAATAGAGTTGTTCAAGCAACTTCGGGTGTGAAGTTGATTGGTAGGTTGGTTGGCAGAAAACTTCGTAAAGTTTTGAGACCTCACTAATTATACAATATCTCCTCAATAGCGGTATCGAGCTGCCAATCTACGGTTTCGCTATTTGTTAGTACTCGGTCTGGAGTGAGTCCCTCATGATTTATATCTTGTCCTTTTGGTGTTAACCATTTTGAGATGGTTAGCTTGAACATTGATCCATCGTTGTATAGGAATACTTCTTGTACTGTTCCTTTCCCAAAAGTCTGTTCTCCCAATATCATACCTCTGTCGTGGTCTTGGATCGCTCCTGCTACTATTTCTGAAGCTGAGGCAGATCCTTCGTTTACTAGTACAACTAAATCGAAGTCGCTTAGCAATCCAGCTCCATACTCATATTCATTTTCGGTACCGTAATATTCTGCGTAGTACATTGTTTTATCTCCATTGTTTTCTTGGAGCATGACTATGTTTGTGTCTTCATCGAAGAAGAATCCTGCTATTTCAATAGATACATCCAGGAATCCTCCAGGATTGTTTCTTAGGTCCAGAATGATTCCTTCTACGTTTCCTTCTTCTTCTTGCTTGTCATGGATTTGTTGAGCTATTTCTAGGAATTCGTGAGCTGTATCTTCACTGAATGAAACCATGTTTACATAAGCGATGTCCCCTTCGTTTTCTTCTAAATATTCTAGAGTAACTGTGTTGTATGTTATGTATCCTCTAGTAACTGTTATTGTTTTGGTTTCTGAGCCTCTTTTTATTTTTATTTTCACGGTTGATCCTGCTTTTCCTTTTATCATGTTTACGACTGTATCTAGGGATAGCCCGCTAACGCTTTTGCCTCCAATTTCCAGGATTACGTCGTTTGGTTCCAATCCTGCGTCTTCCGCTGGAGACCCTTTGAATGGGCTTATTATAACGACTTCGTTGTCTATCATTTCAACAGACATACCAACCCCTTCGTATTCTGTATTGAGTTGAACGAGTGGGTTTGAATCGAATGGGGAAGTAAACACCGTGTATGGGTCATCCAGGGTTTGGATGAGTCCGTTTATTGCGCTGTACATCATTTCTTCTTCGTCAACTTCATTTTGGTAATAGTAAGAATCTATGATCGTTTCCCAGACGTCTAAAAAAATATCGAATGCTGGAGTGTCTATTTCTGATGTGCTGTAATTTAAATCAATTGTGTACACCCCTGAATCAGTTCCAGTTTCAGATGTATATACTTGATATAAGATGTATGCCATTTCTCCTCTTGTCATTTTCTTTGATGCTTTTGCAAGCATAGGGTCGCTTTCTAATATTCCTATTTGGTAGGCTCTAAACATGTATGGAGCCGAAGTAGACTGTGAGTCTAGGTCTGTAAATGGGAAATATGTTTCGTCAAAAAGCTTGTTTACTCCGATTCCCAAGGTGTCGAAAGTTTTCATTATAGTTTCTCTTTTTCGTACTTTTCTATTTGGATCTAATTTTGGATTGAAAACAGCGGGTTTTAGGAGTCCTTTGTTTATAGCTGTTTGTATGTATGGTGAATACCAAGTGTTATTGTCTGTGTCTAAATAGGGGAGATCTATGTCTCTTTGGTTTACTAATTCTGTTTGGCTATAGCTTAATAATAAGTAGTACAAATCTAGAGGAGTTATCTCTTTGTCAGGTTCGAATTTAGTGATATCCATAGGAAGTAGCCCTAGGGATTCCAGGTATTCTATCTCGTAAGCGAACTCGTGATTAGCTGGTACGTCTGTGTATGCAAAGGCTTGACTTGCGAAGATCGATGAGGTGAAAATTGCACAAAAAAGTAGTAAAAATTTAGTTTTCATAGGGGATAGTTAAGGTTTACTTCACGAAGTTTAATCTTTTTTATTTGGAAAGTCTATACCGTTGAGAAAACCCTCAAAAAATGGTATAATATTAAGATTATAATGAATTTAATGGAAGAAAAAGGCCTGACAATATCGAAAGCTAGAAAATTAAAAACCTTGATTCGAGCAAGTTTCATTGCGTTGTTCTGTGGGTTGTTACTTCTAGGTAATTTCTTGTGGGAGGAGTCAACGGATTTCTACAAGCCTACTTATATGGATGAAGTTAGGTATGACAGTAACGTTGTTTATCTTCCTTGGAATGGATATTTAAGTAGTAAGGAAGACTCATTGGAAGATATGGTTATCCCTATATATGAAGAAGGTGATAGTTATGTTTTTGATCTTAAGGCTGGAAGGTACTGGGGGAGTTTTGGAGCGCAAGGGTCGAAGATAAACCTTCAAATTGGAGGTAAAATGGTAATAATTCCTTCTTATTCAGAGATTGATGTTGATTTTGATGGTGAAGTTTTAAAATTGGCGACTTACAAGGGAAATACATACATAGGTTTCTTGTCAGACGACGTGCTTCAATATGAGTATTTGGACGAGTATGACAAGACTTTTGCAAATGTTTTGCTTGTTCCTTATGGAATGTCTGTTTCGATTCCTTTGTCTGATTCTGGAAGTAGGCTTACACCTCTTTTGGCTTCTAAGTTGGCAAAAGAATTTTCATACAAAAAGATTTCTCAAACCGAATATGCTAATAAATTTGTACAGAGTAATTTGGAGCAGAGCGTGAATTACATCGAAGCTTTGAAGGAGTTTTATCGGGACGATTTTTATGAATCTTACAAATCTACTCGCGGTGTTTCTACTATTGTTATGGATCTTTTTAGTGAGAAACTGACTGTTTTTAATCAGAAAAGAGAAGAGTCATATTACGACCAGTTAGATGCTAATCTTTATAAGGCTTTGGTTGCGGATTCAAATGTTGAGCAAGCTGATGCTTTGGACGATTTTACGTCTTTAATTTCTGATGAATTGAGTTCTGAATATTTTGAAAATTGGTTCAAGAAGCTCGTTGTTTTTGGGTCTTCTGATATGGAGTTTGGAGTGATGAAGCGTTTGATTTCTGAGGCTGGTGGGAAATTTGATAAGCTTGATTTGCTTGCCTTGAGATTGGGTGCTTACGATGATTCAAGTTCTTTCATTACGACTTATGAGGCGATCGAAAATCTTTTTGGATTTACGAATGATGTTGATTTGTATAAGCAAGTTTTATCTTTCTATAATCAAACTTTTGATATTTTCTTTTTGAATTTTGCTGATTTATATAAGACTGAATATTTTGAGATGAAGGATAGTTTGGAGAAGGAACTTTATGAGCAGTATGCTGTTGGTTGGAGAAGCGATGAGACTAAACAATCTTATGTTAGTGTGAAGATTGATTTCTTGAAAAAATTGCGTGATTTCTTTTTTGATGGAAAAATTAATATAGATGATGCCAGAAAAATAATGAGTTATTTGATTGAAAGTATTGATTATTATATGCCTGTTGAATCGGATAGGGCTGCTGTTATTGGTTTATTTGAGGATGAACTTGATGATATTGGAAATTACTGGGGATATATAAATAGTGTTGAATATTCTAAGTCGTCTCTATATGGATCGACTCATAAAGAAAGATATGAGGTTTATTTGGCTGAGAGAAAGCAAATAACTGGAATTCTTGATGTCCAACAAGATATTCTTGGTTCCTATGTTGCGTCTGGAGATACTGTTGATGATGTTGTTGCTGAAGTTGAAGATGTGTTTAAGGAGGTTGGTGCTTTCGATGTTTATGTTGAAGATTTTACTGACTCACAAAAGAGGTTTATAAAAGTTGCGGCTGTGCTTGGAGGATATTCTTTTGATGCGGAGTATGATCGTGATTATGGATATGTTAAAAATCTTTATGCTTACGGTGAGTTGATGTCTGAGGGGAATGTGAAGATGGATGCTTTGGAGGAGTTTTTGGTAAAGAAATTGTCAGATGTTGTTGAGCAAGCTGATCTTGACAGTGGGGATGAGAAAGAGACGAATGCTCAGAAAATCGCAAAATCTATTATTGCAAAAAAACTTGTGGAAGCTGGTTTCTCTACTGGTATGAATGACATTGAAATTCTTGATCCAGTGAATGCAGTTTATCGAATAAACGACGTTCCGGTTGAGGGTGGAAGTAGCACAACAGTTTCGTTTAACTATCATGCGAATGATGGATCTGTGGAAAATGTGTTTGTGATTAAGAACGGTGAAGGGACTTCGTTAACAGGGCTATTTCCTCTTGAGGAACTGAAAGATATTGTGCTTGATGAGCATCTTTAATTGTGATAGAGTCTGCCTTGCTTAATTTAGCAAGTAAGACTTTAAAGTTTTTTCTATATGGCTGACAATTCTAATTACGGAGCGGATCAGATTACCGTACTCGAGGGGCTATCCGCTGTTCGAAAAAGACCAGGAATGTATATTGGGACAACTGATGTTGCCGGTTTGCATCATTTGATTTGGGAAATTGTGGACAATGCAATAGATGAAGCGATGGGAGGACATTGTGATACGATCAAGGTTACTGTTAATAAAGACGGATCGATGACTGTTGATGATAATGGTCGTGGTATCCCTGTTGAGAAACATAAGAAGACGGGTTTATCTGCGCTGGAGACTGTGCTGACTGTTCTTCATGCGGGTGGTAAGTTTGGTGATAATGCTGGGTATAAGGTCTCTGGTGGTTTGCACGGTGTTGGTGTTTCTGTTGTTAATGCTTTGTCTATTGAGCTTATTGCACAAATTTATAGAGATGGAAAAATTCATGAGCAAAAATATTCAAAAGGGGACTCACAAGGAGAGTTGAAGGTAGTTGGAGAGGCTGATAGAACTGGAACCATAATTACTTTCTATCCGGATCCAGAGATTTTCGAATCGACTGAGTTTAATTTTCAAACAATTGTAAATAGATTACGTCAACAGGCTTATTTGACTAAGGGTGTGACAATTGAAGCTGTTGACGAGAGAAGTGGTGAGAAATTTAAATTTCATTTTGAAGGTGGAATTAAATCTTATGTAAGGCATATAAACAAGAACAAAGAATCTATTGGAAATGTTGTTTATGTGGAAAAAGATGTGAAGGAAGGTTTAGTTGAAATTGCGCTTCAATATACAAATGGTTATCAGGAACAGCTTTATTCATTTGCAAATAATATCCACACAACTGAGGGTGGAATGCACGTTACTGGATTCAAGGCTGCACTTACTCGTACAATTAATTACTATGCTCGTAAAAACGAGCTACTTAAGGAAAAAGATGAGAATCTAACTGCGGATGATGTTCGTGAAGGTTTGACCGCTATTATCTCTGTGAAGCTTGCTGATCCTCAATTTGAAGGTCAGACAAAGAGTAAGCTTGGAAATGCTGAGATGAGGACTGCTGTTGAAACTGTGTTTAATGAAACTTTTGCAGAGTATCTAGAAGAAAATCCAAATGAGGGAAGGGGAATTGTTGGGAAATGTCACTTGGCAGCGAGAGCGCGTATGGCCGCGAGGGCGGCTCGAGATACTGTTATTAGAAAAGGTGCGTTAGAAGGCATGACTCTTCCTGGGAAATTGGCTGATTGTTCTAGTAAGGATCCTGCAAATAGCGAGATATTCATAGTTGAGGGAGATAGTGCGGGAGGTTCAGCTAAACAAGGTCGTAACCGAGATACTCAGGCTATTTTGCCACTTCGAGGTAAAATTTTGAATGTTGAGCAAGCTAGGATGGACAAAATTTTGGCTAATACTGAAATTAAGGCTTTGATCATTGCGCTTGGTGTTGGAATTGGTGAAGCTTTTGATATTGAGAGACTTAGGTATGACAAGGTTGTTATCATGACGGATGCGGATGTTGATGGTGCTCATATTAGAACGTTGCTTTTGACTTTGTTTTATAGATATTTCAAATCTGTTGTTGAGGAAGGGCATATTTATATTGCTCAACCACCTCTTTATAAGATTTGGCAGGGTAAGAAAGTAATTTATGCCTATAATGACGAGCAAAAGACGGAGGCGTTAAAGGAGTTCAAAAATGGACATTCTTTACAGAGGTACAAAGGTTTGGGAGAAATGAATCCTGATCAACTCTGGGAGACAACTATGGATCCTTCTACACGAAAACTTCTACGAGTAACTATTGAAAATGCAGAAGCTGCGGATAAGGTTTTTGATACTTTGATGGGATCTGAAGTTCTTCCAAGAAAGAAGTTTATTAATTCACATGCAAAAAAGGTTGCGAATTTGGATATCTAACAAATTTATCATGAAAAATGTTGCGAAATTGTTTACGGTATTTTTTGCTGTTTTCTTGCTTGGGTGTTCTCCTGTTGAGGAGGTTTTGGTTGATGAAGAGGAGGAGTGTGAGGATATGTATGGGAAGGGGGTTGCGATGTATGAGGATCTTCAAAAGCGAATGGATTTGGAGGTGAATAACTTAGAGTCAAAAAACAAATATTTGGAATTATCGAATGTTCAATTGTTGGAGATGTTGGGTGATGATGCTTGGATTGATTTTGAAAGTGAGGAGGTTGGTTTTTCCTTCAGTTATCCAGCTAGTTTTGGAGCTTTAAAGTTTGCAGTTTATAATTGTCCATTGGCTGGGAAAGAGTACTCTGGATCGTTTGAAAATGTGAATTATATTTTTGGTGGAGGGTTTGTGGATTGTGAATATGAAGGTGGTTCTGGGAATATGTTAACTTATCCTGGAGGGGACCAAATCTTGGAGTGGTATGGCGATGATTTTATTGATTATTTTGAAGTTGATGGTGGGGAGTTTATGTATTTTAAAGGCAGTGGTACTTGTAGCATAACTGATGGTTATCTTGATGGAGACTTGGTCGCTGCAACTACTATTTATAAGAGTGATCTTCAGGGTGGTTTGATATTTAGGTCTTATGAGAGGGAAGATGATTGCAATCCTACGATGCGTGAATTAAAAGGAGATGTTTCACAAGAAATTTTTGAAGATATCTTGGAAACTGTAAAAATTTATTAGATTGACTTCTGGTAGTCACTGTATATAATACCCGCGTCTTTAAAAGAACTTAACGAACAAAAGGGGTGGTAATATATGAGAGTACACGTCACTAAAAGTAAGAAAGAATCAGACGAGCGACTAATCGCGCGTTTTAATAAAGCTGTTCAAAAGAGTAAGAAAATTCAAAAGATTCGTGAAGAACGATATCATAAGAAAGATTCCAAGAAGAGATATGTTCGTGAAGCTGCAATAAAGAGAGAAGGTTACAGAGCTAAGAGAGAAAAGCAAAAGTTCTATTAATTTTTTTGTATGAAAATTGTTGAACTTCTCCTTGAAGGGAAGAGGGAACTTTCTAATGGGAATTCTGCTTCTTTAGATGCGGAAGTTTTGTTGGCTCATGTTTTGGATTGCGGTCGGGAGGCGCTGATTAGGGATTCCCAGGAGGAGGTTACTGAAGATGATAGACAGGTTTATTTGAAGTATGTCGAACAAGTTTCTCAAGGGAAGCCTGTTGCCTATCTTACTCATGAGAAAGAGTTTTATGGAATGGATTTTTATGTTGATGAGAGAGTCTTGATCCCTCGGCCTGAGACCGAGATGATTGTTGATGAGGTTTTGGGTTGGCTTGCTGGACGTTCATCTTCTGATGGTGCTGATTTGTCTCGAGAAATTCGAATGCTTGATGTGGGAACTGGGAGCTTGAATATAACTTCTGCCATTATCCGGCATTTTGGGCATGTATACGCTCATGCGGTTGATATTTCTGAGGAGGCACTTGAGGTTGCTAGAATCAATAGAGATTCGCATGGACTTGAGACTCATGTTGAGATTTATCAGAGTGATTTGTTTTCAAACGTTGATGATAAGGATTTCGATATTATTGTTACGAATTTGCCTTATATTGGGGAGAAGGTGAATCGTAATGTAAATGAGGATGTTGAGAAATATGAACCTTCAGCTGCTCTTTGGGGAGGTGGTGATGGGCTTGAGTTGTATAAAAAAATGATACAACAAATTTTGGATAAAAATATTGATTTTAATCTGTTGGTTGGGGAGTTTGGTTCTGGGCAGGTAGATGCTGTAAGCGTCATGTTGAGTAATTTTTTTGAACAAGGTTTTGAATGGGAAATTAAGGCTGATTTGGCGGGGATTCCTAGAATTTTCGTTGTTAGGAGAATTGATGTATAATTACAGTCACTATGTTAGAAAAATTAGAAAAATTAGAGGCGGAATATAAAAACATTCAGGATCAGCTTTCGGATCCTGTTGTTATTAATGACAGAGATAAGTACACAGAGCTTTCGAGGAGGTACAAGGGGCTTGAGAAGGTTGCAGGCTTGGCTGAGAGTCTCCGAGAAGCTTGTTTGGCTCGAGACGATGCTAACGAGGCAATGAAGGATCCAGAGATGAAAGAATTGGCTGAGGAGCAGCTCAAGGAAGCAGAAGGTCGAATTGCAGAGCTTGAGAAGGAAGCGGAGATTGAACTTTTGCCAAAAGATCCAAACGATTCTAAAAATATTATTATGGAGATCCGAGCTGGTGCTGGGGGTGATGAGGCTGGGATTTTTGCAGGAGAATTGATGCGTTCTTATCTGAGATATGCGGAAGACAAAGGTTTCAAAGTTGAGTTGATAGATAAAAGTGAAGGAGAGCCGGGTGTGATCAAGGAGGTGGTTTATAAAGTTGGTGGAGAGGGAGCTTATGGTGAGTTTAAGTATGAAAGTGGAGTTCATCGTGTGCAGCGCATACCTGTTACTGAAAGTCAGGGACGAGTTCACACTTCTACTTGTAGTGTGGCGGTTTTGCCTGAGGCTGAAGAGGTTGATATTGAGATCAGGGATGAGGATTTGAAAGTTGATGTTTATAGAGCGAGTGGATGTGGGGGGCAGAGTGTTAATACTACTGATTCTGCTGTGCGTATAACCCATATTCCTACTGGTTTGGTTGTGACATGTCAGGATGAGAAATCTCAATTGAAAAATAAAAATAAAGCTATGTCCGTTCTGCGTTCGCGATTGTATGCGGCTGAGGAGGAAAGGCTTCGTGAAGAGAGAGGAGAGGTTCGTGCAGGGCAGATTGGGTCTGGGGATCGTAGTGAAAAAATCAGGACTTATAATTTTCCGCAGGATCGTGTGACTGATCATAGAATTCATCAGAATTACAGCAATCTTCCAGGGATAATGGATGGGGATATTGGGCAGATTATTGTGGATTTGAGGGAGGCTGAGAGAGAAGCGTTGTTGAAGGCTTGATTGATTTTTCTTTTTGGGGTATAAAATTTTCCATGTTTGAAAATGAACACAAGGAGTTTTTGGCTGATAGGGTCTTTGATCGGATTGGCACAATGGTTTTGGATCCTTCCGAGAGGGAAGGTGTTGTTGATGTGTTGAATGATTTGATCAAGGAGGTCGATTTGTCTGAAGATAGGGGGGAGAGTCTTTTGCAGGTTTATGATTATTTGGTAGGGCGTGATGTTAAAGAGAAAATCATTTCTTTTGTTCTGGCGTTGTTGGATGGAGGATATTCTATTATTCGAATTATTGAGAAAGCTAGAGACGATGCTTTGTCTGTTTTGGTTCAAGATAGAATTGATCTGGAAGGTGATCCGGATCAAGTTGAGTTGGTTGATGCAGAAGTCTCTGATTTGCAGGATGCGTTGTTTTTGCAATTGTTTGGAAAGCTTAGACTTGATGAGTCTCACGAAACTGCTCCTTTTGAGGGAGCGTATGTTCGTCAAAGAGCTATAGATGGGAAGAAGATGTGGCCTTATTTGAAAGATCGTTTGGCTCAGGCTCTTAGTTTGTCTCCGCAGGCGATTGCGGCCGCCAAGGCTTGGAAAAAACCTTCTTTAAAGGAAAAGGGAGGAGGTACTTTGGAAAGTTTGATTGAGGATTTGAGAGGGCGAGTTTTGGAGGTTTGTGAAGGGGTTGAGGTCCCTGAACAGGAAGCTGTTGGAGAATTTGTTGAGAGTTCAACTCTTGATGAGGTTTATCGGTTTGTTGAGGATTCTGGTGATTGTGCTTTTGTTGAAAGCTTGAAACCTCAGAATGTATCTTTGGTTAATGGCAGGATTGGCTCAGATTTGAGGCAGTGGATTTTTGCGATTGTTTTATTGACTCCTGATGAGAGCAAGGCTGATGCTAGAAAGTTGATTGCTCAATTTTTGGGATGCAATGTTAACAAGGTTGCTCCTGTTACGGCTTATTTGACTGGTGGTTGTAAGGAGAGGGCTTCGGCTGAGGTGTTGGCACAAATTAAGGTTGTGGAGGATTATATGTCGCGTAAAGGACAAGTGGAAGTGAATGGGGCTTGGGAAGGTGATCCGGATTATGATAATGAAGCGAAAGAAAGAGGGTGGAGAGAGCCAATGAAGCGGATGATTGAGAATGCTTGGGGAAAAGAGGCTCCATTAAAGGGTAGAAGAATGTTGATACTTGATACTCCTCGTCTTTTGGAATGGCAAATGTTGAAAAGTCTTGGTGGTGAGGAGAGAAATCTTACGATTGTTGAGCAGGATCTAAATAAGGCGAAAGAGCTTGAGAGGTTACTGCCTGAGGCGCATATTGTTGGAATGAGTTTGCAGGATTGGTTGGCTGATGTTTTTAAACGTAGGACTAGAGGTATGGATGATGAACTTTTGAAGAGGGGTCTTCCTGTTGATGATTCTCCGATTAGTTTTAAAGATGTTTTTACGTCTTCTTATAATGTGAGAATGACGGTCCCTCCTGATCTTGTGGCGTGGATGAGAGATGATCCTAGGTTTGCGGGTTATGGTGAGGAATTTCGTGCATTTCTTGATCATCCTTATTTCTTGATAAGGAGTGCTATAGACGTTCCGCGTGATAAGGATAATGAGTTTGATTTCGTTTCTTTGGATACAACTAGTAAATTTGCTAATTTTAGTCGATTGATTGAGGTTGTTTTGAATCTTGAAATTTTGGGAGAGGATGGTGTCTTGTGTACAAATTGTGTTGGACAGCGTGAAGTTGAGGAAGATAAAGATGACCTCGTTCATTCTCTCCAGATTCAACAAACAATGGATCTTGTTGGAAGAGATTGGCTTCAGTTTACAGAGGGATCTGTTAGTGATTTAAAAGTTGGAGTTTCTTTGCATCTTTTAAAGATGGTAACAATGGCTGCTGATCAGTATGGACATAGATCATTTTGCAATATGTCTTCGCCATTTTTCAAGGCGGTTAATGATAGTGGTTTAGTTTCTAATCCAGTTTCTTTGGCGACTTCTGTTGATCAGGTTGTTAGAGGTTTTGGTAATATTGATAAAGATGGAGTTGCTCGGGCTCCTGAAAAAGAATTTGTTTCTGCTCTAAAAGCAACTGTTGGTAGATCTTCTCTTGATAGGGCTTTTCGATTGATGACTCGTAAACTTTTCAGACCTCCTTTTGTTAGGATGGGTCCTAAACATAAAAGAACGATTGATCAATTAACGTGTGTTGATCCTTGCAATCCGGATTCTATTTTGACTGGTATTGATGCGGCTTGTGGATCTCTTGCGGGTATGTTTAGTGATATTTTGGGTAGAAGTAGGGCTGTTTTGGAACATGAGGCGTTAAGTTATAGAGGTGGTAAAACAAATATGTTTTCGGATTTCTTTTATGCGCCTACTTGTGCTTCTGCTTGTGTGTTGCCAGAGTCTATTTATAAGAAAATGGAAAGGGCTGTTTTATCTGGTAAGCCTTTAACTGACGTTAAGGGTAGAGTTTTGTTGAATGTTGTTTTGAAAGATCGGCTACGTGTTAATAAGTATCTGGATCATAGGGATAACGTGAAGAGAGTGAAGGTGTGATTGTGGTTACTCCACAAAATGGCACCCTAGAGATTTCTTGCGTTTTTTCGCTGCTTTCAGGATCAGCAAACCTGTTTCTACGATGTTTTTTGTTTCGTAGAGTTCGCGGGAGATGTTTACGCGGTTTAGTTTTGTGAGTTCGCGGCGAAGGTTTTGCATTTGGGTAATGCCTTCGTGAAGGCCTTCTTGTGTACGAACGATTCCGCAGTGTTCCCACATTAGGGTTTGGGCTTGTTTGCGGATTTGTGCTGCCGATTTTTTTAGTTCAGGAGATGTGTTGAGTTTTTCGTGTTGGAAGGTGAAGGCGTGTGTTTTGCGCAGGGGTTTTATTTTTTCCAAGACCTGATTACTAAAGACGACGGCTTCGAGTAGGGAATTGGATGCGAGTCTGTTTGCGCCGTGTACTCCTGTGTATGTGACTTCTCCGAATGCGTAGAGATTTTTGAGTGAAGTGCGGCCGTGGAGGTCGGTGCGGACGCCTCCGCAGGTGTAGTGGGCGACTGGGGTGACGGGTATGAGGTCTTTCGTGAGGTCGAGGTGGTGCTTCTTCAAGGCTTTGTATATTGATGGGAAGCGTTCGCGGATAAATTTAGCTGATCTGTGCTTTATTGATAGAAAAACTGGTCCTATCTTGAGTTCTTCGTAGAGTGCTTTTGCGACGATGTTTCTTGTGGCAAGTTCGTTTGTAAAGCGTTTGCCTTTTGAATTGTATAGGCGCGCTCCTTCTCCCCTGAGGGCTTCTGAAAGGAGCAAACGACGTGGGGTTGGTTTTGCGAGTGCTGTTGGGTGGAATTGGATGAATTCGAGGTCATGAAGTTTTGCGCCCGCACGTGCTGCCATTGCAATTCCGTCTCCTGTTGCGATAGATGGGTTCGTTGTATATTTGAAGACCTGTCCGGCCCCTCCTGTGGCCAGGATTGTCGCGTCGGCAAAGACGTTGTCAATTCGGTTTTTGCGAGTGATTATTTTGGCTCCGTATACTTTTTTGCCGCGTTTTATGAGGTCGACTGCAAATGTGTTTTCTAGGACTTCGATATTTGGGTGTTCGCGGATGCGTTTTACTAGGATTTGTTCGATTTCAAGTCCTGTGTGGTCGCCGATGAAGGCGATTCGTCTGTCGCCATGTCCACCTTCGCGTGTGAGGCGAAGTGGGCTTTTGAGGGTTTTGCGGCCAGATTTGTCGTATTCTTTTTCGAATTCTACTCCGAGTGAGACTAGGCGCGTGATAGCTTCAGGGCCTTTTTCTACCATGAAACGGACTGCTTTTTTGTTGTTGTGGAAGTCTCCGGCTTTGAGGGTGTCCTGGATGTGTTTTTCAGGGTTGTCGTTTTTGCTCAAAACAGCTGCGATCCCTCCTTGGGCGTAGTTGGTATTGGTTTCTGCGATCTTTTTTTTTGTGATGACAATAACGTGCCCTTTTTTTGCTGCGTGTAGGGCAAAATTAAGTCCTGAAATCCCCGAGCCTATGACTAAAAAGTTTGTTTGCATAGCAGGAGGAGTTTAGAACTGGAGTTTAGAAAATGCAAATTTATTCTGCTATTTGTTCTCTGATTAGGGTTCTAAGATTTTCCTTTGGATCTTCGTGGTCTTCCATTGTGCTTCTACCTCTGTACATAGTGATGTTTGATTTTGACAAAATCCAGTCGTCGATGTATCCAATTTTCTTTTTATTTATTTTCTTGCTAGTGCCTTTTGGTATATTGGTTGAAGAAGAAAGATATATTGAATATTGTAGATATGGATCACCATTTTCTTTCTGTTGCTCAACTTTTTCATCTTCTAATTCTATGAAAATTTCTGCATTCATGAAGGAGTATTGTTTGGTCAGTTCGTCCTGGACTTCTTTTACCAATTCGTGGATTCTTTTGTATGTTTTGGCTGTGTTTTCTTTTGCGTATTCTAAAATTAATTTTTTAAGATTTTCTTCTAGGTTGCTTTCTTCTAATTCTGTTGATTCTTCTGGTTTGAAAATTTGTATTTTGGTTCCATCTGTTGTGACTGATCCTATTGTGTGATTGTTGAATTTTATGTCAAAAGTTACAATTACTATTGTTTTTTCTCCTTCTTCTTTTTCTTCTAATTTTACGGATTTTTTGTCGACTATTAGGTTCTCGTTAATCTCTTTGAATTTTTTATTTAATTCTTTTACTCTTTCTTCTTTTAGTTTTTCTAGGTCTATTTCCTTCTTTTCTTCTACTTTTTTTGCTTCAGCTTCAGCTTTTGCAGCAGCAGCGGCAGTTTTCTCTTTTTTGTATTCATCAAAGTAATTTTTCAAGTGTTTTGTAAATGCATCGCCTTTGTATTCACCTGGTTTCATTGCGTATACTGGGTTTTGTCCTGGGCGAGGTCTTACTATCTTGAATTCTTCTTCATCCAAATATCCAATTATATAATGTTCATCACTATTTGGGATTTTTGCGTAGTATTTGTTTGTTTTTGGGTCTATTGGTTTCGTAGGGTCGTATTCGATTTCTTCATAGCTTGGGTCTATTTCTTTGAACAACTTTTTAAGTGTTGTGAGTTTTTTTGTTTTCAATTTCTCAAATTTTGTCGTTTTTTCTGTTTCTTTTTCGGCTGTGATTTCTTTTGGGGATTTGTATTTGTATGTGTATGTAAACAGATTTGTGTATGTGTATTCCTTTCCGTTTGGTGAGATTATATGGTCGAATTTACTTAGTTTAGGGGAGTTTAGATCCGCCCAAGTTTCTATAAGTTCAAGAAATTTCTTTGCAAATTTAACGAATTCTGTTTCTGAAATATTAGTTCCTTTTAAATTTAATATTTTAATTGTCGCTGGATTTGTAATTTGGAGTAATGTATTCAACCCTTTTGCATCAATCTTTGTGTTTTCTAGGTTGATGTTGCTTAAACCACCGTAATATCTAAGATAGGGAAGAGCTGCATTATCGATCTCTGTATTGGAAAGGTTTAGATTTTCTAGTGTGAGATTTTGATTGTTTGGATCGATATAATCAGCTCCTAATTGTGAATAAAAATCTACCGGTATCAATCCCTGCATTGCTTTGTATGTGATTCCTTTGTTTCCAGAGAGGTCTAGGTTTGTGAGTTTTGTTAGATTTTTGATGTATTGGATCGATTTATCTGTGATGCGTGAACCTGTTATTTTCAGTGTTGTGAGTTTTGAAAGTTTTATATTTTTTGTTGCTTGGTCTTCCAACATCATTTTGACGTCTAGGTCAGATATTGTTGGGAGGTCGATGAGTTCTAGTTGTGTGAGTGAAGGTGAAGAGCCTACTGCCTCCAATTCAGATGTTACTATTACTGATCTGTTTATTACGAGCTTAGTGAGTTTTGGAAATTTTGCGATTTCAGTGAGGGCTCCTCTTTCTGTGAGTTTCACGTGATCTAGAGTGATTTCTGTTATATTTGGGACTTTTTCTTTTAGTTTGAAGAGTCCTTGAGTTGTTAATTTTTGATTGCTGTCAAATTTGATACTTGTTGTGTTTGGGTTTAGAAGCAGGTCTTCTATTCCTTGATCTGAGATTTCTGTATCTTTGAATGTGATTGGATCTGTTGAAGATGTCAGTTCGAGAGCGTGTTTGTAGCTTTGGCCTCTGACAAGTATTCGATCTGCTTTTGGTAATGTTTTGCTTTGTGCGAGTCTTAGATATCTGTCTATTGTTTGTCTTGAACAGGTTTCGTCTAATTCGATAACTTCCATGTCCTCCCATTTTATTGAAGTTCCTGATACCCATCCTTTGTCAATATCTTCAATTCTGTCGTTTAAGTATTCTTTTATTTTTGATAAATCTTTTGATTCAAAGACTTTGATTGTTTTTGGGCCTTTTCCTTTTTGTTCGAATGTAATTACTATGTACGACTCTTTGTTGTTCATCGGAATGGAGATGAGTATGTTTGCGTACTTATCTTTACCTTGATAATCAAAATCTTCGTCAAATGATTCGTATTTGTTTGTTTTCGAATAGTTTGTTGCTTCAAAAGTAGCTTCTATTACTTTTTTAACAGGTTCAGTTGTTGAGACTGTTGGATCGATTGTTGTGATAGTTGTTTTGTATGTGAATGTTTCTTTTTTTGTAGGATCTTCTGTTTTGTCTCCGAGTTTTTTTCTTCGTTCTATTAATGATGCTTTGTGTTTTTCTAGTATTTCTGGTGTTGGTTTTGTGAGATCTACTTTTTGTGTGTACGTAACCTTGGTTTCTGTTAGAGCTGATCCGTCTGGTTTTGTTGATACGATTGTTATGTGTCTAGACGCTTCTATGTCTCTTTCAGTTCTGCTTTCAGAGAGGGGGTCTTCTCCTGCAAACAAATCTTCCGTGACTTCGTCGTCAATTGAATCAGCTGATTCTAGGCTGACGACAGATCCGTGCCAAAGAGTTAGGTACGATCCTTCAGGGGTTAAGTACCCTCCTTTGAGTCCGTTTTTTCTTTCGTACTCTTCGTCCAGGATTCCTGTCTGAATACCGTTTTTGCCCCATATTGTTAGTGCCTCTGTTCTTTGGCTAAATAAGTCTGCAAGACCTATGTTTTTTGCTATGAAATCTGATTCGAGAGCTGATTCTTTTGTAGCTTTTTCAAATTCTTTACTGATGTTTGAGAAATCAACCAAGTATTTTCCGCTTCCGAGTGGGCGGAGGACTAATTGCCTTAATTCTTTCTGATTTTTTTCTAAAAATGTCTGAAATTCTGCGGCATCAGCTATTTTGCCTTTTTCATCTTTATGTTTGTGGATTTCTGATATCCAATTTTTTTTACTTACGAGGTCTTCGACTACTTCTTCTTCGAATGTAGATACTAACTCTGTTGTTGTCACTCCATTTTTTTTCACTTTAACTTTAGCTAGTCCTTCCTCATACCATCCCGTGGCATCTTTCCAGAAGTCTTCAGGATGTTCTTTTTCCACAGTCTTATCTTTTATATCTACTCCTGTAATATGTTCCAAATCTGAGATGTATTGATCGGCTAATTTGCCAAAATCTTCAACATCTTTTCTTGCTTTATGTCTGTAGCCTCTCTCGAGTCTTTTTAATGTGATGTCGACTGTTTTCATTTCCTCTTTTTGTTTTTCTTCATTGCCTGGGTATGCTTTTTTTACGTCTTCTTCGATGTCTTTTAATGCAGCTTTTCTTCCTTCGATAAGAGTGTAGTGAAGTTCTTTCACGTCGTCGATTTGGAAATCACTTTTTGTGGTTTCCACTTTGGCAGCAGCTACTTTTATTGAATCGAAATCAGGCATTATTATTGTTTTTTGATTTTTGATTTTAGGTCTGCCATCAGGTTTGCGGAGCTAGAGATGGCTTTTCCTTTCTTTTGATATTTGTTTTTTGTTTTTGTTCTGAATTCACCCATGTTTTCTAGGAAAACTTGTGAATTGTGGGCTTCTGTTTTCGCAAGATCAGCGAAAGCTTGTTCGGCTTTTCTTACTGTATCTAGAGCTTTTCTCTTCTTGTCTTCAGGTAGGCTAATAATTCTTTCTACGAAAGCGTCTATCTGATCTTGAGGAACTTTCATTCGGAGAAAGAAGGATTTTTTGAGTTCGTCTGCTAATGATTTTATATTTGCATTCATCATATAATTATACCAAAAAATAGGCTTTTTATCAATGTTTTGGGTTGCAAATTTGAGGTTTGGGGGGTAGGATTTTGCCGAAATTTACAATTAATCCATCTTGGAAATGGATAAACGAAACAATGAATCTTCTGCTGGGTGTCTGGCGGGAGTTGCTCCTGAGCTATTATTACCGGCCGGGGATGCGGAAAAACTTGAATTTGCCTTAAAATATGGGGCGGATGCGGTCTATATGGGGACTGGGCCTTTCAGTATGAGGAGTAGATTTAATAATTTTACTGAAGAGACTTTCTTGGATGGGGCTCGACGTGTACGTGAGGCTGGTAAGAAACTCTACGTTACGGTCAATATTCATGTCAGAAATAACAAAGTTGAGGCTTTTAAAAAGCATTTTGAGTTTCTTCGAGACAAGGTGAAGCCGGATGCGTTGATTATTGCAGATACGGGTCTGATTCAGCTTGCGAAAGAGGTTTATCCTGAAGCCGTCTTGCACTTATCAGTTCAGGCGAATGCGCTGAACTACAAAGCGGTTGAGTTTTGGCGAGATCAGGGTGTTACGCGTGTTATTTTGCCACGTGAATTGATGTTGGATGAGATTGCAGAGATTCATGCGAAGGTGCCTGAAATGGAGCTTGAAGCTTTTGTGCATGGCGCGATTTGTGTGGCGTATAGTGGAAGGTGTTTGCTTTCTGCGTATATGACTGGGCGTGATGCGAATCAGGGGATTTGTGCGCATAGTTGCAGATGGAAATATCAGGTCAAGAGTGGAAATGATGAGTTTTTTCTCGAGGAGGAGAAGCGTCCGGGTGAATTTATGCCTATTGAGGAGGATGAGCATGGGACGTATATAATGAATTCGAGGGATAATTGTCTGATTGAGTATTTGGATCGGTTGCGTGAGGCTGGGATTTGTAGTTTTAAAATTGAAGGGCGCAATAAGACTATTTATTACTTGTCTGTTGTGGCGAAAGCTTACAGGAAAGCTATTGACGATATGATGGCTGGCCTGGAGTTTGATCCTGGGTTGTTGGATGAGTTGAATAGGATTTCAAATAGGGGATATATACCTGGTTTTATGAAGGGATTTCCTGGAGGAGGAAACGTGAAATTTGATGCTCAAGCTGAGGATCAGGTTTGTAAGTTTATTGGAGTGATTCGTGAGGTGGGTGTAAAAGATGAGAACGATTTATATCGAGTTGAAGTTCGTAATAAGGTTGAAGTTGGGGATGAAATTGAGGTGGTGGTTCCTCCTAGTTTCGATGATGGTGAGAATGTGTTTGTGAAAATTAATGAAATGATTAGTTTGAATGGTGAAAAAGTTTCCGCAGCTCATGGTGGAGATAAAGATGTTTATTTTAGGTTGAAAGAAGGATTGCCGGAAGGAGGTTTGCTCCGAATCTATATATCCTGAAGGCGTTCGAGAATTTCTTCGGGGGTGATTTCTTGATTTGCATCAATAATTAGGTCGGCGCTTGTTCTGTATCTTTTTTCGCGTTTGAGCCAGGTTTCTGAGAGTTCGGCTTCGAGTTGTGCTGGATCTTTGATGTTGCGGTTTGTGAGAGCTGGACGTTCTTTGCTGCCTTTAAGTATGCGTTCCGTGCAGTTTTCTGGTGTGCGATAGAGCAAAATGATACGGCCGTTTTCTCGGAGTAATTTTTCGTTGTCGGGATTGATTATCAATCCGCCTCCTGTTGAGATGATGTGTTCGTCTAGGGTTGCCACCTGTTCGCAAATTTCTTTTTCGAGTTTACGGAAGTGTGGCCAGCCGTGCTTTTCTACGATCGCAGAAACGCTAAGGTTTGCTTTTTTTTCGATCAGAGTGTCAGTATCTACAAATTTCCAACCAAGAAGGCTTGCTAGCCTTCCTCCTTGATAACTTTTTCCTGATCCGCGCATGCCTGTTAATACTATGTTCATGAGTTTTCTGGTACGTATTTATTGAATATTAATGCGAATACAAATGCCAATGCGACGACTCCACCCGTTACTACAAGAGGGACGTTGTATCCGAATTTTTCTCCGAGTGGGCCGAACAAGAAGCTTCCCAAAGTTCCTCCAATAATAGTTGTGAATGTGAATATTCCTGTGTTTCCACCCAAGCGTTCAATGTCGAACATTTTTGTGATTCCGTATGCGAAGAACACAAACATTGCGGCGTCTCCGGCTTCATGCAATGAACGGAAAATGAATGAATAAACTGGATCTTGGACTGTCATTAATACGTGTCCAAGACTGGATAAGATCAAACCTGTGAACAGAAGTGATTTGATGCCTATTTTCTTTAAATTCAGTGAGAAAATTACTGACCAAATTCCCATCATAAATATTGCAGATCCCATGTATAGACCTGTGAATTTCTTTGGTAGGCCGAGTGTTTTTTCTAGGAAGAGTCCATAACTTGTAGATTCTGCTCCGAAATGTATTGCGAATAAAAACACTACAATAAGGAAGAATAAGACTTTTGGTCTCAATAAATCCTTTTTGTAGTTCAAGAAATTGAATTCGGTGGTGATGTTTGATTGGAGAAGTCTGGCTGCGAGACTGAGTAATATAAATCCAAGTCCAAGTCCTAGAATCAATGTTTCGAATGGGATTTTGTAATTAAGTAAAAATCCACTTGTGATTATTCCTGTTCCGAGGGCTACGTAGTTGAGTCCTTGATATATTGCGATTTTCTTCGTGACGTTTTTCTTTTCGGTTGATTTGTAGAACAAGCTGTCCATCGATGTCGTGTAGAGGTTTTTTCCTACTCCTCCTATGGTTGCGAACAAAATAACTGCTGGGAAAGTGTTGAGTTGGCTTATTCCTATGAATTGAGCGGCTACCATCAGGATTGCTATTGTGATTAAATCTTTTGATTTCAATCTGTCGTTTATGAATCCTGAAGGAAGGACTGTTAATAATCCTGTGAGGGTTGCTATTCCGAATATGATTCCTATTTGTGCTCCTGAAAATCCTATTGAGTTGTAGTAGATTGCCCAGAAGAAGTCTACTGAAACTACTAACATTTTGACTATGCTGTTGAATGCAGAGAGTTTCCAGATTGGTTTGTTTGTTGCTGTGGTTGTGGTTGCGGGCATTATGTGCGGTTTAATTGATTTAGATCTGACCAGAATTCAGGGTAGCTTTTGCGGACTACGGCTGGGTTTTCAATACGTAAATTTGGCATAATTGTTTTCTTTAGGACTCCGAATGCCATTGCAATTCTATGGTCTTTGTAGGTTTTAATTTTGATTTTGTCTTTGGTCGTGAGTGTCGGGGTGAGGGGAGAGTTGAGTGGAGAGCCTGTGATTTCTATAAAATCTTTTCCTGATTTTACTTTGGTTCCGATTTTTTTCAATTCAGTTTCGAGTGCGTGGATTCGGTTTGATTCTTTGATTTTAAGGTTGCTTATGTTTGTTATTCGAGTTTTGCCTTCTGCGAAAGCGGCGAGAACTGCGAATGTCATTACTAGATCTGGTGTTTTGTTCATATCTACAATTCCTAGAGCTTTTAATGGTTTGTTTGGTCCTTTGATTTTGATTGTTTTGTCTTTGTGTGTTACGTGGCACCCCATCTTTTTAAGGTGGGAAATAAAAGCTATATCTCCTTGGATTGAGTTAGTTGGTATGTTTTTGATAGTTATAGATCGGCCTGGTTTCAATGCTGCGTATGCACCCAAGTATGAGGCCGATGATGCATCTCCTTCAACGAAAAGTACTCCTGATTTTATTGGTTTGATTTTTTGGTTTGGTTTTACTCTTAATCTTGAGAATGATGTGTTTGTGTCGATTGTGATTCCGATTTCTTTGAGAAGGGCGATTGTCATTTTGATGTATGGAATCGAGCAGACTTTTCCTTCTAATTCGATTGTTAGACCTTTTTCAAGCAGTGGGGAGATGAGGAGTAGGGAAGTGATATATTGGCTACTGATATCTCCTGGGAGTTGGACTTTTCCTCCTGTAGGTATACTTGGTTTTATGTGTATTGGTGGGCATCCTGTTTTTGAGCAGGTGATGTTTGCGCCTAATGTCTTGAGTGCGTTTATGAGTGGTTTAATTGGGCGCTCGTGCATTCTTTTGCTTCCCTTGATGATGACTTCTTTGTTGAGAGTTGTTGCATAGCTGGTCAAGAATCTTACTGCTGTTCCTGCGTTGCCGAGGTACAGTTTTCCTGGATCGGATTTTTTTAATTTTTTAAGGCCTTCTTGCATGTAAAAAGAATCTTCACACTCTGCGGGGTTTTTTAGTTTGAATGGTGTAAGTTGTTTTAGAATTAAGCTTCTATTTGTTATGCTTTTTGAACCTTTCATTGTGTTGAGATTTTTTTTATCGTTACTTTTCCAATTTGAGTTGGAAGGACGAGATTTATGTGATTTTGGATTGTTTTTTTGTCGTGAACGAGATTTTTTAACGTTGGTTTATGCATTGTGTAGACTGGTAATCCTGCTTTTTTGAGTAAATTTTTTATACAATCTGCATCTTCGTGTTTGAGTAGTCCTATTTCTACTGCTTTTTGGTTTGCGAGGACCATTCCTAGCGATACTGCAAAGCCATGAAGCAAGGTGTAGTTGGATCTTTTTTCTAGTACGTGTCCAAAGCTGTGACCGTAGTTTAGGATTCTACGTAGGTCTTTTTCTTCTGGGTCTTTTTCGACGATTTCTGATTTGATTTTTGTGCATGTGCGAATTGTTTTTTCTAATTTTTCGAGATCGAATTTCAATAAGTCTTCGATGTGGTTTTCTAAGTATTTGAAAAGTTTTTCATCTTGAATAACTCCGTATTTAATTGCTTCTGCAAGTCCGTTTCTGAGGTGGCGAATTGGGAGTGTTTTTAGGAAATATGGATCAATGAGTACTGCTTCTGGCATATGGAAAGTGCCGAATAGATTTTTGCCAGCCTTTAAATTCACTCCTGTTTTTCCTCCGATTGAACTGTCTAGCATTGCCATGAGTGTGGTTGGAATTTGGATGATTGGGATGCCCCTCATGAATGTTGATGCGACCAATCCTGCTATGTCTCCAACTACTCCGCCGCCAAAAGCTATGACACAAGAAGCCCGGTCGAAAGATTTTTCGACCAGGCTGTTTGATAATTTTTCTACGGTTACTAGGTTCTTTGATTTTTCACCGTGTGGGAATGAAAAGATCTCAGCTTTTAATCCATTTTTTCGCAGGTTCCAGACTAGTTTGTCTCCGTATAGTTTTTTGACTTTTGAATCTGTTATTACCGCGAAAGAATCAGAAATTTTTAGAGAGGCAATCTTTTTTGGTAATTGTGCGAATGATTTTGTGGATATTGAGATTTTCACTTTGTGAAAGTGTTATGAAATTTTGCGGCCTACTGCCACTGCTATTGGTTTGATGTCTTCGAGCAATTCTGCGAATTGTTCTGGGACTAGTGACTGTCCGCCATCGCTCAATGCTTCGGATGGGTTTGGGTGGACTTCGATCATCAGTCCATCCGCGCCTGCTGCTATTGCAGCTTTGCACATTGCGGGGATTAGTCGTTTTTTACCAACTCCGTGACTTGGGTCGACGATGATTGGTAGGTGACTTAGCTCTTTTACTCGTGGAACTGTTGCTAATGACAATGTGTTTCGGACGTATTGTTCGAAGGTTCGGATGCCGCGTTCACAGAGAATTACGTTTGGATTTCCTTCAGACAAGATGTATTCGGCTGCGAGGAGCAATTCTTCTACTGTTGCTGACATTCCACGTTTCAGTAAGATGGGTTTTTTCGTTTGGCCAACTTCTTTTAGCAATGTGAAGTTTTGCATGTTGCGTGCACCGATTTGGAGTACGTCTGCATGCTTTTCTACTAATTCTACGTCGCGAGGGTCCAGAACTTCGGTGCAAGTGGCCATTCCGTGTCTTTTTGCGGTTTTTTCCAGGATTTTGAGGCCTTCTTCACCGAGTCCCTGGAATGCGTATGGTCCGGTTCGGGGTTTGAAGGCTCCTCCACGGAGCAATTTTACGCCAACTTTCTCGAGTTCGGTTGCAACTTTTTCCATTTGATCTTCAGATTCGACTGAGCATGGGCCAGCAAATATTGCTAGGTGATCACTGCCGATTTTAACGCCGTTAATTTCAATGACTGTTGATTCTGGCTGGGTTTCGCGGCTGACGAGTTTGTATGGCTGTGCAACTCGTAGAACTCTTCGAACCCCTGGGAGGGCTTCCAGTCGACTGACGTTCAAGTCGCGTTCTTCGCCGATGACAGCGATCACTGTACGTTCGGTTCCGACTAGTGGGACTGGTTTTAGTCCTTTTTCTTCTAGGTGTTTTACGATATGGGCAACTTTTTCTTCTTTTACCCCTGTTTCCATTATAATAATCATGTTTTTTGTTGTTAATGGCTTGGTGATTCTAGTGGTTTTGATAGGAGTAGTCTAGGGGTTTAAAGGATGTACCGATCGTGAATGTTTCTTTGCGTTTCATTGTTTTTGGGTTATGAATAAAAAATTCATGCCTGGTTAGGCATGAATGAAACGTTTGAGTGGTAACTTGCGTTGTTATTTCATGCCCAATAGACGTAGAAAGTAAAAATAAAAATCAGCCATAAATTGAAATGGATTTCTTAGGGCCGCTACTTTTACTTTTGGTCTTTGCATGAAACTTTTGGAAAATTAATGTGATATAATCCTAGTTAATTAACGCAATCAATGCAAGAACGTTTCAAAAAAACAGTTGGAATAATAGGTGGAAAAGGAAAGACTGGCTCTCAATTTGCTCGAATTTTTCGCAAGCTTGGATTCAATGTGATTGTCTCTGATCTTGATACAAAGTTGACGAATTCTGAGCTGATTGATCGGTCTGATGTCGTGATTTTTAGTGTTCCGCTTCATTTATCTGAGGAGATAATTTTGCACGACGTGTTGGGTTGCAAAAAGAAGGATCAAATTGTTTTGGATGTGAGTTCTCTCAAGGAAAAGCAGGTCAAAGCTATGAACAAAGCTAGTGGACAGGTTGTTGGGATGCATCCGCTTTTTGGGCCGAGTAAGAGAGTTTTTAATGGATTGTCGATTGTTTTGTGTCCGGGGAATTGTAAGCGCAATGTTGTTTTAGATTTACAAAAACTTTTTGAGGAAATAGGGATGAAAGTAACCGTTATGACTCCAGAGGAGCATGATAAATTGATGGCGGTTGTGCAGGTGATTCCCCATTTGAAGACGATTTTGGCTGGTGAGTTGCTCAAGGAGTTTGGAGTCAATCCAAAAGAGCCTTATAAAATCAGCACTCCTATTTACAAGCTTGAACTTGATATAATTGGGCGAATTTTTTCACAGGATGCGTCTCTTTATTCTGCGATAATTGTAAACAATCCTTATAGTGAAAAGTTGTTGCGCAAATTGACTAGAATTACGGCAACTTACGCAAGTGATGCCGCGAAAGGAAATTTGAAAAGTTTGAATAAAAGGTTTGATGGTGTTAAAAAGTTTCTAGGTGATTTTTCGGATGAGGCTTTCCGCGATAGCGAGAAAATAATTAACGAAATGCAAAAATGGAAATAATAACTCTTGGACCTGTGGGGACTTACGCTTCTTTTGTTGCAGGGAAGGTTTTTCCAGGAGAAAAATTGCAATTTGAGCCTACTATACCTGAGGTTTTGGATCGTTCTAGTGGGGCGAGTGGTGAGCATGGGGCGAATGGTAATGTACTTGTTCTTCCTTTGGAAAATAGTATTGAGGGAACTGTCAGATCGAGTTGGGATGGGATTTTGGAAAAGGGTCTTGAGATTCAAGCAATTTATAAATTATCTGTGCATCATGTTCTTGCGAGTAAGTCTTCGAATCTTGGGAAAATTAAACGCATTGTTTCTCATCCTCAGGCGATTTCTCAATGTAGAAAATTTCTCAAGAATAACTTGCCTGGAGTTGATATTGAATATGTTGGAAGTACGGCTGAAGCTGTTAAAAAAGCTTTGAGGTCTGATTCTGTTGCTGCTGTGGCTTCTTCTTTTGCTTGTGATGGTGCTGGTTTGCCAATTTTGAAGAGGAATATTGAGGATGAAAAGGGAAATGTTACTATTTTTGGAGTTATTTCTTCTGTTGATTTGTGGTCTGATCGGGCCAAAGACGAGATGCATGTAATGGTTACTCCGCGCAAGAATATGCCGGGGCTGCTTTTTAATATTTTGAAGCCTTTTAATGACGAAAAAGTTGATTTGACTCGTCTTGAATCGAGACCTACAAGGAAGAAGATGGGGGAGTATAGGTTTTTGTTGAGTTTTAGGATTGCGAGTTCTGATGCGGTGACTGGAAAGCGGGTTTCCAAAGTTCTAAAAACTTTGAAGAAAAATTATAAAGTTGATATCTTGGGGGAGAGTGTTTCTTTAAATTAATTTGATGAAAAAAGGTAAGTACATATGGATGGATGGGAAGTTTGTGAAGTGGAATGATGCGAAAATTCATGTGCTAACGCATGCTTTGCATTATGGTGGCTCTGTATATGAGGGAATTCGTGTATATCCAATTCGGGAAGGGAGAAAGGTCGTGCCTACAATTTTCCGCCTAGACGATCATTTGAATAGATTTTTGAATTCAATGAAGGAGATCGATATGAAGCCTGTGTATTCTCTTGGCCAGCTTCGTGAGATTATTACAGAATTGATCAAAAAGAATCGGGTCAAGGATGGGTATATTAGACCGATTGCGTTTTACGGGTACGAGAGGTTGGGAATTTATTGGGGAGGGCTTCCTGTAAGTGTGTCGATTGCGGCTATGCCGTGGGGAGCGTATTTGCCAAAGGAAATGAAGATGAAGATCAGTAAATGGCGCAGGCTTTCTCCTGAGTCTGTGAAGATTGAGGCGAAAGTTGGTGGATATTATATCAATTCAAATTATGCTACTTCTAGCGTGAAGGGGCAGGCTGATGAAGCTTTGCTTCTCGATCATGATGGGTATATTGCTGAGGCTGCTTGTGCAAATATTTTCTTTGTTAAGGGGAAGACTTTGTATACTCCTATTAAAGGGACTATTCTTCCTGGTTTGACTCGGGATAGTGTGATTGAATTGGCTCGGAATTTTGGTTTTAAAGTTGTTGAGAAAAAGATTCGTCCTTCTGAGATTGCGAAGTTTGATGAGGCCTTCACTACAGGTACTGCAACAGAAGTGACTGCTGTAGTAAAAATCGACAACAAAAAGGTTGGAAATGGGAAGGTTGGGGATGTTACTGTTATGTTGAAAAATGGATTCTCGGATTTGGTTAGGGGGCAAGATGCCAATATGAATAAAAGTCATAAAAAATGGTTTCATAAAATTTATTAAATGATTATTGATACTCACGCACATTTGATGTTTGATCAGTTTAAGGGAAGGGTTCCTGAGATTTTGGAGCGTGCCTCGGCTGCCGGTGTTCAGAAAATTATTAATGTTGGATGTAGTGCTGAGAGTTCGGTGCAGGCCGTAGAGTTGGTCTCAGATTTTGATGGGCGTTCGGATGTGGAGTTATATGCGACTTTGGGTTTGCACCCTTATGATGCGATGGAGTTGAGCGATGATTTGTTGGTGAAATGGGAGAAAGTCATTGCTGATCCTGCGTCGAAAGTTGTGGCGATAGGGGAGATTGGTTTGGATTATTTTAAAGCTAAAGTCTCTCATGAGGATCAGAAACGAGCTTTTCGTGAGCAGTTAAAATTTGCCACTAGTGTTGGGTTGCCGGTTGTGGTTCACAATCGTGAAGCGGACGAGGATACTTTTGAAATTTTGCAGGAATTCCCTGATTTGAAGGTTGTTTTTCATTGTTATGGGTCTGATCTTGAGTTTGCTTGGAAGCTTTGGAATATGGGTTATTATACGTCTTTTACAGGCGTGATTACTTATCCGAATGCTGATGTTTTGAAAGATGTTGTAAGGGAGGCGCCTGAATGGACTCTAATGGTGGAGACGGATTGTCCGTTTTTGGCTCCACAAGTCCATAGAGGTGAAACGAACGAGCCTTCTTATGTTGCTGAGGTGTTGAAAGAAGTTGCTCGATTGAGAGGTAAGTCTTTTGTTGAAATAGAAGCTTTGCAAGAGAGAAATGTTCGAGAATTCTATGGGATTTAGATGGTTTTTGTGTAAATGCGTTCGTATTTTTTTGCCATTTGGCGGGCGTCGAAGGTTTTTTCGACAGTTTTCCTTGCGTTTTTGGCGAGGCGGTCTCGGAGTGGTTTTGATGAGATTAATTTTTTGATTGCTTGGGCGAGTTTTTCTTCGTTTTCTGTTTGGACGAGTAGGCCTGTGCGGTCGTTTTCGATGATTTCTGGGATTCCGCCTGCTCTGGTTGCTATGATTGGGAGGTTTGAGATCATGGCTTCAAGGTTTACTAGGCCAAATGCTTCTCTGACTGATGGTAGGACGAAGAAATCTGCGCTTTTCATTAGTTGTGGGATGTTTTTGCGTCTTCCGAGGAGAATGACGTGGTCCTGAAGGTCTCGTTTCTCTATGAGCTTTTCTAGGGCTTCTCGTTGTGGGCCTTCTCCTGCAATTGCGAAACGGAGGTTTTGGGATTTTGTTGCGGGAAGTTGTGTGAGGAGTTTTTGGATTGCTCTGAGTAGGAAGTGGAGGCCTTTTCTTGGGTGAAGTTCTGCAACTGTTAAGCCTACGAGTGTTTTGCTATCTGCTTGGAATAGTTCTTTGCGTATGTTTGCTTTGTCTTTTGTGCTGAATGATATGATTTGGGACTTCCACCATGTTGTGTCTATTCCGTTGTGAATTACACTTATTTTGTGTTTTTGGTCTGGGTATAGGTCTTGGAGTATGATTTGGTTTTGTTTTGAGACTGTTATGATTTTCGAGACGTTTTTGAGGAGGGATTTTTTGATTATGTTCTTGATTGGGTTGAGTTTGAATGGATCGTGTTCGGTTGTGATTATTGGGGTTTTGGTTCTTTTTCCTGCGAGTAGGGCGAATCGGCCGCTTGCTGGATTCCAAACGTGTATGTGGAGAAGATCGATTTTTTCTTCTTTTATGATGCTTTTGAGTTGTTTTAGTTGGGCTGGGTCATTTTTGTGTTTTATTTCTAAGCGAATAACGCGAATGTCTTCGTTTTCTAGGTTGGCTACCCAGTTGTCTAGGGTGGGTGATGGTCCGCAACAAACTATTGGATTGAATTTTTCGCGGTCGAGAAATTTGGCGAGTAGGTACATTTGAAGTTCTGCACCGCCTTTCAAAGGTGTGTCTGTGAATAGGAGAATGTTTTTTGGTTTTGTTGCCATCTGACTCAAATATACGTGAAATTTTCTTGAATTTGAATAGGATTTGGGCTAAGGTTGGGTTCGTAAAAATTATGGGTCAGTAGCTCAGTTGGTAGAGCAGTTGCCTCTTAAGCAATTGGTCCCGGGTTCGAGCCCCGGCTGACCCACCAGGAATGGCTTAAGAAAGTCTTAAAACTATGTTAAGACCTCTTTTTTTGCCCACCCGATGACCTATTGCCAAAAGGTAAGTAACCCTCGGCAAAATGAATATGAAAATTAAGGAGCTGCATGAGCAGTTCTGCCATGAGGCTCGGGTCATCAGGAATCTGAGTCCTGCTACTGTGCGTTGGTACAAGTGCACGGCAAGACAATTCCTGAATTGGTCGGGACTGATTTATTTGGAGGATGTCACAACTGAAAAGATTCGACAGTATCTCTATGATGGAAGAATAGAAAGGAAATGGACTGTGGACACGTTTTTGAACTATTACAAAGGATTGAAGTCATTCTTCAAATGGTGTGTAAGTAGGGGATATATGGAGAAGAATCCTATTGAAGGGATTGAGAGACCTAGGTTGGAAAGGAAGCTTCCAAAAAGGATTACAAAGCAGGAGGCTATGAAGTTGTTGGAGTATTCTTTTCACACCAAATATGCTTACAGGTTTGAGAGATATAGGAATAGAGCTCTCTTTGCTGTGATGATCTATTCTGGATTGAGGGCTCAAGAGGTTTTGAATTTGAGATTGAATGATGTGGATCTTTCTAATGGTATTATTTCGGTGAACTTAGGGAAAGGTGGAAAGGACAGGATAGTGCCTGTTTGTGGTGCTTTGAGCAAGGTGTTGAGGGAGTATTTAATAGATAGGAAGAGGTTGAATAGAGATTGTATTTTCTTCTTTGTTTCTATTAGGGGTGATGTCCCTTTTACTTACAGTGGTTTGAAGAATTTGGTAGCTAGGATGAAGGGACTAACGGGGATAAAGTTTTCTTGTCATAGGTTGAGACATACATTTGCTACTTTGATGCTTGAAGGTGGATGCGATATTTACGCTTTGTCGAAAATGCTTGGACATAGCGATATAAAAACGACTACAATCTACCTGTCTGCATCCGTAAGCCATTTGCAGGAGCAGGTCATGAAACATCCTTTAAATTGACAATGTTTAACACCTTTATAATATGAATATATTAAAAACGCTTCTTTTATTCTCTTTTAGTTTTGTTGTTTTTACGTTGATGCCTTCTGATACTTCTGAAGCCTCGAGTTCTTCGTTCAAATATTGTCTAGAGTTTGACATTGAGTCTACCTATAGTGGGGCAACTTATAAAAATTGTACTAGCTATACAGAAAGTCTGGGGTATTTTCTTACTAGAATTCCTTCTAAAATTCCTTCTTCTAATCCTCCTAATTTTACATATTGGACAAATGATTACGGGGTCGAGCTTATTTATTTTACAAATAAGGGTTTTGAGTATTACATCCCAAGTTATGTTATTTCTACAATCATTCAAAGTGATGGTTATGATTATGGCTTTATTACTTATTCTGATTATGTTTCCGAATATGATGAGAGCAAGAACACCATTCCTGATTTTATAGATGAGAAAATTGTTGATGTTTTTGATGATTTATACACGAAGTATTTTGATGACTGCTCTTCTTGTATTGATTTTCCTAATTCGAAGGAATTTGACGATGGATTCCAAATACTTTTAGATTTTTATGATTTTAATACTTATGGGTTATTTGATATTGAGGGGAATTACATAATGATAAACATGGCTCCTGGAGGGACTTTAATAAAAAATGGTTTTGATTATGATGATGATGACATTGAGGCTACTATTGCTCATGAACTTTTTCATGCTATTCAATATCAATATGTTGGAGATATTATGAATAGGAATGATAATTTCTACGAGGGAACTGCCGTCATGATGCAGAGTAAAATGTCCAATTACGGTACTCAATATCTTTCCTATCTTGACTCTTTGGTCATTTCGGACAACCAATATCCTGAAGTGTCTGGGTTTGGGCCTGTTTACCAAGAAGGTATGTCTGATTATGGTTCGTTTTTATGGTATACTTTTCTTTATGAGCATTACGGCAAAGACATGATTGTTGATTTGTTGTCTGAATTCTCCAAGAATATAATTAAATATGATGATGGCTATGCTAGTTTCCAGTCATCTAAAGCTATGGTTGAGAACGAAGGGGACACTATTGAAGATGCTTATCTTGAATATATTTTGTGGAACTATGATAAGTCTAGCTATAAAAAGGGGAGTTCTTTCCCAGATGTTTATATTCTAAATCATCATGACAAGTTTCCTACTAGTGAGGTTTCCGTACCTGCTTCTTATGCTCCTTATTTTTTTGGGTCAAATTACATTGATTTTGAATTAGATGATGACCAAGATTTTGTGGTCAATTTCAAAGGGGATTCATCTGCAGATTACTATTTGTCCTTTATTCCTATGAAGGAGACTTATACTACCATTAAAAGTCTTGATAGAGACGATGTTAGTGTAGTTTTTGTGGAGGGAGGTGATGCTGTTGAATATGTAGTTCCTAATGATAAGACTTATGAAAGAATAGTTATGATAGTTAGTGTGATTGGCATTGATCAGGATAAAAATGATAGTAGTGTTTTCGTAGATAGGACTTACCCATACTCTTATTCTGCTAATACGACAGTTTATTCTTTTGGTGATGAGGCTGATGATAGTGTGGAAAGTGGTAGTGAGATCGGGGATGGTGACAATAAATTTGTTGTTGAACAGGTTAAAGAAGTAGTTTTTAATGATTTGGCTGAAAATCATAAGAATAAAGATGCAATTCTCTACTTGAATAGCATTGAAATGATTGGAGGTTATCCTGATGGCTCTTTTAAACCTGATAATCCTATAAACAGAGGAGAGCTTATGAAGATTCTGGTTGAGGGGAAAGGAGTTACTCCTTTGGCAACGGAATATAGTGATTGTTATACTGACGTGGGATCTGAGTGGTTTGCACCTTATGTTTGTTATGCAGAGCAGATGAAGTGGGTAGATGGTTATCTAGACGGCTCTTTTAAACCTGGAGATACTGTAACTAAGGTTGAAGCCATCAAGATGTTGTTGAATTCACAGGGTGTCGTAATACCTGAAAATTTAACTGAGAATCCTTTCGATGATGTAGATGTTGGAACTTGGTTTGGTCCATATATAGCTAAGGCTAAGGAGCTTGGTATTCTGGAGGAAACTGGTAGTACTTTCGTAGGTGGCAATGGTATGACCAGAGCTGGTGTTTGTGAGAACTTATTTAGGCTACTTACTTACTGAGGATCGTCTGCCTAGTAGGCAAGTGGTTGTGGGTTGCCTAGTTCTTTGTTTAGATATATAGTCCGCTCTTATTTTGTTATATGTAAATATGGGGAGATTAGATGATTTACCATCTTGTGAACCTGTAGAAAATAATCTTGATGATTTTGCACGCCAGAGGCGTGGTATATTGAAGGTTCTTGGTGGAGTTGCTGTTTTTGGCTTAGGAGCTGTGATTCGTTCAGATAAACCGAGAATTCCTGATGATTCGGATAGGGTTTTGGAGGAGAGTCTTTGTTTAATGGATGGAGAGGAGTCTTCTAGGACTGTGGTGGATTTGACTTTGGATATGTATAATTCTTTAACAAGGGAGACTGTTGGTGAAAGGATTCCTTATGGTTTGGTTTTGCCAGAGGATGAAAGAACTGGGAAGAATATAATGATGGGTACTACTAGGCTTTCTAATTATGCAAGGTATGACTGGGTTTATGGTCCTATATTTGACAAATTGCCTGACGGGACAACTGTTCATTTGGTTATTGGAAGTGGTGATGTTTGTGGATTCAAGGGGTTCGCTAAGTCAAAGTATCCAGGTATAAATTTCAAGGTTTATCAGATTGGGTCAAGTGAACTTGATGGGGATGATGGTATTAATTATATTCAGGATGTAATTTTTCCTACCGGGTTTAGAGATGAGGATGGTAGATTTGTATTGGCTATGAGTAATGCGGATCCAATGGCATTGGAAATGGATATGATGTCTTCTGGGAGAAGTTCTGTAGGGGTTGATTATGGTGATGGTTTGTCTGTTTTTGGAGATGAATTACTGTCAAAATACTATCCAGATGATTTTAGTCCTCGTTTTGTTGAGCCACTATGTGTTGGTGGTGACCTTCAAGTTACTAGGTTCCCAAATGGCATGACTGGAGTTATTGTTGGCAAGAGTAATTTCTTTAAGACTCTAGGCGCTATGGTAATGCAAGGCACTAATCCTCTTATATTAGATCCTAAGTATTTTAAGTTGGCTTTGGGTTCAGTAAAGGCTGCTTACGAGAGAGCTTTTGGTGTATTTGAAGCGGTGATGGTGGATGAAGAGTTTATTTTGGGACTGGCGGATAAAAATTTGTCGTTTCAAGACTTTGCTAATAAGCTTCAGTCTCATCGTGAGGAGTCTGCTTTTTTTCATAGTGATATGGTTGTAAAAACTGCAACAAATAATGATGGAATTGCTGTTGCGTTTGTAAGTGATGCGGAGGGTAATTCTAATTTTTCTGAAAGTGATGTCCAGTATTTAAAAAGAGTTCAGAGGCAGTTTGAAAGGATTGGATACAGGGTTGTAAAACTCCCTTGTGCAGATTCTCCTGTTAGGAATTACGTGAATTCCTCAATCGTTACTCATAGTAGTAGAAGGAAGCTGGCTTATGTGCCTTGCTACAGAAAACCTGAGGATAAAACAGCTGTTGTGAGGTATGGGCAGAACGGATTCGATGTTGAGGTTGTTAATATGTCAGTTTTAGCTAATTCAAATCCAAATCTTGCAGGATCTCTGCATTGTAGTGTTTCCGTGTTGGATTAGTGGAGGGTCCTCTGCTCAATGAGCAGATGGTCGTGGGCTGTGTTGTTGTGTTTTAGACAACACTTTTTATAGGTTAGAGAGCTTGACAAGTTTTTGGTTGGAAATGGATATTATACAATATTCTGCTTCCAATTTATTGGCATTGCTGATATAAAATGGCTGGGGTTTAAGTTTTATGAGTATGACTATTAAAGATGATGACAATAAGGGCGGAATTTTCCTGGGTGTGGATACCTCACTGGGTAGTGGTTTGAATATTGATCCGAGTGTTTCGAATCTTTCTTTAGGTAATTTGGATCTTGATTCGAGCGATTTCTTTAAGGTTGGTGAAAATGTGTTTCTTGGTGTGGGTTCGGGCTTGGACCCGGCTGCCATAGACACATTGACCATAAACAATCAACCTTGGCTGGGGTTGCCACTAGACGAAAAAGAGAGAGAAATATCTGAGTTGAGAAAAGAGGTGGATAGGCTTCAGGAAAAAATTGAAGATGTTGATAAACTTCGAAAACTGGTTGATGTTTTGACGGAAGAGAAAAATAAAGAGAAGGTGTCTTATGACAATTCTGAAGACAAGAATGGTTTAAGATTTAATGTTAGTACTGGGAAGGTTTTTTTACTGGATAAGCCATTGGGTGAATTGAAGCCTGGGAACAATCAATATTGGATGTTTAAGATTCTTTGGGAAGCTTATGATGCTGTTGTTTCTTATGCTGATTTGATTGTTGAAATCAGGAGACATTTTGGCGTTGGGAGTGAGATTGCTGGTGCAGAATCTAATTATTGTCAAAAAATAAAGAGTTCAATTAAAAAGAATCCGAAAAGTCATGCTGTAGCTTCATTGATAGAGCCTGCCTCTACCCCAGATAACGAGAGAGGGTTTCGGCTAAAATTCTAGTTTCAGAAAATTCTCAGTTTTAATTCATCTTTTTCTCAGAAAAAAGGGAGTTTTTAAGGATCTATTTCTTGGAGTTCTTCGTATATCCTAAAACTGTAAGATTTTTAATCATAAAAAATATGAAAGATGCAAATCTATATGTGACCAGTGATTTCGACATCTGTTGTGTGTTGAAGCATTTTGGATGTGAGTGCGAGGAGGTATTCAAGGAGAAGGGGAAGAAACACTGGTCTTTCAAGAGATCGAAGAGATTAGATGAACTGTTGGCGAGATACTGGAGGAGGGAGCTCCTTGGAAACATCCCTCAGTTTCTTGATGTGCAAAAGTTTGTGAAAAATTCTTTATATAACCAAGATTGAAATGAGAAAAGAAATACTTGAAGCTTCTGGGATGGATGAAACGCTAGCTGAATGTATCCTTGAGAAGGACAAGGGGCTTCGTAAATTGGTAGAGGAGAAGGATTCGCTCTTTAAAAAGATGTGGTCCAAGGATGTTCGCTTTGGTTCTTTTGAATTTTGGGAAATGCTCATTCGTCGACGTTTTTTATCAATAGATGTTGAGCAGGAGATAAGATCTCTTAATTCTATGTGCAATGCTTATGAAGAGGTTGTTACTCTTTCGAGGGCAAAAAAGAGTTTCAAGAAAGATTGGCAGGATATTATGAGCCGGTTGGACAATGTGAGAATAGAAGACGTTGTTGCTATGTATACGGAGGTAAAAAACCCTAGATATTTGGTAAAGTGTCCCATTCATGCTGACAGTACTCCTTCTTTGAAAATTTATCCTGATACCAATAGTTTTTATTGTTTTGGTTGCTGCCGCGGTGGAAAGCCTGTGAATCTTGTTATGTACGTAGAGAATGTGTCTTTCAAGGTGGCTGTTCTCAAGTTGATATTGTTTTAACCATTATGAATATGCTTTATGAAAATACAAAACAGGTTCTTGCTGACTTAAGTGAAGAGAAGAAGGCCGAGAAGAAAGCACGCATTGCACCGTTGGTTTCGAAGATTCTTTCTGATGGAAGCGTTATTGAATCCATTTATGATCCAAAGGAGAGGAAGACTTCATTTATTGTTTTTAAGGACGGCAACATCAGCTATAAGGGCAAGGTTAAGATCGATGACATAACTTACCATCCTGTATTATCGACCTCTGATATATTGAAATATGGAGTGGTTTTACTACCGAGCGAGGTAGTGGAGTACGGGACAACCGCAGATTTGATTGAAGACGTGAAGAAGTTTATCAACAAGTACTTGCAAGTTTCGCCTTTCTTTGAGGAGTTGTCGAGTTACTACGTTCCTTTCACTTGGGTTCACGACAAATTTAACGAACTTCCTTATTTGCGAGCTCTTGGAGACTACGGGAGTGGAAAGACGCGTTTTCTCCAGACTATTGGCTCGATTTGCTACAAGCCTATGTTTGTTGGAGGAGCGAGTAGCGTGTCTCCTATCTTTCGTATTATTAGCCAGTTTCAGGGTACTTTGATCCTTGATGAAGCGGATTATAGATTCAGCGATACCACACAGGAAATTATAAAGATATTGAACCAGGGATTTTCAAAAGGCTCACCTGTCTTGCGTAGTGAAGGGGATGGTAAAAAGTTTGAAGTTAAGGCTTATAATGTATACGGACCAAAGATAATTGCTACTAGAAGACATTTCAGTGACGATGCTCTTGAGAGTCGGTGTCTGGTTGAGAGGATGGAGCGTAGGACTAGAAATGACATACCTTTGAATCTGACTGATGAGTTCTGGGAGGAATCACAGGTCCTTCGGAATAAGTTGCTAATGTTTCGATTTAGAAACGTTGGAAGGAAGATTGATCTTGATACTGATATTGACCAGTCTATTGCTCCCCGCTTGAACCAGATAATTATCCCACTTCTTAGCATAGTTGATGACCCGAAGGTAAAGGCTCAACTCAAGAAGCTTATCAAGGATTACCATCAAGAACTGTTGCAGGATAAGTACTGTTCAATTGAAGCCGGAGTGATTGAGGCTGTTATTGCTGCTCAGGAAGAGGAGCTAGAGCCTACAATGAAGGCTGTCGCAGACTCGTATAATACGAAAGTTTCTGAAAAGGAGAAGATCACAAGCCGCAAGGCTGGGCACATTGTTCGGAAGGTTTTGCGGTTACAAGTTGATAGAGGACGAGAAGGATTCAAGATTCTTTCGTCTAATGAGGAGAGGATTGGAATGTTGAAAGAGAAGTACGGACTTGGTGTGAATGATGTGAATGATGTGAACGTTCCTGAAGGGGTTGAAAATGAAGATAAAGGGAGTGACAAGCTTTTTGACATACCTGTTGATCCTCCTTTTTGACTTCCACACAACATTCACAATGTTCACGATGTTCACCCCCCCCCACTACTTAAACTAACTAATTATGAATTGTAAATTTAGAAAAAAAGATGGCGAGCAGTGTAAATCACCAGCCATGAAGGACAACGACTATTGTTACTTTCATGACAAGAAGATGCAGGAGAAACGTCTTGAGTCAACAGCCAAGGGTGGCAGGACTCCCAAAAAGGTTTTTAAACCTCTTCCGTTAGTCAAAATCGATGATTCAAAAAGTGTTGTTGAACTTCTTACAACAACTATCAATGAAGTGAGGAGTGGAGACTTGGACGTGAGGATTGCTAACTGTATTGGATACTTAGCGGGGCATTTACTCAAGGCTATTGAGCAGGCTGATGTTTCTACTCGTTTGGAGATTATAGAGCGTGTCATTTTAGAACGTAAATCTTTAATCAAATAATTATGAAGAGAAAACAAATAAACAAGGATACCTATGAGCTTTCGAAGACTCTTTATGGAGCGGAGAGGTTCAAACTGCTTATGGAGGTTGTTAATCAAGCAATGGAGGATGGGAAGTCGCCTGAGGGAGCTCCTTTGATATATACTACTTTTGAGAAGAAGGATGAGTGGGAGGATTATAACGAGTTATTGGTGGATTATTTTGCTGTTAATACTATCGTCTGTTTTCATCTCCGTGATATTTACAGAACGGTTTTGCTTAGTTTTTCTTTGGGAAAGGCGGAGTCAGAGGCAAGAGGGCCAATGTTTGACATTGCTGTTGATAATTTCTATGCAGCCCTGAGGAAGTTTTTTGCAGTTATCCAGCTTATAGACAACCTTAGCGAGAAGCATTCTGTGGACATATTGGATCATGCAAACAGGAGAAATGTTGATGGATATTTGGAGACCCTAGAACCTGTGGGGAAAAGTATCAAGATCTCTGATGAAGAAATGGCTGGGGACTTCAAGAGGTTTGAGGATCTTGTTGGTTTTATACACAAGCTAGTTGCTGTTGAATAATAAATATGAATATACTCGAATTACATCGTAAATTTCGTCGCTACTGCAGAGTAGAAGAAGGATTAAGTCCTGAGACTATCAAGGGACTCAAAAGCTCTATGAGCATGTTTATGAGGCTTTCTGGGGCACGTGAGTTGAAGGACGTGACTCTATCTGTTGTTAAAGACTTCTTTTACGCTGGAAGTGAGGAACATGAGTGGTCTTATTCGACTTATGTGAATCATCACAAGTATCTTAAGAAGTTCTTCAATTGGTGTATTGAGAATGGTTATATGAAGAAGAATTACGTCTTGGAAGTGAAGAAGCCCAAGAAGCCTAAGTCTTTGCCACGTCGTTTGACCGAGGAAGAGGGAACTAAGGTTGTTCATGAGACATTCATGTATCCTTGGAGGTACGAGTTTGAAGCTGCTAGAAACTACTCAATGATTTTCACTATGCTTTTTACTGGCTTGAGATCTAAGGAGTTGCTTGGATTGAAGGTTGCTGATGTAGATTTGGACGGTGAGAAGATTTTTGTTGCTAATGGGAAGGGGGATAAGGATCGATATGTTCCTATGCATTTTAAGCTTAAGCGGACCTTAAAGAAGTATCTTGCTGACAGAAAAGATTTTGGCAAGAATTCGCCTTATTTGTTTCCTAGCGTGAGGGGTGATTTGAAATTGAGTTATAAGAACTGGAATACTATTTGCAGAAAGGTTTCAAAGTCTTCAGGGATTCGTTTTACTGCTCATTGTTTAAGACATACCTTTGGAAGTGTTGCGATAGAGCAGGGGATTGGGTTGGTGCAGTTGAAGGAGATAATGGGACATAATGATGTGACCTCGACTATGATCTATCTGAAGATGAGTACGAAAGGTTTACAGGAGAGTTTGGGGAGGTTAGAATTGTTTTAGTTATCTTCCATTATTTTATTTAAAATTTCTTCGAATTCTTTTGTATCAGTGTCTTCTGATGTTATTTGTTTATGTGTTCTTTCTTCACCTGTGTCTACTGACGAGTGTGTTGTGCTTTCTCTCTCTGGTACGTATGCGTATTTCTCACAGTTATCAATGAATTCTTTTATTGCTTCTTCGTTTGGCTCAACTACATATATAGCTAAGTAATCCTGTCCTCCGTGTAAGAATACGTGGCTATGTTTTATTTTGAATATTGGGGGACAAAAGTCTTTTAGATCTGTGGTTATTATCAGTAATTGATGAGTGAAGGCTGTTGCTCCTATTAGTAAGTCGGCTGTAGGTGGTTTCTTTGTTTTGTCTATGAAGTATTGCATTGCGTTTGCTAAATTAGATGCGTTCATGCATATGTCTTCATCAATGTTTTTTATTGTATGTCTTGAGAGTGTTTTTTTGTATTCCTCTCTTGTATTTGAGTCTTTGTCTTTGAATAATTCAAGGCAGGTTATTGCGCTGAAATATATGTTTTCTTTTTCTAGCTTGTGTTTCTTTAAAAACGTAAGCATATCTTTGTGTATGTCTTTATCTTTTTTTTGAGCTAATTTTATGAAAAAGTTTGTGTCGGCTAAAAGGCCTATATATTTATTTGCCATTTTCTTTAAATATTTCGTTTATGAAATCTTCTATTGTTGGAGTTTTTTCTTTTTCTTCGTTAACAAATACATAAAACGTGTTATTGGCACTTCCTATATTTTTACGTTCTTTCTTTTTATTCTCCTGATTTTCCTTATCTGCTGTTGTTGGCATTTTATGATTTTTATCTGTGTAGTTGGATGATACAGTATTTTTCAACTTGTGTTAAATTGATTAGATTTATTTACTATCTGTTTAAGTATTGCTAAACTGCTGCTAAGCAACAGGTCGTCGAGACTTTGACAAGAAGGAGAGTCTGAAACGCTAGAAATGGCTTCGAATAGCCATAAATAGCACTTTCGATGTAGTGGATAGGCCTCTTAAGCAATTGGTCCCGGGTTCGAGCCCCGGCTGACCCACCATTAGTTTTATATGATAGTTTGGATTTGTTTTAATTTGATGTGTTCTTGTGTATAATTTTGCTTATTATTTATTTTTTTATTATGGAAAATTTTGAATTGTCTTCTTCTGGCTCTGTGAAGTTTTTTGATAAAAGGTTTTGGATTGGTCTTGTTTTTCTTTTATTTTCGACTGTTTTGTTTGTATTTTTGTCTAGTGATTTTCGTGATTTTTACTCGAGGTTTTTGTTGGTAGACCGCATTTATGTCTTTGTTTTCTTTGTGTTTATGATTGCGTTTATAGTTACGCTTATTTTAAAAAATAGTTTGATTAAAAGACTTGCACTTTTGGGTCCGATATTTTTTGTTTTTTTAACTGTATTTTTTTATATTTTGGCTAGTCATAAACCTGGTTTAATGCCTGTTTTTAGTACTGGCCCTGATTATTTTGGTGATTGTATGATGGATTCAGTTTATTTGTTTATTTCTTTTGTTTTGGGTTGTTTGTTCTATTTATTAGTGTCATTTGTTAATCGAAAATTTTGTTTGTTTTTAGGGTTTTTGTTTATTAGTATTTTTGTTGTACTAAATGGGTTTGCTGTTTTTGAGAGATATGTTGATAGGACTTTAGGAATTGAGTCTAGTTTTAAAATTTTCCCTGAAAAAGATATTTATAAGATTGGTGATGAATTGACTGTTAATATTGAATTTAAAAATGTCGGTCGTTATCGAGTGTGTTATGATAAGAATAGAACTGGTGGGTATGTAAATAATCGTTCTCCAGAAAATGCTGCTTATTCTTCCGTAGAGGTGATTGGTGGTGGTAAGTCTCTTGAGTGTTCAAATTATATTAATCCTGGAGACTCTTTCTTCTATGATTTTAAATTTGATCTTGTTGATAAGGAGGATTATTTACGTGGGATTTCTCCTAATTCATATGACTCTTCTTTGTTAGTTCAAAGTGGCAAGAATATTTTGTTCATAAATTATGGCTTAGCTGGATTGGATAATGTAAGTGTTGAGAGTGATGACTTTGAAATCTTTGTTGAAAATAGTGAGTAGAGGCTTAAGTTGTTTTGATTGAATGTTTCTCATGTTAAACTGCTACCAAGCAACAGGTCGTCGAGACTTTGACAAGAAGGAGAGTTTGAAATGCTAAAAATGGCTTTGAGTAGCCAGAAATAGCACTTTTAACATAGTGGATAGGCCTCTTAAGCAATTGGTCCCGGGTTCGAGCCCCGGCTGACCCACCAGGTTAAAAGCCCTGTTTCTCGAGGGGTATATGCCTTTTTGGCGTTTGGTTGTGGGTGCGGACAGGGTTGTTTTTTTTTGCGGAATGTGGTATAATTAACATGTAAAATAAAAATAAATAATGGTTTCAAGAAAGTCTAAAAAAATAGAGGAAACTTATGAAGAGCTTTTGAGGGCTATTGATGAGAAGGATAGGGAAATTGAGGAGGCGATGAAGAGAATTAAGGCTCTAAGGAATAATCTTGAGAGTGTGTCCTTGGGAAGGGATTGTAAAAAACTGGCTCTTTTGGAAGATGAGTTAAAAAACATATAAAAATAATAATTTAACAAAAATAAAATGAAAGAAAACAGACTAATCTTTAAAAATTTGGATGAGCCGAGAAAGGGGTCTGATGATGAAGGGCTTGAGCTTCCTGTTGAAGGTGGGGGTGTTCCTGAAGCTAGAGATCAGTTGGATAGGCGTAAGAAGACATTGGGGGCTTTGAAGCGTGAAGAGGAGGAATTGGAGAGAGAGCTTGGGAGAACAGGGGGAAGCAATCCTGAAGATTTGATTCCTGAAAAGAAAGAACTTGATAAGACAGAAGTTAAAATGGGAAATAGAGGGTCTCTTGCTAAACCTAAAGTTGGGGAATCTGATGAAACTAAGCTTGGGAGAACAGGGGGAGGCAATCCTGAAGATTTGATTCCTGAAAAGAAAGAACTTGATAAGACAGAAGTTAAAAGGGGAAATAGAGGGTCTCTAAGTCCAGGGTCTGAGCTTGAGTAGCATTTTGGATTGATAGTTTTTTTGTGAATTTAGTCTTATTTGTGGTGTTTTTTCATGCTAAACTGCTACCAAGCAACAGGTCGTCGAGACTTTGACAAAAAATATATGCATGTTGAGTATTTTTACCATTTGGGTTCAGCGAATTTAGCTGAGATTTCTTCTGATATTTCTCGTGAATTGGAAGGTAGTTTGTTAAATGATTTTGATTGGAATCTTAGTGGTTCTGTTATTAGAAATGAGCCAGGTAAATTTTTTCCTCCTTATGATCCTGAGAATTATGATTACGAGGAAGATGTTGATGATAATAAGTTTTACTGTGGGGGTCATTGGAATCGTGTTATGGGCTTTTTATCTCTTTGTGAAGAAGAATATTCTTTCCTTGATATTATGGGGTGTAAGAAGGGGACCTTATCTAAGAGAAATTATATTGCTGCAATTAGAGTTGTTAAGAATGCTGATCATTGGGTTTTAAGTATTTTTGATAAGAAAATTGTGGATGAGTTTGATAAGTTTATGCGTAGGAAGACGTATTCTCATCAAAGATTTGTTAGGATTTATCACAATTAAATTTAATATAAGCAACAGGTCGTCGAGACTTTGACAAGAAGGAGAGTCTGAAACGCTAGAAATGGCTTTAACTAGCCAGGAATAGCACTTTTGATGTAGTGGATAGGCCTCTTAAGCAATTGGTCCCGGGTTCGAGTCCCGGCTGACCCACCAGGAACTATATTAACAGGTTTGAAAGTCTGTTTTTTGCTCATCTGATGACGTGTTGCCAATTTGTAGACTGGAGTTTGCTTGACTAAACTCTATGTTTCTCGTAGGATCTTCTCTTATTTTAAATTTTAAACATTGTCATTATGGTAGATGAAAATGAGAGAGTTGGAAGGGTGGGGGAATATTTTGCAAGAGCAAGAAAGTTAACTGAAGTTTCTGAGGGGAATTTGGCCGCTGATATTGAAGGACTCAAGGAGAGAGGTGAAACTGGTTATACGAGGTCTTGTTTGTTGGAAGCTATTCATGAAGCCATGCAGGCTAATAGAGAGTTGACTTTTGACAGAGTTATTGGCGTTTTGCGGGAAACATTTCCTGATAGACGTTACTCTGGCAGGAGGGAGATTGGGAAAGCTATAAATCAAGCTGGGACCGCTGGCGGTTCGGTTGCCTTTAGGCTTAATGAGCCTAGAATGGGCGTGGATTTGGTTGTTCCAAGAGTTCTTGGAAGTGCAATTAGTGATCGGAGTTGTGTGATTGATCAAATTTCGCGGGTTCATACCGAGTTTGCTAGTGCTATTGATGCTCCTCATTTTGATTTATCCGAGAATGAAAGGGAGGTTTTGAATTATCTATTATTTCAGTATTGGGGGGTTGATTTACAAGAGATGATCTCTGTTTTAGATTTAACCGAGGACGAGGTTATGGGTGCTATTGATAGTATAAACACTAAAGCTCCTAAATTAGAGGATCATGCTTCTACTTCGCAGTATGGACGTCCCCATTTTAGTGATTATTCAAGAATTCATGTCAATAATGGAGTTGTTGTTTTGACGAGTGGGTCGGTCACGGTTCCTTTTCCGGATCCGGAGGCGGTTAGGAATAGAATTTCTGTATTACTTCGTGAGCTTGGAGTTTTGAGTGATAATTATGAAGATATGACTGGTGAAAAGGATGTTGTTATAGATTGAGCATTTCTATTTCGTAGTAGTTGTGGGAATGACTGTGATGCAATGTGGGAATACGGAACATTTTATGAGTGTTTTTTCTTTAAAGCTTATCGTTCCAACAGAGGATATTTCTTGGATGGTTACTGTTTGTCCTCTGCATATTACTGTCATGCCTTTTCTGAGACCTTTTTTTTCTATTTCTTCCCAATTATGGGCAGGAGGTACTCCTATTACCCTCGCTGATGGATTGGTGAAATCTTGTCTTCCTACTGTTTTTAGGCCATTTTCTTGCATATAGTTTGTGTATCTTTGAAAGAGGGCTGCTATTGTCTTTTCTCTAATTGCCCCTCTTATGGTTTTCGAGAGGTTCATGGGTGTGTCTGGCATCATTGTTCGTATTCTTTTTATTGTTTCTCCTACTGTAGTTATTATTTCTAATTGTTCAGCTTTTGACAATTTGGAAAGCTCTTCTTCTAATTCTATGGGAATTTCTGTTCCAAGGTGTTGTATTACTGTTTCTGGGGATAGGATCATATTTGTTTATATGAAAATATAAGGAGGCGAGGTTACCATACTTGTTTTATTTTCAAAAGGTCATTGTTGTATTGGATGTTGCTTGAGTTTTAGCTTTACACTCTTCTTCTAGAGGCGCTATAATTTGGGGCACTTAATTTCTAATCTTTATTTCTATGGCTAAAAATGATTCAACTAATGTTGAAAGAGAGGTTTTTGATCTCTCAAAACGTGTGTTTACTCTTGCCGTTGTGTTTGTTGTTGGATTGATGGGTTTCTGGGGTTTTCGAATCTATGAGATCTGGCAGTCTACTGCTGGAAACTATCCTCATGAACTGACTGTTGAGGGAACTGGCTCTGCTTTTGTTGTGCCTGATGTTGCAAAAATTATTCTTGGTGTGACTACTGAAGGAGAAACTTCGGAAGAAGTTGTTGTTGAAAATTCAGATAAGATGGAAGCTGTAATGGCTGTTCTTGATGAGCTTGAAATTAAAAAGGAGAAAATTAAAACTACTGGCTACTACTTGAATCCTAAATATGGTTGGACCGATGATAAAGGAAGTTATCAAGATGGCTATGAATTGCGACAGACTTTGGAAGTGAAACTTGAGGATTTTGAAAAAGTTAATCAAGTTATTTCTGGTGCTACTTCTGTTGGGGCAAATATGGTTGGAAGTGTTAGTTTTGAAGTTGATGATATGGAGGCTGTGAAAGCTCAGGCTCGTGAAGAAGCTATCTCTGTTGCCAAAGAAAAAGCTGATCAGATTGCTGAGGCTTCAGGTCTAAATTTGGGCGAGTTGCTTAATTATTACGAATATAGTTCTGGGTATTATGATTACGGAAAGGGTGGAGGCATGATGATGGCTGAACCTAGTATGATGGAGACTTCTCGTGATGGTTTGGAAGAGGTAGTGGAAGTTTCTTCTGTTGCAATTGAACCTGGAGAGGAAGAGGTTACTTTGAATGTAAGTTTGACTTACAGGATAAAGTAATCAAATTTAGTCAACCTGACTTGTGCTATCAGCTCTTTTTAATGACGAGATTTTTCTATAGAATCTTCTCGCTTTATTCCTTTAAAAAACTTAAAAATGGTAGAAGACAAAATTTCATTGGCACTCAAAGATATTACTAAGCTCAAGGCTGAACTCCAAGGAGTGAAGAAGGATATGCGGGTTGAGGAGAGATTGGTTACGGATCAATACGTTCAGCTCAAGGCTGCTTCTAAGGACTTGAAAGCTCAGGTCAAGGAGATGGAGGAGGATCACTTGAGTGAGCTAACTGAGGATGATTTCTACAACAAATTGCGTGAGTTACGACTTCAGAAGGAGGAGGAGCTTGCTTTAGCGAATGAGAGGCTTTTCAAGGCTGTTGCGGAGCTTCCGCAGAAGTATTGCCAGATCAAGATGGAGACTGAGGCAGGGTCTATTAACGTGCAAATTCAGCCTGAGATGAGGGTTTATGTTAATGGTCGTGAGGAGAAGAAGAGGGCGTAGGTTGTTGATGATTTGACTTGTTCTGCGAAGCGTGGTTGAATGCTACCCTGTTTTGTTAAACAAATTTATATGGCAATAACATTAAAAGAAGCTTTTGATGCGTTGATGGAAGTTGATGAGAGGATTGACGAGATGCCCGATCAGGTTGGGGGTAGTGGCAATAACCTTGTCTCGTTTCAGGTTATTAATAAATTAAAGATCGAAAAAGCTATATCTGAACAACAAAGGTCTATTAGTATTGAGATTGATGGCGAGAGGAGGGTTTGTACTTTTGAAGAGTTGATTCAAATTTATAATGAGAAGAGGAGAAAATTAGTGGATTTAAAGAGAGAAAAGAGATCGAGTGATCCTGAGTATTTGGATTTATCAGAGGAATTTACTTATTTTATGGAACAGGTGTGGGGGAAGGAAGGGGCTCCTCTTGTTTTGGATGAGAAGGTTGAAAATATTATAAGAATACTGGTAAAAGATAGGGTTTTGAGAATTCTAGCTGCTGATGAAGGGGAGGCTAGTAATCCTGTTAATCCTGTTGATGCTTTGAAAGATGCTTCGTTTCTGAAAACTCAATTTGTAATGGTTGGGCCTGGATTTATTATTAGAGGTGACCATGCAAATGGACTTGCTGGTAGACAGATGGTTGTGCCAAGAGATATCAACGAGGCTCTCCGTCTTGGAATGAGTGCGGAGGATGCAGCTTTTTTCAATAATCCTTTGAAGGACAAGGAGGTTTTTGGTTTGGGAGAAGGAGAGGTAGTTCAGGGAATTTTTGGGGATAATATGGGGTTGCCAAAATTAAAACCCGAGATGTTTCCTGATGTAGAAGATGGGGGAGTGATTGTTGAAGGAAAGATGCAGTTTGTAATGGCTGGTATGGCGCCTGAGCTTGGGTGTGATTGTGAGGTTTTGATTGGGGATGATGGAAGGGTATATGCTGATAACGATTTGTTTAGAGGTAGGCATGATGAAAGAGTTCGTCTTATAAAAGAAGGGGATGGGTTTAGGGTGGAGAAGGTTTAAGTAGTCTTTTAGGCTAATTTTGGATTTAGAGTTGGTTTAATTTCTCCTCTTTGCGTTCGTGCTCTGACGTTGTCTATGAATTCTATGTTTTTTGCTTTCTTTGCGTGCCTAAGGACTATTTCTCCTGTATTTTCTTTGCCGGGGTCTCTTCCTTCACCGTATTCTACAGATTCTCCTAATACTTGGAATCCTAGTAGATTTGCCATTTTTACTCCTCTTGTGTCCATGTAAAGACCAGATGCTCTAAAAACTTTTGGTTTTCGGCCGGTAATTGATTGAGTTAAGATCGCGCCTTTTACCATTTCGTAATAAGCGTCTTTTGTATTTTGGGTTGGCTTGAGGCCCCAAGGTGCTTTTGATCCTTGTGCTGTTCCTATTGGAAGATGTTTGAACCCATGATTTTGTATGCTGATGTGTGGATGCTTTGCAGCTTCTGTTAATGCGTCTCTTATTCTTTGATTGTTTAAAGCGTTTCCTGTTACAAATAATATTACTGGTACTGGAGGTTTTTTGTTTGTTACGTTGTTTATGAAATTGACGACATTTTGAGTATCTTCTTTCGAGTAGTCACTGCAGATGTCAAAAGTTAAAAGAATTTGGTTATCAACTCCGTCGATTCTGTTAGAAACTCCTTCTGGATTCTCCATGAATTTTCCTTGGGGGGTTCCTTTTAATTGTTCTTCAATTTTCTCGAGAGAAGGATAGCCGTGTCGTGCGATGATCTTGTCTATTTCTTCTTTGTTGCCGCTCTTGAAAATTTGTATTAGTTCTGTTGTTGATAATTTTAATTTCTCTTCTTCACTTTTCTCTTCTTCGACAGAGCTTTTGACTTCTTGTACTGGCTCGTTTTGCTCGCTTGGTTGTGCGAAGTTGGTAGGTCCAATGAAGTTATTATTAATATCCGGAGTCTCTGGTTCCCAGTAAGTGATATTCATTGTTTTATCTCTCTTTCTTAGGTTGTTTGCTCCTCTGCGTCCGTGGTTCTCGCCTGGTTCTGCCGATACTACTATGACGTTTTGAAAGCCTCCTTCTCTTAGGTGAGCTATCGTGTTGGATATGTTTTCATAGGTGCTTCCTGACAATTTTTCTCTTCCTACGGGATTTTCTGTCTCTGTTAGAAGTGGACGGTATTTTGGGATTGAAGCTAGGTGGTCTATCTGTTCCTGTGCTTCACTGATTTTTCGGGTTTTAGTTCCGCCGCTGAATATTAATTGAGGGAGTAGTCCTGCTTCTCTCATTTGTAGTGATATTTCTGCGCCGACCCTTGCCCTGAATTTGTTTCTTTCTGGGTGTGGGCCATTTCCTAGTACAAGGATAGCTGTTTTCCCTGGGAATTTTGTTTTGTCAATTTTGGGTAGAGGGATCTTGTCTGGGCCCGCCATTGAGATTTGGGTTGGTTGTTGTTGGGGTGATTGTTGTTTTGCTTGTTGCATTTCGCTTTCTGAGCGTGTTGTTGGTAGTCCTGTTTTGGTGTACTTAATGCCTAATGCCTCTGAAACAACTCCGTTGCATGTTCCGTACCAACTTCTTAGGAAAGCTTTTCTTTCGCCTGATTCTGATGTAGTTGCGCGATGTTTGATTCTGTTTCTTTGGTTCTTGCATAATATGTTAAGGGCTGCTTCAGATTCTGGTGTATTGCTGGCTACGAATGCTCGGACAGCTTCTTTATTTGTTATGTCTATACCTATGTTTTTTAAATGTCTCATGAATGCTAACTGTGCGGGACCTCCAGCAATTCCATCGTGGTGTGAAAGATATATGAGTCTGAGTTGGTCTGGTACAGTCAGTCTATTGAAGTCAGTTACTCCTGTTATTGATGACTTCTGCTTATACGCTTTTATATTGTCTTTTATCCCCATTATCACATGGTATACGCTTAAGTATGGGTTTGCTCGGGAGTAGTTTAAGTAGTCTTTTTCCTGAGAAATATTTGCTGTTTCTAGGTCGAAAGCTGTTCTGTCATAATATTTTCGTCCTTTTCTCATTCCTACGTAGTCACATTTAAATTCTTGTCCTTTTCTATGTATTCCTTTCATTACTTCTGTAACAAAAGGATCTTTGCTTTCTTTTGCTCTTGGAATAAAGCTTCCCCAAGTTTTTTTTGATAGTGCTTGTGTTAGTCCTGCGGCTGATGATGCGTTGGTTGCGGTCCATGGATTAAACGTACCTCCTGTCTCTTTTGAAATTACTCCCCAAACTGCGGATATCATGCCTCCCATTCCGTGTTCTTGGCATACCGCTTTTGAATAGTTGTATATGTTTGCTCCTTCACTGATGCTTGGGTCATATTGCCATTGTGCATTTTTTCCATTGATTGATATGTGGCTGTAATCCCAGAATTTTCGGTTTTTAGCGATGTTTTTATTGAGGCCGTTGATAGCTCTGTCTTTTAAATTTGGATTTTCTTGTAGTTCGCCTGAAGAGAGATTTTCTATTTGTGTTTCTGTTAATGTCTCAGATGAGTAGCCTCCGCCACTACTTCCATAACTGAGAGATTCACTGTATGTTTCTTCTCCTTTGTCTCTTGTAGCTTTTTCTTGGGCGAGGAGCTCTGCAAGTTTTGCTGAGTTTGTTAGTGGGGGATCTAGTACGTAAATTACGTCACCAGTGTAAGTTGCTAAATATCCTCCAGTTTCGGTGTCTCTGTATCCTACGCGAGGTCCGTCGCTTGTTTCTACTATTCCTCTTTCTCCCATGCGTTGGTATCCACCTTCTGTTACTACGATAATTTTTGTGTATTGGGGTGGCATTATATCTCCAAGTCCGATTCCCATTTCGTGGTCTTGACCTGTTAATTCATTGAATTTCATATAGTTGATTCTGAGGCCTCCGTCTGATTGAGTATCTGTGTATTGAGCTAGTCTTCGGTTCATTTCTTCTGGGACTTTTTCTTTGTCTCCATTGAGTAAGCCTACGTTGAATCTTAGGTCTTTGACTGTTGAAGCTTTGATTGTTTCCAGATCTTTTTCTCTAATTGTTGGAGAAATTTTTTCGAGTTCTTTTTGTAGAGTTTCTTGAAGTTGTTTGCTTTCTGCTGAAAGATGTTCCGTGGTTGAGAAAGCTGAGATGGGTGCTTCGTAACCTGGGATTGGAATTACCTTTCCATCCATTACCATTGTTGTAGCAGGTCGATCTTTTCCGTCTGTTCTTAGGGTTACTCCAACCTCGCCTGCAAGGGCGCCTGTGGTTTGTGAGCCTGAGATTCTGTCTCGCATTTCTGTGATTATCAATTCGGCTAAGATTTTTGATCCTTTAGATTGGAAATGTACGCCGTCTCCTGATATGTTATCGAAATTTGGGTCCTTTGGGGCGTAATCGTCGTGGAGTTTATAAATTTCAATTTCTCCTCTTGAGGCCATTTCTTCTAGGAGTTTGTTTGTTTCTATTTCTTTTTGTTCGAAATTTTTATTTACTGCATATTTTGCTCTGATTTTTTCTTCTTTATGGACGGGTAAAGTTAAAACTATAACTTTTTTGAAGCCTTTTGATATAGCTTTGTCGTATATGAATTTTAGATTTTCTACGACTTTCTCTGGTGGAATTTTGTTCAAAAGATCATTGTTTCCGCCTTGTATCACAAGGTATGGGGTTGTACTTGGGTCTACTGTATCAAGTTGTCTTTCGATTGATTGTGTTTTTCCAGATTTTCTTGTCCAGTTTCCCCTGATTGCCGTTACTTTGTGTTGTTTAGAGAACAAGTTTTGAATTCCTGCTTTTGAAATTCCAACACCAATCGAATCTCCTATGAGTGCTACTTTTTCTGCGGTTTGTTGAATGGTTAGTGGAGCTTCTTTGGTAGTTTCAATTGTATCTTGTGATGCGGGTGAAATACCTCTTCTTTTTGCTTCTGCTTTCACGTATTCAATCAATGTTTGTGCATTTTTCCTGGTTTCTTGTTGGCTGCGATTGAAGCTTGTGTTTCGGTCCAAAGCTGCACTTCTGTCGGTTATTCCTCTTGAAGTTCGCCATAATTCTACGAATACGACTGCTCTATGTGATCCGTAAGTGCAATGTACGAAAGCTCCGCCTCCTTGTTTGTTCATGGCATCAAATGCTTCCCACATTCTTTCTGGATATTTTTTTGCGAAATTTTTAAAGTTATTTGCTGGAAGTTCTATTACTTTTACACCGTGTGAAAGCCATCTTCTTTTTTCAATTTGGTTAACTCTTTCGAGGAAAATTACTGTGTGAAGCTTCTTGTCTCTGAACATTTTGTCTACAGATCTCTCTATGTTTTCTTTTGTTCTGATTCTCATTTTTTTCCCATCTTCTATGATAGTATATCTTCCGGGGGCTCCACCTCTATAGTTTGGGCCATTGTTTCCTTCTATCTCTGTAAGGTTTGTGACGTAGTAATTTTCGGGATCAATGGCGCTGTGAGTAATAGGTTTTTCTATAACTGGCAAATTGTCTGGTGTTTTTGGGACTACCTCGGCACTCATATCTGTTCTTGAAGTGCTAGTTTTTTGTTGAAGTTGTTCTTTTGTCTGCGTTGCATCGTAGAAGGTTTTTATGATGAATTGTGCTTGTTTTCTGCATTCTATGTGTCCCGCTGATGTGTTGTAATCTTTGTTGCTGTTCATTGCATCCTTTGTGTTGATTCCTCTTGTTGCGCGCCATATCTCTGTGAAAGCAACGGCCCTGTGCATTCCGAATGTACAGTGAATAAAGGCGGTTCCTTTATCTAATGCTTTGAAAGCTTCTATTATTTTTTTGTGATTTTTTTCGTTTTTGAAAAATTCTAAAAGATCCGTTTCTTCTGTTCTTAACTCTATTACTGTTACTCCTAGTTTTGCCCATTCTTCTTTTTCTGCGTTTATGCTTGCGGGGTCTCCGCTATAATCTCCAGGTGTTTCGAATGTTATTACTGTTTTTATTCCTGGATGTTTGGCGTAAATTTCTCGTACGGCTTTCCTAGTTCTCTCTGGGTTTGGTTTGTTTGAATTTCGTCCTGGAGCTCCTCCGAGTAAGTTTCCTTTATCTATGGTTCTTAGATTTCTGGTAAGGTTAACTTCCTCTTTTTCTTCTGTAACAGGCACGACTTCAGAGCTCAAATCATGTCTCAAAGAATCAACTATTGGTGTTAGTTGTTTTCTTTCCTCCAAATTTTCTTTTGGTATGTTTGTTTCGCTCATTTTTGGGTTCATTTAATCTAGTAATTATACCAAAAAACAGGTTGGAATTCAATGGTTGAGGGTTGAATGTATTGATTTTATTGTGATAAAGTAATAAAAATTAGTGTGTTGTTCATTAAAATGCCCGGGTGGTGAAACTGGTATACACGCGAGACTTAAAATCTCGTGATCGCAAGATCGTGCGGGTTCAAGTCCCGCCCCGGGCACCATTGAAAACAAAATATTTAACAGGTTGGGTGGACTCCACGTGGAGTCCTTACAGGTTGGAGTATTATTGACTTTTTTGTTTTATCGTTGTTTCGTAGTGTGCTGGAAGAAATTTTCTTGATTTTTTGTTGTGTGGAGAGTAAGGTTTTCCAGGTTTGTAATCTGATGAGCGACGTGTTTCTTTTCTTTCATATCGTTTGTCTACAAGCTGAGAACTTGGCCAAAATGGTCGTGGCCTCGATTGGGGCCAAAAATTCTTAACCAATTCAGTATGAGTACAGAAAGAAAGCGCCAGTTTTTGCTAGGACTGTTTGTTATGTCCTTGATTCTGGCAAATATGTTGGGGGCGAAGGTTACATCATTTGATATTCCAACTTGGTTGGCAATGCCATTTAACGTGATTTTCTTTCCTGTAATCTGGCTTTTCAACCAGATTCTGCAAGTTACTGGGAACGATCTTCTTGCGTACAAATTTTTCAACACAATCAATGTTTCTGTTGGAATTTTGACTGTTCCACTGATGTTCTTGATTACAGATGTGGTTGAGGAAGTTTGGGGGCGGAAAGTCACGAAAGATTTTGTTCGTGTGGGGGTGATTTCGATGCTTGTGATGATTTTGATTACTTGGATTTCTGTGAAGCTTCCGGTTGGACGTTTCGCGGGGGCTGCTCCTGATCAGCTCGAGCCTTTGACGAATGCGTATAACGCGTTTTTCTCGACGAGTATAAGGATGGCAATTGCGAGTGTGATTGCGTTTTACCTTGCTCAAACGCACGATATTTGGGCGTTTAATTTTTGGAAAAAGAAGACTGGAGGGCGATTCCTCTGGCTAAGAAATAATCTGTCGACAATCGTGAGTCAGATTGTTGATTCGACGGTTTTTATGTTTGTTGCTTTTTATCATCCGACGAATTTTCCGGCAGGTTTGGTCATCAAGCTTGTAATTCCTTACTACATATTCAAGGTTTTGTTTGCATTGATCGATACGCCGTTTGCTTATCTTGGAGTTTGGTGGGCGAGACGGCCTGGGACAGGTCCTGAAAAAGAGTTGGCGAAGGCGGAGTAATGGGTTGAGAGTTACTAATTAAATCTCTCAAAATATACGGCCTCTTTCGGGAGGCCTTTTTGTTCAAGCATTTCTAGAACTTGAACGACCATGTCTTTGAGTCCGCAGACGTATGCGTTGGGTTTTGACGAGTTGAAGATTCCGCTTGGGCTGAAATCGAGATTTTCGAGGTGTGTTGTGACGCGGCCTTCTTTGCCTTCTCGCGTCGCCCAGTCTGGCGATTCTGGCTGTGAGAGGGTTGTTGTGTATGTGAAATTTGGATGGTTTTGTGCGAGTTTGGCCAATTCTTCTTGGTAGAAGAGGTCTTTGATGTGCCTTGCTCCGAAGAGGAGATGGAATTTTTGTTCTGAGTTGCGCGGGAGTTGATCTTCGAGGATTGATTTTAGAGGTGCAAGGCCCGTTCCTGTTCCGATCAGTAGGACTTGTTTATCTGGATTGGTTTTGAATGTGAAGTGGCCGACAGGTCCAATAAATTCGATTTTGTCTCCTGGCTTCAATGAGTTGAGGAAATTGCTGCCTTTGCCATCTGGGACGAGTTTGATGCAGAGTTCGAATTTGCCTGCTTCGGGTTTGCTTGAGATTGAATATGACCGCATGATTAGGGGCTCGTTTTCGGGTTGGGGGATTTTTACGGTGACGAATTGACCGGCTTCGAATGTGAAAGCTGGATCTTCAGTTTCAAAAGTGAGTTCGAAGACGTTGTATGTGAGGTTTGTGTGTTTAGTAAGGGTTGCTGTTTGTGTGTTCATGGGATGGGGTTATCGGTGAGCATTTTATATGGATTTTAATAATAATGAAAGTTTGCTAGAATTAGAGCCATGAAACTTATCATCACGCGACATGGAGAAACTTTTTGGAACAGGAAGCATATGATGCAGGGGACGATTGATTCTGAGCTTTCTCCTACTGGTCTTTATGAAGCTGAGAAATTGGCTAAACGCTTGAAGAATGATCATTTTGATTATATTTATTCTAGTCCTTTGAGTAGAGCTCAATTGACTGCTGAAGAAGTTGCTCGATTTCATCCTGACGTGCCTTTTGAAGTTGTTGAGGATTTAATTGAAAGGGATTTTGGTGAGTTTGAGGGGAAGACGAAGGAAGATATTGGTTGGCATACCTCTCCACATCCTGAGCCTCCTGAGGGGGAGTTGTCTATTGATAATGTTTCTAGAGCTGGACAGTTTTTGTCGTTTTTGTTGAAGATCCATAAGAAAAATGATGTGGTTTTGCTTGTTGCTCATAAGCACATTAATTCGTCTATTATTGCTTCGTGTCTTGGTGCTGATTGGGATTCTGTTTATGATATGTCTGAGTGGAAAAATACAAATGTGACTATCATTCAGATTGAGAAGATGGGGGAGGGCGAGATTGTGGTGTTAGATGATGCGAGTCATTTGTAGGGGCTCGATTTTAGGTGATGAGGTGGTCTAGGGTTGACGTGGTTCTGGGTTGTGTTTTGTTTTCCCGACAAAGATTTTTTTATAGGTTGGAGAAATTGATTGTTGGGAAATTAATCTCTACGTTGGTTTTTTGTCAACGCCCTGCCTTGTCAAAAAAACCGACTCCCATTTTCTGAGAGCCGGCTTTTTTTCTAGAATTTTTTGCCCTAAAAACTCTTATACAAAGTAAGTGAAATAACTTAGACATCCTCCAATAATCACCATCATTAGTCCGCCAAGATATTGAAATCCAACGTGTTCACCCATCTTGATTCCTTTTTTGAGTAGGGATCCTGGAAGGAGTAAATAAAAAGCTCCCTTTAGAAGCATTCCCCAACCCATCACTGTTACAAGTAGCCATACATTCCAAGTCCAGACGTTATACATATTTACAATAATAAGTCCGCTTATAAGTAGTAGTAACATGATTGGAAGAAGAGCGACGTGGTCTTTTTCCCAACCTTTAAAAAGTTTTACCCATACTGGTGCGTATAGGAGGTGTGATAGCCCGAACACAAAGAGGAATGGTCCGAGTATCATTGCAATCATCATTGCTGGTAATTCCATAGAGAGGGGGTTAAATAAAATATGTGTAATAAGTAAGAACAGCACCTATTACCAGTGCAGCGACTCCTCCGACATATAGTAGAGAAGTGTTTTGTGCCATTTCAAGTTTCCATTTGATGAAATCTCCTGGAAGTAGGAAATAAGCTGCTCCTTTGATGAGCCAAACCCAGCTAATCACAGTGACGAGTAACCAGACGTCTAGAACCCATATGTTGTATAGATTCACCATAATTAGACCGAATACCAAGAGCATGGTCATCAGCGGGAAAAGAGCCAAATGGTCTTTTGCCCATTTTTTCATGATTTTTTGCCAAGATTCTGCGTATAGCAAAATTGAGAGTCCCAAAACCACGTAGAATGGTCCTAAGACTGTTGCTAACATTTCACCCATAGAATGAGGGTTAAAAAATAGGTGTTTTCTCTATTGTATAATATTTGTGGAGATGTGCAAGTTGTAAATTGAACTCGCTAAAGCTCGTTGAAAAATCGCTTTGCGATTTTTCTTGGAGGCGCCACCCAGATACTCTTCCATTCTCGTTCGCTTTGCTCGCTGTGAGGTCGAGGCCTCAAATACTCGCTCCAATTTTTCCACGAGGAAAAATGTCGCTCGTTTTTCGGTACGAACTGCCAGTTCTTAATCTGGCCCGACTGCGTCGAGTTGAAAACTCGTCGGCCATTGAGGCCGCCGACTTTTCAATGGAGGCGCCACCCAGATTCGAACTGGGGAATAAAGGTTTTGCAAACCTCTGCCTTAACCACTTGGCCATGGCGCCTTACGGACTTTTTATCAAGAACTCTTAAGCGCGAAAGATCTTAACATCTCGTCTAACATCATTACAACACTTTGTTCTTCGTTTGGTAGGTATGCTGCTGTTATGATTATTCCAAATCCATTTCTAGCGATATATGTTTGTTTGAATTCGACCAAACTCTCTGTGATGGTTTTTCGTCCTTGGAATGTTGAAATAATAGTTGATTCTTCAGTTTCAGTTCCTGTTTTGATGTTGTAGTTTTCTCTGAGAATTTCTGTGAATCCAACTAGGTTATATTTTTGTGTATTTAGTGTTTGAAGCGCAAAATCTTCATTAGTTGTGCCCAGAGGGATCTCTGCTTGTGAAATATTTAAGTTTGCTGTAAAGATGTCGTTTTTTAGATTGTTTCTAAATACAACTACTGTAGATGCTGGAACGTTTGACGTGAAGTCGCTTGAATTCATTACTTCCCAGTCGTTTGGATATATGATTGAAATGTCGGAACTTTGGTATGTGCTGTACATTTGATTTGTGTTGTCTGTTTGTTCTTCATCTACGGGGGTTCCGAAACATCCTGTCAGGCTGAACAGAGTTATTAGAGATATGGCTATTAGTTTTTTCATTGTTTTTTTGTTAATTAGATTGGTTTCCAAATGCAATTTGTTCTGCTTCTTTTTGAAGCTTTTCTCTTTTGTTCTTTATTTCGGCAGCTTTTAGATAGTCTTGCAGCATTACTGCGATTCCTTCCTCTTGTTTTAGTTCATCTACTTTGACTTTCAAATCCTTAAGTTTTTCTTCACGTTCGTTTATTTGAGGTTTTGCTGGTGTTTTTGGTTTTGCGAGTTTTGGTTCAAACATTGAATCAAACATTAAGTCTACTTTGCGGAATGGGTCAAGGCCAAAGAATGAATTAAGGAATTGTTCTTTTTCGCCGATGATTTCGTTTGCGCAATTTTCGCACAGGTGCAAATGTTTCGTTCTGCCGTTTACAGTTTCGGTGTAGGCAACTTTTGCGTCATTTTCTTGGCATTTATCACATTTCTTCTTCATGGTTTTTAGATTAGATTTTGAAGTAAAATGCAGGATGTATTATAGCTTTAATAATGAAATTTGGAAATTCAATTGCAAATCTAAAAAAAATATATACGATGTGTGCGTTATTTCTAATCTGGGTTTATGAAAATCGGCATCTTATCTTTCAAGGCGATCTCAAATAAAGCTTCTAAAGAGGAGATCCGTTTGAAGAATGTTGCGAAGTCAAAAGGGCATACTGCGAGAATTTTTCGATCTGGGCGTTTTCAACTCGTATATGACGGAACGGCTCGAAGGCTTTTGTATGATGGAAAATTGTTCCCTAAATACGATGTGATTATTTCGCGTGTTTCGGTGTTGAGAGATATTGATTTAAATATTTCTATAATTAAGCAGATGGAGATGATGGGAATACCTGTTATGAATAGATATACGCCTATTATTAAGGCTAAGAACAAGTTGAAATCGATGCAAATAATGGATCATTACAATATTCCAATTCCAAAGACTGCGGTTATTCGATCTACTAAATTTGTGGATTTGGCTGTGAAGTCTGTTGGTGGACTGCCTGTTATTATAAAGTCGCCGTTTGGTTCGTATGGCGTTGGTGTGACTATCGCTGAGAGCAAGAGGGGATTGAAGTCTATGATGGATTGGGAAAATACTAATATGTATATGATTCAAGAGTTTGTGAAATTTTCTAAAGGCAAGGATATTAGGGTTTTTGTTGTTGGTGGAAAAGTTGTTGGTACTATGATGAGATCTGCTGGTAGGGGAGAGTTCAGATCAAATATTGAATTAGGCGGAAAGGGATCGAAGGTTGAGATTACTGAGGAAGAAAAAAGTATTGCGATTAAAGCTGTTCAGGCTTTGGATCTTGAATATGCTGGTGTTGATATTCTGCGAAGCAAAGAAGGGCCTGTTGTTTTGGAAATAAATGCTAATCCTGGATTCAAAGCTCTTGAGCAATATACTGGTGCTGACGTCGCTACTCCTTTGATAGATTTTGCTATTGAATATGCGGAAAGTAGAAAACCGCTGTTTTATGGGAATGGCAGCTGAGACCCGTAGGGTTTCAGCCTTCTACCTACTCTTTACAATCTTGTCGACCAATCCGTATTTGACTGCATCTTCAGCAGACAAGAAGTTATCACGATCAGTATCCTTTTCGATCTTTTCTAGTTTTTGTCCTGTGTGTTTTGCTAGTATTCGGTTTAGACGATCTTTCGTTTTGATTATGTGGTCAGCATGGATTCTGATATCAGATGCTTGGCCTTCTGTTCCACCAAGAGGTTGGTGGATCATCACTTCTGCGTTTGGAAGGACAAATCTTTTTCCTTTTGCACCTCCTGCAAGCAGAACTGCTCCCATTGAAGCCGCCATTCCTACACAAACAGTTGAAACATCAGGTTTAATGAATTGCATCGTGTCATAGATTGCTAGACCTGCGGTAACGTGTCCACCTGGGCTATGTATGTATAGAGTGATGTCTTTGGTTGCGCTTTCATTTTCCAGGAAAAGAAGCTGTGCAATGACGTTGTTTGCAACAGCGTCGTTCACTCCTGATCCCAGGAAGACGATTCTTTCTTTTAATAGTCGAGAATAGATGTCGTAAGCTCTTTCTCCTCCAGTAGTTTTCTCTATTACAGTTGGAATTAAGATTGAACCTTTTTCGTCTTGGGCGTCGTTTTTAATACCTTTATGGTCGGTTTGTGTTTGTGACATTTTATTTTGTTAATATTTGTGATTTATCTGGTTAATTTTAGCAAAAAATTGGGTTTTTTTCACTCTATAGATGTTGACAGGAGTCTCTTTTGTGAGGAAGTTCGCGCTTGTATTGGTCTTTTATAATTAGATGGGAATAGGGTCTGAAATTAATTTCCAAAAATTGTTTGACATTACTAGTTTCTTTCAATAGAATCCCTTTTGCGTTAGGAGCGATCGGCTTTGGCCGTTGCCTGACGTTTAGATCTTTAACATCTAGAACGCATTAGAGAAGTTTGTGTGGAGCCTCTCCCAAGAGGCTTCGTTAAAAAAAACTTTCTCGTTATTCTTTTATAAATTATTAAAGAAGAGCGGGATTCAAACTGTGTAACCTTTAGAGGTTGCACAAACTAAGCGCTTCGGCGCTATTAAATGAAGAGTTTGATCCTGGCTCAGGATTAACGTTGGCGGTGTGTTTAATACATGCAAGTCGAGCGGCCATTTATGGCAGCGGCGAACGGGTGAGTAACGCGTTGGGATCTGCCCCGAACTCAGGGATAACATCGAGAAATCGGTGCTAATACCGGATAGTCTCGCAAGAGTAAAGATTTTTCGGTTCGGGAGGAACCTGCGTCCTATTAGCTAGTTGGTAAGGTAATGGCTTACCAAGGCGATGATGGGTAGCTGGTCTGAGAGGATGATCAGCCACAATGGGACTGAGACACGGCCCATACTCCTACGGGAGGCAGCAGTAGGGAATCTTCCACAATGGGCGAAAGCCTGATGGAGCAACACCGCGTGATCGATGAAGGCCGAAAGGTTGTAAAGATCTTTTCTGAGGGAAGAATTCTGACGGTACCTCAGGAATAAGCGACTGCTAACTACGTGCCAGCAGCAGCGGTAATACGTAGGTCGCAAACGTTATCCGGAATTATTGGGCGTAAAGCGTCCGCAGGCGGCGAAATTAGTCGGATGTTAAATATTATAGCTTAACTATGATGCTGCATCCGATACTGTTTTGCTAGAGACATTCAGAGGCAAGTGGAATTCTGTGTGTAGGGGTAAAATCCGTAGATACACAGAGGAACACCAAAAGCGAAGGCAGCTTGCTGGGAATGTTCTGACGCTCATGGACGAAAGCGTGGGGAGCAAACGGGATTAGATACCCCGGTAGTCCACGCCGTAAACTTTGGATACTAGGTGTTGGAGGACTCGATCCTTTCAGTGCCGACGCTAACGCATTAAGTATCCCGCCTGGGGAGTACGAGCGCAAGCTTAAAACTCAAAGGAATAGACGGGGACCCACACAAGCGGTGGAGCATCTGGTTTAATTCGATAATGAGCGAGGAACCTTACCTAGGCTTGACATCCCGAGAATTCTCTGGAAACAGAGAGGTGCCTTCGGGAACTCGGTGACAGGCGCTGCATGGTTGTCGTCAGCTCGTGCCTTGAGGTGTTCGGTTAAGTCCGTAAACGAGCGCAACCCTTGTCCTATGTTGTATTTTTTCATAGGAGACTGCCGATTCTAAATCGGAGGAAGGCAAGGATGACGTCAAATCAGCATGGCCCTTATGCCTAGGGCTACACAGGTGCTACAATGGCTGGTACAGAGGGCAGCAATGGGGCAACCCGGAGCCAATCCTTAAAACCAGTCTAAGTTCGGATTGAAGGCTGAAACTCGCCTTCATGAAGTTGGAATCGCTAGTAAACGCGCATCAGCAATGGCGCGTTGAATACGTTCCTGGGTCTTGTACTCACCGCCCGTCACACTACGGAAGGTGGGGGCGCCCGAAATACCCTTAGCTTTTAGCGGGGTCCTAAGGTGAAACCACTGACTGGAGTGAAGTCGTAACAAGGTATCCGTAGGAGAACCTGCGGATGGACCACCCCTTTTTAGAGGGAAGAAAGAATGCTTTGCATTCTTACGATCGAGGTCTTTCATTTTTGCTTCGGCTAAAATGTTAGATGAATGCAAGCTTCTCTATTGCGTTTTGGATGTTAAACAAAGACACCTTTTATATTGAGGTGTTTTTTGTTTATTTTTTTTCTTGCAATTGACAGGGGATTCTCCTACAATTGCGGGCGATCAGTTTTGACAACGGGGCTGTGTCCAAAAGGACACTAGCCCTGCGTTCGGAAGACAAAAGTAAACCTGTTTACTTTTGCTTCCTCACTTGGGGCTGTAGCTCACTTGGCTAGAGCGCCGCGTTTGCACCGCGGAGGCAGAGGGTTCGATTCCCTCCAGCTCCACCAAATTGTCGATTTACTGTCATTTCCTGGGTAGGTAGCGTCGCTAGATGCTTGTTACTGCCCCTGGATCACATTGTTTGGAGAAAGTTTACTTTCTCCCTCAACGTTTACCCTCGGGCGGGTAGCTCAGCTGGTTAGAGCGCGTCGCTGATAACGACGAGGCCGGAAGTTCAAGTCCTCCTCCGCCCACCATTTAAAATTTTATCATGGATAGATACTTTGTTCTCATCGCAGGAATGGCAATAGCATTTGTTCTTTTGAAGTATCGTCTTCAAATCAAACATTATATTGGTGATGTTGCTTTTGCTGAGAAAATTTTCGGTTCTGGAGGAACTCATACTATGATTGCGGTTCTTGCTTTGATTTCGTTTTTTGGTGCGTTAATGTATTTCTTTGGAACTTTTCAGTCTATTTTATATGATTACTTAGGGCCATTTTTTGGCGTGTAATAGGGAAGGCATGCCTACTATGAAACCTTTGTTTTTTTTGGCAACTAAAAACACTCAAAAAAACCACTGAAATGCTATTGACTTAACAGGTGTCCCTCCCTATAATTGCCCAGCAAATTTGGTAAGTAATTGACCTTTAACCATATCTATGAGCCAAAACCGTTGCATAGCCTTAAGTTCAAAAACATGATTTTCTGTAAGTTTTGGATTTAAGGGTGTGCAGTAAGCACACCTTTTTTATTAGGTGTTGAGAGTCTTGAGTGGCTTCATAAAGCATCGTGATCATTGACAACCAGAAGAAGAGCGTAAAAAAGCTGGTACCAGCCAGCAACAAAAATTTTTTACGCAAACGATCATATTAAAACAATTAAGTTTTTTAGTTCCAATTACTGGTTAAAGTAATTGGTTCTCTATAACTTTAGTCAATATCGACTTAAAAATAAGTACGTTACGAGCATAGAGTGGATGCCTCGACTTGGAATTCCGATGAAGGACGCGGCTAGCTGCGAAATGCCCCGGCGAGTTGCTAAGCAGACTTTGACCCGGGGGTCTCCGAATGGGGGAACCCATCCATTTAATGGATACGGTGCGCTGAAATAAATTAGGCGCATCGAGGCACACCCAGTGAACTGAAACATCTTAGTAACTGGGGAGAAGAAAACAATAGTGATTCCCTTAGTAGTGGCGAGCGAAAAGGGAACAGCCCAAACCATGCACTACGGTGTATGGGGTTGTAGGACCTCAATATGGAATTTATCTTATTAACTAAAAGTGCCTGGAAAGGCCTGCCAAAGAAGGTGATAGCCCTGTAGGTGAAAATAAGATAAGGACCTAGAGTGTTCCTGAGTAGGGTCGGACACGTGAAATCCGGCTTGAATCTGGGAGGACCACCTCCCAAGGCTAAATAGATTCCAAGATCAATAGTGAACTAGTACCGTGAGGGAAAGGTGAAAAGTACTCCTGTTAGGAGGGTGAAATAGTACCTGAAACTCTATGCTTACAATGAGTAGGAGCACGATTTATCGTGTGACTGCGTGCTTTTTGTAGAACGAGCCAACGAGTTAGCTGTATAGGGCTTGGTTAAGGCAGTTAAAGCCGAAGCCATAGTGAAAGCGAGGATGAATAATCCGACTTTATAGTCCTATGCACTAGACCCGAAACCCGGTGAGCTATCCATGGGCAGGCTGAAGCAGGGGTAATACCCTGTGGAGGGCCGAACCCACCAATGCTGCAAAATTGGGGGATGACCTGTGGATAGAGGTGAAATGCCAATCGAACCGGGAGATAGCTGGTTCTCCTCGAAATAGCTTTAGGGCTAGCCTTGTGTTAATAGCTGTGGGGGTAGAGCTCTGTTTAGGCTAGGGGGTATACCACGCCTACCAAACCTAGATAAACTTCGAATACCATAGTGAATTTCACAGGAGTCAGACCGTGACAGCTAAGTGCCACGTGTCGCAAGGGAAACAGCCCAGATCGCCTTCTAAGGTCCCAAATTAAGCTTAAGTGGCAAAGGATGTGAAGTTGCTTATACACCCAGGAGGTTGGCTTAGAAGCAGCCATTCCTTTAAAGAGTGCGTAACAGCTCACTGGTCTAGTGACTTCGCGCCTAAAATGTAAGGGGGCTAAAGCTTAAACCGAAGAAGCGGGTGGTCTACTTTATTGTAGATCGCGGTAGAGGAGCGTTCCTGTCTGCACTGAAGTCAATCCGTGAGGATTGGTGGAGCGTCAGGAAGTGAAAATGTTGGCATGAGTAACGTAATTCGGGTGAAAAACCCGAACACCGAATTCCCAAGGTTTCCCAAGCAATGTTAATCAACTTGGGGTTAGTCGGTCCTAAGGTGAGGCCGAAAGGCGTAGCCGATGGACAACAGGTTAATATTCCTGTACAATTTGTATTTCGTCCGAGCAAAATGGATGGAAAGTGGACGTTTTGTTTTCTGATCTTACTTCGGTAAGTGATGAATTTTAAACACCCATAGACCTGAAATGGCGCTAGCGCAGGGGTGACGCGGATGGACAACTGGAGCGTGTTAATGAATTCACGTGCAAGCTTTAAGGTTTCTTTGATAGGTAAATCCGTCGAAGAGTTCTGGCTTTTGTCAGATAAGACCGAGTAGCGATGCAAAATACTACCTCTTTGAGGGAGTGATTCCAGGTATTTCAACTGACAAGAAAAGCCTCGGTAGCGAGAAATGCAAATTACCGTACCGCAAACCAACGCCGGTGGGAGAGTCGAGTAGACTAAGGTGATCGAGCCAACTGTTGTTAAGGAACTCGGCAAAATAGCAGGTGTAACTTCGGGATAAACCTTGCCACCTAGATTTCACTCGTGTCATCTAGGGGGCCGCAGCTAAAGCTTCCACGCAACTGTTTACCAAAAACACAGGT